>OGCI01001252.1_pt1 | contig 22170 bp, 16 predicted proteins | sample 1570021 | NCBI WGS metagenome assembly OGCI01 (sample SAMN06264664, study PRJEB24512) | hot springs metagenome | isolation source: Hot spring water | place: South Africa: Tshipise | collected 2015-06-21 | reverse complement strand
CAATAGGAAGCGATCATCCCCTCCCCGGAGGGGATGAGGGAGGTATACCCTTGACTCGGGTCATTGATGGTGGCCCCTTGAGGAGATGATATGCAAGATTTCCAGCGCGATTTCGACGGGCTTTTCAACCCCCGCTCGGTAGCCGTGGTGGGGGCTTCCAACCTGCCCGGCAAGTGGGGGTTCAACATGCCCCTGAACATCATCGGGGGCGGCTACAGGGGCGATCTCTTCATGGTCAATCCCCGCGAGAAAAGGGTGCTGGGCTTTACCGCCTACCCCTCGCTCAGGGACATCCGGGAGGAGATAGACCTGGTGGTGGTGGCCATCCCGGCGCGCAAGGTGGCCGCCGTCCTCGAGGACGCTGCGGAGAAGGGGATAAGGAACGCGGTCGTCGTCTCCTCGAACTTCAGCGAGGCGGGGGAGGAGGGGGCCCGCCTGGAGCGCAGGCTGGCGGAGGTCGCCAGCGCGGCGGGCATCACCATCGTGGGCCCCAACACCATGGGCATCTACAGCAAGACCAGCTCCCTGTGCTGCCTGGGAGCACCCGTCTATCCCCTGCCGGGGGGAGTGGGCTTCGTTTCTCAGAGCGGTAACCTGGGGGTGCAGCTCATGACCTGGGGATACCGTAAGGGGGTGGGCTTCAGCCGCTTCATCGGCAGCGGCAACGCCGCCAACACCGATATCAGCGACTGGCTGGAGTTTCTGGGAGAGGACCCGGAGACCGACACCATCATTCTCTACATCGAGGGGGTCAAGGATGGGAGGAAACTTCTGGAAGTGGCGCGGCGCGTCACCCCGCGCAAGCCCGTCATAGCGCTCAAGGCAGGGAAGGGGCGCCAGGGAGAGCGGGCGGTCATCTCCCACTCCGGCTCCCTGGCCGGACCCTACGAGCTCTTCCGGGGGGCCATGGAGCAGGCGGGGATCGTCGTGGCGGAGAGCACGGAGGAGCTTGTGGACCTGGCCGCCGCCTTCTCCACCCTTCCCGTGCCCCGCGGGAACCGGGTGGGGATAATGACCCTGGGAGGCGGATGGGGGGTAGCCGCAGCCGATGCCTGCGACCGGGAGGGGCTGGAGATGGCTATCCTGCCACAATCGGTCGTGGAGGAACTGGATGGCTTCCTCCCCAGCTTCTGGAGCCGTCGCAACCCGGTGGACATCGTGGGCAACGTGCGGCGCGCCAACCATTTCCGGGTCCTCGACGCCCTGGCGCGGTGCGAGGAAGTGGACGTGGTCATCAACATGGGCACCCTCATGGGGCGGGACTTCTGGCTGGAGAACATGTTCAGGACCGCCGTGCGCCCCTTACTGAGCATGCTCTTCCGCCGCACCCGCCTCCTGCCTCTCTTCCAGCTCTCGGTGTGGAAGGGGTTCCGGGAATCGCTCAGGAAGCGGGGGGGACAGAGCCGAGAGGGCAGCGGGGGAATAGACCCCGCCGAGACACTGCAGTGGACGGACACCGCCGTTATCCGCCGCATCAAGCGCCTCATGGAGGAAGAGGGAAAACCCATCATCGCCGTGGCGGTCAACGAAGGGGAGAGGTCCGCCTCCTTCCGCATGCGCAACGCCGGCGTCTTCACCGCCTCCACCCCGGAGCGCGCGGTGCGCGTGGCCGGCAAGCTGGCCGGATATGCGCGTTGGAGGGAGAGGTTGCGGTAAGGCGTGAGTCTGCCTGGGAGGAAAGGGTTGAGGAGCCTGGGAAATCACCCTTCCGGCCGGCCCGTTGACACCTCATGGCGGTAGGTTTACTCTCAATTCTCAAAGCCGCATTACGGCTCCCGATTCCTTGACCTGGGAAAGAAAAACTAAGGAAGAATATGCGGGACATCGCCGAGATATATCGCCTGAACCCCGAGGAGGTCTACTCTGCCCTCGGCACAACCCCCCAGGGTCTCAGCGAGGAGGAGGCCGCCAGGCGCCTGGAGGAGTACGGAAGCAACGAGATCCACGAGATCAAGGGCGTCCCTTTATGGAAAAAATTGATCGTCCATTTCACCAACTTTTTCGCCATCCTCCTGTGGATCGGGGGCGCGCTGGCTTTCATCGCCGACCAGGCGCCCCTGGCCTGGGCCATCTTCGGGGTTATCGTGATCAATGCCGTGTTCACCTTCATCCAGGAATACAAGGCGGAGAAGGCCACGGAAGCCCTGAAAAAGCTCCTGCCCCCCATGACCGCCGTCATCCGCGGCGGCGAGGAGAAGGAGATCGAGGCCACACACCTGGTGCCGGGGGACCTTATCATCCTGCGGGAGGGGGATCATATATCCGCCGACGCACGCCTGGTGGCCAGCGCTGACCTCCGCACCAACAACTCCGCCCTCACCGGTGAGTCGGAGCCGGTGCGTCGTAGCTCAGCTCCCGTCATCGAGGAGAACCTGGCCTTGAGCGATATCCTCAACCTTGTCTTCATGGGCACCGCGGTGACCATCGGCAGTGGACGGGCGGTTGTCTACGCCACGGGGATGAACACCGAGTTCGGCAAGATCGCCGAACTCACCCAGAAGGTGGAGGAGGAGGAATCCCCCATCCAGTTGCAGATGAAACGCATCACCAAGTTCGTGGCCGTGCTGGCGGTTGGCCTGGGGGTGATCTTCTTCCTCCTGGGTCAGTACGCGGTGAAACTCCCCTTCACGGAAAACCTCATCTTCGCCATCGGCATCATCGTGGCCAACGTCCCGGAAGGACTGCTCCCCACCGTGACCCTGGCTCTGGCCATGGCCACCCAGCGCATGGCCAAACGCAACGCCCTGGTGAAGAAACTCTCCAGCGTGGAGACGTTGGGCTCCACCACCGTGATCTGCACGGACAAGACCGGCACCCTCACCCAGAACGAGATGACCGTGCGATCCCTGTGGACCCCGTGGATGGAGGTGGAGGTGAGCGGGGTGGGCTACGCTCCCGTGGGGGACTTGCTGAAGAAGAGAAACGGCAACGGAAAAGGCCAAGGGAAGAAGAACGGCGCCAGGAAGCTTTCCGCCGAGGAGACAAGGCGGCTCGAGCAACCCCTCCTTGCATGCGCGCTCTGCAACAACTCGCGCCTGGTGGAAGAGGGGGATGGCTGGCGGATAATCGGGGACCCCACGGAGGGCGCGCTGTTGGTGCTGGCGATGAAAGGTGGCCTGGACCCGGCAAGGGCAGGCGAGGAGCGCCGGCGCGTAGCCGAGCTCCCCTTCGACTCCTCGCGCAAGATGATGACCGTCGTCTGCGAGGAGGAGGGGGGAAGGAAAGCCTACGTGAAGGGGGCGCCGGGTGAGGTGGTGCGGCGGTGCACCCGCATCCTGACCGCGGACGGGGTGCGCGAGATGCTTCCGGAGGACCGCGACCGCATCCTGGGGGCTAACGACCGCTATGCCCGTTCCGCCCTCCGCGTGCTTGCCCTGGCCACGCGGGAAATGCCCGCCGGGTCTGCCCGCTATGAGGTGGAGGAGACCGAGGCGGACCTGACCTTCGCCGGGCTGGCGGCCATGATGGATCCCCCGCGCCCTGAGGTGGAGGAGGCCATAAACAAGTGCCGCACGGCGGGCGTCAAGGTGATCATGATCACCGGCGACTACGGGCTCACCGCGGAGTCCATCGCCCGGCGCATCGGCATGGTCAGGGGCCAGCCCGCCATCGTGACCGGGGCGGAGCTGGAAGGCATGGAGGACGAGGAACTCAAATCGCGCCTTCGCGACGAGGAGTTGATCTTCGCCCGCGTATCCCCGGAGCACAAGATGCGCATAGCCCAGGTACTCAAGGACATGGGCGAGGTGGTGGCCATGACCGGGGACGGGGTCAACGACGCCCCTGCGCTGAAGGCAGCCGACATCGGCATCGCCATGGGGAGGGCGGGGACGGACGTGGCCAAGGAGGCGGCGGACATGATCCTCATCGACGACAACTTCGCCTCCATCGTCGCCGCCGTGGAGGAGGGGCGGGCCATCTTCGACAACATCCGCCGCTTCATCACCTACATCCTGGCCTCCAACATACCGGAGATCGTGCCCTTCATCCTCATGGTGGTCTTCAACATCCCCTTGCCCTTGACCATCATCCAGATCCTTGCGGTGGACCTGGGGACCGACCTCCTGCCCGCCCTGGCGCTGGGCACGGAGGTGCCGGAGCCGGGGATCATGGATAGGCCGCCGCGCCCCATGGAGGAGAGGCTCCTCAACGTGCGAGTCCTCCTGCGCGCCTACGGGTTCCTGGGGCCCCTCGAGGCCTTGGTGTGCATGATCGGCTACCTCTACATGTTCGGCTGGAGGTGGGGGGCCGAGCTGCGGGCCTTCAGCGAGGCGAACCCCCTGGTATATGCCAAGGCGACCACCATGTCCCTCACCGGCATCGTCATGACCCAGATCGGCAACGGGTTCGCCTGCCGCACCACGCGGGAGTCCATCCTGCGCGTGGGCTTCCACACCAACCGGCTCTACCTGCTTGGGATCGCCAGCGAGGTGTCGCTCCAGGTGCTCATCGTCTACGTGCCTTTCCTCAACCGGGTCTTCGAGACGGCGCCCATATCCCTCAAGGACTGGCTGTTCCTGGTCCCCTTCATCCCCACCTGCCTGCTGGCGGACGAGATAAGGAAGGCCTTCCTGCGCGCCTATTTCAGGAGGAGGAAAGAGGGGGACGAGGGCTGATGGCATGTTGGCGGGTGCGAAAGGGAACCGGCAGGTGATACTATCGAAATTGTGAGAGGTGAAGAGCGAGTGATGCCGCGGCTTTCGGCGCGAGGGGGAGGATGGCGCCGCCGGGGACGGTGGACGGCGGAGAACAAGAGGTGTTTTTCTCGGACGGCGGATGTGCGGGAGCAGCGGGGTGCATGTGCAAAGTAAAATGGTGAAAGGCCGGGGGTGAGAAGATGCACGTGGTCATAGGAGGTTGCGGCCGGGTAGGCTCTTACCTCGCCTACATGCTGGAGCGCGAGGGTCACTCGGTGGCGGTAATCGACAAGGATGCGCAGGCCTTCGAGAACCTCTGGGAGGGATTTTCCGGCAAAAAGGTCAAGGGGGTGGTCTTCGACCGCGAGGCCCTCGTCGAGGCGGGGATAGAAAGGGCGGACGCTTTCGCCTCCGTCACCAGCGGCGACAACAGCAACATCGTAAGCGCCAGGCTGGCTAAGGAATATTTTCGCGTACCCCGGGTGATCACCCGCATTTACGATCCGAGGCGGGCGGAGATATACCGCCGCCTCAGGATCCCCACCATCGCCACCGTGGCCTGGGCCAGCCAGCGCATCCTCAGTTATATCTCCCATGGCGAGATGGACAGCGAATTCCAGTTCGGCAGCGGCGAGGTGGACCTGGTGCGGCTGGATCTTCCCCTCCACCTGGCGGGCAGGAAGGCGGCGGACGTGAACGTCCCCGGAGAGGTGCAGGTGGTCTCGGTGGTGCGGGAGGGAAGCGCGAGGCTGGCCACTCCCGGGACCATCTTCCGCGAGGGGGACATCCTTTATATCGCGGTTGCCAAGGAGAGCCAGTCCAAGCTGGAAAGGCTCCTGGGGTTGAGATAAGGAGAAGGAAGATGCGCGTCATCGTTCTTGGCGGCGGCATGGTGGGTCGCTACCTGCTGGAAGCCCTGCACCGCGACCACCAGGTGGTGGTGGTGGAGAAGCGCCTGGACAGGGTGGAGGAGTTGCGGGAGTGGTTCCCGCAGGCGAACGTCATCCACGGCGACGCTTGCGAGCCCCACGTCCTGGACACGGTGAAGGTGGCGGGCGCCGATGTGGTGGCCGCTGTCACCGGCGACGACGAGGACAACCTGGTAATCTCCTACCTGGCCAAGTTCGAGTACGGCGTACCCCTGGTATTCTCCCGCGTGAACAATCCCAAGAACGAATGGATGTTCACCTCGCAATGGGGCGTGGATGAGGCCATCTGTAGCGCCTCCATCATCGTGCAACTGGTGCAGGAGGAAATCACCCTGGGAGAGATGGTGACCCTGCTCAAGCTGCGTCGCGAAAACCTGGTGGTGGAGGAGGTCCTCCTGGAGGAAGGAAACGCGGTCATCGGGAAAAGCATCGGCGAGTTGGGGCTGCCGGCGCAGACGCTGGTGGCCACCGTGCTGCGCGACCGCCACCTGCTTGTGCCCCGCGGAGACCTGGTCCTGCAAGAGGGAGACAAGGTCCTCTTCTTCTCGGAGGTGGAAAAAGCGGACGAGCTCAGGAGGACCATCGGTCTTTAGCAAGGTGGAAAGCATGCCATGCACGTGATCATCGCCGGTTGTGGAAGGGTTGGCTCCCAGTTGGCCACGATGCTTTCCCACGAGGGACACAACGTGGTGATCATCGACAAGGACCCCGCTTCCTTCAAGCGCCTGGAGCTTCCCTTCAACGGGTTGACCTTGGCCGGGGTGGCCTTCGACCTGGATGTGCTGAAGGAGGCGGAGATAGAGAAAACGGACGTTTTCGTGGCCCTCACCAATTACGACAACACCAACCTCATGGCCGCGGAGATAGCGAGCGACATCTTCAAGGTCCCCAGCGTCCTGGCCAGGGTCTACAATCCGGACAAGGAGCTCACCTACCGGAGCATGGGTATCGCGTACCTTTGCGGGAGCACCCTGCTGGCGGAGGTCTTTCACCGCGCGTTGACCTGGCATGGGACCATGGTCCACGTGGAGAAAGATGGGGGCTGCCAGGTGGTGGAACTGGAGGCGGACCTTGCCGGGGGCGAGTTCGCCGTCGCGGACCTGAAAGGGCTCGGGCAGGCCAGGCTCATGGGCCTCCTGCGCAACGAAAGGCCCGTCTTTTTCACGCGGAGCACCCGTATCTGCCCCGGTGACCATCTCATCATGGCGGTGGATTTCAAGGCGGCGTCACTCGAGAACCTGTTTCAAGCGGGAAGGGGCGAGGCGGTGAGGGTAGCCGACCGTGAGGTGGTCAGGGGCGGAAGTACGGTGAGGGAGGAGAGGGAAAACTGGAAAGTGGTGGTGGCAGGGTGCGGCCGCGTGGGGGCTAATCTCGCGGAGATGCTCTCACTCGACGGGTACCAGGTAGCGGTCATCGACCGCGACGAGAACGCCTTCCGGAAATTGAGCAAGACCTACCAGGGAGAATTTGCCAGCGGCATGGCCTTTGACCTGGACGTGCTGGAGGAGGCGGGGATCGAGGAAGCCGATGCCTTCGCGGCCCTCACCAATTACGACAACGCCAACCTCATGGCCGCGGAGGTGGCACGGGGAATATACGGCGTGAAAAGGGTCATATCGCGGCTTTACAACCCCGACAAGGGGGAGACTTACCAAGCCCTGGATATCGATTACATCTGCGGGACTTCCCTCCTGGCCGAGTATTTCATGCAGCGCATGGTGCCCCACCGCTTGAAGGTGCTTTCCCGGGCGGCCAACAACCGGGTGCTGCTGGTGGAATTCGCCTGCCCGAAGCGCTACCACGGCAGGCCCGTCGGAAAGATGGAGCAGGATGAGATGCTCCGGGTAGGGATGATCACACGGGGAGAGGAAACCGCGCTGGCGTCGGCGGATACGGTGCTGCGGGAAAGAGATGTCGTCGTGGCGGCCATTTTGGCGCCGCGCCTGCACAGGATAAGGAGGATGGCTGGTCAGGAGAGAGCCATGGCTGCGGCGAGGAGAAATGGCGCATGAGGGGACGCGGGGCGGGCATTTCCGCCGGAACCGCGGCATGACGTGTAGGGATGGAGAGAGGCTGGCTGCACGGGCAGGTGAGGAACCGTAAAGATCGTGATCATGGGCGGCGGCAAGGTAGGGTCCTTCCTCGCTGAGGCGCTGGAGGCGAAGGGCCACCATGTGACGGTGATCGAGCGCAACCACGAGCTGTGCGAGAGGATCGCCGTGCGCACAGCCGCGAGGGTCATCGAGGGTGACGGATGCGACCTGCGCTTCCAGGAGGAAGCCGAGGTGGATGCGGCGGACGTCTTCGCGGCGGTTACCGGCGACGACGACGATAACCTGGTGGCGTGCCAGCTGGCCCGCACGCATTTCCAGGTTCCGCGCGCCGTGGCGCGGGTGAACAACCCCAAGAACGAGAGAATCTTCAACAAGCTGGGCATAGACGCCATATCCAGCACCACGGTCATCGCGCAACTCATAGAGGAGCGCACCACGGTGGGGGATATCATTACCCTGCATACCCTGAAAAAGGGGAGACTGGCCGTGGTGGAACTCGACCTTCCCGAGGACCGCTGTCGCTCCTGCGACGTTCCCCTCAGGGATCTGGGCCTTCCCAAGGGCTGCGTGCTGGTCTCCATCATCAGGGGAGAGGAGGTCGTCATCCCCCAAGGGGGGTCGCTGCTGCAGCCCGGGGACACAGTGATAGCCGTGACCGAGCCGGAAAAGGAAGGCGAGCTGAAACGGATCCTCACTGGGGATTGAGGGGCTCCGCAACGGCGGGCGCCCCCGGCTGACTTGCCTTGACGCGCCCTGCCCGAGCGGGGGACCATGAAGGCGGGGGAGCCTTGCTCCTGCCGCGCCGCGCATGTGATCGACCTCCCGGCGGTCCGCCTTCCCGTAACCCTCCTGCGCGTTGTCTTGAACCCCGCGCCGGCATGTAATAAACTTGAATATTTGGTTGGGCGAAGACGAGAGCGGAGCGGGAGAGCGGCCGGTAGCCCGACGGCGCAGCACCTTGTCAAGCAGCCGTCGAAGCAGTAATATGTGTACGGTCCAAAATCTAAATTTTGGAACCTCGAAATATAAATTGCGTAAACCTGAAAAATTGCCATGGCCCGCGCGGGGCAATAGGCCGGTGCCGGTCGAGCGGCACCTGGCCGGGAGAGCTGGTCGTCCCCCGGGAAAGGGAGTTGCCATATGAACGCTGCGGCGGAAAAGCTCAAGCAGGTCAAGGAAGCTGAGGATCGCGCCGCGGAGGCAATCGCAGCCTCGCAGGCCCAGGCGGAGCAGATCCTGCGCAGGGCCCGGGAGGAAGGCGATGCCTTACTGGAAAGCGAGAGGGAAAGGGCGAGGGAGAAGGGAGAGAAGGACCTGCAGGAGAGGGTGAAGCAGGCTAAGGGGGAAGCGGAGGAGATACGCCGCACGTACCGGGAGGAAAAGGAGCGCATTATCGCAGCGGCCCGGGAGAAAAGCGGGAAGGCCGTGGCCTTCCTGATGCGGAAGATGGAAGAGGCCGGATAGGCCTTTCTTTATTTATAGCGAGAGGTTGATAATGGCGGTCGCCAGGGTGTCAAAGACCACCATATTAGCTCCGCGCGACCGGCGGGAGGAGCTGATCGAGCGACTCTACCACCTGGGGGCCATGCACGTGATTGACCTCTCCTCGGCCCTGGACGGGGAAGACGGCTTGCGTGACATGGTGAAACCGTGCGACCTTGAGGTACGCGACCTGCGCCTGGCGCTCTCGAGATGTGAGTTCCTCCTCGATCTCCTGGAGCGTTACGAGGAGAAGAAGAGCGGGCTGCTTTCCGGGTTCCTGCAGGAGAGGATCCACCTTACCTACGAGGAATTCTGCGCCGTCGAGAGGGAGATAGACCTCCCGGCCATTTACCAGGAAATGGTAGATCTGGCCACACGTCTTCGCCATGTCGAAAGCCGCATCGCGGAGATGGGCCGGGAAATGGAGGCCATGCGCCAATGGCGCGGCCTCGCTTTCCCGCTGGGGGCCCTGCGCGAGATGGAGTGGTGCGAAGCGATTTTGGCGGTCATGGGCACCAGCTCCCTTGAGGCGTGGTCACAGGAGATGCGGGAAGCCTGTCCCTACTCCGCCTGGGAGGAAGTGCGCCGGGAGGGGGAGAGGGTTTACCTGGTCGTGCTGGTGCACCGTGACTGCCGCGAGGTGTATCAGGCCCTGGCCCAGCGCTACAGCCTGGAAGAGGTGCTCTTCCCGGAGAAGACGGGAACGCCGCAGGAGGAGATGGAGCGGCTGGAGGAGCGCCTGGCGGCCGAAAGCGCGGAAAAGGAGGCGCTGGAGGAGAGGATAAAGGAGAAGATCCCCCTCAAGCCCAGGCTGCTGGCGCTCGACGACTGCCTGCGCAACCTGCTCATGAAGGAGGAAGTGAAGGAGAACTTCCTGCACACCGAGCGGGTGGTGGCCGTGGAGGGATGGGTGGAGGAGGCAAGGCAGGAGGAAGTCCTGCGGGGGCTGGAGGTACTGGGGTCTGACCTCGAGGTCTCCTTCGCTCCCCCGGACGAGGACGATGTCCCCCCCACCCTGCTCCTGAACCGCAAGCACATCAAGCCGGCGGAGAGCCTTATCCACCTTTTCGGCCTGCCCAACCATGCCGAGACGGACCCCACTCCCTTTGTCGCGCCCTTTTTCATAGTCTTTTTCGGTATGTGCATAGCGGACGTGGGTTACGGGGCCATCCTTGCCCTGGCCACCTGGTGGGCGCAGAGGAAGCTCGACCTCTCGCAGGCCGCCAGGCGTTTTTTCCGTCTCATCGTGTACTGCGGCATAGCCGCCGTCGTGGTGGGAATCTTCACCCGAGGCTATTTCGGGATCGAGAGCGAATCCCTGCCCGGCTTCCTTAGGTTCCCGGGTTCCCTTGACGTGCTCCTCAACCCCATCCCCATGATGCTCATCTGCGCCGCCCTGGGTCTCATCCACATATCGCTGGGGGTGGCCATAGAGATGTACGACAACATACGCCGGAACTCGCTGTGGGTGGGATTCTGCGAGCAGGGAACCACCTTGGTCATGTGGCTGGGGCTGGCGGTGCTGGCCCTGGGGGCTGGCGTCAAGATTCCGCTGGTGCAGACGGCGGGGCTGATGATCCTGGCCGCGGGCGCGGCGGGAGTGATATTCCTTTCCAACATATCCAGCAAGAGCGTGCTGGGAAAGTTCTTCGGGGGCCTCTACAACCTCTATGGCCTCTTTGGCGGAACCATCGGAGACGTCGCATCCTACCTGCGACTCTACGCGCTGGGCATGGCCACCGTCGCCATCGGCAGCGTGGTCAACCGCATGGCGGGAATGGTCCTCGGGATCCCGGTGCTGGGGATCATCGCGTTGATCATCATCCTGGTGGGCGGCCACCTCTTCAACCTGCTCATCAACCTGCTCAGCGCCTTCGTCCACCCACTGCGCCTGCAATATGTGGAATTTTTTGGAAAGTTTTACGAGGACGGGGGGGAGCCTTTCGAACCCTTCGCTCTCAGGGCGAGCAAGGTGGTAATAGACCAACACTGAAGGAGGTAAGTAATGAGCGCGACCTTCGGAGGATTGTCCGGCCTGCACTGGGCATTGCTGGGAGCCGCGTTTGCGGTGATCGGCGGAGGATCGGGCTCCGCCATGGGCATCACCTACATCGCCAACGTGGCCGGCGGCATCCTCACCGACCTGCCGGAGAGATTCGGCCCCCTGCTGCCCCTGGTGGTCATCCCGGGTACGCAGGGCATCTACGGGTTCATCACGGGCGTGCTGGTGGCCTTCGTCATGAAGCCGGGATCGGGCTGGGAAGCCTTGCCGGGATGGGTGGGCTTCCAGATCTTCCTTGCCTGCCTCCCGGTCTGTTTCGTCTGCTTCGTGTCCGGGGCTTACCAGGGATTGACCTCCGCCGGCGCGGCGGGGATGGTGGCCAAGCGGCGCGAGGAAATGGGCCGGGCGCTGGTGCTCCCCGCACTGGTGGAGACCTACGCCGTGCTCTCCCTCATCATCACCATCCTCTATTTCTTCGTGGTGATCAGGCCCTTCTATTCCACGCTGGGCATTTAGGGGCTAAGGACCACGGTGGGGAGCGCGAGATGTCCCTGGAAAGACTGCTGGAGAGAATAGAAAACGACGCCCGGGAGGAAGGGGAGCTCATCGTTGCCCGGGCCGAGGAGGAGGCCGCCCTCATCAGGGAGGAGGCGGAGGAAAAGGCGCGGCGCGAGGGCGAGGCCATCACGAGGTCGTTCCATGCCCAGGCGGAGAGCGAGCGGCTGAAGTTGCTCAGCCAGGCCCGCCTGGAGAGCCGCATCGAGCTTCTGGCGGCCAAGGACGAGCTGGTCGAAGAGGTCTTCCGCGAGGTGAGGCGCTCCTTCCTGGAGCTTCCAGAGGACCGCTACCGGGAGTGGTTGCGGGGGGCCATCCTGAGGGCCGTGGTCGGCGGCGACGAGGAGCTGGTGGCCTCCGCCCGTGACCGGGAGCTGCTGGCCGGAGGGCTCCTGGAGGAGCTGAACGGGGAGCTGCGCGCACGCGGCGCGCGCGGCGAGCTCAGGCTCTCGCAGGACGTGGCCGCCCACGAGCGGGGGGTGATCCTGCGGGGAGACAAGGCGGAGACCAACCTCTCCGCGGACGCGGTGTTGCAGAGGTTGCGGGCGGAGAACGAGGAAGAGGTTTCGCGCATCCTCTTCGGCAAAAGGGAAGAGCGAGGGCAATAACGGGCCGGTGGCAGAGGCGGGCGTAGAGGAGAGACATGTACCGTAAGCACAGGCTGGAGGTGGACCCGCTGCGGGAGCAGCCCTCTCCCCGCGAGGAGGGGAGGAGGCTGAAGAAGCCCCCCGACTTTTTGCGCATAGACCTGGCGGCCATCAAGCCCTTCCACGAGACGTTACGCTACGGCCACGCGGTGGGGAGGATAAAGGCCCAGGAGATGAAGCTCCTCCTCTCCCATCACGTGGGAAGGCTCATCGAGGCTGATTTCGATGAGGCTCTGCATATCCTGGGCGAGGTGGAGATGGGGGATTACCTGGCGGGAGCCAGGACGGCGCGCGGGGTCGACGACGGCCTGATAAACTACCTGCACGACCTCTACGAATTCCTGCGGGACGCCCTGCCCCAGGACTCCGTGCTCTTCGAGTTCTTTCACTGCCGCTACGATTTCCATAACCTTAAGGTGCTGCTCAAGGCGGCGAGGGATGGCACGCCGGAGGACGCCCTGCTGACGAGACTGGGAAGCATGGACCTGGAGGTCCTGCGGCGGGGAGTGGAACATCCCGTCGAGCTCCCCTCCCCGTATAAGGAGCTGGTCCTGGAGCTGGAGGGAAGGGACCTGTCGCCCCAGGAACTGGAAACGCTGATCGACGGCTGCTTCCTGAGATACAGGCTGTTCCTCGCCCGGCACGAGGGGAGCGCCTTCATGGAAGAGCTGGCGCGCGCCGCCATCGACCTCTCCAACCTGAAGGCGATCCTCAGGGCGCGGAGGCTGGGGAAAGAACGTGAGGCCGCGCAGAGGGGGCTGGTGGAGGGGGGCTACATCCCTACCGGGTACCTGCTCGAGCTGTACGGAGACACGGACGACGTCATGGTGAAGAAGCTGGAGAGGACGAGGTATCCCGCGCGCCTCCTGGATTTCCTGTTGGAGGAGGAAAAGCCGAGCCTGAGCGACTTCGACCGCCGCAGCGACGATTACATCATGGACCTGCTGCGGGCCAGCCGCCGCATCTCCGTGGGCGTGGAGCCGGTCTTCTCCTTCGTGCGGGCGAGGGAGAACGAGGTCACCATGGTGCGCATGATCCTCATGGCCAAGCTGCACAACCTCGCGCCCGAGGCCATCGAGAAGATGCTCAGGAAGCTTTATATCGAGTGACGCGGTTTAATAGGAGGGTGGCATCCAGGAATGGACGGACTGAAGTTGGCCATGCTGGGGGGGAGAACCTCCACCCTCGGGTTCAAGGCGGTGGGGGTGGAGGCTTTCGTGGCTCCCCTGCCGGAAGACGGCCCGCGTATCTGGCGGGAGATGGACTTGAGCCGCTACGCGGTGGTCATGGTGACGGAGCCGGTCTTCGAGGTCCTGGAACGCGAGGTGCCGGGTTTCCCTCCCCATGCGGGCTTGCCGGTGGTAATGGTCATTCCCGCTGTGACCGGCTCGCGGGAGATGGCCGTGTCGCGCATGCGTGAACGGGTACAGAAGGCGGTGGGCGCCGACCTGGAGAAGTAGATCTGCCCGTTCCCGGGACGGTTATATGGCAATATGTGGAAAATGATTTCTCAAGAGACGAGGAGCTGTAAATGGAAGCGGGAGTAGTGGTAAAGGTTTCCGGGCCCCTGGTGGTGGCCAGGGACCTCCCCGACCCCAAGATGTATGACCTGGTGAAGGTGGGAAAGGACCGCCTCATGGGGGAGATCATCGAGCTGCGCGGCAACCGGGCCTCCATCCAGGTTTACGAGGAGACGGCGGGCCTGGGCCCCGGCGACGAGGTCATATCCACCGGGGAGCCCCTCAGCGTGGAGCTGGGGCCTGGCTTGCTGACCTCCATCTACGACGGCGTGCAGCGTCCCCTGGACGTTATCCGTGCCAGGTACGGAAACTACGTGACCCGGGGGGTCGAGGAACCGGGCCTGTCCAGGGAGAGGAAATGGCCCTTCCAGCCCGCGGTGAAGGTGGGGGACGAGGTGGTTGCCGGTGACGTGCTGGGGACGGTGCAGGAGACCACCGTGATCCTCCACAAGGTCATGTTACCCGCGGGGGTGGAGGGGAAGGTCTCCCATATCGGGGAAGGCGATTTCAACGTGGAGGACACGGTGGCGGTGGTGGAGACGTCCGGCGGCGAGGTGCCGGTCACCATGATGCAGCGCTGGCCGGTGCGCCGGCCGCGCCTCTACAGGGAGAAGATGGCCCCCTCGGAGCCCCTGGTAACCGGCCAGAGGATCGTGGACACCCTCTTCCCCATCTCCATGGGGGGCACGGCATGCGTCCCCGGCCCCTTCGGCTCGGGGAAGACGGTCCTCCAGCACGCCATCGCCAAGTGGGCCAACGCCCAGATAGTGGTCTTCGTGGGCTGCGGGGAGCGCGGCAACGAGATGACCGACGTGCTCCTCGAGTTCCCGGAGCTCACCGACCCCTACAGCGGGGAGCCCCTCATGCTGCGCACGGTGCTCATCGCCAACACCTCCAACATGCCGGTGGCCGCCCGCGAGGCCTCCGTGTACACGGGCATCACCATCGCCGAGTACTACCGGGACATGGGCTACCACGTGGCCCTGCAAGCCGACTCCACCTCCCGCTGGGCGGAAGCCCTGCGGGAGATCTCCGGCCGGCTGGAGGAGATGCCCGGCGAGGAAGGGTACCCCGCCTACCTGGGCACCCGGCTGGCCGCCTTCTACGAGAGGGCGGGGAGGGTGATCTGCCTGGGCAGGGAGGGCCGGGTGGGCTCGGTGAGCGCCATCGGCTCGGTATCGCCTCCGGGTGGGGACCTCTCGGAGCCCGTGACCCAGGCAACCCTGCGCGTGGTCAAGGTCTTCTGGGGACTGGAGGACCGCCTGGCCTTCGCCCGCCACTTTCCGGCCATCAACTGGCTGAACAGCTACAGCCTTTACCAGGAGAAGGTGGAGGAATACTGGAACCAGGAAGTGGACGAGGCCTACGCCGAGCTGCGCGCGGAGGCCATGGGCATCCTGCAACGGGAAGCGGAGCTGCAGGAGGTGGTGCGGCTCATCGGCATCGAGGCCCTCTCCGACCAGGAAAGGCTGGTCATGGAGACGGCCAAATCCCTGCGCGAGGACTTCCTGCAGCAGAACGCGTTCGACGACGCCGACGCCTTCACTTCTCTGATGAAGCAGTACCGGCTGCTGAGGCTGATCGTGACCTACCACCGCCTGGCGAACCGGGAGCTTGAGAAGGGCAGGCCCATCGAAGAGCTTATCGACCTCCCCGTGCAGGAGGAGATAGCGCGCGCCAAGTTCATACCCGAGGAGGAGATGGAGCGCTTCGACCGCCTCGAGGAGAAGGTGGCCGAGCAGCTGGCGGGAGAGGCTTCGCAGGTGAACGCCTGAGCCGCCGCGAGCCCATGATTATATGGTAAAACATGGAAATGGATGTTAGAGAAGGAGAAGCCGGCCTGGCGGATTGTCAAACCATGGGAAGGAGTCGGAGAAGATGCTCAAGGAATACCTGACGGTCAGGGAGATCGTGGGGCCCCTCATCCTCCTGGAGGGGGTGGAGGGCGCCAAGTATAACGAGCTGGTGGAGGTGGAGTTCCCCGACGGGTCTGTGGGCCTGGGCAACGTGCTGGAGGTGGAGGAGGACCTGGTGCTCCTGCAGTCCTTCGAGGCCACCAGCGGCCTCAATATCGCCCGCACCAAGGTGCGCTTCACCGGGCGCGGCCTGGAGCTCCCGGTATCGCGGGATATCCTGGGGAGGGTTTTCGACGGGCTGGGCCGCCCCATCGACAACGGCCCCCGCATCATACCCGACGAGAGGCTGGACATAAACGGCAACCCCATAAACCCGTTCGCCCGCGACTTCCCCACCGACTTCATCCAGACCGGTATCTCGGCCATCGACGGCCTCAACCCCCTGGTGCGCGGCCAGAAGCTGCCCATCTTCTCCGGCGCCGGCCTGCCCCATTCCCGGCTGGCGGCACAGATCGCCCGTCAGGCGGGGGTGCTGGGCATGGAGGAGGAATTCGCCGTGGTCTTCGCGGCCATGGGCATCACCTTCGAGGAGGCGGAGTTCTTCGTCCAGGAGTTCCGCTCCACCGCGGCGTTGGAGCGCGCGGTGCTCTTCATCAACCTGGCGGACGATCCGGCCATCGAACGCATCGCCACCCCGCGCATGGCGCTCACGGCGGCCGAGTACCTTGCCTTTGAGCTGGACATGCACGTGCTGGTCATCCTCATCGACATGACCTATTACTGCGAGGCGCTGCGGGAGATCTCCGCCGCGCGCAAGGAAGTGCCGGGACGGCGTGGCTACCCCGGCTACCTCTACACCGACCTCGCCACCATCTACGAGCGCGCCGGAAGGATCAAGGACGCCAAGGGGTCCATCACCCAGATACCGGTGCTCTCCATGCCCGACGACGACAAGACCCATCCCATTCCCGACCTCACCGGCTACATCACCGAGGGCCAGATCATACTCTCGCGGGACCTGCACCGGCGGGGCATATACCCGCCCATCGATGTCCTGCCCTCGCTCTCCCGGCTGAAGGAAAAGGGAATCGGGGTGGGCAAGACGCGCGAGGACCATTCGCCCCTCTCCAACCAGCTCTTCTCGGCTTACGCCCGCGGCAAGGAGGCCAAGGAGCTGGCGGTGATCCTGGGCGAGGCGGCCCTCTCCGACGAGGACAAGCTCTTCGTGCAGTTCAGCGACACCTTCGAGGACCGCTTTATCCGGCAGGGGGAGTACGAGGACCGTTCCATCGATGAGACCCTGGCCATCGGCTGGGAGCTGTTGCGCATACTCCCCCGCGCCGAGCTGAAGAGGGTCAAGGAGGAGCACATCAGGAAATACATGGAAGGTGCGGATCAGGCATGAATGGGGTCAGGCCCCGTTCATGCCCGGACGGGCTCCGACCCCGGTAGGGAAGGGAGATGAGATTTGGCGCGCGTGCAGGTGAACCCGAACCGCATGGAGCTCCTCAAGCTCCGCAAGCGGGCGGCCATCGCCCAGCGCGGGCACAAGTTGCTCAAGGACAAGCTGGACGAGCTCATGAAGCAGTTCCTGACCCTGGTCAGGGAAAGCCGGGAGTTGCGCCGCGAGATGGAGGCCAGGCTGGCTGACGCCCACCTCATCTTCGCCATAGCCCGTTCCGAGGTGATCACCGAGGAGGTGGAGGATTCGCTCTCCGTCCCCACCATGAGCCTGGAGGTCGCGGTGGAGCGGGCCAGCATCGTGGGCGTGCGCGTTCCCCATTTCGACGTGCACATGGAGGGCGACTTTGACTGCTACAGCCTCATCACCACCCCCTTCTCCCTGGACGCGGCGCTCCTGAACTACCGGGAACTCGTCCCGGAGCTGGTAAGGCTGGCGGAGATGGAGAACAATGTCTCCCTCCTGGCCCAGGAAATCGAGCGCACCAGGCGCCGCGTGAACGCCCTGGAGCATGTGCTCATCCCCTCCCTCACCGAGACCATCACCTATATCACCATGAAGCTGGACGAGATGGAACGTTCCTACCGCACCCAGCTGATGAAGATCAAGAGCATGCAGGAGGAGGCGGCCGCCAGGTAGAGATCGGCGCCGCGACCGCAGGCGAGGCCCCCGCTTGCTTGCTGCAAGGCACTTCACCGCCGACACCTGGGCGGTCTTTCCATGCACGGCGATAGCGTGGGTTCCGCCCGTGCGGCCGGCATGACCGCTTTTTGACATCCCTTTTCAGGGGCTTCTATACTTTTAAAAGGGAGCTTTCCCGGCAAATTGCCCCTCTGCAGCGCTTCGCTCGGGAAAGTAGCTCGGGAATGTAAAGGCATGGCGCGCAGACATCCATCCCTTGGCTGATGAGCGGCGGAGAGGCGGGAAAGCGACATCGGCCCCGGCCCGCAAGAACCTTGCGAGAGAGGTCCAGAGGAAATGCTCGATGAGCCGTCCACCGGGACACCCCTCAGCTTTGGCGACCTGCTGCAGGAAATAGAGGGGGAGCTGGAGCGGAGCCTTCCCACCTACGCCGGGCTTTCCGGCGCCGTTAAGGAGGAGATCAGGGAACAGGTAACGGACCTCATCCAGCGCACCGCGGAATATATCGTAGGGATGAAGGTCAGCCGCGAGGAGCTGTACGCCTTCGCGCGACGCATGGGAAGGAGCCGCGCGCTGCAGGGCATTCCCCTGGGCGACCTGGTGCGGGCTTTCTTCATGGTGGAGTCCATTGTCTGGGGCCGGGTGATATCCCTCTTCGTGGAGAGGGAGCTCTCGGTGGAGGAATGGGCCGCCTTCCTCAGGCTGCAGGGGGAGGTGAACGCCGATCTCATAGGCGCCCTCTCGGCTTCCTACCTGGAAACCAGAGACGCTCTGATCAACCGGCAACTGCGGGAGCTGCACGGCCTCCTGGAGGTAGGGAGGACCATATCCTCGACCATGGATCTCGACCGCGTCTTCTTCCAGATACTGGAAGTAGCGACGGAGATCATGCAGGCCCCCATGGGCGCGGTTTACCTCCTGGACGGCGGAGAGATGGTGCTGGTGGCCCAGATAGGACTCTCGTCCCCCTGGAGCAAGGGGAGGAGGGTGGACCTGCGGCGCTCGCTGCTCGTGCGGGCCATAGAGGAGAAGGCCCCCGTAAGCGGGGCGGATGAGCGCCTGCGGGGGCTGGCCCTCCCCGCCCCCGCCAGGGGCGGAAGGGTGCGCTCCGCCATTTCCTGCCCCATCATGAAGGACGATACCCCCATCGGCGGGCTGGAGCTCTACGACGTGGAACCGCGCAGCTACCATAGGCTGGACCTGGCTTTGCTGGCGGCCTTCGCCCCGCAGGCGGGAGTGGCCATCGAGAACGCGCGCCTCTTCCGGCTGGAGAGGAGGCGCAGCCGCCAGATGGAGCTCACGAAGGAGCTGGCGGAGGAGACGGCGGGCGCCGTCAGCTTCGGCCAGGCCATAGCGGTGGTGCTGCGCAAGATGGCGGAGGTCGCCTCCGTCGACAAATGCCTCCTCTTTCTCTATCACCGGGAAGAGGACAAGCTGGAGTTCGTGCGCGGCCACGGCCTCACCGGCCCCGTGAACAGGAAGATGCGGGGGGCGCGCTGGAGCCCGGGGGAAGTGGACGAGATGACCGTGCAGGCACTGCGGAAAGGGGAAACGGTGGTCGTGGGGGACGTGGAGAAGGATAACCGCGTCAACCGGGAGCATCTCGCGAACTTCAGGATAAAGTCCTGCCTGGCCGTCCCCCTTATCTCCGAGAGAGAGGTTGTGGGGATCATGTACCTGGGGGATTCCAGGAGAACCAGGACCTTCGAACGTGAGGATGTGGAGATGATCGAGGCCATGGCCGCCCAGGCCGGGGTGGCCATCCTCCAGGCCGAACTTCGCCAGCGCATACGCTCCCGCGAGAGAAGGATGCAGGAGCTGGAGGCCAGCGAACGGCTTTTCCGCGAGAGGGAACGCAGCGAGGCAATCGTCTCCGCCAACCCCGACGCCATCTTGGTGATTGACCACGAGCAGAGTGTCGTCCTCTTCAACCCGGCGGCCGGGGAGCTTTTCGGATGGCGCGAGGAGGAAGCCCTGGGGAGGCACGTGCACGAGATACTCTACGGGGAAGAGGGGTCGCAGCCAGGGACCTGCACGCGGGAGGACTGTCCCGTGGAGGCGGCCTTCCGGGGCGAGAAAGTGACCCTGGGGGAGATGGAATACGAGAGGCGGGACGGGAGCAGGGTGTGGATCAGCGGCTCTTTTTCCGTGATCAGGAACAGGAAGCGCCAGATAACCGGCGTCATCTGCGCCTTCCGCGACATCAGCGAACAGAAGAGGCTGCAGCACCTTGCCCTGGTGGGCAAGGAGCTGGACATCGCGGCCCATATACAGGGGGCTCTATTGCCCGAGGGCGTCCTGGAGAACGAGGCGGTAAGGGTGATGGCGCACATGGAGCAGGCACGCATCGTGGGCGGCGACTGGTATGACTACTGGGAGGAAGAGGGGCGCCTCGTGGTCGTCGTCGGCGACGCCGCGGGGAGCGGGGTTCCCGCGGCGCTCCTGGCAACCCTGGCCATGAGCGCCATAAGGGCCGAGGCCAAGTACCGCGCGGACATGATGGACGTGGTGAAAAAATCCAACCTGGCCATCTACCCCCACCGCCTGGATGACCGCTTCATCACCATCGTTTACGGGGAGCTCGACCTGGCGAGCCTGCAATTCCGTTACATCAACGCCGGCCACAACGATCCCTACCTCATACGGGTTGGCGGGGAGATCATTTCCCTGACCTCCCGCCAGAGGACCGTGCTGGGGGTTTTCGAGGACCTCCATATCCAGGTGGAGACGGTGCAGCTGGAGCCGGGCGACCGCCTCTTCTTCTACACTGACGGGGTCGTGGACTGCCGCGACTCGCGCCGCCGCCGGTTCGGGGAAAAGCGCCTGCGGCGCTACCTTAAGCGTTGCGGTTCGCGCACCGCCGACTCCTTCATCAAGGACCTGGTGGAGGAGTTGCGCGACTTTTGCGGAGGCAGGATGGAGGACGACTTCACGGTCATGGTCTGCGATGTCAAGAAATAGGAGCCGCCCGCCTTCACCGCCTTTCCCGCCCGCGCCCCTTTCCGTCGCGGCTTGCTTAGGGTTTATAATCTTGCACGTCAGGTGCGGGCGGGGGCGAGCCGTGGAGGGATGCGCCGCATGAAGAAGGAAGACATCACGCCGGAGAAAGTAAGGCGCTTCGTGGATTCCTGGAGCATTTACTCGAGGGATCGCGGAAATCCGCTGTGGATGAGCCCGCAGGAACTACGCGGGCTGCAGGAGAGCAACCTGCGACGCCAACTGGAGCTGGCGGCCTCCTTCAGTCCCTACTATCGCGAGGTCTTCCGCCGGGAAAAGGTGGACTACGGCAAGGTGCGCACCCTCCGTGACCTGGAGAGGATACCGGTTACCCCCAAGGAAGCCTATCCGGAGAAACCGCTCGCCTTCCTGCTGGCGGTCGACCCTCCGGACGCGCTGGACGTCACCTACGAGATAACCTACACCTCCGGGACCACCACCGGCACGCCGGCGCCCTTCTTCAACACCGCTTACGACATGTACCACATCAGCCTGGCGCTGCGGCGCATGGCCGAGATCTGCTGGATGACGCCGGAGGATACGGTGCTTAACCTCTTCCCCTATGGCAACCTGCCCCATATCGGATTCTACCGCACCATACATTTCGCCTCCTCGACGGGGATGAAGCTGGTGAACGCGCTGCTGGGAAAGGATGTCCCCGGCTTCCCCCTCCACCGCTCCCTGGACGAGGCGCTGGAGCTGGCGGTGATGCACCGGGTGAGCGTCCTCTCCGGCATGGGGCGACAGGAGCGCCGCTTCATACTGCGCGGCGAGCAGATCGGCGCCGACCTCTCCCACCTGCGCGTGATCCTCTCCCTGGGGGACACGGTCACGGAGGGGATGCGTGAGGAGATGCGGTTGCACCTTCCCGGCGAGGCTTCGCGGGCTTTCATCAACAACGGCTACGGGTTCACGGAATGCCAGGGGACCTTCGTGGAGTGCTGCGAGTTCGGCGGCTGCCACAACCCGGCTCCCAATCTTTACCATATCGAGATCCTCGACCCGGACACTTTGCGCCCCCTCCCCGACGGGGAGGTGGGGATGCTGGCCGTGACCCACCTCGACCGGCGGGGGACGGTGCTTCTGCGCTACCTGGTGGGCGACCTGGCGGCCCAGGAAAACGGGACATGCCCCCACTGCGGCCGTTCCGGGTGCCGGCTGGTGGTGAGCATGGGCTCCACCTACGCGGTGCGCGCGGAGAGGGTGATCCGCGTGGAGGGCAAGCTGGTAAACCCGGAGGCGGTCAAGAACCAGCTGGCGGGGATCGACGGCGTGGTGGAATACCAGCTGGTGGCGGAGAAGGAGGACCCCAGCGACTCCTGGAGCCCGGACGTCCTCACCATCCGCCTCTCGGTGGCGGGGAGGCTTCGCCGGGACCTGGAGGAGG
>OGCI01001251.1_pt1 | contig 22178 bp, 18 predicted proteins | sample 1570021 | NCBI WGS metagenome assembly OGCI01 (sample SAMN06264664, study PRJEB24512) | hot springs metagenome | isolation source: Hot spring water | place: South Africa: Tshipise | collected 2015-06-21 | reverse complement strand
CGCGCCTGTGCGAAAACGGGAAAAAGGATCGCCGCCAGTATCGCGATAATCGCGATAACCACCAGCAGCTCAATCAGCGTGAAAGCGTTGCGTTTCACTTTCCACCCTCCTTTGAGTAATGTTGTTGTCCTCGTGTGGCTTCACCGCATACAACAATCGTGGTCGTCAGACTGTGTTTTAAACTTATTTTGTAACCACTACCACCTCCTCACACTGGAGAGTTCAGTTGTACGAGATTATAAACGATGCTTTCGCGAGCTGTCAAGGGGTCTGCGCAGTTTTTCAAGGAAACTTTTCGTAGCTAAAGCCAATTCGCGTTCCGCTAGACCGGCAGGGTCGCCCACTGCGCTTGCAACCTGGCGCCGGATGTGGTGTATCATATAGAGGTGCATCAGGAGGTTCAGAATGCCCATCATCGAGGTTGACAGGCTCTCCAAAACCTACGTGACCCATAAGCGCGAGCAGGGTGCGCTGGGCGCTCTGCGCAGTCTTATCACGCGGCAGAAGGTCGAGGTTCACGCGGTGCAGGAGGTATCCTTCACCATCGACGAGGGCGAGCTGGTGGGGTTTCTGGGACCAAATGGCGCCGGAAAGACCACCACGCTGAAGATGCTATCCGGTATCCTCTATCCCACCTCGGGAAGAGCCACTGTGATGGGCTATATCCCTTGGGAGCGCAAGCCTGCCTTCCAGCGGCAGATGTGCATCGTGATGGGGCAGAAAATGCAGTTGTGGTGGGATTTGCCCGCCAACGAGAGCTTCATCCTGCTGAAGGAGCTGTATGAAGTGGACGACCGCACCTTCGAACGGCGCGTGCATGAGCTGGCGGAAATGCTCGACATCAAAAAGCTCCTCAACACGCAGGTAAGGCGCATGAGTCTGGGTGAACGCATGAAGTGCGAGCTGCTGGCAGCTTTGCTTCACGCCCCAAAGGTGGTGTTTCTCGACGAGCCGACCATCGGGCTGGATGTGGTGTCGCAAAAGCGCATCCGGGAGTTCCTGAAGGAGTACAATCAACAGGCGAAAACCACCATTCTGCTGACCTCGCACTACATGCAGGACATTCAGGAGCTGTGCGAGCGGGTGATTATCATCGACCACGGGCGCATCATCTTCGACAACACCCTGCAGACGCTGGTGGAGCAGTACTCAGACAGCAAGCTGTTGAAGCTCACCTTCGACCGTCCCATCGGGCGCGAGTATCTGGAGCGGTTCGGCAGGGTGCAGCAGATGGACGACCTGCGCGCGGTGATCGAGGTACCTCGCGCTCGCACTACGCAGATTGCGGCACAGGTGCTTTCGGAGTTGCCGGTGGTAGACATCGTGATCGACGAGGTGGAGGCGGAAGAGGTCATCCGTGACATCTTTGCCGGTCGTGCCCGGCTCGGCTCGCAGGGCTCGGAGGCAGTCGTGCGGTGACGACTGCCATCCTGCGCTATCCCACGCACACGCTGTATATCCCCATCTGCCGACGCACCTTCCGCCTGACCGCTGTGCGCAGTGTGGACGAGCTGATTACCGAGAGCACCTCCGCCGACGACATTCCCTTCTGGGCGGTACCATGGCACTCGGCAGTGGCTTTGAGTACCTTCCTGTGCGATAATGCTGGTCTGGTGCGCGGGAAGCGGGTGCTGGAGCTGGGCAGTGGGCTGGGGTTGTGCGGTATCGTGGCGCGATGGCTGGGGGCAGACGTGACGCTGAGCGACTACCAGCCGGATGCGCTGCAGTTTGCGCTGTGGAACGCCGAACAGAACGGGGTGCACGACATCCGCACTCTGCTCGCCGACTGGCGGCAGTTTCCGGAACTGGAGCCTTACGACGTGGTTATGGCAGCGGACGTGTTGTATGAACGGCTTTTGCACCGGCAGCTGCACCATGTTCTGGCGAGGACCACCTCCTCGCACAGCCGGGTGCTGATTGCCGACCCGTGGCGTGAGCCAGCGTGGGAGTTCATTGTGGAGGTGGAGAAAGCGGGCTGGCGAGTGGACTTCACCGAGCACACAGCACAGCTGATAGACAGCACGCAGGACGTGATCGTGTTCGACCTGCGCCCGCCATACTGCAAGGCAAACGTCTACGAGGGCAGGTAAACCCGAGGCGCCGCAGAGCGTTTCAGCTCTGTCCTAATCTTCGCGTGGTGGAGGAGCTACACTCTCTCGCAAGACAAGATCGGCTGGCAGGAGGAGGTTGTTTCGAAAGCGTGTTCCTTGCTCGATCTGCTGAAGGAGCATCTCGCCAGCCTTCAAGCCGATATCGAACATGGGTTGATTGATGGTAGTCAATGGCGGTTCAGTATAGGCGGCGTCTTCCGTGTTGTCGAAGCCGATGATGGAGACCTCATCCGGCACCTTGATGCCCATCTCCGCGAGCACGTAAAGGGCGCCTATGGCTATCCTGTCGTTGCCGCAGACGATAGCGGTTGGGCGCGGATGGACGCCCATCAGGTAGGCAGCTCCTGCCTTGCCCGAATCGACATGGAAGTTACCCTCGTAACGCCATGCGGGGTGGGGTTTGATCCCAGCCTCCCATAGCGCCATGAGGTAGCCCTGCTCCCGTCGGCGGGCGCTCCATTGGCGCGTGATGCCGGTGATGATTGCTATCCGGCGATGTCCGAGCTCAATCAACCACTTCACCGCCTGATAGGTAGCAGAGATGTCGTCGATATCCACGCACGGGATTTTGGCGTTCGGAGGAATGCTTCCTGCCCACACCGTCGGCACGTAACTGTTCTCAAGGTGCTCCAGTAATGGATTGTCCACGGTGAGTGCTACCGTCACCACGCCTTCTACCGAGCCGTCCTCAATGCGCTCGACCGCCGGTTCCGATTTACCTTCAGGTACTCGGAAGATTTTCACATGGTAGTCGGCATCGGTGGCGGCTTGCAGGATGCCATCGAAAACAGTGCCAAAGTACGGGTTGCTGGAGACACCACCCAGAAAGTAATCTACCACGACCCCGATGGTGTAGGTGCGCTGGCGCGCCAGACTGCGAGCGGTGTGGTTGGGGCGGTAGCCGAGTTTCCGAACCGCCTCCCAGACGCGCTGCGCGGTCTCAGGAGAGTAGTAGCCCACCTTGTTGTACAGCACGTTGGAGACCGTCGAGATGGAAACACCTGCCGCCTGGGCTACTTCGCGGATGGTCGGCGCTCTTCTGCGCATGTTGCCACATCACCTCTAGCTTATATCGTACCACATCTGGCATGATGTGACAAGGAGCCGCTCTTCGCTGGTATCAGCGCCCAGCGCCACCTCCCGACTGCTGACGCATGTTGTACTCCATCCACTGTTTGGCTTCAGGAGGTATGTTCGGGTTGCTCAACAGAGGCTCCATGTGCCGCGACACACTGTCGGTGGACCGTTTTGCCTGTTCGGGGGTCATCTCCCTGCGACCGGTCGACCGGAAACTCCAGACCGCCACCGCAATCGCGATGACCACCACCGCAGCAAACAGCACAAGAAACGCTTTCTGGTTTTGCATGGGTGAGCCTCCAGGAACAGGGACAGGGTTGCCCCTGTCCCTGCGATTTTGTACTACCGACCACTGCGCGGCGCGAAGTAGTACTGCGCGTCCGGCTTGTTTTTCGCACAGCCAGCGATAGGCGAGTCAGGTAGCTCCCAGATCATGTTCCCCCACGAGTTGGAGCAGGCATTATGACCGGGGTAGGTCACGGTGCTGTACATTGCCGAAGCGCCTCTCACGGTCTTTGCATGCCCGTCTACCAGCGCAATCACGGTGGCGCCAGTGTAACGATCCTGCGCCTTGCGCCAGCCGTGGGAGGGTCCAAACTCACCGCTGTTGTTGGCGATTTCGTCGAAGGACTCGGCAAGCAGAATGAGGCTGGCAGGTTCAGCAAAGCCCGCCAGTGCGCCGGGCCGAGCGAGGTCTTCCGAGCAGTTGTACCAGCCCTGTTGGCAACCCAAGAGCGCCCAGAACACAGTGGTGATACTGCCGTTCATGGCGTAGGAGAAAATGGGCGCTTGCGCTGAGGTACGCAGACAGTCGGTGTTGGTGCCACAGTACTGTTGCAAGGTGACCCCACGGGAATCCACCGTTCGAGGCGATTTCTTCCAGCCCGGGGACACCACGATGCTGGCGAATTCCTGCCAGTTTGCCGGAGCATACGGGTCGAACCAGGTACCGTCGGGATTGCGGCGCTTCTCTCCACCGTTCTTGGTGTAGGGATACACCAGCTCGGGCCAGTGGTAGAGACCCCCATCGGGGTGACCGAAACCCAAAACCGGACACAGGGTCTCGTCGTAGTCCTGCGCGTACATCTGATGCGCCAGCGCCAGCTGCTTGAGGTTGCTAATGCTCTTTGCCTTGCGGGCGTTCTCCCTGGCCTGTGCGAACACAGGGAACAGGATCGCTGCCAGTATCGCGATAATCGCGATAACCACCAGCAGCTCGATCAGGGTAAACGCTTTGCGTTTCATGTTATGCCTCCAGATGATGATGATTTAGTGTGTAAAGAAACGTCAAATCTGCAGGAAACAACGCAACAGCAGTAACGTCTCAAGGATCAGCTCCCACCTCCCTTCTCTTATGTTGTTTGACATAGATGGCACAAACGTTTTAGTTCACTTATGAACGATACCATACATGCGTTCATAGCTTATATTCGCATAACTGAAGCGCAAAATTGCCTTTTGACCGTAATCTTTAGCATTTTCTTGCCTTTATCGCAGATAGATACGCATCTATGGAACTAAAGCGCTTTATGTAATCTGAGTCTATCATAGCATCTCCTTGCGTGTCAAGGGTTTTTGAAGATTTTTTTAGAAATTTCCCCTGAGACCATGCGATAGACCCGAAGAAAGGCGAGGCTTCTCATGAGCGTGCCCGAACGGGAGGTAATACAGATCGCGCGCAGCGCACTGCAGAGCACCCTGCGCCGCGGAGTCGCTCGTGTACCTCGCTCTGTCTCTCCTGCTCTGACCGCTCGGCGCGCTGGCGTCTTTGTCACAGTGCTGAAGCAGGGCAGGCTACGGGCGTGCTGGGGAACGCTGGAGCCTCAACAGGCAAACCTGGCTGCGGAGATCGTGGCGGCGGCTCAGGGTGTGTGCACTCGGGATAAACGTTTTCCTCCCCTGAGGTCAGAGGAGGCGGGCAGACTGCGCCTGATCGTGACCGTTGTGCTGACCCCTCCAGAGCCTGCTGCGCCCGCTCGGGTTCACCCGCGCGATCACGGGGTGCTGGTGCGCAGCGGCACGCGCAGTGCGGTGGTACTTCCGCACGAGGGACGTACGGTGCGGCGGATGCTGATGCTGGCTCGGCAAAAGGCGGGTATCGCTCCGGCGGAACCGCTGGAGATATTCACCTTTCGCGTACAAACCATTTCAGATTAGCCTGCTACGCCACAGCAACCGTTTCGCTCGCCTGCTGTTCCTGTTCCACTACCGCCTGCAGGGCGCGCAGGGCGACCTCGATCTGCGCCTCTTCTGGTTCCCGAGTGGTCAGGTGCTGGCTCCACAGCCCAGGTGCCAGCAACCAGCGGGTGAGGGGTGCCTGTTTAAAACGCCCAGCGAACTTAATGGCTTCGTAGGCGATGCCCGCCACCAGCGGCAGAAGCGCGATGTGCAGGGGGATACGAATCCATATTGGTGGACGCCCCGTCAGCGAGAAGACGAAAATCGCCAGTATCAATACCACCATGACGAAGCTGGTACCACAGCGCGGATGGATGCGCGATTGTTCGCGGGCGCTTTCCAGCGTCAGCGGCAGACCCGCCTCGAAGGTGTTGATCGCTTTGTGTTCCGCGCCGTGGTACTGGAAGACACGCCGGATCTCTTTCAGTTGACCGACGGCGGTGACGTAGCCCAGAAACAGAGCGATGCGCAGGATGCCATCCAGTACATTTAGCAGAACTGGATGCTTCCACGGCAGCAGCTGGGTAAGCGTGGTCGGCAGGGCAACAAACAGTCCCAGCCCGACCAGCAGCCCCACCACCATTGTCGAGCCGATGGCGAGGTCGTTGATGCGCTTCTGCTGTACCGTCTGCGTTTGCTCTTCCAGCTGGACATCCGCCGAGAACCGCAGGGCGCGGATTCCCAGCGCCATGGCATCCAGCAGAGCCAGCGTCCCGCGCAGGAAGGGACGATTGAGCCAGCGCAGCCGTGCCAGCCACGAACGGGCAAGGTCTTCCAGTTTCAGAACGATTTGCCCGTCGGGTGCCCGGCACGCCACGGCGAAGAAGCGCGGGCTGCGCATCATCACTCCTTCGATGACCGCCTGTCCGCCGTACTGCAGGTTCTGACTCATGATGCCCTCCCCTGGGCGCAGAGGTGACTATTGCTGAAGCCCGTACTTGCGCAGGAACCGCTCCACACGCCCGCCGGTGTCCACAATCTTCTGCTTACCGGTGAAGAACGGATGGCACTTCGAGCAGATCTCCACGTGGATTTCCTCTTTCAGCGAGCGCGTGGTGAACGTGTTCCCGCACGCGCAAGTCACCGTAGCAGTCTTGTATTGCGGATGGATGCCTTGCTTCATCCCGACTCTCCCTCCACCATTATCGGCACGTTGTCCACTCACGCATTATACCACACCACAGGCGCAATGCACCTGCCGTGGACGCTTCCGGCAATGGTTCAGTTCGGACAGTTGGGATGCCAGAAGTCAGTGTCCGGAATCGGGTAGCGACGTATGAGCTCCACGCCAGCGTAGGGGTCCCCGCATGGGTTGGATAACAGCGTGCCGCGGCTGAGCCACTTGGCGTGCCCGTCAAAGAACATGTTGTTGCAACCCCCGGAGTGGCGCGTCATCGCCAGCACCGGTTGTCCGTAACCCGCTTTGTCGTACAGGTTCTTGGGTGGCTCGTACCAGGAGTCGTCGAAGGGGTCGCCTTTCTCGGTGACCAGCACGATATCGGCTGGAGTGTCCACCGCTGCGATGGAGAGACACTCGCCGGCACGGTTCGCCACATACGAGCGCGGCACAAAGGGCTTGCCGTCTCTCCCGTTTTCCAGTGCGTGCGGTACCCTGCCGCCGTCGGATGGGCAAACCAGCAACGCGCCGCCCATGCGGGTGTAGGGCAAAATCTGATTCCACCAGCGGTTGTCTCGCGTGGCACCCAGTGGAGCGGAGGGATAACATCGGCTCCGGCGACTGTTGTGCCCGAAGAAGAAGGTTAGTCCGTCCGAATCCTCCATATACATCACCAGCCCCAACCCGAGTTGGCGCATGTTCGACAGACAGGCCGTCTGGCGGGCTTTCTCCCGTGCCTGCGAGAAGACCGGAAACAGTATCGCCGCGAGAATGGCGATAATCGCGATAACGACAAGCAGTTCGATCAGTGTAAAGGCTCTGCCCACAACCGGCATCAGCGAACCTCCTCCGTATATGCTGAAAGCATTGTAGCAGACGCAGGCAGTCGGTTCAACCGTCCAGTGTTAAGAGCATGTGAAGCAGGAGAGCGTTCGTCTATCGTGAAGCTGAGAGCCAGAGCGAACAGGAGGTCTGCCATGGGGCGAGTGTATCAGCATCTGGGCATGTACAGCGACTGGGTGGATGCGGCAAAACGGGCGCACAGACTGTATCCTGTTGCCCCGCCGGGCAGAGATACCCAGCAGAAAGTGAAAGAGGTGCTCGGTTTCCACTTTGCGGATGAGCGTCCGCGTTCCGTGAAGGTGGAGCGCACCTGGTCGGGGGAAGGGATTCAGGGCGAAGAGGTGTCGTGGTCGGTCGGATATGGTCCGCGCACTTTTGCGTGGGTGCTGAAGCCAGCGGGCGCAAGGGAACCGTTGCCAGGCGTGGTGGCTCTGCACGATCATGGCGGGTTCAAATACTACGGGAAGGAGAAGATTGCGGACGGTCCCAACGACACGCCTGCTGTGCTGGTGCCATTCCGGGAGATATACTACGGCGGTCGTGCCTTCGCCAACGCACTGGCGAGGGAGGGTTTCGTGGTGCTGGTGCCCGACACTTTCCTGTGGGGCAGCCGCCGATTTGCCTTAAACGACATCCCACCATCGGACAGGAACGCAGGCACCGCCGTGCAGTCGTGGTGGAAGAACGAGCACACGCCGGATGAGGTGGCGCTTTTCAACAGCGTGAGCGCCTTCCATGAGCACACCGTCGAGAAATACTGCCACCTGCTGGGCACCACGCTGGCGGGGGTGGTGAATTACGAGGACCGAGTGGCAGTCGAGTATCTCGCCTCACGGGGCGATGTGAAGGCGAATGCCATCGGATGCGTGGGGTTGTCGGGTGGGGGATGTCGGTCCGCGTTGCTGCAGGCGACCTGCGACCGTATCCGCGCGGCGGTAGTGGTAGGCATGATGAGCACCTTCGAGCACCTGCTCGACCACAACGTGGTGACCCATACGTGGATGTTCCTGCCGTGGGGATGGGCACGCTACGGGGACTGGACCGACCTCACCGCGTGTCGCGCGCCTTCGCCGCTCATGGTGCAGTACGACCTCGACGACGGGCTGTTCACGCAGGAGGGAATGCGTGCCGCACATGAACGCCTTGCCGAGCACTATCGTCGCGTTGGGAAGCCGGGCAACTACGTGGGCGAATTTTACCCGGGCGGGCACAAGTTTGACCTGCAGATGCAAGCCAGTGCCTTCGCCTGGTTGAAGAAGGAGCTGGTGTAGGGACAGTCCGAGGTGACACCCCTGCTCGTTCCCTGCGAGGGAAGAGAAGTCTGCACCTCTCCCCGCGTCGGGGAGAGGTCGGGAGAGCGGTTTGAACGGGCTTGCCCCTACGATTTTTGTGCGGGCAGGGGCGGATTTTTCTTCTGGCATGTAGCGCACAGAGGGCGTCCGTAGCGGTTTTCCGACAGCTTGTATACCCCTTCCGTGATGGGCGTGCCACAATCGGAGCAACGCAGGTCGCGCGGTTCCTCGCGTTCGCGCAAGGCACCCACTGGGCTGTCCACCGGATGCACCACGCCACCCTCCGACAGTTCAGGCGCAAACTGTGTGCCGAAACCTGCCACTGCCAGCGCCCGACCGATGGCGCCGGTCTCCGCCTTCTCGATGAAGTCAGCGAAGCCCTCACGGGTCTCCATCTTGGTTCCCGTTGCCAGCACGTTGCCCTGTTCGTCCATTACCCGTGCGCGAAAGATGGCAATCCCGCGCTCCACGTCCAGCTCCAGCGGTTCGGTCTCCACACGCCAGTCGGGATGTTCGTCCCGAAACCAGACCAGTCGCGCCGAGACTGGCAGGTAGTAGCGCCCACCCTGCACCTTGATCAGATACCGCTTCACGTTGAAAGCCATCGTGCGTTCTTCCTCCTTGTCTCTGTGGCATCTGAAGTATACCCTTATTTGTCTACTACTTCAAGACACGTTTCTCGCCAAAGCCCCACGAACTGCCGTTCTCGGTCACAAGGCGCATCCTAAGCCACAGAGGTTCCTGCACTTCCTGTGGCAGCGGCAGGCTGAGTGTGGTCTGTCCGTATCTCGCGACAGGCGACCTGACCTGCGCCTGCGCACCCCACGAGCCGAACAGGTGCACTTCACGCTTTCCGGGAGGCGACCACGCAGCATCACCTGTGTTGAGAACGGTCACGTGAAGGGATGTTGCACCAAGCGGAATGGTCTCATCCGGCTCTAATTCCTGAACTTCGCCGCTGGGAAGCACTGCCTGCACGCGCAGTATCTGGGCGTTCAGGTATTTGGACGGGTTCTGCCCGTTCCAAGGTACGTTGCCGACCGCGACAAGTGGTACCTCCTCACTGGTGACTCCGGTACCGGGCGTGCGCACCTCCACACGCTTACCCGAAGTGACCGCCTGCAGGTACTCCTGACGATGACGCTTCCAGACCTGCGAGAAGCCGCGTGCATGCAGGTCGCGGTCGATGGTGATGACGTGAACCTCCCGAGTGTCCGGCGTTTCGGGCAGGCGAGCCAGCCGTCGTGCCCATTGCTGAGCCACTCTGGCGGCGGGACGCAAGGAGCCATCGGGGTGGATGATGCCGTAATCGCTGTTCTCGGACAGGCGTACTCCCCCCGGAAACCACCAGCCAGCGGTGCCGTCTGCCCGTGACTCCTCCGCCATCCGGTACATCCACTCATACACGTTGCGCTGGTAGGCAATCCGTTCGGGTGTGACGTCGGGGTAGATAGTCGCGCCGAACTCTGCCCAGAAGACCGGTTTGCCGTTGCCAGCCCAGCGCGCGTAGCTGGTGATGAATCCGCCGGCACGGAAGTTTTCCCAACTGTGCATCAGGGAGTAAGCCTCTGGAGAGACGAAGTCGAGGATGGGCGCGCCCGCCAGCAGGTCGTACGGCATTCGGTTATCTGCCCATTCCGAGCCGTTCCCGCCGTAACCGGTGCGCACTCCGATGAGATGATACGGGTCGATCTGCCGGATGAAGCGCACGACGCGCCAGTAGGCACGGTTCACGTGGTCATCCTGAAACCGCCGATAGGCTGCGACCATGCGTCGCCACTCGCCGTCGGTCAGAATCTGCTCGTCCGTCGGGTTGGTGACCTGACCGTCCTCGCGAGGCAGACTGAAGCCCCAATCACGCTCGGCGTCTGCAAACGACCCGTACTGCTCGATAATCCACTCGCGCCACGCGGCATCGAACCGTTTGCGCTCGGTGTGCGTGCCCCATGCAGGCTCCCAGGCGATGTCGTAGGCGAAGAGGTTGTCCCACTGCGGGATGCGCGCCGCCTCGATCAGGTGGCGAAGCAGCTTCGGGTCGAAGCCGAACGGATGCGCCGCGGTGATGAAGAGGTTGACGTACATGCCGTGCCGTCGGGCGCGCTCCATGAAATCGACCAGCTGCGGTGCATGGGCGAGCTTCATATACTGTACCGACAGCACGTTGAAGCCCACCTCGCGGGCAATGCGTAGTGCGCGCTCCACCGCCTCAGGGTCGTACTGCCATGGGCTGAGCCAGTGCTCGTAAAACACGGAACGTTCCTGACCAGCAATCCAGAGGGGCCAGAAGTTGATGCCGTGCGCGAAAAACGGTTGGTCGCCGCGGTAGAAGCGCCCGTTTCGCACGGAGATGCGGGGCACCGAGGCAGGCTTGCCGAGAACGTGAAAGCGATGCTGCAATTCGTCGCGCTTGCCATCTGCCGATACCGCCACAACCCGCACGTGCCACTCGCCTTCGGGAAGGGTGATGTTCGGAAAGAGCACCTGCCGACGTTCGCCGGGTTGCAGGCGCACGGAGGTCTCGCTGCGACGGGCAGTCTGGTTGGGCGACGAGAGCTGCGCCTGAAGTTGCAGAGTTACGGTTTGAGCGCTCCAGTTTGCGACCTCTGCGCCATACTCAACCAGCTGATCAGTCCAGAAGCCGAACTGTGTGGTGCCCGCACGCAGCAGGTGCCAGCCTCGCGTCATCGGGCGTAACAACGCAGAGAGGTTGCCAGCGCGTGCTTCCGATGCGGGGATCCACGCCCACATGCTGCCCGCCGTGTCGCCCTTTGCGCTGACGAACAGGCTGGCACGTTCGTCCAGTGGCACAGCAATCCGCCTGCCGGGGCACTCTCCACCGATGCCTGCGCCCGGGTAGCGCCACACGCTGCGCAGACGCCCCCGCGAGTCGGTGTAGAACTGATGCCACGGCGCCACGCCCTCCAGCACCAGTTCAGGCGGTTCGGTCAGAGCTTGCCCCAGCCTGCCGACGCGGATGTCCGCAATGGTCACTTCCAGCGGGGTGTCCGCCGGGAACGACGCAAAACTCTGCGCCAGCCCGATGGAGACCTCGACGGCGTTCTGCGGTTGCAGACGATCGCCCGGGCCTCCGCGCCCTTTCGATGGGTTGTCGTACCAGTACTGGAAATCGGCGGGCAGGAGCACGAACTGCTTCCACTCAGTGCTCAGCGGCACGGTAGCATACCAGCGCGAGCCGTCCTTCTCGCGCCACTCGATGGAGACGGCGCGTGTGCTGGCGTTGCCTTTTGCCCGGAAGCTCAGCAGTGCCTCGCCCTCACGGAAGGCATCCGCAACGCGGGTATCGTAGGTGCACCAGTTGGTCAGCCGCGCTACGGATAGCCTCCAGCCTTTGCCGTGGGGCGTGTCCACTGGCGCCCAGGTGCTGGCGATTTGTGGGGAGTCGGTGCTTCGTCTCCATGCACTTTCCGGCGGCATCTGGCGCCACAGAGGACGCCATGCGGATAGCTCCAGCAGTGCTTCCTGCCGTGATACCCAGCGCCCCTTCGCCTGATGCAGCCAGCTCTGCACAGGGGGCTGGTCGCTGACGAAAAGCACAGCCTTGCGTGAACGCAGCCACCGCTGCAGAGGCTCGCCCAACACAGCGGGTAGCTGGCTGGCGTCCGGCACGATGAGCACCGTGACGCCGTGGGGCACCCGACCGGCGACGAAGTCCTCCATCGCCAGCGAAGTGACCTGCGCCTCGGGAAGCGCCTGTTTGACAGCGCGCATCAGCGAAGATGGTTCCCTGTCGTTGATGCGCAGAACGGCAATCCCCGGCTCGGCAAGAGCCCTGTTCAGACACAGCATAACCAGAGCAATCAACAAACCGGTGTAACGCATAGTTAGACCTCCGTTTTGGCCCCTCCTCCCTTCCTCTCCCCGAGACGGGGAGAGGTGTGCCCCACTCCCGCGTCGGGAGGGGGGACAGGGGGGTGGGTTCCAACCCCGCCTACACCCCCTCGATTCGATGAACTCCCGGTCCGAAGGTTTTCCCCACAACCAGCGCTTCCGTGTCGCCGGGCACGGTCAGTTCCAGAACCACTTGATCGCCGTCGCGCTGGAGAGACAGCTTCACCTCTCCCCGTGGAGTGGGCACGACACCCTTCGCCCACCGCAGGTCACCCAGGAAGGGACGCACCTCGAAACGAGCGAAACCCGGCTCCAGCGGACGCACCCCCAGCACGTACGACGGCAGAGCAAACGCAGGCGCCGCGCTCCACGCGTGACAGTGACTGCGGGTGGGCCACTCCTGACTCAGATAACCCGGGAACGTCTCCCAGCAGGCGGTTGCTCCAGCGTGAACCATCATGCCCCACCACTGGCGGATGAGCTGCAGGATATGTGCGATGTCGCCCGCCTTCTCCAGCGCCTCGATGGTAAACGCCATCATGAAGGGGCTTCCCACCTTCACCCAAGCGTCCGGTACCTCGGTAAGGTAGCGCTCGAACAGGCTGCGTTTATCGTCGGGCACAATGTCACACAGGTAGGCGACCGTCTGCGTCTGCTGGCTGATGACCGCACTGCGCCGTCCATCGGCATGGATGCAGTCGATGTATGCCTGCTTCTGCTCGTCCCAGAGGTGGGTATTAATGGCTCGCTTGAGCTCCTCTGCCCACTGCAGATAGAGCTGTGCCTCGGCGTCGTTGCCCAGAATGCGCGCGATGCGGGCACTGCGCCGCCACGCCTCCACCAACCACATGTTCTGATGCGTCACGACTCCCGAGCGAGGGGTGTCCATCGGCGCCCAGTCGAGCATGTTCCACGCTTCGATCTCCAGCAGACCCTGCCCGTTGATGAACCGCTCGTGGATGTTCTGGTTCTGCTGCCGTACAGCGGGATAGACCTCCCTGAGGAACTCGATATCGCCGGTGAAGCGGTAGTGCTCTTCGCAGGCGATCGTCCACAGCAGGCTCCATGCAGTCAGGATGTCTTCCCATGCGCTGGGCACCTGGCTCTCCACCAGCGGGGAACGCCACAGGGACTCTCCAGCCAGCAACAGGCATCGTCGCGCCAGTCGTGTATCGCCGAAGGCGGTGTAGCTGAAAAGGCTCTCGTTGCGGGCGTCGCCCACCCAGAAGGTCTGCTCGTACGAGGGGCAGTCCACGAAGGTGTCCTCGCTGCAGAGGCGCACCGTATGGCGCGAGATGTCCCAGATGTCGTTCAGCAGGGCATCATCGCACTGGAATTGCGACTGATACGCGTACGGATAGGTGTTCAGGTAACAGCGCAGCCCGCGCAGTCGCACCGGTTCCGAAGCCCCCTGCGGGAAGCGCACCGTCAGCGTGGCGTAGCGGAACCCACGCCTCACCACCGAACGCCACGTCTGCCAGCCCCGACGCGCGATGTAGCGGAAGGTGTTGTGCAGACCGTGAGTCCACTGGATGCGCCCATCCTCCATGTACTCGAAGGCGTTCAGGTCGATGATGGCGCCCTCGGGTGCGCTGAGTTCCAGGTCAAAGAAGCCCACCAGCTCCTTGCCGAAGTCCAGCAACAGCTCCACGTCGCCGCTAATCGGCGGGTAGATGACTGCGTCGTCCACGCTGGCGGCGACGAGTGCACTCAGGTTGTCGATGCGTGCAGGCTCAGGCAGCCGTTTGGCGTACACGGTCTCGCCGAAGACGTTAGCCACAGCGGTGTGTGGTGGCTGAATCGGCTTTGTCAGAGGGTGGCTGGCAATCTGCTGTGGTGACGTGGCGTCCCACGCGGTTCGAAACGTGCTATCGCCCTGCGACGAAAACGTGCCAACGGTCACCCACGGATAGGCGTCACTCTCGCCCAGCGGCGAGACAAAGCGCATTTCGCCTCCCTCGTAGTCGAACACCAGTCCGATGAACCAGTCGTGATAGAAGCCTCTGCTGACGTTTAGCACCAGCAGGTGCCTTCCCGGTTCAAGGCGAACGCCCTGATACCACTGCGGTTCGAGGATGTCCGTGCCGTCGACACGCAATGCCTGCGCGCCTTGATAGGCAGGGTGGACGGTGAACGTGGTGGGCTGAGGGCACTCGACCACCGTTGCCACCAGCGCGTTGAGCCCGCGCGGGTTGGCGGTCAGGTCACCGGGCAGGAGGTTCGGCTTCAGGTCAAAAGTCCACACCTGTTTCGGCGTACGCACCGTCTGCACTCGCATCACGCGCGTGGGCTGCACCGGTTCCTGCGTGAGGAAGGGTATGTCGCGCGGAAGCAGTTCCCTCCACGGTGCGCAGCCCACCTCGTCCACCACCACCGCATTCTGCCAGGTGCTGTCGCCGTAGCCTGGGTACGTCCAGTGCCCAAGGTCCAGCCGTGCGTCGAACCATTCCGCCCAGGCGGTCTGGCACGACATGCGAGGCATCCGTCGCTCGTACGCCGGGTGCGCGATGCCTTTCCAGCTCTCATCGCTTGCCGCAATCAACTTCCCGTCACATTCCACCTGCGCCAGCAGTCCGCCGCGCGTGGCAAGGTACTGGAACGTGCCGTGCCCGAAGAACTGCACCAGTACTGCCACTACGTTTTCGCCGGCGCACACGTACGGCGTGATGTCATAGGTGTCGTAGCGCCAGCGGTGGGGAAAAGCGCGCACCGGTCCATGCCCGACGTATGTGCCGTTCACCCACAGTACGTATCGCGAATCGGCAGTGATGTGCAGGGTCACTGTGCCGAAAGATTGGGGAAGGGTGAATGGCTTTCGCACCGCCCAGTAGAAGTTGCGAGGCGCTTCCTCGCCCTGTTGCCATATCCATTTAGCCTGCCACTTCATCGGTTTGTGCTCCCTTTTAGCGATGTCTGGCAGAGTAATTCGTGTGCCTCGGACGTCTCTCCTGTGAATTGTCTCTCTGTGGGTAAAACAGGAACGGAAACAGGTGGTCGGCGAAAGGATGAGCGGACAGTACGGGTGAGGAGGCACAGAGAATGAGAACTGGCTGGTGCGTTTTCGCCGGTGTGCTGGTGATGCTGCGCGCCGTTTGGTCTGCCCCAGCAGCGTCGCTGCAGACCGCGCAGGTTCGGATAGGTCTGGATGCCAGCGTGGTGACACACGTGGTCAACCGGCTCACGAACGAGACGCTCAGCGTGCGCTCGGCTCCTGCGCTGACTGGCATTCGCCATCTTCGCGGTGGGGAGCTGTGGAACGACCGTGCCCAGCTCCAGCAAAGCGTATCTCGTAACACGCTTGCTCTGAACATGCGCTGGCACAGCAACGGTCTGGCATACCGCCTGAAAACGCGCTTCTCGGCGCTACCGTCGGGCGAGATCGCCGTAGATCAGCGAGCGGAGTGCACCCAGCCTGGGCTGATAGGACTGCAGTGGGGGCTGGCTCTTCCGAACGACTGGGATGTTTTGCTTCCAGCCCACAGCGGGTTGCGACTGAACAAGGAGACACACTTTGAACCTCTCAGGCTGGAGTATCCCTTCACCTGGGAGTCGCAGTTTGTGCTGTTGCAGGGCAGGCGTGGAGGTTTTTTGATTTATGCGCAGGACGATGCGCGCCGTTTCAAGCGGCTGTTCGTTCAGCATCGGGATGGACAGTTCTGGCTGGGCTTCGAGACGTGGTGCACCGCGCCCTTCGAGCGGGTTCGGCAGGAATCGTCGGTGCGGTGGCACATTCGCGCCTATCGGGGCACCTGGCTGGTGGGGGCATCGCTGTACCGCGAGTGGGCGGCAAAACAGTTTGGGCTGACCAAACTGCGCCAGCTGCAACCGGCATGGGTCAAAGACATTCAGACGGTGGTGATAGGCAATCTGGATGACCGAGCCTGGCTGGAAGCGCTGGCAAAGCAAGTGAACCCGCGTCAGACGCTCCTTTACGTGCCAGATTGGCGCAGGGACGGCTACGACCGCAACTATCCGGACTACACGCCAAAGGCAGACTTCCCCGCCCAGATGCGGCGCGCGAAGCAGCTGGGTTTCCGCGTCATGCTGCATGTGAATTACTTCGGGGTCACGCCGGAGAACCCCGCCTATACAGCGCTGAAGCCATATCACATGCGCGACCCATTCAGCGGCGAATATCTGTATTGGGACTGGCAGCGTGCCGACCCGCCCATCAAGTTCGCTTATATCAACCCCGCGTCCAAGGCATGGCGTCGGCTGTTCGTTCAGCGCATGGTGGAGCTTTACAATCAGCTCCAGCCGGATGCCCTGCATCTCGACCAGACGCTTGTCATACCCAACGACCACAATGGCATCATAGACGGCATGAACACCATGCAGGGCAACATCGCTCTGCACCGGGAGCTGTTGCAGGCGCTGCCGGGCGTGGCTATCTCGGGGGAGGGGTTGAACGAAGTCACCTTCCGCTACGAGAGCTTTGCCCAGCGGCACGTCTGGGGGATCAATCACGCAGACGCCAGCTGGGACATGACGATGGTGCGGATGGCGCATCCCGTCAGCTCCTCCCTGCTGACACCGCATACGAAGGTCTACGGCTATTTGGGCATGACCAGCCCACAACAGTGGCAGTACTATGTAGCGTGGCGTACCGCCTACGAGCGCTTAGGCGTCCTTCCCACCTTCGCGTGGATGCCCACCCGGTTCCTCAGCAACCCCGATCCCGCCCTGCAGATGTTGTGGAGTGAGGCGCGGTGGTTTCAGGTAAACCGCCCGGTTGCGGACTTTTCACTGGCGCGTTGGACAGAGAACACCGTGTTTGTTTACCGCACGGTGAACGGACAGATTGGGCGCTACGTGGGGGAGCCTGCCGGTATCCGGCTGGAGCATGTGACGCCAGCGGGCGCCAAAGTGGTCTACCGCCGGATAGAACGCGCTACAAAGGCGCGTGTGCAGGGTTCCATCCCCGGCTGGCTGGCGTACAACGGCAGGGAGCTGCTGGCACTGAACCCACAGCATGGATACGCATGGCTGCCCGATGCGCCCGACCTGAATGCACTGCACCTGCACGCAGTGCCGGAGACGCTGTCGCTAAGAGAGGCGTCGCTAAGCAGTGAGCGCTGGGCGAGGTTCGCCCTGCAGGGCGTCGAGGAGCTGGTAGCCGGGTTGTGGGGCGGCAACCTGACGGTCAGTCACTGCGTCAATGACGCCGACAGTGTGGGCAAGCCGGCGTCGGGAATGTTGTGGGAACACAAGACAGGTGCCGTGGCGCGACCACTGGGCGAGAACCTTTTCATGCATCCGCCCTGGCAATCCAGCGTGGGTGGGGACGTCTGGCTGGAGTTCACGGTGCAGTTGCCTTCCGACCGCGACTGTGAGTTCCGCAGCAAGGTCGGCTTCACTGCGGCAGACGCCGCGCGTCGCAGCGACGGCATTACCTTCACCGTGACCGCGCTCGGGAAGGACGAGACGCTGAGCGAAAAGCGCCACGTGCAGGGGAGTGTTCCGGAAGAGATTGTCCTGGATCTGAGCGCATTGCGCGGACAGCGAATTCGCCTGCGCCTGCAGGTGCATCCCGGTCCCAACGGCTCTCCGGATTTCGATTGGGGACAGTGGACACGCCCGCGTCTTGTGGAACGTCACCGGGAACCGCAGTGGGTGGAGGTGCATTCGCCAATGCCTGTGCTGCGTGCCTGCGTGAACGGAATATCGGTGACCGGACAGGCGGTAGCGCCCCAGCGTTACCGCTTCGCCGTGCCCAGCGACGGGGCAAAATTGGTCCTGCTCTTCACCGAGCCTGAGCCCGTGAGCCTGCCCGTAAGCCTGACTTCTCTGCCGTTCGACACCGGCATCGAATTGGATGGTTCGGTTCGCGGTCCGGTAGACTACATGCGCGGCGCAGTGGATCGGGGTGCGTGTGGCGGAGTCACACGGGAAGGCTTCTCGGCGCATCCTCCACCGCTGGGCAGCACCTACATGACCTTCCTGCTCAGATTGCCGGAACAGCCAGCCCGGCTGCTGGGGTTTGCGGGCATCGGCGACGGAGCGGAGGGCAAGTCGAACGGGGTGCGCTTCAGCGTGGAGGTGAACGGTAAAGAGGTGTTCGGGCGTGTGGTGAACCCCGGCGAAGGCTGGGTTCCGGTGCAGGTGTCGCTTGCCGAGTGGGCGGGGCAGACCGTGCTGCTGCGCTTGACGACCGACGCACTGGGCGACTTTGGCTGGGACTGGGCACGCTGGGGCGATATTCGGATAGAATGAGGTGGTGTACCTTCGGCAGGGTACCGCCCCGTGCTCGCCGAAAGGAACCGCAGGAAAAGGAGCAATGGTAGAGGTTATTGAAGGAGACTGCTGCGAGCAGCTTCGCGCACTGAATCGGCAGGTGCACTTAACTTTCCTCGACCCCCCTTCAATCAGGGCAAGGACTATGACATGTTTGACGACAACTTGCCCGACGAAGTTTACTGGGGGTGGATGGAGGAGGTGTGCGCACTCGTCTACGAGCGAACCTGTCCCGGAGGGGCTATCTATTTTATGCAGCGCGAGAAGAACACCGAACAGGCACTGCGGTGCTTAAGGAAAACAGGTTGGACTCTGCAGAACCTCATCATCTGGCTCAAGCGCACATCGGCAGTGCCCAACGGTCACCGATTTGGGAAGCGATATCAGATTATCGCTTTCGCCACCAAAGGCGACAGTCCGCGGTTGTTCAACCGTCTGCGTATCGACCCGCCGCTGCGTCCTGAGCACCGTCAGCCAAGGCAAAATGGCGTGTTCCTCACGGACTGCTGGGAGGATATTCGTGAACTCACCTCGGGTTATTTCGCTGGCGATGAGGCTCTGCGCTCGCCAACAGGTGAACGACTTCATCTTCAGCAGTCGCCAGTTGCCCTGTTACTGCGTATCATACTCTCCTCAACGAATGTGGGCGACTGGGTACTCGACCCGTTCGCGGGCACCGGTACAACCGGCATAGTAGCCGAACAGCTTCAGCGAAACAGTCTCCTCATTGAGATTTCCCCTGCCAACGTCGAGATTATCCGCGGGAGATTGGCAGAACAACGCGCGGCGGACTCCGTCCAGCGCTGGCGCCATTATTACAGGTTTACGCCCGACCTCGAGACGGTGTGGCCCACCGAAGCAGCGCAGCGTTGGGGGACTGCCCAGCAAATGGTGCTATTCGAGCCGAAGGACACCTATGGGCGTGATTAGATGTTACACCAGTATCGCCTGTGCCTTCCACCGGCGCAGGATCTCCTTGGAGGATGCTCTCCACAGAATAGCCATCCAGTATGAGGACTATGCTTACATTGGCGACCGGAGAAAATTGGAGCAGGAAGTACTTCGGCGGGCAGGCTTTCTGAGGGACCGTCTGAGGAAGGAGGTCCGAACAAGCCAGCTGACGAGCTTCCCTGTTGAGGACAACGAGGAGGCATGGACGAAATGGTGGTTTGGAAGGGATGGGTGGAGCAAGGACTCTGGAGTTTTCCCCGACTTTGTTCTAGGCTGGCGTAGTGGCAGCACATTCGGCGATGGCGGACTACTGGAACTCAAGGACTCTGAAGAAGGTTCGATTGCATCGTTCAATTCTACCCTGCCTTCTGCTTCCAAGTCACTTGAGTCAGTAGAGGAATTGGTTTCGCAATCTGTTCGCCGGTATGATGTGCCTTTATCCTTGGGCGCATCGTACCCCCTGACCAGGGACTGTTTCTACCTGGTCAGAACGAATCGAGGTAAGCCGAAAGCACGTCTATCCATCGTCCATGGCACGTTCTTCGAGACTGTTCCTGAAGGTGACTTGCTGATTGCACTATGGAAGCAGGTGCTCGATGAAGCAGGAATCGCCCAGTGTATTGACAGTAATGACTTTGAGAAAATACTTGAAAGACTGGGCAGTCTAAGGCGTGACGACGTTGCCGTGACGAGGCATATCGAGGGGGCTTCTGTCAAGCCGCGTCTGCGTATTATGAGTGAGATTGCGACTGAAGGCAATCCACATACCTATCAGGAGATACCAGCTCGTTCGTTCAATCTAATCGTTAAACCGCCCGGTCTCGGCGACGCGAATGACAACTGGCTTTCCAGAGCAGTGGAGTGGTTTCAACATGCGGCTCGTCAGGACCAAGTGACATTATCCATTCAGGACCGCCACAGCGATAGAGTGGAAGCCGATTTAGCCATGGCACAGACGACTGTGCCCGTAAGCTTGTTGTGTATCAGGCACAAGCGCAATGGTCTGCACCTGGTGGTTCAGACCGAAGTTCCAACCTGAGAACGCCGGAGGTCAACGATGTCTCTTTCGCGGGAAGAGGCGTGGAAACTGCTGTGTGAGTACACGCAGTCGGAGAACCTGCGCAAGCACGCGCTGGCGGTGGAGGCGTGTATGCGCTACTACGCACGCTTTTGGGGTGAAGATGAAGAGTTGTGGGGCATCACGGGTCTCCTGCACGACATGGACTACGATCAGCATCCCTCTCTGGAGGAGCATCCTTTCGTGGGGATGGAGATACTGAGAGAGAAGGGCTATCCGGAGGAGGTGGTTCGCGCCGTTGGAGCGCACGCGGACCACACGGGCATTCCACGTCAGACGCGCATGGAGCACACGCTTTTCGCCTGCGATGAGATGACCGGTTTTGTGACGGCAGTGGCGCTGGTGCGACCGAACAAAAAGCTAGCCGAAGTAGACGCTTCTGCGGTGCGCAAAAAGATGAAGGATAAAGCCTTTGCCCGAGCGGTGAATCGGGATGAGCTGCTGAGGGGGGCTGAGGAAATCGGTGTGCCCTTCGACGAGCACGTCCAGAACGTCATCAACGCCATGTCGGGCATTGCAGACGAGATGGGGCTATGAAGGTATTCATCGACGGCGCATCGAGCGGAAACCCAGGCAGGTCAGGCATCGGCGTGGTACTGTGTAACAATGCCGATGAGCCGGTCAAAGAGATCAGCGAGTCCATCGGCATCGCCACCAACAATGTGGCGGAATACACCGCACTCCTTCGCGGGTTGGAGGAAGCGCTCGCCATGGGCTGGGACAGTGTGGAGGTCTATACCGACAGCGAGTTGCTGGCGCACCAGATCAATGGGCGTTACCGCGTGCTGACTCCGCATCTGATACCACTGCATCGTCGAGCATTACGGCTGCTAAGGATGTTTGCGAATGCCTCAGTGAGGCATATCCCCCGAAAGCATAACGCCCTCGCCGACAGCCTGGCGAAAGCTGCTGTGAATGCCGGCGAAGGCGTTTGACTGCGAACAGGAAGCTTGCGGACAGGGGGCGCTTCAGAACCGATAGTCTCGCGTGTGCGCCTCCTCCAGGTAGCGCGCCAGCAGGTTCGCAGCCGCTTCCACGTCTGTGCGATGCACCATCTCGTTCACCGTGTGCACGTAGCGCGTGGGCACGCTGATCGTGATGCTGACCGCGCCAGAGCGAGAGCGCTGAAGAGCACCGGCATCCGTACCGCCGCGGGGAAGTATCTCCATCTGGTGCGGGATGTTCTCCCGCTCGGCTATCTCGCGGAAGTGTTCCACCAGCTTCGGGTGGCAGATAAGACTGCCATCCATAATCTTGATCGCCACGCCCTGTCCCAGTTTGGTCACCGTTTCAGCGTCGGAGGGTCCGGGATAGTCGTTGGCGAGGGTGACGTCCAGTGCGATGCCGATGTCAGGATCTATGGCATAAGCGGCGGTGGTGGCTCCGCGCAGACCGACCTCCTCCTGCGAGGTTGCCACGGCGTAAACATCCACCTCGGTGCGCTTGTC
>OGCI01001248.1_pt1 | contig 22204 bp, 16 predicted proteins | sample 1570021 | NCBI WGS metagenome assembly OGCI01 (sample SAMN06264664, study PRJEB24512) | hot springs metagenome | isolation source: Hot spring water | place: South Africa: Tshipise | collected 2015-06-21 | reverse complement strand
CGTCCGTTCGACGTCCAGGCGGGGTTCGATCTCGTCCGGACCGGCGAGATGACCTATCCGCAGCCCCACTGGATCGACGGGATGGGGTTCGTCGACCTCTTCACCATGTTCACCTGCGGCCGCGAACTGTACATCGCCCACAGCCCCGACGGGCGCGACCGGTCCGCCCCCAAGAAGTTCGCCGGCATCGGCGGCCACTATCAGGTCAGCGCCGTCCACGGCCGGAGGATCGGGACCTTTTTCAACCGCCATCCCGGCGGCGTCGTCAACCAGCGCACGGACCTCTACTACATGGAAACCTCCGACGGCGGACGGACATGGACGACCGTGGATGGCCGGCCGCTGACGGCCCCCCTGTCCGACCCCGACAACCCCGCGCGCGTGGAGGAGTACTCCTCGCGCGGCCTGCTCGTGTATGGCAACGACCTCGCGTTCACCGCCGACGGCCGCCCCGCGATGTTCTACATCGTCTCCCGCGACTGGAAGCCCGGGCCCGAGGCCGGCCCCCGCGAATGGAAGGTCACGGCCTGGACCGGCCGGGAGTGGGCCACGACCACCGTCACCACCAGCGACCACAACTACGACATGGGTAGCCTCTACATCCACGGCGACGACTGGCGCATGATCGGGCCCTCCGATCCCGGCCCCCAGCCCTGGGTCACGGGCGGCGAACTCGTCCTCTGGCGCAGCCGCGACGATGGCCGCACATGGGCCCGCGAGCGGGCGATCACCGCCGCCAACGAACGGAACCACTTCTACCCCCGCCGTCCCCTAAACGCCCACGACCCTTTCTTCGCCTTCTGGGCCGACGGCCGCGCCGACGCGATGTCCGAGTCCCACTTGTGGTTCTGCAACTCCGACGGATCCCGCGTGTACCGACTGCCCTGGCGCATGGAGGGGGAGTAGGCCGAGCCCGAACCGGTTGCGGCCGCGCCCGCGCCCGCGGCGCCCACGCGCGGGGGTTGACGGCGCATTGAGGCGGGCCCAAACTCCCTCGCATGAATCGCGACGCGGCCCTTCCGGCGGACCTCTCGCCGGCGCTACAGCAGTACGTCGAGGCGATCGCCGCCCTGTGCCGCCGCCACGGGCACGCCCACCCGGTGGCGCTGTCCTCCGCCCTCGGGGTCCGCATGCCGTCGGTCACCCAGGCCGTCGGCCGGCTCGTCGCCCGCGGGCTCGCCGCCCGCCTCCCAGGCCGCGAAGTCCGCCTCACCCCGAGCGGCCGCACCGTGGCCGCTCGGCTCCGCCGGCGCCACCACGCCCTGCGGCGGTTCATGGTGACGGTCCTCGGCATGGTGCCGCACGAGGCGGACGCCGCCGCCTGCCGGTTGGAGCATTGCGAGGACGGTACGATGTTCGAACGGCTAGACCGCCTGGCGCGGCTGCTCTCCCGACGCCACCCGGCCGTCCTGCGGGACCTGGCGCGTCACATGAGGGAGGGAGCGTCCGTTGGCGACTGACCGTTTTTTTGTGGCCTTGGACTTAGGCCTACCTAATCTCCGCTGGCGCTCGGCACGCGCAGCCGGCCGCGGAACCCCGGAAAGGAGACGACGATGAGCGCAACCTTGCGAGCATGCGGCCTCGGCTGGATCGCGGCCTTCGCGTTGGTCGTCGACGCTCAGCCCCCGCCGGCCGACGCAACCGCGACGGACGGCACCCCCTTCCTGCACACCTCCCCGCCCGTCCTCGGCGGCATCCGGATCCACGGCTACGGCGAACTCCACTACAACCGCCTCGAAGGCCGCGGCGGCGCCGCCGACAAGGATGAGCTGGATCTCCACCGGTTCGTGGTCGGCCTTGGCGCCGATCTCAGCGATCGGGTCCGATTTGACTCGGAGCTTGAACTGGAGCACGCGCTCGCGGGGGAGAGAGAGCAGAATCGGGGCTACCTCCAGGTGGAGGAGGCCCGCCTGGACTTCGACCTCAACGAGCGCCACGCCGTGCGGGCGGGCGTCTTCCTGGTGCCGGTGGGCCTCCTGAACACAATGCATGAGCCGACCGGATTTTACGGCGTCGAACGCAACCCCGTGGAGAACCGGATCCTGCCCACCACCTGGTCCGAAGGCGGCATCGGCCTCGCTGGCGACCTGGGCGGGGGCTGGCGGTATGAGGCGTGGCTGCATTCCGGCCTGAACATTCCCACCGGCAGTCATTACTCCGTGCGCTCCGGACGACAGAAGGCGTCTTATGCCCGCGCCACCGATCCCGCGGCCACCGTCGCGCTGGCGTGGAGCGGGCCGGGAATCAACGTTGGCGGGGCGGTCCACCACCAGCGCGACGTCGCGCAAGGACAGGATCCGGAGGCCGGCGCCGCATGGTTGTGGGAGGTCCACGCGGACCTCCGTCGTGGACCGTTCGGTCTGCGGGGGCTGTTCGCCCAGTGGACGCTGAACGGCGCTGGCCCGCGCGCGGCCGGGGCGGACCGACAGTACGGCGGGTATCTCGAACCCTCCATGCGCCTTACCGATCGGATCGGTATTTTTGTCTGCTTCAACTAGTGGGACGAGTCCGCCGGTCGTGCCGACGGATCGGACCGCAGGATTCAATGGGATGCCGGCATCAACTGGTGGCCGCACGAACAGGTGGTCGTGAAGGCGGATTACCAGTGGCAGGATCGCAAGGACGGCCGAAACCAGAACGGCTTCAACCTCGGTCTCGGCTATGTGTTCTGACGCCGCCCGTCCGGTCCCTCCCCTCAACGCCGTCCGCCGCGTCGTCCTCGGGCCCGCCCTCCTCTTGGTCGCCGTGTGGACGGGGGCCTCCGCCGGCTGGGCGGTGGAGCCCGGCGCCACTAACCGCGCCGCCGCACTGGCCGCCGACTGGCTCGGTCGCGCGTCGCCCGCGTCGACCCTCGAGATCCGCGGCCCGCTTGCCCGCCGGGTGGATGAACTCCTCGGCCGCTCCTATCCCCACGCGACGGCGACCTACTGGCGCGAAGGCGCCAGGTCGGCGTGGCTGCTGTCGCTGCCCGGGAAATGGGGGCCGGTCACCGCGGTGTTTCTCGTCGATGACGGCCGGCTCTGCCGCGTGGAGATCTTGCACCACAGGGAGCAGCGCGGCCGCGCCGTCCGCAACCCCGGATTCCTGCGTCAGTTCGAGGGCGCCGCTCTTCGCCCGGACCTGCGAATGGACCGGCGGATCGAGGGGTTGAGTGGCGCGACGATCTCCACCGACGCCGTCCGAAACATGGCACGGCTCGCGCTCCTCCTCGATGCGGCTGCCCGACAGTGACCGCGAGCGCCGACGCGCGGTCGGCTCCCCGTAGGGGGTACCCTGCCGCCTCGCATTCCGGCCCCCCGACGGCGGGCCTCCTACAACCAGTCGGGGCAGCACTCGCCCCGCACCAGATCGTCGAGCGTCTCCCGCGTGCGCACTACGGCGGCGCGGTCGCCGTCCACCAGCACCTCGGCGGCCCGGCCGCGGCTGTTGTAGTTCGACGCCATCGCCATCCCGTACGCCCCGGCCCCCAACACAGCCAGCACGTCCCCTTCCTGCACCGGCGGCAGCTGCCGATCCGTGCCGAGAAAATCCGCCGATTCGCAGATCGGACCGACGACGTCGGCGTGGATCGCCTCGCCATCGCGCGGCACCACCGGCCGGATCTCGTGCCAGGCGTCGTAGAGCGGCGGCCGGAGCAGGTCGTTCATCCCGGCGTCCACGATCACGAACTTTCGGAACGGATTGTCCTTCACGTACTGGACCGTCGTCAGCAGAACGCCGGCGTTGCCAACGAGGAAACGGCCGGGTTCGAAGGCGACCTCCAGCCCCACGTCGCGGCAGCGCGGCGCCAGCTCACGAGCCAGCGCCTCGAGCGGAAACGGCGACTGCCGCGGCCAGTACGGGATGCCGAATCCACCGCCCATGTCGAGGTAACGGAAGGCCGGATGGCGCGCCCGAAGGCGGCGGCAGAGCGGCATGACCTTGTCCAGCGCCTCGACGTAGGGCCGTTCGTCGGCCAGCGGCGAGCCGAGGTGCATGTGCACTCCGACGACCTCGACCCCCGGCAGCGACCCCGCGAGCTCGAACGCCTGCTCCGCCCGTTCGAGGTCCACGCCGAACTTGTTTTCCCTCATGCCGGTGCTTGTATAGACGTGGGTCTGCGGATCCACGTCTGGATTCACGCGGATCGCCACCCGTGCCCGGTGTTTCTGCCGCGCGGCGCGCGCGCTCAGCCGCTCCAGTTCCGGCTCGGACTCCACCGTGAAGCAACGGATGTCGCGCGCGATCGCGGCGTCAATCTCCTCCACGGTTTTGCCGACGCCGGCGAACACGATGCGCGACGGCGGCACGCCCGCGCGGATCGCGCGTTCCATCTCACCGCCCGAGACCACGTCGGCCCCCGCGCCCAGACGGGCGAGCAGCCGGATGATCGCGCCGTTCGAGTTGGCCTTGAGCGCGTAGAAGAGGGTGGGCTGCAACCCCTGCAACGCCGACTGCAAGGCCCGGAACTGTCCCTCGATGTGCGCACGGCTGTACACGTACAGCGGCGTGCCATGCGCGCGGGCGAGGTCCGCCAGCCGGACGTTTTCCGCCCACAACTCCCCGTCGCGCCAATGGAATCCTTCCATCATCGCCCGCCTACCGACGAACGGGCGCGGACTCTACCCCGTCGCCTCCCGCGGCACAAGCGGGCCACGGGCACGATGACGGGGCCTGCCTCCTGACGTTTGGCGTCCCCGCCCGGAACCCCGCACGGTAGCCGGCGGCATCTCCGCGACGTCCTGCGCCCCGCACGATCGTCCCTGAATGCCGTCGGCCCGGTTCAGGGCGGCGTTTCGGCCGGCCGCGCCCACCGCGTGCCGCGACGGTTCGCCAGGCGCGGCAGGAGCAAGAGGACTGCCCGCCCCCATGCCTGCCCGCCTCACGATGGCCTACCGCGCGTGGGGTGGGCGGTGCAACGTCAACTCGCCGCGCCCGGCCCTCCCGGCCGGCGGCCGAGCTGTCTTATGAACTTCGCTGGTGCAGTATCGCCGCCGTTTGTATCAATTCTGCAAGCGCGACGTGTTCGCCGCGCGGGGAGCGCACGCACTCCTGCACCCCCGTGGCTGGGCGTGGGGTGGCGTCCGGCTCCTCAACGGGCATTCGAGGACGGCCCACGGCGAGAGTCCGCCGGTCGCACCGGGCGACGGTCCCCGCCCGATTCCAGACGCGCCCCGCGACCGTCCTCGCCGCCGTTCCGCCCCATGGGATCGAGGAACTGGATCCGGCCGGCCTGCACCTTTAACCGGCTTCGCCGGCCGCCGGACTTGTCCTCCCAACGGTCCTGCGCCAGCCGGCCCTCGATCAGGACAGCCGAGCCTTTACGGAGGTACTGCCCGCACGTCTCGGCCTGCCGGCCCCAGGCGGTCACGTCCACGAAGCACGTTCGGACCGTAGCCTCGCCGGCCTCGTTTTTGTGCGCCTCGTTGATGGCCACCCCGAGGTCCGCCACCGACACGCCGCTCGCCGTCTTGCGCACGACCGGGTCGCGGGTGAGGCGCCCCGCGATCGCCACCAGGTTCATTGTGGTCATGTACCGTCTCCTTTCCCTGTCCGGCCGGTCGGGGCGCTCCCGGCCCCAAACCGGCTTCCACCCGTTCAGAAGGCGGCGCCCGCTGTTTTTTCCGCGATGCGCCGAAATTTGTTCACGCCGCTCGGATGACGGATCTCTTCTCGGCGGCCACGCTTCCTCGCGACCTGTTCTCGATCGGGACCCGAGGCCGCATGGATATGAACCGGACGACCCCAGCGGGACCTCATTCGTCGGGGCCGGTCGCAATCTCATCGGGCCGCACTGTATTAACTGTGCCCCGTCGGTAGAACCTCGGTTTGCCGGCGCCCATCGCAGTGCAGCGGCTCGGGCCAGCTCGAGGCCTACAGGCCGCGTTGGGCCCACCTCGGTCTTCCGATCCTTCGCCCCCGAGTCACGAACCATCGTTTGGGCTTGCGGCCGGCGCAGCGGTCGCCGTATCGTTTCGTGCCCAGTCCGCCGGACTGCCAGGCGTATGAAGCTGATCTTCGAAAAGAGCCGGCCGGGCCGCAGGGCCATCCGATGGCCGGAGCCGGTGGCGCCGGTGTCGCTCGAACGCCGCCGCGACCTCTGCCGCTCAAGCCCCGCCGACCTGCCGGAGGTCTCCGAACTGGAGACGGTCCGCCACTTCACCGAGCTGTCGCGACGAAATTTCTCGGTGGACACCCATTTCTACCCCCTCGGCTCCTGCACGATGAAGTACAACCCACGCGGGTGCGAGGCGGCGGCGGCGCTGGGAGGCTTCTCGGACCTGCATCCGCTGTTGCCGCAGCTCCGGCATGGCGGCCAGCTGACGCAGGGGGCGCTCCAGCTGCTGTACGAACTCGAACGAATGCTCTCGGACATCTGCGGCATGGCGGAGTTCACCTTGCAGCCGATGGCCGGGGCGCACGGCGAGCTCACCGGCGCGATGCTGATGGCCGCCTACCACCGCGACCGGGGGAACCGCAAAACGCACGTGATCGTCCCCGACGCGGCCCACGGCACCAATCCCGCCAGCGCGCGCCTGGCCGGATACGACGTCCTCTCGATCCCCTCGCGAGCCGACCACCACATGGACGTGGACCGGTTGCTGTCGTCGATCCGGACGGACACCGCCGGGATCATGCTGACCTGTCCCGACACCCTCGGCGCCTTCCCCGCCCGCATCACGGAAATCGCGGCGGCGGCCCACGCCGTGGATGCCCTGATGTACTACGACGGCGCCAACCTGAACGCGATCCTCGGCCGGGTCCGCCCCGGCCGGCTGGGCTTCGACATCTGCCACGTCAACCTGCACAAGACCTTCGGCACGCCGCACGGTGGGGGCGGACCGGGCGCCGGACCGGTCGGCGTCGCGGAGCGGCTGCGGCCCTACCTGCCGATCTCGCGCGTGCGCACGCACAGCGACGGGACGTATTACCTCGACTACGACGCGCCGAAGAGCATCGGCTACATCGCGCCGTTCTACGGCAACTTTGCGGTGCTGGTGCGGGCCTACGCCTGGCTGCGGATGGTGGGCCGCGAGGGGTTGCGGGCCGTCAGCAACTTGGCCGTGCTGAACGCCAACTACGTGCAGGAGCGTCTGCGGCCGCACCTGGACGCAGTGAACCCCGGCCGCTGCATGCACGAGTGCGTCTTCAGCGGGCGCCGTCTCGCCGCGCGCGGCGTCCGCACGCTGGACCTCGCCAAGGCGCTGATCGACCGCGGCCTCCATCCGCCGACGGTCTACTTCCCCATCCATGTGCCCGAGGCACTGATGATCGAGCCGACGGAGGCCGAGTCGCGGGAGACGCTGGACCGGTTCTGCGACGCGGTGATCGAGTGCGTCGAGCTGGCCCGCCGCGACCCCGACGCGCTGCGCCGCGCGCCCGCCACCACGCCCGTCGGGCGGTTGGACGAGGTCGCGGCAGCCCGGCGGATGGACCTGGCCTGGACCGGTCCCGACGGCGCGCGCTGAGGAACCCGGTCAACCGCCCGTCACGAGGCGGCCGATCTGATACACCGCCGTCGTCAGCAGCCAGGCCAGCAGAGTCAGCCCGAAAAACTGCAGCGCGGCCCACCCCCACGAACCGCTCTCGCGCCGCGTGACGGCAACCGTCGCCATGCAGGGCGTGGCGACCAACATGAACAGCATCATGCAGAACGCGGCCAGCGGCGAATAGGCGCGCTGAAGGCGCTCGCGCAAAGGCCCGACGTCGTCGCCCGCATCGAGCGAAAAGACGATCCCAAGCTGGGCGACGAAGACCTCCTTGGCGGCGAAGGCGCCGATCATCGCGGTGCCGATGCGCCAGTCGAACCCCATCGGCCGCAGCACCGGTTCGATCGCCCGCCCGATGCGGCCGGCGGCCGAGTGCGCCAGGGCGGCGGAGGGGTCGGGAGGGGCGCCGTCCGCCGGGGCCGGCAGGCGCGGGAACGTCATCAGCGCCCACAGCAAAACGGAGACCGCCAGGATCAGCGTGGCCGCCTTGCGCAGGTACACCAAGCCCCGCTCGAACATGTGCGCCAGCACACCGCGCAGCGTGGGCAGACGGTAGGGCGGCAGCTCCAAGATCAGCGGCTCCGCCCCCCCCCGGAACAGCGTCCGCCGCAGCAGCAGGGCGACCAGGACCGCCAGCACAATGCCGATCAGGTACATCCCCCATAGCATCGGGGCGCGCAGCCGCGCGGGAAAGAAGGCGGGGATCAACAGTGCGTAGATCGGCAGCCGTGCGCCACACGAGATCAGCGGCAAGATCAGCATCGTCGTGAGCCGGTCCCGCCGGTTCTCCAGCACCCGCGTGGCGAGGATCGCCGGCACCGTGCACCCAAAGCCCACCAACAGGGGGATGAAGCTGCGGCCATGCAGGCCGATCCGGCGCATCAACCGGTCGCTCAGCAGCGCCGCGCGCGCCAGGTAGCCGGAATCCTCCAGCAACGCAATGGCCGCAAACAACAGCAGGATGTTCGGCAGGAACGACACGACGCCGCCGACACCAGCGATCACGCCGTCCACGAGCAGCGAACGGACGATCTCCGCCCGGCCCGCGGGCCACGTTCGGCCGATCGCCTCCCCCACCCATCCGAACCCGCGCTCGATCCACTCCATCGGCCGCTCGCCGAGCCGGAACGTCAGCGCGAACATCGCGTACATCACCGCGAGGAACACCGGCACCCCGAGCACCGGATGCGCCAGAAACTCGTCCACCCGGTCGGACCACGTGTGCCGCGTCTCGGCCGTGCGCTGAGCGGCGGCGGCGCAGACGCCGGAGGTGAAGCCATAACGTCGCTCGGCAATCAACATCGCGGGCGAGTCGCCCCCCAACGCCCGCAGGCGATCGCGGGCCCGCTCCACAACGCCGAGCGCCTCCGGACGGCCGGCCAGCGCGGCCAAGGCCTGCGCGTCGCCTTCGAGCAGCTGCAACGCCCTCCAGCGGACGTCCGGCTTCGCCCCCTCCGACCCCGCGAGCGCAGCGGCGACCTCCCCGATCGCCCGCTCGATGTCGTCCCCGTATCGGACCGGACGGGGACGCGGAGGTGGCTCCGCCCGCAGCGCCCGGACGATCGCATCGGCCAGTTCCACGCCCCCCTCCCCACGACGGCCGACGGTCGGGATCGCGGGCACGCCGAGCAGCTCCGAGAGCCGGATCGCGTCCACCCGCACTCCACTCTGCTCGGCAACGTCGCTCATGTTCAACGCCAGCACCAGCGGCAGGCCGAGGTCGATCAACTGGGTCGTCAGATACAAGTTGCGCTCCAGGTTGGACGCATCGAGCACCTGCACGACCAGGTCCGGCCGCCGCTGGACCAGCTCGTGGCGGGCCACGCGTTCGTCGTCGCTGTAGGACGAGAGAGAATAGGTGCCCGGCAGGTCCACCAGCAGGATCTCCTCGCCGTCCCGCTGCAGCCGGCCCTCGCGCGATTCCACGGTCGTGCCGGGGTAGTTGGCCACGCGATGGCGCACGCCCGTCAGCGTGTTGAAGAGGGTGGTCTTGCCGGCGTTCGGGTTGCCGGCGATCGCCACGCGCCAGGTGCGCCCGCTCATGCCGGCGTCCGCACCGTCATCCGTTCGGCGATGCCCCGCCCGAGCGCCAAGCGCGATCCGTGGAGGGCGATCAGGACGGGGCCGCGGCCGTGCTGGCGGAGCACATGAAGCCGAACCCCCGGCACCAGCCCCAACGCCGCGATGCGGGCGCGCAGCCGGTGACCCGCTTCGATGTCCTGCAACACCACCGTCGCGCCTGGCGGGCATTCCGCCAGGAGGCGTCCTAGATGGCGGTCGCCCCGTTGAACCGCGTTCATGGCCCCGCTTTTCTCCTCCCGATTCCCGGCCTCCCCTCCCCAGCGACGCCACCGCCAGAGTACCCCGAAGCCGCTATGCCCGTCCGCCCAGCATGTGCCCACGCTGCGGCGCGAGGTCCTAAAACAAACTTAGGCATATCTAACTTTATTCCGCCACCCGTTCGCGGGTCAAGCGCCAGCGGGGAGCACAGGGTTCATCGCTCGGTTCGGAGATGCTTGAGTTCGTGTCGAGACGGCCGGAGGCTCTGCAGGACGTTGCTCCCCGGCGGGACGCAGATCTCGCACGCCCGCGCGTCGACTCAGAAGAACATGTTTTTTTAGGAGCATGCGGAACCGGGGATGGGTTGTCGTGGCAAGGGCGTCGCGGCCGGCGCCGGTCGCCAGAGGCGCACCGCCCGGATGGCGGCCACGGCGCCAATCTGGTAGAGGAGATTTCTCATGTCGCCCTCTCGACGGCTCCGCCGGCTGGACCTCGCCGCCCTGCTGCTCTGGCTTGGCGCCGCGATCGTCACCGGCGTCGAGGCGGACCTGCTCCCGATGGTCCGCGAACAGGAGTTGAGGGTCGCGCTCACCGCCCGCGCGATGGCCAGCGGCGGCTCGTGGCTGACGCCGACCTACCGCGGCCGCCTACGATTCCAAAAACCCCCGCTGCTCTACTGGGTGACGGCCGCCGCCGGTCGCGTGTTCAGCGCCCCGCGCAGCGCGTTCGTCGCTCGGCTCGGCGGCCTGGCGTCCGCGTGGGCGCTGCTGGCCGCCGTGTACCTCGGCGGCCGCCGTCTGGTCGGCCGTCGCGCCGCTTGGTCCGCGATGGCCGTCACGGCGGCCTCCTACCTCTTCTTGCGTTTCGCCCCGCGCAGCGAAACGGACATGGCCCAGTCGCTGTGGTCGGCTTTGGCGGTCCTCGGCGTATGGTCGGCGCTGGTGGGCCGTTGCCATCCCGCCTGGGCGTGGTCGTCGGCGGGCGTGGCCGCAGGCCTCGGCGCGTTGTCCAAAAGTCCCGCGCCGGCGGTCCTCGCGGCGTTGGTGGCCGCCGGCGGCGCGTTTCTGGTGCGGTCGCCTCGCCGCGACGCCTTTCGCTGGGCTGGGGTGGGCGCGGCGGCGTGTCTGGCCGTCGCGGCACCGTGGTACGCCTACGCGTTTTCCGCCGACGCGGTGGAGGCGGCCGCGACCTCGGCTGTCGCCTCGGAGTGGCGGGCGCTGTTCGACCGGCCGACGCACCTCCGTCCGTGGTTCTACTACCTGTATGCGCTGCCGGGAGCGCTCGCCCCGTGGAGTCCCGCGCTTGTGCCCGCCGTAGCGGACCTCGGCCGGCGCCTCCGCCGGCATCGACGGGCGGCCTTTCTCGCCGTATGGCTGGGCGCCGGATTTCTGATGCTGACGGCGACGGCAAACAAGCAGATCCACTACTGCACGCTACTGCTGGCGCCGTCGGCCCTCTGCGTCGGCGCGTGGGCGGACCGGGCCCTGCGGCGGACCTCCCGGTGGCCCGGCAACCTCGACGCGATCCCGGGCTTCGTCCTGCTCGCAGGGGGGCTGGCGCTGGCGTGCGCGACATGGCTGCGTCGGCCGGAATTCTCGCCGGCCGCCGCGTGGTGGGGCCTGGCCGCCGCCGTCTGCGGGCTGCTCGGCCGCTCCCGTTTCGCCGCCGGCTGGTTTCCCCGTTGGCCGACCGTCGCCGGCCTCGGCGTGGTCGCCCTGGCCGCCGCCGGACCGCTGGCTCCGCAGGTCGCCGGCGAGGACCTCCTGATCCCGAGGTTTGCCGAGGCGGCGGAGCGCGCGGGCGTGATCTCCGCGCCGCACGTGCGCGTCGTCGGCGATCGCGCCGCCAGCCTGGAGTTCTACTTCGGACGGCCCGTGACCACCGCGCCGACGGCGGCCCAGGCCTTCGCGGAATCGCGCCCGGGCGACGTCGTGATCCTGTCCGCCCTTCGCGACGACCTGCCTTCCCCCGCCGGCCTCGAACCGGTGATCCGGGTCGCCTCCGGCCGTCGTCGGATCGAGGCCTACGTGGACGCGCCTCGCCGCTGATTCGCCGCCCGGTTGTGGCCGCGGCCGGATCGGATACACTCCGCGCCGGAGGACCGCGCAATGAGCGACGAGAACCGGTTCGGAAGCATGGCCGTGTTCTGCGACTTTGAGAACATCGCCCTCGGAGTGCGCGACGCCGACTACGAGGATTTCGACATCCGCCCCGTTCTCGAAAAACTCCTTCTCAAGGGCAGCATCCTGGTCAAGAAGGCGTACTGCGATTGGAGCCGTTACCGCGCCTTCAAGGCCGCCATGCACGAGGCCGCCTTCGAACTGATCGACATCCCCCATCTGCGACAGTCGGGCAAGAACAGCGCCGACATCCGGCTGGTCGTGGATGCGCTTGACCTCTGCTACACCAAGCCGCACGTGACGACGTTCGTCATCGTCAGCGGGGATTCGGATTTTTCGCCGCTGGTCAGCAAGCTGCGGGAAAACAACAAGACCGTCATCGGCGTCGGCGTGAAGAACTCCACCTCCGAGCTGCTGGTGGCCAACTGCGACGAGTTCCTCTTCTACGACGACCTGATTCGCGGGCGGAAACGGGCCCCAGCGACGCCGTCGCGCGCGCGGCGGAACCGGACCGCGGCGACGGAGCCGCCGGCCGGCGACGGCACCGAGCGGACGCGGGGTCTGGAGCTGGTGGCGGGCGTGGCCGCGGAGCTGCTGGCCGAGCGATCGGGGCGGGAGCAGGTGTGGGGCTCGATGGTCAAACAGACCCTGAAACGCCGCCAGCCCGATTTCAGCGAGAGCGCGTACGGATTCAAGTCCTTTAACCAGATGCTCGAGGAGGGGCAGGCGTGCGGGCTGTTCACGCTGCGCCGGGACGAGAAGTCCGGCGGCTGCGTGATCGTCGCCGTGCACCGCGACGACGCCTGAGCTGCCCCTCCGGGGGGTTCGCCCGGTGGCGCCGCCGGCCCGCACCATCTTGCACGTGGATATGGACGCCTTCTTCGCGTCCATCGAACAGCTCGATCACCCCGAATGGCGCGGCCGTCCGGTGATCGTCGGCGCCGCGCCGGACCGGCGCGGCGTGGTGGCGGCGGCCTCCTACGAGGCCCGCGCCTTCGGGGTTCGATCGGCCATGCCGTCGCGCGAGGCCGGCCGCCGCTGCCCTCAGGCCGTCTTCGTCCGGCCGCGGATGGCCCGCTATGCAGAGATGTCCGAACGCGTTCGGGGGATCCTTCGCCGTTTCACGCCGGTGGTCGAGCCGGTCTCGATCGACGAGGCCGTCCTTGACGCGACGGGCACCGAACGGCTGTGGGGCGACGGCGAGGCGCTGGCGCGGCGGATTCAGACGGCGATCCGGGAGGAACTCGGGCTGTCGGCCTCGATCGGCGTGGCGTCGAATCGGTTTCTCGCGAAAATCGCCAGCGACCTGCACAAACCCGGCGGGCGGGTCGTGGTGCCGCCGGACCCGGCCGCCGTTCGCGAATTTCTCGCGCCCCTGCCCGTCGGACGGCTCTGGGGCGTTGGCCAGGTCACTGAACGGAGACTGGTGGCGGCCGGCGTGCGGACGATCGGCGACGTACAGCGCGCTGGCGTCGCCGGCTTGATGCCGCTGCTCGGCCGACCGACCGCCGAGTGGCTGTTCGCGCTGGCCGAGGGGCGGGACGATCGGCCGGTTGGCGGACCGGAGGAGGAGCGGTCCATCTCCAGGGAGCACACCTTCGAGACGGACTGCGCGTCGCGTGCGGCGGTTGAGGCACGGTTGCTTGAGCTGGCCGCGGACGTCGGCCGCCGGCTCCGCGAAGGCGGCTGGTACGCCGGCGTGCTGCGTCTGAAGGTGCGGTGGGCGCCCTTCCGAACCGTCACCCGTCAGCGGACCGTCTGGCCGCCGCTCTGCGACGATTTTTCTCTACGCGAGCACGCCCGCGCCCTCTGGTGCGCGGAGCCGATGCGACAGCCCGTTCGGTTGATCGGGTTCGGGGCGGCAGGGCTCACCCGTCAGCCCCCTTCGGCGGACCTACTGGAGAGCGCGACCGGCGAGCGGCGGCGGCGGGAGTTGGTGAGCCGGGCGATGGACGAGTTGAACCGCCGCTACGGCCTCGGCGCCGTGCGGCTGGCCGGCGGCGAGGACGACGGCTCGCCACCGCGCCGGCGGGCCCGGGCCTGATCGAGGTGCGCGCGGATGCCGGGATGATCCGGCGCCCGGCCGGCCGCGCGCAGCAGCACGGCTTCGGCGGCGTCCGGGTCGCCGGATTCAAGCAGCGCCAGGCCCAGGGTGTCGAGAGTCTCGGGGGATTCCGGCTCCAGTTCGGCCGCGCGCCGCGCCAGCGGCAGGGCCTCCGCGGCGCGCCCCTGCTTCACGATGGCCCACGCCAAGTCGTTCAGCACGGCCGGGTCGTCGGGCAGGCCCGCCAACGCCACGCGGAGCGCTGCCTCGGCCTCCGCCCATTTTTCCTCCATCGCGTAAAAGCTGGCCCAGAAATGGTTTGCCCTCGGGTGTGAGGGCCGCAGCCGCAGCAACCGACGGGTGTGTTCCCGGCCCAGGTCGGCGCGGCGTTCCGCGTAATCGAGCGCCAGCAGCGCCTCCCAGGCCGGCGCGTACGAGGGATGGAGCGAGACGATCTCCTCCAGCTTCGCCCGCCCTTCGCGGGCGCGGCCCTCGTCCAGCGCCACCAGGGCCACAAGCAACTCCGCCAGCGGCGCTGGCCGGCCGGCCGTGCGCAGCGCCGCGGCGGCCCGCCGTACCGCCTCGCGGTCGCCCCTGCGCCAGGCCACCCAGGCCGCCGTCAGACGGACGGCGATGTCGTCCGCATGCTCGACCTGCGCGCGCGTGAGCATTTCCTCCGCCCTCGTCAGGTCGCCGCGTCGGGCGGCGAGCAGCGCCTCAAGGACAACCCGGCGTGGCCCAACGTCCGCTTCGGGCATCTGGCGCAGCCGCTCGATCGCACGCTCCGCCGCCGCGTCGTCGTCGGGCAGCGCCAGAAGGGCGAGGCCCACGAGGAGGTCCGGGTCGCCGGAGTGGTTCTCCAGCAGCCGTTCCAGCTCCCGGCGGCCGGCGGCACGGTCCCCCATTCCCTCAAGCAGTGCCGCCAGCGCCAAGCGGACGGCTGGATCGTCCGATTTCGTGGCCGCGGCGCCCACCTCGACCAGAGCAGCCTCGAGCAATCCCGCCTGCGCCGCCCGCACGCCGTGGACCACATCCAACGAGGGCGACCGGACCCGGCCGTGGAGGCGCGCCAGTGCGGCGGGGTCGACGCGCGGACCGCGCCGCCGCAGCCATTCTCGGAGGTCCTCTTGGAGGGCCTCCGCGTCGGGCTCCGCCAACTCGCGCGCCAGCCGCGCCAGGTTGTGCGCCGCGCTGAACTGGTTCGAGTTGGCCGCGACAACGGCCCGGTACACCGCAAGGGCCTCCCGTACCCGACCATGTTCTTCCAACTCCACGCCAAAGTCGTTCATCATCCGCTCCGCGTGGGCGATCAGCCATTCGCCGTAGTGGCGAAACGGCGGAGGCATCGCCATGGTAGCGGCGCGAACGCGCGCGACACGGGCCGTCCACGCGGCGAACCCCTCCCATCGCCGGTCCAGGTCGTCGCGTTCGCCGCCCGTGTGTCCCAGATACACCCATTGGCCGACCGTCGGCGGCTTCCCGGCCAATCGCCAAAGGTCGGGCAGGTCGACGACCGCAGCGCGCCGCGCGGCCGACGGATCGCGCGCGAACCATTCCATCAGCACCGCGTCCAGCCCCGCCGTGGCCAGGCCGCGGAGACGGGGAACGTCGGCGAAGACTTCGGCCACGTAGCGCATGTGAACGGGGTTGTTGCCGTGCTGGACCTCGAGAACGTGAAGCTCTGGGCGGCGCACGCGCGCCGCGACCGCAACGATCGGCGCCAGCGGCGATGCGGTGACGAGCACGTCGCGGCCATACGATTCCGCGAGGGCCCCCTCGGCAAACTCGTCGAATGGCTCCGACCGGCATGCGCCGATCTGGAAACCGTGCCGCACTGCGGCGGAGCCGAACGCGACGGCGGCCATGGTCGCGAGGGCCATGGCGGCGGCGCGCCGGCGCGGGGGCGTCAGTTCGATACGTCCGCCGGGCAGGTCAGCCCGGTCGAGGTCGCGCAACAGCAGCCGGAGCAGGGCCGCCAGCGATGCCGCAGCGGTCAACGCGAACACGACATAGGGCCACACCAGCAGCGGGGCGGCGGCGAAGGCAGGCCAGGGCGCGATCGGGACGTCCCACGCGGCCGCGGCGAGTATGAGCGTGACGAGGGCGTAGCTGGCCAGGGCCGGCCCGCGGCACCGGGGGCGCTCCCCCGCCGCGGCGGCCATCGTCAACACGGCCGGCAGGCCGACGCAGAGCGCCAGCAGCATCCAACCCAGCGGCGGCACCAGACGGCGGACGGCCCGCCATTGCGCGCGCACCACTTCCAGAGCCGCACCACCGAATCCGTGCACGTCGGCCCACTCCGCCGCCGGCTCGTGCAGGAAGAGCGCCGCGCGGACCGCCCAAACCGCGGCGGCGGCCGACGCCCAGACCGCCAGCGCCAGCAGGGGATAGCGCAGGACCAAGTGTCCGCGTTGCTCATCCGGCATCGAAGGCAGCACCAGGTGACGATGCCGGACCGTCAACAGGAGAGCCCACGCGCCGATCGCCGGCACGACGAACCACATGCTCGGCGACTCCGCGCAGGCCAGGCCAAGGGCCGCGGCCGCGCCCAGCAGCCGCGACGGGGCGCCGGTGCGGCCGTAGTGCATCAGCCCCACCAGGCCGGTCAGCGCGATAAGGCCGCCCACGTGGAATGGGTGCGCGCGAGTTGCGACAAACCAGGCCGGGAACGAACCGGCGAACAGCAAGGTCGCCGCCAGTGCGGGAAGATGCGCGAGGAACGAGGCGCGCCAGCGCGGCCGGTCCGACTCCGCGGCGGTCCGGTACAGTACGGCCAAATGGAACACCAACGCGGCCGACACCGCTCCGAGGAGCGCGTGAATCAAGTTCAACGCCCGCGCGCCGGCGCCCAGCCGACGCGCGGCGGCGATCATCCCCTCCCAGATTGGATACAGCAGGGTCGGCAGAGGAGAGCCCATGCCGCCCGCCGAGGCCAGCAGGTCCGTGGGTTCGCCGGGGAACAGGCCGTAGCATGCCGTCGCCACGTAGGCAGCCAGCGCCGTAAGGAAGACCACCGCCACCCAGTTGCGATGGCAGGGCGGCATCGGACGCGGGCGAAGAGCCGCCTTCTCTTCTCCGGCTGGCCACGTACTGATGTCCGCAGGCACGGGCCGCTTCAGCCCCCGCCGTCACCCAGTTCGGCGACGATCGCGCGGTAAGGCGATGACGGCGCCGCCACGGAGGTCCGGACCCGCCAGCCGGCCCGGGCGACGAGGGCCTCCACCTCGTCCGCCGCGTACACCCGCCCCATCGGGCTGGTCAGCCGCATGTTGAGGGAGAACAGGCACGCCATCGCCGGCCCGCCGCCTCCGGGCTGGCGCATCAGATCCACGACGTACAGGCGGCCGCCCGTCGCCGTGCATACCCGCAACCGCCGGCACAGGTCTTCCGCGCTCGAAGGGCTTTCTTGGTGCAACGCGCCGCAGTAGAGAATCGCGTCGTAGGGACCGCCGAACTCCGTCGCGTTGCGGTAGTCCCCCTCCACAAACTCAATGCGTCCCGCGGCGGGGGAGGCCGCCGCCAGCTCCCGGGCGATCGCAAGTACGGGCGGCAGGTCGAACTGCGTCACGCGCAGCGTGGGATGGCGTTCCGCCAGCGTCCGGCTCAGCGCGCCCGAGCCGGCACCGACATCGAGCAGCCGCCGCGCCGCCGCCACGTCCACGGCCGCCAGCATCAGGTCCCCCATCGCACGCGCGCGGCTTTCCATCGCAAGCACGAACCGGCGCGTACGGGCCGGATCCAGCCCAAGGTGCGAGCCGGCGAAAACTGGCCGGCCACATCGGATGGTCTCCGCAAGGCGAGCCCAAACCGGATACAGGTCGGCGTTCAAACGCAGGGCCCCCAGCAGGCTTCGCGGCGACCGCGGATCGAGCAAAGGCGCCACATCGGCCGCCGGCCGAAAATCCGCGCCGGACCGTTCGACCAGCCCCAGCGCAACGAGGGCGTCCAGCAGGTCGGCCAGATGCGCCTCGTCGCAGCGGCAGGCCGCGGCCAGATCCTCGACGCTCGAATGCCCGGCGGCGAGCGCCTCCCAGAGGCCAAGCTCCACCGAGGCGATCAGCGCCGCCGATGCCCAGTAGCCCGTGGACAGGCTCATCAGCCGGCCGAGGCCCTCCGACCCCGCCGGCCCCGCGGCCGCAGTTTCCTGGTTCAGCCGGGACATCACCGAGAATCCTATCGACCTGCCGTTCCCGCGCCAACCGCCACGGTGGCCCGTCCTGGCCATCGAGGTAATCCCGGCTTTTACGTTGGGAACCAGACCTGATGTATGGTGGCGATGAGGCCGCCCGCCGCTCGACCAAGCTCGAGCCGTGCGGGCCATTGACCCGCGTGTCCAAGACCATCCGTCCAGGTTACCGCATCGCCCAGGGACGTCAGGGCAGGACGGATCGCCGATGCGCCGGCGCCGATCCCCGAGGCGCGGCGCCCTACACGCCATGCGTCATCGTAGGCCAACCGGGAAACCGCCGCACCCGCACAGGGCGCGTGGTGGGCGCTAGAGGATTTGAACCTCTGACCTCCTGCGTGTGAAGCAGGCGCTCTCCCACTAAGCTAAGCGCCCCACGTCCGTCTTTCTAGCGGAGGAAAGGGCACCGCGTCAAGAATCTCCGGCCTCGGACCTCGATGCCGCATTCCGACACCGGGCATCGCTCCGGATCCAGCGCCGGCACCACCCGGCCGATGAAGTACGCCTCGTCGTCCGGCAGCCCCTCGTCGCCAACGATCCGCAGGCCATGACCGCACCCGACCGGCCGAGCGCCAGACAGAATCGTTCCGTGCCCCAATCTCGAGCCGCATTGCGTCGGGTCGGCAAACGAACCATCGCCGACAGGTGTTTACCGCAAACGGCGCGTTCATTCCCCGTCCCGGCGGTTGCTCCCGTCGCAGGGGACATGCTTGAATGGCGCTCATGAGGCCATCCCGACGCCGCTTTCTCGCACATCTGTGCGCCGCCCCGCTGGCCGCGGCGGTGGGGGCCGACGGGACGGAAGAGGTCGAAATCGCCGCCCCGGTCCGCGCCATTACGCGCGGTCCCCGATTCCCCTGGTTTGGCCACTACGAGCAGTTCACCGCCGACGGACGGCTGGTGTTGGGCAACGAGGTGGACTTCGAACACCGCTCGCCGACCGCCGACGACGTGATCCGGATTGGGTACGTGGACCTCGCCGACGGAGATCGGTGGACGGAGTTCGGGCGCTCCCAGGCGTGGAACTGGCAACAAGGGTGCATGCTCCAATGGCGGCCGGGCCATCCCCACGAAGCCATCTGGAACGACCGGGAGGGCGGCCGACTCGTCGCCCGCGTTCGGAACGTGCGCACCGGCGCCGAGCGCACCGTCGGCGCGCCGATCTACGCGATCAGCCCCGACGGCCGCTGGGCCGTCGCGCCGGATTTTCGCCGACTCAACGACACCCGGCCGGGGTACAGGTACGTTGGCGTGCCGGACCCCTTCGCGACGGTCGCCGCCCCCGACGAGACAGGCATCTGGAGAACGGATCTCGACACGGACCGGACGTGGCTGCTGCTGTCCTTCCGGCAGGTCGCGGAGTTCGATCCGCCGCCCGGCGGCTACGGCGACAGAGCCCAACACTGGATCAACCACTCTGGCCGGCCGCGGAACCGGGTGGATCCTGTGCGACACCTATTCGGACCGGGAACATCGGCGGCAAACGCTCTATGTGACGCACCCCCCGACGCGCCGCCGGTTCGTGCTGGCCCGGCTGCGTTCGCCGCCGGAGTACGTCGGCGAATGGCGTTGCGACCTGCACCCGCGCGGCAGCCCCGACGGCCGGTGGGCGTGCGTGGACTCGCCGCACGGCGGCAACGGGCGGCAGATGTGCCTCGTCGCCCTCGACGGCCTGCCGGCGTGAGGTCGTCGCCGGAGGGAGAGGGGCGGGGAGACGCGACGTGATCCAAGTTGTGGGGTTCGACTTCACAGGCCGGCTCGAGCGCGAGATTTCCCTCGCCGATGTGCCCGCCGCACGCGCCTCGGGCCGCGCATGCTGGATCGATGCCGAGGCGCCGTCGCCGGCCGAGCTGCACGAAATGCAGACCGCGCTGGGGTTTTCCGACGTGATCCGCACGCGCCTGGCCGGCGACGTTGACCGTGAGGGATTCGAGGCCCACGACGGAGCCGTGGCCGTCGCGCTGATCGAACCGGTCGTCACGGCGAGTGTCGTGGCCGCGCAACCGATCGACCTGGTCGCCGGCGAGGGCTGGCTGCTTTCGGTCCACCCCGCCGGATCGGCCTGCATCGAGCGCGTCCGTCGCGCCTACGCAGCGGACTTTCACGCGTATGGCCGATCGCTGGGCTTTCTCTTCTTTGAACTTGGCGACCACCTGCTCGACGGCCTTCGGCGACAGGTCCGGGACGTCGTTCGCGCGGTCGAGTCGGCGCAGTCGAGGCTGTTCGACAACGCGTCGGACGACATCTTTCAGGACGTCGCCCGGCTCACGGCCCGGCTGGGCACCCTGCGCGCGATTCTGCTGGACGACCGCGAGGCGCTGCACGAGATCGCGACTCGGCGCACGCCGTTCATTCCCGAGACGACGCAGCCGTTCGTGGCCCGGCTGGCGGACTCGGCCGGCCGGCTCGCGGGCGACATCGACGGCGCGCGCCAGCGGTTGCACGACACCCTCAACCTCTACCTGGGTATGGTCAGCCACCGGACCAACCGTGTCGTTACGCGCCTGACGGTGCTGAGCTCGATTTTCCTACCGTTGACTTTTCTGTGCGGCGTCTACGGCATGAATTTCGAGCACATGCCGGAGCTCGGCTGGCGGTACGGCTACGCGGCGTTCTGGGCGATGACCGTCGGCATCGCCACGATCCTGTTCCTTGTGATGCGCCGCGCCCGCTGGTGGGACTGACCGGTGGGCCCTTCAACGCGCGGCGTCGGCCGCCGGCCGGAGATCGCCGTCGAGCGTCACCGGCCCCCCCGGCCGCAGCCGCACGAGGCGACCGCCGCAGCGGACGCCGAATTCCCCGTCGCGATCACTGCGTAACACGGCGCGCTCAAGCCGCCCCCCGCGCCAACGGATCCCGGCCGCCACGCCGCCGCGCGCCCGCAGCCCTTCCACCTCACCGTCTGGCCACTCGGAAGGCAACGCCGGCAGCAGGTGGATCGGGAACGGTCCCTTCACCGGCGACGTCGGCGAGGCATCGGGCCGCGCCACCTCCAGACGCCCCATCCGCACATGGCTCTGCAACAGCATCTCCGCGATGCCCGGGGTGAAGCAGAAGTTGCCGTCGATCTGAAACGGCGGGTGCGCGTCGAACAGGTTGGGATAGAGGCCCCCCTTGCCGCGGCCGGCGGGCTCGAGCAGGTTGCGCACGACGATCATCGCGTGGTCGCCGTCGAGGAACCGGGCCCAGAGGTTGATCTTCCAGCCCAAGGACCATCCGGTCGCCGCATCGCCGCGGAAGACAAGCACGCGTTGCGCGGCCGCCCAGAGGTGGGTCTCCAGCCACGTGATGTCGTCGCCGGGGTAGACGCCCCAGAGGTGAGACAGGTGCCGGTGCTGGTTGCGGGGGTCGTCCTTGTCCTCGAGCCACTCCTGCAACTGGCCGTGGCGGCCCACGAGGTTCGGCGCGAGGCGCGGGAGCCGACGCTCTGCCTCGGCGACGAGGCCGGCATCCTCCCCCAGCGTCCGGCCGGCCTCGACGACCGCCCGCAGGAGCGATCGAACGATCTGGTGATCCATCGTCGGCCCCATGACCAACCCGCCCTGTTCCGGCGAGTTCGACGGGCCGCTGATCCACCAGCCGGTCAAGCGGTCCTCGACGAGGAAATCCACGAAGAACCGCGCCGCCTCATCCCGCCGACCGTAGTAAGCGGCCCGCCGGGGAAAGCTGGCTGGAGGCCGCCAGGGGACCGCGCCTCGTCGGCCGCCGTCGGTACGCCGCGCGGGAGGTCAGGGCGACCGGACGGAGAATTCGCCGTCGTACCCGCGCCAGTCCCCCGAGGCAACGCGGATGCGAATGACGGTGAGATGGCCGTCCAGCACATCGACCTCCCAGGCCGCGTACCGCGGACCGTGGTGTTGATCGAGGACCAGCCGGTGCAAGCCGGGGAAGAGGTCGAGCGTCCAATCGTCGTAATTGTCCAAACGCCCGGCAGGCTTGCCGTCCACAAACACGTTGATCTCGTCGCCGGTGAAGTTGTCGAGGACAACGCTGCCCTTACCCGGCGGCGGGGTGTGGTCGTAGTCCTTCTTCTCGCAGCCCATAGCGATAGCCACCGCGACGAAGGCTGCCGCACACCGCACCCATGACCGCAGGTTCATGGCGC
>OGCI01001247.1_pt1 | contig 22244 bp, 18 predicted proteins | sample 1570021 | NCBI WGS metagenome assembly OGCI01 (sample SAMN06264664, study PRJEB24512) | hot springs metagenome | isolation source: Hot spring water | place: South Africa: Tshipise | collected 2015-06-21 | reverse complement strand
CTCCTGGGCGCGGCGGGCATTCTTTTCCTTCTCTGGGATGGCGTGACCAGCTACCTGGGATGGAGGGAGAGCGGAAACCTGCTGCGCTTCCTGAGCGGTTACGCGGCGGGGACGGGGTTGGCGCTGCCAGCCGCCGCCCTCGTCAACCGCGAGGTTTTTCGCGGGGACGAGAGGAGCAGGGTAGGGGCGGGCTTGCGCGAGCTGTTGCCCGCGATGTGCGCCGCCCTTCTCGCGATGCTCCTTTACCTGTGGCGCCCGGAGGCGCTTTTCAGGGTGGGGCAGTTCTGGCTTCTGGTCTGCATGCTGGGGACCTTCTGGTCGCTGAACCTTCTCCTGGCATGCTTGCTGAAGCCCGTGGACGGCGGCGCGAGCCTGTGGCCGCGCGCGGCGGCAGCGGCCTTCATGGCCCTCGCCGAACTGGCGGGCTCGTACGGCTTGCATAGGGCTCTGCAAGGGGGCGGACCGGAGCTGCCGGCCCTCTCCCGGGGCGCGTCCCCGTTCTTGTGACCCGGCGAAGGGCAAGGGTGGCGTGACCTCGTGGAGCGCAGCCCGTCCGCCCGCGCCGGGAACGGTGCGAGGGGTTCTGGCAAGGCCTTGCGGATGCGGGCTGCCGGGGGGCCATGCCCCTCGCCGCGATCCGGCCCGGGACGCGTGAAGGGAAACCCTGCCGGACTGCGGAGCAAGGCTGCCCGGGCCGCCGCGGCAAAGGTGACTCGGCCCCTTTTATGGTATATTAATTCAGATTTCTTTGGTTAGTTCGGCAAGGTTGGCTCGCGCGAAACCCTCGGACATGGGAGGTCCATCATGCATGCGAACAAGGAAAAGCTCCGGGTGGAGATCCACACCAACGCGCACCGCATCATCGGCGACCTTCATATCTTCGCCGGTGCGCGGCTCACGGATATCATGCAGTCCAGGGAGACCCAGACCTTCTTCGCCCTCACCGACGTGGAGGCCTACAACCTCGCCAGCGGGGAACTGCTCTTCCGCTCGGACTTCATAGACATCAACCGCAGCCAGATCGTTTTCATCAGGCCCGTGGAGACATCCGCAGCTCAGCGCGAGGAAAGGCGGCCCACCTTCTGACCGTGACGGGCGGCCACCGCGCGTTGCTGCCCTTGCTCGGCAGGGCCGCGGATGCAGGGGGGCGGCGTGTCCGGGCGGTGGCCATGGGCAAGTCTGCGATCACGGTGGCGGCGCCGCTGAAGTTGGGGGGAGGGCCGGCTTGCCTCGCGGCCGCGCCTGTACGGCCGCGCGAAGGGAAAAGGGGCCGAGAGGAGGCGCCACCCCTTTCAGTACAGGTCGCATTCGCCCACGGCGCGGGCTTCCGTGAGGGGCGAGAGGTAACCCACGTGTTCGAACAGGAAGGTGTTCACGATCTTGCGCACCGGGACTGATATCTTCTGTGGCCTCCCCGTTTGGTCATAGATCAAGGTTATGTTCCCGTCCAGGCGCGCATCTCTCTCGTCGAGCAGCTTCACCACTTCCTTGGTCACCTCTTCCATGCCCTTGCGGGCGTTGTAGGTACGCGCCGCAATATCGGCTGCGTCCTTTGCCGTCCCGCGGGTGGAGATATGGTTGGCGATGACCGGGCCGAACTGGGAAATGAGCAGCCCGATCACCACGGCCACCAGGAATATCTTCAGGATGTAACCCAGTACCTGGCCGTCCTCGGCGCGCAGCCTTTCCCTCAAAAGCATCTTTTCCATTTTCCTATTATCCTTCGACCCCACCGGCCGGGTTCCTTTAACGCTTCTCGCTAAGGGGGCGGCTCGCGGACAGGGCGCTTTCCCCCTTTCGCGAGCGCTCTTTCCGACTGCTTTCCCCCGGCATTTCCACCCCTCCCCCGCCCGCTTTCCGCCTTCGGCGTCATGCCACGATCCTCCTTTGCGCGGCCGCGCGCAGCCGCGCCTCCCGCATCCTCGTCACGCCGGCCACATCCTTTTCGGGAGCCTTCCCAGGTAACGGGAGAAGAGCTGCTTCAGCGCGGCAAGCTCCTCCATGCGCAGCAGGTGGGCGAGGAAGAAAAAGGCCACCGTTCCCTCCACCAGGGGTAGGGCGGCGAGCATAAGGTCCATCCATAGACCGCTGGCGGGATGGAGCCTGCTTACCAGAAAGTGGGAGGCGAATACGATCACCGCCATGCCTCCTCCCGCCACCCCCGCTTTCACCGCGGTAAGCATGGCCTTCCTGCCCCCCAGCCTGCCCAGCCGCCGGCGCAGCACGGCGCCGTCCAGGAACATGGAGAAGAGGTAGGCGGTGGAGAAGCCCAAGGCGAGGCCCTTCACCCCCAACCAGCGAAAGAAGGCGATGTTGCAGGCGATGTTTACGGCCACCACGAAGCAATTGATGATCATCGGCGTGCGGGTGTCTTGCATGGAATAGAAGGTCTTGGTCAGGAGCATGTCTATGGCGTAGGGGACCAGCCCCAGGGCGAAGAAGAAGAGTACCCCGGAAAGCAGCTCCGTGTCCCCCGCCTTGAAAAAGCCGTGCTGCAGGAGCAGACGGATGATGGACCGGTTGAGGGTCAGGTAGACCACGGCGCAGGGGAGGATCACCAGCAGGGTGGAGCGTATGCCCATGTTGAGGGTGTCCTTGAAGCGGGACATGCGCTTGAGGGCCGCGTGCTCGCTCAAGGCTGGGAAGATGGCGGTAATGATGGAGACGGCGAATATCCCGTAGGGGAGCTGGAAGAAGAGCTGCGCATACTGGTAAGAGGGGACGCCCCCGTCCACCCTGATGGCGAGGGCGAACACGAACCAGGTGTTCACCTGCCAGAGGAGGATGTAGCCGATGAGGGGGACCGCCAGGCGGCCGATCTTGCGGACGGCGGGATGCCTGAGGTCGAAGGTGGGGGTATAGCGCATCCCCAGGCGGACGAGCATGGGCGCCTGCACCAGGGCTTGCGCCACAACCCCCAGCGTGGTCCCGACGCCCAGCACCACCAGGTGCAGCTGGTTGTCGCGCGGTCCGGGGAGGAAATTGAACACCACCACCGTGCCTATCACTACCAGGTTGTTGGCGATGGGGGCGAAGGCGGGGGCGGTGAAGTGGCGGTGGGCGTTGAGGAGGCCCCCGATGATGGCGCTCAGGCCGTAGAAGATGATCTGGGGCATGAAGAAGCGAAGGAAGAAGGCCGCCTGGTCCCGGACCACCTGGGTGGTGACGTCTCCCGACGAGTAGGATCCGAATGCGGTCATGAGGCGGATGATGAGTGGGCTGGCAAATATTCCCAATACGGTGACCACGCCCAGGATGGCCATGGCGATATTGGTCACCGCGCTGGCCACGTACCATGCTTCCTCGCGGGAGCGGGTGCTGAGGTATTCCACGAACACGGGGATGAAGAGGGAGGCGATGATCCCCCCCATGACCAGGTCGAAGACCATGTTGGGCATGGAGTTGGCGAGGTTGTAGGTGCTGGGAAGGTTGGTCCGACCGTAGCGGAGGGTCAGCCCGAGTACGTAGGCCAGGGCGGCGTAGCGCAGGAAACCGGTCACCCTGCTGATGGCCGTCCCCAAGGCCATGACCGCCGCATCCCGGGTGAAGGCCGCCGGCTCGTCGCGAGGGGCTGCAGGCGCCGTCTCGGTCACTTGCCTTTCCTTCCCTTGGCGTGTTTTCCCTTCCGAAACCTGCCTAAGAAGCGGCGGATGAGGATGGAGACGGCGACCAGTCCGGCAAGGCAGATCAGGAGGATGACGGCCAACGAGTTGATGATGGAGGTGTTCACCGTGGTGGTGGTCTCGTCGATGACCAGGCCGTCGATCTCGAGGACGATCCTCACCAGGAAGGATCCCTTGCGGTGGGTGCTCACGGAGGTCACGAAGCGGTTCTCTCGCGGTTCGATCCGCACGTCCATGCGTCTGCCTTCGGGGAAAGTGATGCTGGAATTTTCCAGCCTGAGGGTGGCGCGGATAGGGAAGTCCAGGTTGCTGGTGACGTCCACGCTCAACTTGCCCTCCGTGCTGGAGAGGGTGACGGAGCGCTTGCGCCCGATGGTGATCTTGGAAAGCTCGCCCCGCACGAGATCGTTGATGCTGTTCAGGTAGCTCGTGGCGGCGTTCACGTCCCCGCCCTCGCTGAAACGGTGGTGCATGGCCAGCAGGACGAGGCTTTCGAGTTCATCCGGTAGGGGATGGTTTTCAGGCACGATGGCCCGGGACAGGGCGGCGGCCTGATCGCGGGCGGACGCCAGCCGGAGGACGTAGTCGGACCCGTTGGCGGCGTACTCCGGCGGTTGCACGACCACTCCCTCGACGGGGAACTGGTCCTGGCTCAACTCCCCGAGGAGGCGGGTCTGCAGCCAGGGACAGCTACGCACCGCCTCGTGGAAAGCTTCCAGGAATTCCCTGTCGGGGAGAAAGGAGGGCGGGAAGGCGAGGATGCAGGAACGTATGGCGTACGGCTTCTCGCGTTGCAGCACGGCGAGTTCCGCGACGATGACCTGGATGACATGCCGGAAATCTTCAGGTGGCTGCGTCTCGAGATAAGCGTAGAGGGATTCGTCGCGGACGAACCCCGTGATCTGTTGCCCGCTGGAGGCCACGAAGCGTACCGGCTGGGAGACGGTGGTTCCTTCCAGGAGCTGACGGCCCGCGGAGCTGGCCTGCAGCGCTTGCTCCGTGACCACAGTGAATTCGATTCCCCTCCCCGCCATGAGCTGCAGGAGGGAGTCGGTGAGCTGGAATCTAGGTGAGACGAAACCCGCGGTCTTCGCGCCCCCTCCCGTCGTGCCCGAGAGCCCCAGCGTGACCTGCCTTTCGACCTCGCTCCCCCAGCCGTGCGAGGCGAAGAGATCCAGGTCGCAAAAGGAATAGCTGGTCCCCAAGAGGTCCAGCTGTTTCCTTTCCAGCAGGACCTTCAGGGATGCCAGTACCTGTTCGGCTCCCCTCTCCGCGTCGCCCTTCTGCTCCGCGGGCTTTCCGGCCATGGATTCCAATTGCTGGAAAAGAAAGGGCGGTATGACGAGGCTGCTGCGCAGGTCGGGCCGCCCTTCCAGTGACTTGACCAGTGAGTAAAGGAACCCCGGTGCCTGCGAGGAGGAGGAGCAGGCCGCCGCCAGGCCCCCGTCCAGGGCATTGCCAAGGGCGTCCAGGGGCGGGAGGGAATCCAGCGTCCAGATGAGCGAGAGGTTGAGAGGGTAGCCCGGGTCGGGGTTCATGATCACGAGGAAATTCTGGTCGGATCCGATGGTCTCCCCGCCCTTCCTCAGCCTTACCTCGTAGGGGTAGACCCCCGCTTTCAGGCCCAGGGAGGCGGGGTCTATCTCGAAGCTCCTGCGGCCGAGCTCCTCGTCGGGCTTGATGGTAGCCAGCCTGCGCGAGAACAAGGGGTAGCGGCGGGCTTCCTCGCGGAAGGAGGCCAGGTAGGAGCGGGTTATGGCGGCGCTGTAGACGAGGAGCTCCAAGGCGAGGTCCTCGTCGCGCAGGTCGATGGGGACGGTCAGGTCGACCTCCAGGGAGACCTTCTCCCCCGCAGTGTAGGCGTAGGAAGCGGTGCGGGCCGAAACCGCGACGCCGGTCTCCTGCGCGACGGCGCCGCGCGGGGGAGCCATGGTCATTGAGAGGAGCACGGCGAGGAGCGGGAGGAACAGGGCCGCGGGCCGCATCCTCATCTCGCACTCCTCGTCCGGTCGCGGTACATGATATGCCTGCTGTCCCCGCTTTCCTTAAATCCCAGTTTATGGTAGAGAGACAGGGCGGGCAGGTTGTCTTCCTGGGTGTTGACGGAAACCAGGTTTGCTCCCAGGGCGTGAAAGGCGCGCAGCATGCCCGAGGCGAGGACCTCGCCCAACCCCTTTCCCTGCTGGGAGAGGTGCACCCCCAGCCTCTGCAGGTAGGCGAGGCGTCCGTTGACGCCCCCCACGGCGTATCCCAGCGTCTTCCCCCGCCGCTTGGCCAGCAGGAAGACGTTCCTGCTGCAGGAGTTGGACACGGCTCGCAGCGTGCGCCGGTCCAGGCTCCAGAAATCATCGAAGGCGCTGGCGTCCACCTCCAGCACCTCGTCGAGGTCTCTGGCCCGGAAACGATGCAGGCGCACGCCTTCCACCTCGGGCAGGGGGCCCGGTTTGCCGCGGAACTCCCTTTCCAGGATGACCACGCGGACGAGGGGAAGGAAGCCCCAGGAACGAAACTCCTCCGCCTCTCCTTCGGCCAGCGGCCTGGTGACGAACCTCTCCGCGCCCTCTTCCAGGCAGGCCTCAGACGCGCGCAACACCAGTCGCTTCCTCTCCCCTCCCAGCGCTCTCACGTACCACAGGGCTGAGATGTCGCTTCTGCTCCGCCAGTTCCCGACCAGCACGAAGGGCTGCGAGGCGGCGGCGCTCTCCGCGAGGAAGAATATCCTTCCGTTATGGGTGCGCATGAAAGCAAGGAAATCTCGCCGGTTGTGGAACAGGTGGCTGTCCTTGAGGTGAGGCCAGAAGGCCTTGCAGGAGGAGGGAGAAGCCGGGACCACGTCTTCCCCGGTGCCATGGCGCTCGAGATCTTGTATCAAGGCGACTCCCTTTGCCTACACAGGCTTACCTCAGACCAGCCCCCTCACTTCCTTGCATAAGAATATTATACCGATGGCGGTGAGGAGCACGGCGAAGAGCGCGAGGACGCGGCGGTTGCGCGCGCGAAGGGCGAAGAAAGACCCCGCATAGGAGCCGGGTATCACTCCCAGCACCATGGCCAGCGCTATGATCCAGTCCACGTGTCCCAGAAGAGAATGGATGACGCTGCCGGGGATGGCCAGGATGGCGATGACCACCAGTGAGTTCCCCAGGCACTCCTTTACCTCGAGGCGGAGGAGGAAGAAAAAGGCGGGGACCAGTATGATCCCTCCCCCCACGCCCAGGAACCCGGAGAAAAAACCGGCACAGAAACCTATACCGGCGAGCATCCAGGTGGGACGGTCGCAGTAACCCTGGCGCCTCGGCCGGCGCTCCGCCTCCTCGCCGCCCGCTTTGCGATCCCTGCCCAGGGCGGAGGAGAAGGTGCGCTCCGCCAGGTAGATAAGCAGGAAGGAGGTGAGGATCATGATGTACCGGGTGTCGATGAGGGAGGTGAGGAAGGAGCCGAGCGCGGTTCCGAAGAAACCGAAAAGGGCGCAATAGCCCACCACGCGGGGGACGATCTTGCCCGCGCGCCAATAGTTGAAACCCCCTACCGCGGCGGAGGGGATGACGATGGGCAGCGGGGTTCCCAGGGCGATGTCCGAGGACTGCATGAGGAGAAGGCGTATGGCGGGGGTGGTTACCGCGCCTCCCCCGATACCGAAGGCGCCCGAGGTGAAGCCCGATGCGAGACCCAGCAGCGCGGCGAAGAGGAATTCCGCTGTGGACAAGGGGCTTACCTCCGGTGGTTCAGCGGATGACGTCCACGACATCGGCGTCGGCGGCCCGGACCAGGTCGTAGGACCTTATCTTCAGGACCATCTCCGGCTCGCCGCCGCCTGTGTAAACCACGTCCTCGCGCAGTGCCTGGATGTCGATGTACCTGGGCATCTCCGTCTTGAGGGCCACCGGGGGGGTGCAGCCTATGAGATAGCCGGTAAGCTGGCGCACCTCGTCGGCGTTGAGCAAGCGCAGCCGCGAGACCTTCAATTCCGCCTTCAGCTTGGCGTAGTCCACCATGCGATCGCCGGGGATCATCACCATCACCGGCTTGCCGTCGGCGTAGAAGAGCACCGACTTCACGATCTGGTGAGGTGCGAGCCCCAGGACCGCCGCAGCCCGGCTGGCGGTACGCGCCGGCTCGGGCATCCTGCTCAACTCGTGGGGTATGTTGGCCATCTGCAGGTAATTATGGACGTCCACGCTGCTTAGCAAGTCAACCTCCTCTTCCTGGCGGTGCCCTTGCGGTTGATAGCCGTTATCCATGATGAGCGTTGAGGCCTTCACATTATAGCATAGTAAGCAAAAGGCCTGCGGAAAGCCTCCCCTGCGGGAGATGCGGAACCCGGGAGCCGCTCGCCCTTACCGGCCCGTTTGCTGGGACTTTCCGGAGCCCCACCGGCGCTCCCCTTGCCTGCCGCGCAGAGGCGCTTAGGTAACCCCCTTTTGCGCGGGCCCCCCCAAACAGGAGGGCGATGCGGCCGAGGCGCCGCTACTTCAAACCCCCTTTGCGGCCGATTTCCTGGTAAAATTTGGTGCCATACCTTTCCTTGGTCGTCTGGCCCCCCTTGCGCCCGCCTTTCTGGCCGATCCTCTGATAGAATTCCGTGCCGTACTTCTTGAGCGTGGACTTGCCCCCCTTGCGCCCCGCCTCGCTCCTAGTCATTTTCCGGTTGACCATGAACAATCCCTCCTTCGCAAGACAAGGTTTTCAGAACCCGTTCAGCGACGCAAGCTCCCCTCTATATTCTTACCCAGGGGGAAGGGGATTATAAACACCATTGCCCGCAGGAGAGACGGCGTTGCCTCGCGCGGCGGGAAGAGAAGGGCGTCAGGACGCCGGCCGCTCCCCGCTTTCCTCCTCGCGGCGGGAGGTCCACCAGAAGGCCAGGAGGAGGAGGCCCACGGCTCCAGCGGAGAGCAGGGTCACCCAGAGGGGGACGGTGGAGACGAGGTACACTACCAGGGTGACCACCACCCCGGCGATCAGCACCCCCAGGAAGATGGCCGGGAGAGCGTGGCTGAAAGGGACGCCGAATACGAAGGCGGCCAGGGCTCCCGTCCAGGCGCCGGTCCCCGGCAGGGGGATCGCCACGAAGACGCAGAGGGCGGCATCCCGCCATCTCTCGAAGGATTTGCTATGCTTCCTCCTGGTGCGGGCGAATAACCATGCGAAGAAGCGGTCCATGGTGCGGGAGCGGCGGCGGAGCCATTCGGAGACCGGACCCACGAGGAGCAGGATGAAGGGGATGGGGAGCATATTGCCCAGCACCGCCCAGAAGAAGGTGGTCCCCAGCCCCGCGTCCCAGTATTTGGCGGCGGGGATGGCGCCCCGCAGCTCGATGACGGGGATCATGGAAATGATCACCGTGCGCAGCCATACAGGTATGCTGCCCAGCCAATGGATATACCAGGGATCGGAGAAGAAGATCCCGATCCTTGGCCCGGCGGCGGCAAAGACCCTTTCCTTCATCGCCTTTCTGAACCCGCTTCCCGTTGATTCCGCTCGCTGGCCCGGTTGCGCTAAATCTTAACACTTTTTAGAGTTGCTGGTAACCGGGGGGCAGGCGCCCCGGGGCGCGGCCGCCAGGCTCGACGGTATGGCGGTCAGAGCATGGTGACCGGGTCGACGTCGACGGCGAGGGAGATATCCTGCGGCCCCAAGCCTTCTCGTCGGCAGAGGGATTTGCGCATGGACTCGAAGGAGGCGAAGACCCCCTGCAGCTCCTCCTCCCACCCGTCCAGCGAGGCGGCCTTCAGGGTGAGATGGTACCGGTACCTTCCCTTCAGCCGCGAGAGGGGCGCGGGAGCCGGTCCCAGCAAGACTGCCCCTCGCCTCTTCGCTCTTTCGCCGAGCACGTCGGCCAGGCTGCCGGCCACGCTGCGGGCGAGCGTTTCCTCCCTGGCCGTGATCACCATGTTCAGGAGGCGGCTGAAGGGCGGGTACTGCGCCTCGCGCCGGAAGGAAAGCTCGCGGCGGTAGAAAGCTTCCTGGTCGCCGTCCGCGGCGGCCCGTATGGCGTAGTGGTGGGGTGAGAAGGTTTGGATGATCACCCTGCCGGGCACGGTGCCGCGCCCGGCCCTGCCGCTGACCTGCGTGAGGAGCTGGAAGGTGCGCTCGCCGGCGCGGAAATCGGGGAAGGCGAGGGAGGTGTCCGCGTTGATCACCCCCACCAGGGTGACGTTGGGGATGTCCAGGCCCTTGGCGATCATCTGCGTCCCCAGGAGGACGTGGGCGCGCCCCCGCTTGAAATCTTCCAGAATATCCCAGTGGGCATCCTTGCGCACCGTGGTGTCCGCGTCCATGCGCAGGCAGCGCAGGGGCGGCAGCAGGCGCCGCAGTTCCTGCTCCACGCGTTCCGTGCCTATGCCCGCATAGCGGTGGACCTGGTTCCCGCAGTCGGGGCAGCGGAAGGGCGGGCGCAGCGTCCAGTTGCAATGGTGGCAGAGGAGTTGGGGTTCGCCGGCGTGATAGCAGAGGCTGACCGAGCAGTTGCGGCAGCGGAATATGTGCCCACAGCGGTGGCATTGCAGGAAGCGGGCAAAGCCGCGCCGGTTAAGGAAGAGTATGGCCTGCTCACCCGCATGGTATATGTGGCCCAGGGCGTTGAGCAGGCGGGGCGAGATGACGGTGAGCTCGCCGCGCTCGACGAGCTCGCGCATGTCCACGACCTCCACCTTCGGCAGGGGCCGGTCGTCCACGCGGCTCGGCAGCCGCAGCAGGCCGCTCTCTCCCTCCCGGGCGGCATGGTGGCTCTCCAGGCTCGGGGTGGCGCTTCCCAGCACCAGGACCGCACCGCAGAGGCGTGCCCTCTCCCTGGCCACGTCCCGGGCATGGTAGCGTGGCGGCGAGCTCTCCTTGTAGGTATTCTCGTGCTCCTCGTCGATGACGATGAGGCCCAGGTCGGGCAGGGGGGCGAAGAGGGCGGAGCGGGCGCCGATGACCACCCGGTAGCGGCCCTCCCTTATCCCCCGCCACTGGTCATACCTTTCTCCCAGACCCAGGCGGGAATGGAGCACGGCCACCTCTTCGCCCAGGCGTCCCTTGAAACGCTGCACCATCTGCGGGGTGAGCGCGATCTCCGGGACCAGCACCAGGGCTGTTTTTCCCGCGCGCAGGGCGTTTTCGATGGCATGCAGGTATACCTCCGTCTTTCCGCTGCCGGTCACCCCCTGCAGGAGGAAGGCGCCGCCCCCCCTCTCCAGCCCCTCGTTGATCGCCCGCAGGGCGGCCTCCTGGTCGCGGTTCAGGGCGTGGGCCTCCACGGGGGGAAACGAGCGCTCGGCGAAAGGGTCCCGCAGGCGCTCCTCCAGGCGTACGCGCACCCAGCCCGCCTCCTCCGCCCCCTTGAGGACGGCGGCGGAGGCCCCGGCCAGGTGTTTTAATTCCGCGAAGGTCAAGACGCCCCCGTGCTCCCGCAACGCACGCAGCAGGCGCAGGCGCGCTTGCCACTTCCGCGCCTTTTCCGGCTCTTCAAGCGCCTCTTTCCCGGGCGGCGCCAGCTCCACCACGCGCACCTTCACCCGCGATGCCTTGGGGCGGAGCAGTACATACCTTCTCGTCACGTCCCCGCTCTCGACCAGCGACTTGAGAGCTTGCGACGGTACCTTGCCTCCCAGGAGCTCCTTGAGCTCGTCCAGTTGGATTTCCCGCTCCGCGAGGGCGAGTGCCTGCACCACCTCCTTGCGGCGGCTGGCGCGGGGGGGTATGCGGGCGAGGATCTCCTCTGCGGGGGCCGAGAGGGAGAGCATCTCCGCCACCCGGCGCGCGCGGCCCGGCGGGACGACCAGCCTGATCGCCTGGGCGAGGGAGCTGAGATAGCGCCGGGAGATCCACACGCACAGCCTCACCAGGTCATCGTCGAAGATGGGCGGCTCGTGCACCACCGCCTCCAGGTCGCGGATGCGCGGAAGCACGGGCGCCTCACGGAAGCCCAGCACGTATCCGACCTGCAGGGTGCTGAGCAGGGGGACCAGCACCACGCTTCCCGTCCTCACCTCGTCCCTCAGGTGGGGAGGCACGCGGTAGGTGAAGGGACGGTCCAGCTGGCGGGCTGCGGCGTCGATGATGACGTCCACATACGGCCCCTCACGGTGCGACAGCTGCTCCTTGCCGGGCATGGGTTCATTATACAGCCGGGGTAGGACTTCATAAGGCGGCCCCGGAGCCCCGGCACAGTGTCATCACCGTAGCCGCGGAGAGGAAGAGGATGCCGGCATAGGGAAGGGTGACGGAACGCGCCCCGCCTTGCGCGCGCGCGGGCAAGCGGTGGTGCGGGAGGCGGCGTGAAAGGATCACCGCCAGCGCCGCTACCCCTCCGGCCGCCGCCCCGCAGAGGAAGGAGGTGACGAGCAGGGAAGGGCCGGTGAAAAGCCCTATGACCGCCAGGGATTTAACATCCCCTCCCCCGACTCCCCCCAGGAGGAAGGCGGGTAGGAGGAACAGGGACCCCAGCAGGAACCCGCCAGCTGCCGCGAGCAAGCATTGCCGGCCGCCCCAGGCGGCTAATGCCATGCCGGCCGCCAGACCCGCCACGACGAGAGGGTTGGGTACCCTCCGCGAGCGGAAATCCGCGCAGGCGGCCAGGATGGCGATGGACCAGAAAGAGAGCAGTCTCACCGGCCCCACGGTGCCTCCCTTGCCCGAAAAGCGCTCCCCGACCGCACGTTCCGGCCGTCGTCGGTGTCACCCGAGGGCGCTCATGAGTTGGTGGAAGATCTTGTTGAAGAAGCTCTTGATCACGTCCGTTCCTCCTGCCCAAGCGATAAGCGCGCCGGCTACGGCAGCCGCGCCGAGGATGACCAGGGCGTATTCGGCGGTGGCCTGCGCGGTGTCGTCGGCTATGACTTCCAAGAGATGACGCATCTCGTACCCCCTTTTTCTCTCTCTCGCTTTCCCGACGGAGCTGTGCAAGTGTACCGAGGAGACCTCGCGAAAAGACCTTGCCCATCACCTCCTTCCCGTCCCCCGAAGGCCCGGACCTCGCGCGGGAGCCGGCAGGCCCCGGTGGCGACGCCGGGAACGACTCACATTAATTACCAACCGATACCAGGAAGCCGCGAGGCTGCCGCGGGCGTGTCCGTGCGCCCGCTTTACCGGCTTGCGCGGTGCTGGCTCACGTGGTGTATCCGATGATCATCCCTCCCACGGTGAGAAGCAGGAACGACGGCAGGATCATGAAAACCAGAGGGAAAAGGATATATATGGAAACGCGCGAAGCGCGGATGCGGTTTCTCTCGCGGCGGGCCGACCTCAGCTCGCAGGCCAGCTCCTCGAGGATGTCGGCGACCGGGGCTCCGCTGTTCTCCGCCCGCAACACGGTGCGCCCGAAGCGCCTCATCTCCGGGCAGGGATGGGCGGCGAGGCGCTGCAGGGCCTCGCCGGCGCTCTCCCCGAGGCGCATGCGCTCCACCACGCCCTCCAGCTCCTCCCGCGTCGAGGGGTGCCCGCAAGCGGCGAGGGAGTGGCCCATGGCGCGGTAGAGGCTCTCGCCGGAGTAACAGAGCACGGCCACCAGGTCGGCTATCTCCGGCAGGTCCTCGGCCATCCTCGCCCAGCGCCTGCCCCGCATCCTCTTAAGCCAGAGCAGCGGGAGATGGTAGGCGGCCGCGCAGGCGGGCGGCGCGAGGGGGATGGCCCAGCGCCCGAGGGGGAGCAGGAGGATAAGACATGCAAAGGCGGCGCTCAAGCGCAGGCCCTGGAGGAAGGGGCTCGTCCATGGCACCCCGCTCTCCCGCAGCAATGCATGCAGGTCTTCCGCGGCGCGGGCGGGGAAGCGGCTTCCCAGCCTGGCCAGCAGGTTCCGTAGCGAAGCCCTCCCGGAAGCGGGCGAGGCGGCGGCGGCCGGGGTTTCCTTCACCGGTCCCAGGGCAAGAAGGAGAAGCGACCGGCGCGCGTGCCTCTGCCGGTGGTGCGAGAGGAGGGCGAAGAGGGCCACGGCGCAGAGGAGGGCGGAAACGGCGTCCATCTCATGCCTCCGGGTTGACCATCTTGCGGATGATGAAGAAGGCCGCCGCGTTCAGGCCCAGTGCGACGGCAAGGACGAGGTTCCCCAAGGGAGCGGCCAGGAGGGCTCGCAAGGAGGAGGGGTTGAGGGCCGCCTGCAGGCAGAGGAAGACCACCGGCAGGGCGGATACGAGGTAGCCGGAGGCACGGCTCTGGGAGGTGAGGACATTTATTTCCCGTCGCGCCTCCAGCCCTTCGCAGACGCGCCGCCGCATGTGTTCCAGGATACGCGGGAGGTCCCCTCCCTTGGCGTGAAGGAGAGCGAGCACGGTGAGGACCAGACGCAGGGAGGGGGAGGAAGAGGACTCCGCCGTGGCGGAAAGGGATTCCTCCATGCCTTTCCCTACGCGCAGCTCCTGGAGAAGGGGGGCGATCTCCTCCCTAAGCTCCTCGCCGATGTCTTCCAAGCCCCTCTCCAGCGACTGCTGCAGGGAGAGCCCGGAACGTAGGGACTGGGTGAGGGAGTCCATGAGATCCAGCACCTGTTCCTCCCTGCGCGCCCTGGCCTTTCGCTGCTTTCCCCGCTTCGCTGCCCGCTCCGCCGCCCAGAAGGCCGGGAAGGGCAGCAGGAAGGTGAGGGGGTTGCGGGTGACGAGCATAAGGAGGATCCCCAGCACGGCCTGGACGAGGAGACGCGCGCGTCCGCGCATGGCGCCGGGGAGCAGCGAGAGAGGCGGCAGGGCCGGCGGACCGGCGGGGAAGGTCGCCGGCTCGCCTTCGCGCAGGACCGCCGCCATCCTCTCGCGCCGGGACGCGTGGAGGTAGGCGCGGAAGAAGAGCGCCCCCAGCAATGCCAGTGCGAGGAAAACGGGGACCATTCAGGGAAGCGAGCCGCCAGAGGCCGCCCTCACCTCCTCCCCTTTGCCTGCGCCGTCCGGCGCGCACAGCAGCTTCATACGCTGCGGGTCGTTGGTCGCCGACCCATGCGCGGACAGGGCATCAAGCAGCCCGGCGCGGCCGTTCTCCTCCCTCTCCATGACGCACATCTCGCGCACCACCCTCGCGCCGCCCTGCGTCCTTTCCAGGTGCACGAGGACGTCGATCGCCTGCTCGATCTGTTTCCTCACCGCGGAGGCCGGGAGGCCCACGCCGGCGGTGAGAGCCATGGTCTCCAGGCGCGAGAGCGCGTCTCGGGGGCCGTTGGCGTGCACGGTGGTGATGGATCCCCGGTGCCCCGTATTCAATGCCTGCAGCAGGTCCAGCGCCTCCGGCCCGCGCACCTCCCCGATGATGATGCGGTCCGGGCGCATGCGCAGGGCGTTGCGCAGCAGGTCCCGCAGGGTGATCTCACCCCGCCCCTCCAGGTTGGGCGGGCGCGTCTCCAGGGGGATGACGTGCGGCTGCTGCAGGCGCAGTTCGGCTGCGTCCTCCAGGGTGATGATCCTCTCGCAGGGATCGATGAAGGCGGAGAGGGCGTTCAGGAGGGTTGTCTTACCCGTCCCCGCGCCGCCAGATATTACCATATTTTTCCTTTCAGCGACGGCGTGAGCCAGGAACTCCGCCATGCGGCCGGAGAGGCAGCCGCCGGAGACGAGCTCCTCCAGGGTGAAGGGACGACGCCGGAATTTCCTGATGGTGACCACCGGCCCCAGCAGGGAGAGGGGAGGGAGTATGACGTTCACGCGCGAGCCGTCGGGGAGCCTGGCGTCGACGTAGGGCGAGGCCTCGTCGACGTGCAGGCCGAGAGGGCCGATGATGCGGTCGATTATGCGGCTCACCTCCTCTTCGCCCTGCAGGAAAACGTCGGTGGGCTGGATGCGGCCCTTCTTCTCCACGTAGACACGGCTGGGGCCGTTGACCATGATCTCCGTGACCTCTTCATCCCGCATCAGGCCCTCCAGGGGCCCCAGGCCGAGCATGTCGTCGAGGAGCTTTTCCAGCAGCGGCTGCATCTCCCGCGGGCCGGCCACCAGGCCCTCTTCCCAGACGATTTCCCTGGCCAGGCGGAGCAGGGCTCTCCTCCTCTCCGCGGTGGTCAAGCCCGGCGCGAAGAGGGGATCGTTCACCGGCAAGCGGTCCCGGACTTTTTCCCTCAAGACTGCATAGAGGTCCAAGCCTCATCTCCTCCAGGGGGCGAGCGCTTTCTTCCTCCCGCCTTTCCCGGCGGCGGGAGCCATGGTGAGCGCGGCGGGGCCCTCTCGCTCCCCTGCTCCCAGTGGCGCACGGGTTTCGCCACGCACGGCCTCGGCCAGGGCGTGCACCGCCTTTCCCAGGGGGGATTCGCGATGGGGGAGGTAAGCCAGCTCGGCGAAGTCCAGCCCCGACCTTGCGTCTTCCGGAAGGACGCGGGTTTCCTCGATGCCCACCGCGTGCGAGATCTCGTGCGGGTGCAGGGAGGAGTGCGGGCCGAAGCGGTTGACGATCAGGCGTAACCTCCGCTGGTCCACCCCCATGCGGCGCAGCAGAGACGCCGCGTCCCGTGCGCAGCGCACGGAAAGGGTGTCGGCCGGACAGACCAGCAGCACCTCGCGGGAGGCGAGCAGCGGGGCGCGGAAGTCGTGGAGGAGGCTCCCGGGAAGGTCCATCACGACGAGGTCGAAGATGAACCCGAGGTTGCGCAGGAGGGTCTCCGGAAGCTCCACCCCGCCCCCCGCGCCCGGGCGTTTGCCGAAGGGCAGGAGATGGAAGCCGTCCGCGTGTCGGTATACGGACATGCGCACCAGGTCCCAGGATATCTCCTCGGCCAGGGGGAGGAGGTCGAGCAGGGTCTTCCCCTCGCCCGCCGGCTTCAGGTGCAGGAGCTGGGAGCGTTCCCGGTCGAGGTCGAGCAGGAGGGTTCTCATCCCCGCGCGAGAGAGGGCGGAGGAGAGGGTGCAGGAGAGGAGCGTGCACCCCGCGCCGCCCTTGCAGCCGACGAGAGCGATGCAGACCATGTCCGAGGCTATGCTCCCCTGCAAGTCCGTGCGCGAGCTCGCGACGGCGTCCCGGAAGAGGGCGACCTTCTCCTTGAGGGCGCCGTACAGCCCGTCGGGATCCTGCGCATCCGCGTTCAGGGCGCCGCAGAAGAGGAAGGGGTGGCGGAAGGCACGCAGCAGGTCGGGTCTTTCCCAGCGCAACCCGCCGTTCACCAGGAGGAAGGAGAGGGTGAGGTGGGGAAGGTGCCCGCCGGCGCCGTGGAGCTCGCAACCCTCCAGCTCTTCCAGCATCTGCGGGGATATGAGGAGGACGGCGGGACGGAAGCGCCCGAGGAGGCGGGCAAGGTCTGCCGGCGACCTGGCCACCCCGCAGAGGTCGAGAAGGGGATGCCTCTCAACCACGGCAATCAGGCCGGAGGCTATCTCGCCGGAGGATACGGCTATGGCCACGGAAATGCTGTCCACGCTCACCTCCCAGGCATACTGCATATCATGTCAATAATATAAAAAATATAAAAGATAGTCAACATCTTTATGGAGAGTTTTCGCCTTCGCGTGGAACCGGAGTGGGGCCTGGGGCATCATGTATTCATGAGCTCCCTTGACCCGCCTGGCCGATTCGTTGATTATCGGGAAGAAGGGAGACTGCCGGAGGCAGGTGTGCGGGCGGAGGCCGAAAGGAGAGAGCATTCCGGATGATGGCGTCCGGGCGCAGCAAGGGAATAATCCAGGCCGCGATAGCCGTTACGGTGGTGGCGCTCATCGTGGCGTCCATCTTCCTCGTCAGGCGCTCAAGGGAAAAGATCACCCTGGGGGAAGCCGATTGGGCGATGCCCGGCGGCAACCCCTCGCACACCTCCTTCCTTCCCCTCGCTCCACGGGACAACCTGCGCGAGCTTTGGGGTACTCGGCTGGAGGGCGAGCTGGCGGGTGCCCCGGCCGTCGCGGGCGAGAGGGTTTACGTTTGTTGCAAGGACGGTTTCCTCTACTGCCTGGAGCTGGCCACCGGTAGGCCCGTATGGAAGTACAAAGCCGGCAGCGGGTTCACCTCCATGCCTGCCGTGTGCGAGGAGGGAATACTCGCGGGCACCGTGGATGGAAGGGTATTATGCGTGGACGCGGGAGGGAGCCTTGCCTGGGAGGAGGAAGTGGGGGGAGCGATCACCGCGACGCCGATTCCGGTGGGCGGCCGCGTCTACTTCGGCTCCCTGGACGGCTTTCTCTACTGCGTGGAGGCCGGTAACGGCAAGCGCAGGTGGGCTTTCCAGGCCGACGCGCCCATCGAGGCGTCCCCATGCGTATACGAGGGACAGGTGTTCGCGGTGACCTCGGAGGGAGGCCTGCTCGCCCTTGACGGGGGAAATGGGCGCCTCGTATGGACGTATCTTTGCGACGAGGCCCCGGCCTCTTTCCCCGTGGCGGATGAAGGGAGGGTTTACCAGGCAACGGAGACCACCTTGCACTGCGCGGATGCGCAGAGCGGGAAGCGTTTATGGTCTCGCTACGTCGGTTCCAGGATCGTCTCCAACCCGGCCTTGCGGGGCAACCAGGTGCAGGTGATACAGGGATGGCAAGGCGCGCCATCAACGGCCATAGCCCTCGACGCGCGCACCGGCGACCCGCTCTGGAGCGTGGCATCAGGAGAAACTTCGGGTTGGACCTGGCTCTTCTCCACTACCCAGGACGTGTACCTGGCGGGGCCGGGCCAGCTGCGCGCCGTGCTGGCGGATTCGGGTTCCCCTTCTCTGAGTTGGGACGGTGACGGCATCTCGCCGGAAACGCTCACCGTATCGCGGGACCGCATCCTGGTGGGGACGAACTCGCGCAAGGTATATTGCCTGGGGGAATAGAAGTCTAAGATGGAACGGCCAGGCTGCCTTAGCGGCTCCGGTTAATGTCGTTGCCCGGAGGGCCGATATTAGGTGAGGCGTGTTGGTGCCCGGCGGGCGTTCGCCGGGTGTCAAGGCGAGGAAGCCGAGGGCGGGAACGGGAGGCGAATCCCGTTACCGGGCCTGCAGGCGAGAAAGCGGAAGAAGGATGCAATCAGTGGGAAAGGAGATTAGCGGTAATGGAAGGGGGAGCTATGAGACGTCCTGGAAAAATAAGGTACTTTGCGGTGGCCGGGATTTCCCTGGCCATGGCCTGCCTGCTGCTGACCCTCCCGGGTTGCTTCGGCGGCGAACCGAGCGTGGATGAGATTTGGGAGAAGTCCGAAAAGGCGCAGGAGAACATCACCTCCCTGCACATGGAGATCACCGTGCTCTATCAGAACACCAAGTTCGGGAGCGGCCAGATCCAGACTTACACGGTCGACGTGAGCGGCAACAACGTCCACCTGCAGAACGCCATCTTCGGGCATACTTTCAGCGAGGTGTTCGTGGTGGGAGGGAAACAGTACTCGCGCGTCATGAACGAGACGAAATGGAGCGAACAGCCCGTGAGCGTGACGGCGCAGGGAGCCACCGAGCAGGTGGGGGGCTTTTCCAACCTTCTCTCCCTGGCGTCCTCCAAGGAGAACAAGGGGGTTGAGAATATAGGCGGCAAAGAGGTTTACCACCTGACCTTCGCTCTCTCACCCGATTCCATTTCCAGCCTCTTCAAGAGCGTGCCGGTGACGCAACTGTCGGCGGCGGCGGGGGGAAGCGTGGATGTCTGGGTGGAAAAGGACACCTACTACCGGGTTAGATACGAGGCTGTGGTGCAGAACGTGTTGATCACCGATCAGATCGGCTACGGGGATGTGCGCATCGTGACCAACGTCAGCGAGATCAACCAGCCGATCAGCATCAACCCGCCCGTGTAAATCGGGCCTGCCGGGCGCGAAGAGGCCACGCGACGTACGCGGCGCGTGGCCTCTTCTGTTACACGGAAGTAACAACGGCGTTACTTTTTGGTCAAAATTCCTGAAAACATATAAATATTGAGCAGGCAGCGCACGACATATATCCATAGGAGTAACATAGCTCTTATTATGAGTGCATGTTTTCCGTGAAGGACGCATAGAGTTATTGGCAGCCTGGCAAGCGTGAAGGTGGGGCGGCCTGGAACCTGAGAGGCAAAAACGGCGCGCAAAAGCGAGAAAGGGGTTCGGGTTATTGAGAAGCCAAAGAGAATCAGCCAGGCGTCCAAGGGACACCAAACGGGTAGGGGCGTGCACGCCATCGCACACCGCATCACCGGTTTGCGGCAATCCCCGCTGGCTTCACAGTCCGCTGACGGCGCGGCCGTCAACCCCGCCACTGCCTTTGCCTGCGCACGGAACGCGGATACGTCCGCTCGCATACGGCGCGGAGAGCTCGCCTTTTTCATGCGGAGGGCAGGTGAAGTTGTGGGTAGCGCGGAATATGTAATTGACATGTTACCGATTGGTAAGGTGGCGGAGAAAGTGCGTTTGCCGCGAATGGAGAGTGTTAACGGGGGTTTCGAGTCGAGGAGAGTTAGGGGGTCGAGAACATGTTGATCAACCGGAGCTTCCAGAAGATCATCAACCTGTTGGTCGTGATCATGGTCGTTTCCCTCATAGCCGTAGGTGGGGTGTTGGCCTTACCTGCACGCTGCCCATTCGGGCCTATACTGGGGAAGGTCTTCAACTCCAGGGATAACCTCGTGGGTATGTTCCGAAACCTTGACCCCAAGGAGGTGGCCAGGGCGATCAACGAGAACCCCGACCTGGCAAAGGAGTTGCTCTCCTTCCTGCAGGCGGACATCCTGGCCGCGGCCCTCAATGAGAACGAGCAGTTCGTGAACGAGCTGGTCGCCTCCCTCGACCCCCGGGTGGCGGCCGGGCTGATAAACGAGAACGCGGATTTCGTGAACGAGGTCATCCCCTACCTCGACCCCCAAGTGCTGGCGGATGTCGTGAACAACAACTACATGTTCGTTGTCGAGATCGCGAAATACATCGACCCCTTCGCAGTCGCCTACATCGTCAACAACAACGAGAGCTTCGCCATACAGCTGGTGGGCGCCCTGGACCCCGTGGTTATCGCCAACGTGATCAACAACAACGGGACCTTTATCACGCAGGTGGCGGGATTGCTGGACGAGGCCGTCCTGGCGCGGGTCATCAACGAGAACCCGGACCTGGCGGTGGACCTGGTGGGGCAACTGGATCCGCGGGTTGCCGCCATGGTTGTGAATGCCAATGGCCGCTTCCTCAACTCCGTTCTGGGATTGCTTAATCCGAAGGTTCTCGCGGGAGCGGTCAACGCCAACGGGAATTTCCTGGTGCAGCTCCTGGGTTACATCGACCCCAAGGTGGTGGCGGACGCCCTCAACAGAAACGAGCACCTGGTGAACGACGTAATCACCTTGCTCAAGCCGGACTTCATCGCCTCGATCATTAACAACCAGTCCTTTGTCACCGCGCTCATCGGATACCTCAACCCGGCATCCGTCGCCGGTTCCATCAATGCGAACGGCGGTTTCGTGAGCGCGCTCTTAAGCCACCTCGATCCCTCCATGGTGGCGGGGGCGATCTCCAGCAACTACGCCTGGATCGACTCCCTCATCGGGCAGTTGGACGGCGCCCAGCTGGGAGGCATCCTGGACCACAACGCGGCCTTCATGACCGATTTCGTGGGGGCCCTCTCCACCGACACCGTGGCCTCCATCGTCAACGGCAACCAGGTATGGATAACCGAGCTCCTGGGCAAGCTCGACCCCTCGGTGGTGGCGGGTGCCGTCTCGGACAACGCCGCCTGGATCGACTCCCTCATCGGGCAGCTGGACGGCGCCCAGCTGGGGCACATCATGGACAACAACGCGGCCTTCATGACCGACTTCGTGGGGGCCCTCTCCACCGACACCGTGGCCTCCATCGTCAACGGCAACCAGGTATGGATAACCGAGCTCCTGGGCAAGCTCGACCCCTCGGTGGTGGCGGGTGCCGTCTCGGACAACGCCGCCTGGATCGACTCCCTCATCGGGCAGCTGGACGGCGCCCAGCTGGGGCACATCATGGACAACAACAGCGCCTTCCTGGTCGACTTCGTGGAAGCCCTATCGCCATCCACCATCGCCTCGATAGTGAACGACAACGTGCCCTGGGTGGTCGATCTCATAGGCGAGCTGGACGTGGGGGCCATAGCGGACATCGTCAACGACCCTGCCACCACGGCCTTCATCAATGCCCTGCTGCCCATGCTGGACGCCCCCACCCTAGCCGGGATCATGAACGGAAACGGCGCCTGGGTGGGAGATTTCGTATCTAACCTGGACACCTCCATGGTGGTGGACCTGTTGAATAGCCTGGATCCCGCATGGACGGCCCAGCTCATGACCGAACTCAACAACCCCACCAGCCTGGGGGTCATCGCGGACATCGTCAACGACCCTGCCACCACGGCCTTCATCAATGCCCTGCTACCCATGCTGGACGCTCCCACCCTGGCCGGGATCATGAACGGAAACGGCGCCTGGGTGGGAGATTTCGTCTCGGGCATCGAGGTCTCTTCCATAAACGACCTTATCAGTGAGCTCTACGCCAACGGCTGGATCGGGGCCCTCATGGGCGGCCTGGACCGCGGGACCATAGCCTCCATCGCCAACGACCCCGCGACCATCGACTTCATAAACGACCTCCTGCCCCTGCTCGACGCCGGGGCCCTCGCGGACATCGTGAACGGCAACGGCACCTGGGTGGGGGACCTGGTCTCCGGCATCGAGGTGGGAACGGTTAACGACCTCGTCTCCCGCCTCTACTCGAGCGGCTGGATCGGGGCCCTCATGGGCGGCCTGGACCGCGGGACCATAGCCTCCATCGCCAACGACCCCGCGACCATCG
>OGCI01001245.1_pt1 | contig 22291 bp, 17 predicted proteins | sample 1570021 | NCBI WGS metagenome assembly OGCI01 (sample SAMN06264664, study PRJEB24512) | hot springs metagenome | isolation source: Hot spring water | place: South Africa: Tshipise | collected 2015-06-21 | reverse complement strand
AACGACTAATTGGTAAAAGTCAGCTAACAAGTCTTAGCAAATAACTATTTTTACAATTTAGTCAAGCTTTTAATAGTTGTTTGTTTAATATTTCCCAATCCAGAATCACTTGACTCTGTTAAAAATTAAAACTTGAAGATTATTCAATTTATCTTTCAATCAAAGCCTCTCGTAGGTTTTTACTTTTTAAAGTAGATACAGTTAGGCCGATTAGATCATCTAAATTATCAAATTTTTGATCAATACTAATATCCAACTTCTTAGTTAGATAATTTTTTATTTCTTCTAAATTTCCAAAGCTAGAGTTTCCAATGTCCCAACCTTTTAGTAACAAGTGCAACAACAAGTTTCTCTTGCCTTGAACCGGAGTATTTGGCACAAAGTCAGGAATTAAATTAGGTAAATCAGATCCACTGTTATTTTGAGCAAAAATACTCTGAATTTTTGGACTTTGGTAGATCAACCTAATTGAGTGTCCGTAAAGCAAAAGAGAAGACACAACTACCAAACGGTTAAAATCTACCAAAAACCACAAAGCTATTTTTCTTTTATTTTCGTCCACAATGGTTTGGGTTTTTAAAATTAGTTCATACCGTCTATATTTTTTGTATAAATTCACAATGTTTTGCTCTTTTTTAAAGTCTAGGTTAAAAAGAAGTGTTAAAATTTCACCAATTTTATTCCAAACTAAATCGGCATGAGTTCCGGCTGTTTGTTTACTCAAAAGTAAATTCAAATTTGGTTTAGTTTTAGGTAAAGATAGGCCAAGGCGAACTTGCTTTGCAAGTTTTGTATAAAAATGTTGATCAAATACTTGAGATATTGTTTTTTGGCTAGCAATTCCCGACCTTTCTCCACCACACACTACTGTATCCAGTATTGGAACGATATTAGTTGATTTTTTCTGATTTAACCAGCAAATGGCTTTTGCAGCTTCTATCGTATTTTGGTCCGCCAAACCTAAATCATTGTGAAAATGTAACTCAACCGATTTTAGTTTTAAGTCTTTTTTTAAGGTTTGTTCTAGCAAAAAAACTGTAGTTGCAAAGACTTTATCTCTCTCTACCGCCACGCCTCGAGTTTCTGGGAAACTCATTCTACTTATGTGGTTTCGGGCGCAAAAATCCAACATATCTTCATAAACTTGCAGACCTCTGATAAAATCTGCATTTTCTTGGTTTTGTAACCCCAAATAAGCCAAACTAAAAATATGTTCCAAACCAACCCTCACAGATTCTGGGGGTAAGCCAACTTCTATCAATCTATCAAACATCTGTTGCAACACTTGCCTATCATACTTTTCTATTCTAGCAAATATTTTGACTATAATTTTATTTCTAAAACTAGGATATTCTTGCATAATTCTCTCGATAACCTGTAAATTAGGCTCTAAAAACTCAATCCTCGCCCCCAAGTGCAAACCCACAAAATACCCTTGTTCTAAAATTTTGAGCATGCACTGTCTGGTATAATCCAAATTTTGGGCATCTAACTGACCAGCTCCATTAAGTTCAAAATAAATATTTCTATTATTTGTAAGCTGGTTAAATAATTCTGTTATTTTGCTGATAGAAAAAGGAGAAAACAGTTTTTTCACTTGGTAATTTTGAATTTCTTCTCTTAAATTAATTTGCACATCACAGTTTTTTAGGCATTCTGTGTCGGTTATCAAAAGACCCTCACGGTAAGCTTGCAAAGTTTGTTGGTAAGGTAAGACATCTATAGCCATAAAAGGCTGAACAAAACTACTTGTCAAAAACAATTTTTCTAACTCATCGGTGATGGCCAAAACCTCTGCTACAGTCGTGTTTCGTGAGATTTGTATAACAGATCTTTGTTGGTCTAATCGTTGGTATCGCATAAAATAATTTGTATGATAAGTTTGTAAAATCAGCTAGTTCCATTAAAATGATCTTAATGCTTGAACCTAAAAAGGTTCAAAATTTTAATTAAAGTTTTGTCAAAAAAATATAATTTTTGTTAAAAAATATCTTAATTTGTTAAAAAATACAGTTTTTATAAACATTGACGAAAATCATTTTCGCTGTAATAACTAAGCTCAACAACCGTTCTGAACAAACGGAAAGGTGCCAGAGTGGTCGAATGGGGCTGACTCGAAATCAGTTGTACGGTGTTTAATCGTACCCAGGGTTCGAATCCCTGCCTTTCCGCCAGATTATCTATCTAACTTTTAATTCCAAAAAACTCAGTAAAAAATAAAAAAGCTGAGTATATACTTGACCGTAAAAAATCATTAAAATCTTGCAAAGATACATAAATCATAATCAACCAAATTATGTGTAGATATAAAAAACAGTAAGTTAATTAGGTTTTTAACAAGGATTCTGCAAAATAAACAATAATTAACAACAGAATAGGAATAAAAATGATAAATTTAATTAGACTTAGTTCCTAACTTATATTCATAGTTATAGTTTTGGTGGATATTAAGTCATCTTGAGTCCATAAACACTACTTTTATTCAGTTATAATCTAGAAAATACTACAACTTGAAAATAATAAAAAAGTGTGTTACATCAGAATCCAATTCTATTTCTTCGTAGAATTTAAACACTAAATTAACACAATTTAAATATATGACAGGACAGATACCAAAAACATCCCCAGCACCACAACCGCTACCTAAATCATCATTTGGATCAGGAAATAAGTTTTTTTTAAGAGCAGAAATGGAAGGTTCTAGGTCGGAGGTTCAAGGAACACCGGATATAGATCCAGAAGAACTAGAGGCTGTATTTGCAGCTGCTAGAAGAAAAATAGAAAAATGTTTAGAATCTTTTTTAGGAAATGAAAAGGCATGGTTAGTAAGAGATGTTATAGATGAAATTGGAAAACTTTTTAAAAAAGGTGGTTTCAATCCCACTGCTGCTATCCAGGACTTGCAGTCGAGGTTATATCCTTTAAGTGAAGAAGCTAAAAGGTTGGTTGCAGAGTTTTTGCAAATGTTGGAAGATGTTATGAGATCCAGACAACCAAACCCAATACAACCAAAATCAACAGAAACCGGACAGCCACCTATGGCTTTGACTGCCTAAACTTTTTCAAGGACAAGCCGAATTAGTTGAACAAATTTTTTCTTGTAAAAATGGTTATTTGTGGATAAGCTGTGTAAAAGCTGTGTATAGAATATATGTAAACGATAACCACAAAGAGTGTAAACATTTCAGATTTATTAATCTTCTGCTGAAAAGTATCTTCACTATTTGAAAAAAATTTGGCTGTCTTTTGGATAGTAACCAAACTCAAATAATTTAAAAATTTAATAAGTTGAACTAAGCTCGTCCAAATTTATATAACCCTCATAAATAGCCTTACCTACTATTGCTCCATCAAGACCGATACTAGCCAATTGCTTAAGATCAGCAATCGAGCTGACCCCGCCACTAGCCACAAATTTGGTATTTGGATACCTTTCTGTTAACCTTTTGTATAAATCAAAATTCGGACCTTTTAGCATTCCATCTTTGGTAATATCAGTACAAAAAACCATTTTTAAAAGTGAACTATATTCATCCAAATAGTTAAAAATATTGATATTAGTTGTAGTTTGCCAACCCATAGTGACAATTTTTTCGTCTTTTACATCCAGCATTAAAACGATTTTCTGTTGATATTGCTCAACCCATTGCCAAAATAATTTAGAATTTTTGATTGCCAAACTGCCGATAACTGCATATTCCACACCGGTTTGCAAAACTTTTTGTAACTCTTCTGTAGTTTTAATTCCTCCCCCGAAATCTACTTTTAAAGTAGTATGCTTTTTGATTTTCTCTAAAATTGCAAAATTAACTACTGAACCTGACTTGGCTCCGTCTAAATCAACTATATGCAATCTTTCAAAACCTCTCCTCTCAAAATCTTGAGCAACTAATAGTGGATCAGATTGGTAAACTTTTGCAGAACTATAATCACCCCGAGATAGTCTAACACATTGACCATTGATAATATCAATAGCTGGTATCACTTGCATATAATTAAGATTTTACTAAAAATTTTACTAAAAAATTTTACTAAAAAATTACCCAAGTCAAGTTGGTTACATTTATAATGTTTCTGGAAAAAAATAAACTAATAACTTTACCTCTCTCTAAAAGTTTCCAAAAAATCTCAAATTCCTGTTTTAGGAGCGTTTAAAGTGTTGAATTTTAAGATCAAATCTTAAGATCAAATCTCACTTATACAACAAGTGAAATTTCTAGAAACACTGTGCAACATTTTACCATCTTGTGGATCTTAAATGACACCCTATAAATAAAAAAATGTTATAACGGTAAAAAAGAATACTTGACAAAGAAAAAATTTAATTCTAGCTTGACCCCTTGCTCTATAGTTTGTTTATTTTTAATAAGTTTTGTTATGGCAGATGTCTTTCAAAGAGGAAAAGTTCATGTAAATGTAGGGACTATTGGTCATGTTGACCACGGTAAAACTACGCTCACAGCGGCTATTACTACTTATTGTGCAAAAAAAGGTTTAGCCCAAGCTAAAAGGTATGAAGATATTGATAATGCTCCTGAAGAAAGAGCTAGGGGTATTACGATCAACACCTCTCACCAAGAATATGAAACAGAAAAAAGACACTATGCTCATGTAGACTGCCCCGGACATGCTGACTATGTAAAGAACATGATCACTGGAGCAGCTCAGATGGATGCTGCTATTTTAGTTGTGGCTGCTACAGATGGCCCCATGCCTCAAACAAGAGAGCATATTCTACTTGCAAAACAGGTTAATGTACCTAAAATTGTCGTCTTTTTAAATAAATGTGATATGATTAACGATGAAGAGATGATTATGCTTGTAGAAGAAGAGATTAGAGATCTTCTAACTAAATATGGTTTTGATGGTGCTAATACTCCTATCATTAGAGGTTCAGCTCTAAAAGCTCTGGAAGGTGATCCTGTATATGAAGCTAAAATACAAGAGTTATTGGATGCGTTAGATACCTACATTGAAGACCCAGTTCGTGAGATAGACAAGCCATTCTTAATGGCTATAGAAGATGTATTTAGTATCACTGGTAGAGGTACAGTTGTTACTGGAAGAATAGAAAGGGGAATCGTGAATTTAAATGATAAAGTTAGTATCGTAGGTTTGGGAGAAACTCAAGAGACTGTTGTTACTGGTATTGAAATGTTCAAAAAGCAATTAGATAGGGGTGAAGCTGGAGATAATGCTGGAATTTTGCTTAGAGGCATCAATAAGGACCAAGTTCAAAGAGGTCAGGTTTTGGCTAAGCCAGGATCAATTACTCCACACACTGAATTTGAGGCAAAAGTTTATGTTTTAACTAAAGAAGAAGGTGGAAGACATACTCCTATTCTACCTGGTTATAAACCGCAGTTTTACATCAGAACCACCGATGTTACCGGAACTATTAGCTTTGTTGACGAATCCAAGAAGATGGTACTTCCGGGAGATACAGATGTTTTAATTAAAGTAAATTTAGAAAAACCAGTAGCTATTGAAGAGCAGATGAGGTTTGCTATCCGTGAGGGTGGTAGAACCGTTGGTGCTGGAGTTGTTACTAAAATTATCAAATAATCTTATAAAATAATCTGGTGTAGTTAAAAAACGATGTGGCGGGTGGTTTACTCGCCCTCTTTGTTTATTTATAACATTTTACGAGTTTAATTTTTTCTTCTCTTTCTTTTTTCATTAAAATATTTCTTACTCTCTACTCAGCAAGATTGTATTTTAGATGTTTGGGACAAAAATTAAACCAGATTCACAAAAATCTTTAAGTTAAGACACTAATTCTAAAATATAAAAGGTTTATTGATATAATTTGCTTAGAAGTATTTTACTTTTATTTTATTTTATTTTGAGATTTACTTTTTGAATTTTTAGCTTTACTTTTGTATAAATGTTTTACTTCAACATACTGGCTCGTCATTTTGTTTTATTTCATCTAAATTCATCTTGTTCATTTTTCACATTTCTTAAGAAAAATTTTGCGACTAGTAAAGATGACTCAAATAATATAGCTACAGGAATAAAAATCATTCCTAGAGTTAACAAATCCCCAGTCGGTGTAATAGCAGCTAAAAATACAATTATAGCAAAATAAACTTCTCTTCGTTTGTTATCAAAATAATTTTTGGGTAAAAGCCTGGAAATTAATAAAGTGAAAACCACAATCGGAGTTTGAAAAATTATTACAGAGGCCAAAAAAATCATTGAGATAAATTTCATGTATTCATCTACAGTTATCAAAATATTTGTTCCCTCAGGAACATACATAATCAAGAATTCCAAACTTTGAGGCAAAAGCATGAAATAAGCATAAACTAAACCGATGCTAGCCAAAACAAAAAAGGATAAAATATATGGGCCAATAAATCTTCTTTCCTTGTCTCTTAGAGCGGGACTAATATATTGCCATATAAAAATCACTATGACAGGAAAACAAACAATAAAGGCCGTAATTACAGCAACCTGCATTCTAAACAACATTGGACCAAGTGGGTTGGTATGGGGGGGCACATTGGCCCCGGTAGCGCTACTCAAAGGTTCTAAATAAAAATTTATCAGCTGTTGATTAAAAATCAGTGCAATGACTACCCCGATAGTTAAAACAGAAAATATTTTAATAACCAAACTCCTTAAATCTTTCAGATGATTCCAAATAGTTACTTCTTTATCCATACATAGCAGCACTTACCTACAAAAAAAGACTATAACCAAAAGTTGAGTTTTGTGAATATTTATTCGGTTTTTTTCTGTGTTGACTTTGTTTTACCTTCTTCCACGTCTTCTTCTTTTTCATGATTTCCATCTTGCTTAGTTACTTCTTCCTTAAAAGCACGGATAGACTCGCCAAAACCCTTGGCTAGCTCAGGCAATTTTTTGCCCCCAAAAAACAAAAGAGCTAACAACACAATTAACGCAATTTCCCAACCACTGAAAGGCATATTAAATAAAATATTTGTTCTTTACAAAAGATGACCATGTTTCTCGTGATTATTATGAGAGATAAAAATAGTCCTGTCAAATAATTTATACCTTTTAAATTAGAATCTTAATCATTTTATAAAATTTGTAAAATTTCAATCTTCCAGAACAAATTTTCTATGTTTTGCTGGGTGAAAATATAACTTTAAGAAATTAAATACTACTTATTATACCGAAGACAGTTTATTTTATACCTAAAATCAATTTAAAAGATTAAACTAGTTTTTACTTGGATTTAGATAATCCTGAACTTGTCTCAAAGCTTTACCGCTTGAAATTAAATCTTTGGCAAGTAAAACACCATCAAAAAAATTGGAAACTTTACCGACCACATAAAATCCAGCAGCAGCATTTAGACAAACCGTATCTATCTGTATTTTGGGAGCCTTATTTTGAAGTATTGACCAAAAAATTTCTTCAGCTTGATCTATGTTGTCACATAAAATATCATCACAATTTTTGTGAAAAATTCCATATTCATTAGGGTTGATCACAAATTCCTCTGGCTTTGCTTTACCTAATTCAAATTCCCAAACTTTAGTTAAGCCAACCGGCGAAATCTCATTTAGTCCGTTATCGGCAATCAGAATCCATACTTTTTTACTACCATTACCTAGCAAGGCCTGTCCCATCTTTAAAGTCATTTTAGGATCGGATACTCCAATAACCTGAAATTTTACTTTAACTGGATTTATTAGCGGACCTAAGAAATTAAAGTAAGTTTTTTTAGCAAACTTAGTTCTAGCTTCTTTAGCAAACCTAAAAGACGGGTGAAATAGAGGAGCAAATAAAAAAACCAGATTATGATTCTTCAATTTTTGAGCAACTTGTTCAGAAGTAAGATTAAAATCTAACCCAATTTTTTCTAGTAAATCAAAACTACCACACTTGCTAGAAACAGATTTATTACCATGTTTAGCAACCTTTACGCCACCACTAGCACAGACAATTGCCGATAGTGTAGAAATATTGAAAACATTAATTCCGTCACCACCGGTGCTACAAGTGTCTAAAACATCACCTTCAACATTAACTGCAATCATAGATTCTACCGAAGCTTGCAAAAAACCTTGTAATTCTTGAGTTGTAGCAATTCTGTCTTGCATAAACTCGAATATTTTTACCAATCTGTCTGTATCAACTTGCCCTGCCAAAATTGACTTTTGTAGACAATACGCCTCTTCAGTCGTCACTGATACTCCAGAAACTATTTTTTGTATTATTTGATTTATATCTAACATAGATATTTGTATTAGTATCTTTTTTTATCTCGTCAATTTTAATCTAAAATCTTTACAAAAAACCTAATTTTGGTTAGTTTCTCACCACTGAATAAAGTGAGGCTAATTAGACCAAACTTCACAATTTCTACTATCAACTATTCAAGTGAAGTATATCTTGCGCTTCTTTGTAAATGTTAAAAATATTATATATTATAAATTATATAAATTATATAAATAAATAATATAATAGAATATTATGTTGTTTTATTTTATTATATAAAATATCTGTATAAAATGACTGTATAAAAACATACTGAGGCTTTATTATGTCGCAAGAAGTCGAAAATTTTGTAAAAATTAGATCGTTTTTAGCTGGAAATATAGAAAACATTCTAGAAAACTTAGTCGCTAGAAGAGAGTCTAGTAAAATCAGCTCTGAAGATTTGTTTGATTTTGGCTCAGGAGAAAAGCGATCATCTAAAATCAATTGGCAAAAAAACTATCCTATTCTTCGCAAGTATGATGTTTTACTTTTAGAAAAAGAAAGTTTAGGGTTGTATGTTTCTGGTGATCCTTTAGAAGAATATCAGAATTTGTTACATTGGGTCAGGGAAGTTGCAAGCAGAGATGACATTTTTTTGATACTAATAGAAAAGGTAAAAAAAATCTTTACCAAAGATGGTAGTATGATGCTTGTCCTAGAAGTATCAATGTCTACACAGGAGGTAGAAGGAATAATCTTTCCTAGAAATGCTTTGAAATTGTCTAGTAAAATAGAAGAAAAAAAATTGTATTGGGTCAAAGGAAATATTCTGGATAAGTCTAAAAACAAAGCAAAACCACGGGAAGACGAAGTCGAAGAATCGGTACAAGAATTTGTGGAACTACCAAAATTAGTGATTGAAGAACTAACTCTTTTTGAGGAAGGAATTATGCCCTTATTTGCAAACGAAGAAATCAAAATGTCTAACAATCGTGTCCAAATTTTGAATAGCCAAAACTGGGAATATCTTAAACGAAATCCTAACGCTTTTCAAACAAGTATAAACGATAACCAAAATCCTCAACCAATAGCTAAACAAAAATTAAAAATCTTAAAAATCCCTAACACCGTCTCCAAAGAGGCTCTTTTAGTATTAAAAAATCAACTTAATCCAACTCCAAAAAGTAATAGTATTAAAGTTAAGTTGGAAATTCAAAATAGTCTGGGACAGTGGAAAAAAGTTAAAGGTGAGTATTGGCTTGAAATTGACAAATTGCCACCAGAGTTTTCTGATTTTTTGTCGGCATTAAGTAGTGAGTAAAATTCATGTTGGATTTAATTTTACTGATCATACTGCCTTAAACTTCCAAAAGTTGATGGTGTTTACAGCCAATTTATCCCAGATTTGGTCAGGGTTGATCCCTTTAATCTCAGCTATTTTATGAGCTACAAAGTCTACATATTCTGGCAAACAAGTCTTACCTCTATGAGGGGTTGGTGCCAAAAAAGGTAAATCGGTTTCTACCATTAATCTGTCTATTGGGCAAACCTTGACCACTTCCACCAATTTCTGAGCATTCTTAAAAGTTAGTATTCCCCCTACACTAATATAACCTCCAAAATCTAAAACTTTTTCTAACTCCCATACACCCTCGCTAAAGCAATGAAACACAAATTTGTTTTTAATTTGTGGAAATTTTTGGACAATTGCAAAAGTATCTACAAACGAATCTCGAGTATGCAGAGCGATTGGTTGATTCAAAAAGCATGCCAAAGACATCTGAGCCTCAAACAACTGCCACTGTTTCCGTATAATATTTTTATCTTGAGTGTAATGATAATCCAATCCGCACTCTCCAATTCCGACAATTTTTGTCAAACCAAACTCATCAGTTTCTCCTGTATTTAAAATTAAATCTCCAAATTCGTTTTTTTTTAGAAAACCGTTCTGTTCAAGAAGTTCTTTTTGTTCTCTTAAATAACCATCTACATCAAAGTTTTCGCTAATAAGCTCCGGATGTGAACCAATTATAAATTTGATTTTTGGATTATAACTGAGTAATTGATAGGTTAGTAAAAAATTTTTAGTGCTGGTGGTAGCTTGGATTATAAAGTGATGACTAGCTAAAAGGTTGTCTAAAATACTATTTGGAAAAGTTGGTAAGTTTTGTGGATCAAACTCTTCACGATCTTGCAGTGTGAGAACATCTAGTCTTTGTAAAAGCATCTCTAAGTGAGCATGAGTGTCATGCATATAATAAGTAAAAAATTGTTAGAATATTGGTTTAAAACAAAAATTAAAACAGGTCAATTTTTGTATAACAAAAAACCACCCCATAGGTGGGATAGTGATCATAATCTAGTTTGGTTGAAAAAAACTAAAACGTAAGCTGGCGACTACTTAGCTAGCCTCTTTGAGTACTCGTTTTTGCTTAAACCTACATTTTCGAGGGTTATTTGCACTATAGCTTTTTTGATAAAGCCTAGATCAAACAGTGTCTATAAGAAATCACTGTGATCTTTTTTGGTTTGAATATTATCTAAAAACCTATACAAACTTGGGAAATCACCTAAAAACACATTTACCCAAACCTAATGATAAAATCATCAGAAAAGTATAAAAAAATAAAAGAGTAATCACTGCTAACAAACTTATCCCACCCACTATAAGCAAAATTGTTGAAATCTTTTGCTGGTTGATTTGTTAGTTGATCTGGAGGTCCTTGTTTCTGCTCTCGCTCATCTTCGGTAGTGGATTCGTTTGACCTGTTTAGCACAAAATATGAGACGGTTTGAAGTTTTGTGGCGCTAAAGTATTCGACAACTACGTTGATCATTCTCTCAATAAAGAGTATCATAATAACAGTGACGAAACTATATTTTTTTGGTGACCAAGTTGATAAAATTGATGTGAGATATATAGAAATTGGTTATCGATTTATTAAATTGAGAATGAATAGAACGGAGATTTTATAGATACTCAAGCTATTTTCCCTCTTATTTTGGCGATAGTATTTGCTGGTATTTAAGTATCTTCATTTTGTTCAAAGTTTATTTTTTCTTTAAAGACATGGTTATTTTAAATTAAATTACTTCTAAATCTAAATTTCTCGACATTTCTGTCGAACCTTTTTAAGATTCTTGATGATTTCTGTCGTATATTTTGACGTGTTCTTCCAAGTTCTTGGACTACCTCCTGACTATTAAAACCATACATAATGCGTATTTCGATAATTTTTGAAATAATTTTCTTTGAGATGTATCGCGAATACATCTTTGTAAATCTTCCATACGAGAAAGTTGGTAGTTACTGTAAACTATTTCTAGCTTTTCCAGTCCTTCCTACTGATCTGTATAAATTTTCGATTGAATCTTTCTAGTTTTTTTGGAATCCAGATAATCATAAAACTTAAATTTAGCCGTCTTTCACATAAAGCTTTGAAGATATTCTCTATATATATATTTTCTATTTCTTGCTAGCTAAGAAAAACCTTATTTCAAGGTTTCGACAGCAAGTTCTTCTACATAAACTCATCGCCTATTCTTCTATAGAAAAACAGATTTTGTCTTACCAATAATCCCATTCTTTTTGACTGATTTGTCGAAAAATCAATATATGTAAAGCTTGTAGTCTTGCTTATATAGGAAGGAAAGTAAGTATTTTGTGATATTTTAATTTTAAGTATAATCTTATTTTAAAATTTAAAATTAAAAATCGCCTTAAAACTGAAAGGTTAACGATACCTCTAACTATCCCAAAAAATCAAAACTCAAAATTAGCGACTATGTGTAAATTTACTTTTAAAAGTATAAAAGTTGTAGATTTTATTTTGATTAAATTACTTTATCTCGTTTTTGGCGGTACCATTCCTGTAGTCTAAACAGTTGGTAAGGAATTTTTTTATAAACCAAATCTTGAGGTTTGAGGTAAGTCCTTAATCCCCCACCAAAACCTCTCTTAAAATTACTATAACCATAACCGGGATGATTTTTGTGGTAATTTTGCTCACTCACCACCCCCCAAAAATTATACTGACTAAGTCCCAAAGACTTTGCATAGCGAATACATTCCCACTGTAAATAGTAAGAAGGCTCTAATTTAAGAAGGTCTTCTGCAGTTGCTGCATATAAATAGCTTGCCTCTTTTCCATAAAAAGCTATCAAGGCAGCTGCCACCGTTTTTCCTTCAAACTTGGCAGTAGCTACCTGCAATATGCCATTTTTGAGAAATTCGAACTCTTTCCGCAAATAATCTTTACTAGCCACCAAAAACTTTTTTCTAGCACTAGTTTTCTCCAGCAAACTAAGAAATTCGTTTAAACTTGTGTCAGAGGTAGAAAAATCAACTTTTAAACCACTTTTCTGTCCTTTTTTAATATAATAGCGAGTGTTTTTTCTCATATTCCTTAAAAGTTCTTCCTCAGTAAAATTCTGCAATTCCAAAACCCAAGCTAGTTCTACCTGAATAGCCTTGACCGCACTGACAAAGCCAGTATTAGCAAATTTTCCTAAAACTTTTAAATTATCGGCTAATATAAGCGGTTCTATTCTAAGTTGAAAATAATTTTGGTTGTTGAAAAAACTAGCTAGACTGGATATAATCCGACCTACCAAGTTTAAGTCTTTCCAATCAAAAATCGGCCCTCTAGGAATGTAAATAAATTCACCAAATCTAGTTTTCTCTGTGATCGCTAAACACACACCAACCAATAAATCTTGATCATAAAAACCTAATCGAAAAATTTTTTTCCCTAAGCCTAATGACTGAAACTCACCCCACTGCCAAGACTGCAAAAAATAATCAAATTCACTTTTTTTTAAAAAATCTTGCCATACTTCTCTATCTTCAATTATTTTGGTAGTAAGTGACATATTTTCATATTTTGAATGTTTTACAAGTCTATTTAAGACTTGAATATTTTTGCCAGTTAGTCAAAAAGATAGGTTTTTATTTTATTCTTTTGTCTTGACGTACAGTTTTTAGTCTTTGTGATTTAAGTACTTCGATACAAAAACACTATAAAGAAAGCATTACAACTGGTCTACTCAAAATATCTAGCGACCATATTAGTTTACAATCAACTTACCCCAAGGCAGCTTCAGATTCTCTAATAAAAACCTGTGGTTATAATTAAATCTTGACAAAAATCAAATTATCAAATTATCTGGAACGGCTTTTTAGCCCAAAACGGCGCTATCGTCTAGTGGTTAGGACACAAGATTTTCATTCTTGTAACCGGGGTTCGATTCCCCGTAGCGCTGCCACAGAGTTTAAATTGTCATTAAATCTGAATTAATCAGTTATTTCAAAAAGGTCTAACTTTCTGATTTCTTGATAAAAAATGACACAAGCACCATAAGATACTTTAAATTTAAGTTGGGAGATTTTTTAATCGTTATTTACCAAGTTTTATATGTCAAATAATCAAGTAGTTAGTAAAAAAGGTTCTAAAAAATACCTTTCTAATTTGAAAAAAATAAATAAACTTTTATCTGAAAAAAAGACTAAAGTTCTTTCCGTAGAGGAAGCTGTAGAGCTTTTGATGAGTCTAGATCAGCCGAACTATAAAGATGGTCCAACTTTGGAATTTCATGCAAAATTAAACATCAATCCAACTAAAAGTGATCAACTAGTTCGTGGAAGTGTGTCTTTACCTCACGGGACAGGTAAAAAGGTTAAAATCGCCGCTTTTGTTAATCCAGAAAATTTTGAAATTGCCAAAAAAGCGGGTGCTGAAATCGTTGGTTGTGATGATCTGATCGAACAAATCAAAAATTCTGGAAAAGTTGATTTTGATATCGCCATAGCCGAACCTGATGTTATGAAAAAACTTGCTGTGATCGCCAGAATTTTGGGTGTGGCTAAAGTTATGCCTAATCCAAGAACCGGTACGGTTGGTACAAATATAGAGGAAATGATTCAGACTATCAAAGCTGGAAGGGTTGATTTTAAAAACGATAAAACTGGTAATGTACATATTGTTTGTGGCAAAATAAATTCTAACTTTGATAAAACCAAGTTGGTAGAAAATGTAAAAGCAGCTATTGATGCCTTAGAGAAAGCCAAACCAGAAGCTGTAAAGAAAAAGTATATCATAAGTATGCACTTAGCAACTACTCTAAGTCCAAGCATACAAATAGTTTAAATTTAACAAATTTCCTTAAGAACGAAAAAGTTATATAATCATTAAGCTATATTCAATACTGTCCCGGCAGTAGTGTGCATATTTGAAAAATCCAGATCAAATCTATTAATAAATTTGATAAAAAGTTTTTAATAAACGCTCTATAGACCATCTATTCAAAGTACGGTCGGAAGGGGTGATTGTAAATTTTTTTAATCTAGCTTTTACAGACTGCTCAACTTTACTTAGTTTAAGTAAAATTCTTTTTATTATTTATTCCTCTTCAAAATAATCTAAATGAGCATTCACTTTCGTGACTCCCAAGTCATTTTCGATCATCAATTGAGTCAGCATTTCATCATTAATTAAGATAACCTTATGAGATATAGTTTTAACATATCTACTACATCTTTCGTAAAACTAAACGCGCAATAAACACTTCTTTATTCGCCTATTGCCAAACCAAACTGCTAACGAAATTTCTTGTCTCTTTTGAACCAACTACATTATCCCATCTTTTTGCTGAATATAAGAAATAATATCCAGATCGAGCTTATCTTCTTTGATTATCCCGTCTATGCCTCCGTCACCACTCTGACTTATTGCTTTTCCAGCATTCCTTAATGCTCCGCCGTAGCTGGTTTTAATCAATAAATCAGCTACTAGTTTTAAAAAATCTAGGTGGTGATTTGTTTAACTTGCTCTAATAATTTTTGTGCTAATTTTCTCTTAATTCTTTGATAACCATATTCTAGTATTCTTGTGGTGTTTGTTCAGATTCTTCTTTTTGTTCTTCTTCAATTTTTTCTCGTCTTAAATGTCTGAACTTAATGAATTGAGGAAATTTTTCTAAAAATTTAACATTAATTTCTTTCGGGCTCTTACTCAAAACATCTAATCCTAAATCAGTTATTCTAAAGAAAGACCTCCTAGTAGATTCAAATAAGCCCGGTTTCTTTAAATGAGCCCTTGCTCGATCAACATAATTATCAAAGGAATACTGCTGACCACTCGGCGAAACTTCTTTACTCTCTTCCTCGCTCAGCTTAAAAAGCTCGACTAGAGATTCGATAGTCCACTTGATTGAATGCTCTTTTTTGCCAGAAGTATGCTTTAAGAGTGGAAGCATTATTGATTAACTGGTATAGGCATAATTATTTTCCTTCATTTAAATATACTTATCAAAAATTTTCTCCAATTTTGATCGATATTTTGTGGTAATCCTTTATAAGGAACCTTTAAATGTTTTAAAACTGTTTCGAATCTTTGAAACCCTCTATTAGTTCTTAACTCAACCCATCCTACCCCCAAACTATCAAGTTGTCTTTTGTTTGTTTCAGAAAGTTTATCGGTTACAAATACTTTACTATCTCTTGCATTACAGCATCCGCACTTTCCGAACTACCTTGACTCATTAGTTAACTTCATAATTTATATTAATTCTTGCCTTCGGTTAAGAAAAAATAAATTTCTCTTTCAAAGTCAGTTTATTCACTTTAAAATTCTCCAACAACTTCTCCTTGTTTTTTGTATATATTCAACAGAGATTAATTACTCTACCATCCATAAGACTTTCGTCTTCAAAATCAAGGCAACCCACTATCATTGTTTCTTGCCATTAATAACACACTCAATATTTTGGAGACAAACAACAACAGAGAAAATTTAATATCTTTCTTTGCTTTTCACCCTGTAATAACTACAATTTTACAGAAATTGTTGTATAAGTTTTTAAAAAACTGAAAACAATTTTATCTTCTATTGAGACAATGACTTTATCAAAAAATTTATCAATTTCGTTAAATACAAAATCAAAATCTCTTTTAAGTTTCCAGCTTTTTTCTAAAAATTAATTTCTGCTCGCCAAAATCATAAAGTGTAGAACAAATAACGTCAAACTCATTTTTCATCGTTTATTGCTTTATATTTTACTAAAGTAATTCCTTTCTCATTAAAATGAGGGTTTTTGGACTTCTTTATTCACCTTCGGAAAAATCCCATCCAATTAGTATGTGCTATATCATTTCTACTTCACCATTTACTAACCCGCCACTTATCACTGAACATATCCAACTAAATAGCTTACATTGTTCAGTTTAACATATCTTTTCTGAGTTATCTCACAGAGTATTTATACCGCGAGGGTACGTTAGTGTAACAGAAATTTTTATGAAAAAATATCGATATTTTTCTGTTTTTCTGTGTAATGTAATAAGGAACATTATTAGCTACCATTCAATATCGTCAAGTTTTTCTAAAAATTTTCCAAATTCTTTGTCGGTTATTATCTTGCTTGTGATACAACCTCTTAAATAACCCTCTAAAAGAGGTTTGCCATTTTCATTTAGAAAAGAAAATTTAACTTTTTGTAATTTTTCTGGTTTATATGGATTAAAGTTAGGATATTTTTCGTCGCTTCCGTTCACTTTTACTAACAATTCAATAAGAGCTCCGGCAACTTCTGAAGTTATTGCATTACAACCACGAGCCCCTTGGCTTCTTCTGTAGGCCTATATCCAAAATATATTTTCATATTTTGGAGTAGAGAAAAGTAAATCTTCGTTAACAGGTTTTGGGAAATAATAGACATTTTCAAGTAAAATTCTTAATGACAATTATTTTCTTACAAAGAAACTGTCCTTGTTGCTAACTCTAGAAGTATTAAAAAACAACTTACTTTTAATTTTATAAACTCCGTGGAAACCTGCCTGTCTTTCGTAGAGAAAAACTAAATTGCCAACATTGACGTTTAGCGTATCAACCAACATTTTTAAAAATGACTTTCTTGAATTTTTAAGACTAACCCACTTTTAAAAATCAGTTGGTACATCAGGAATACCAACACCCCAAAACAATTTGTCCCTACAAACCGGAAATGTTTCCCTATTTGTTATGGGGATATGTGTTTTTATAATTTTTATAAAAATTCGTTTTAATGTATTCTCTAATTTATCTATGTTACTACCAATAAAATAACACAGAAAATAGTTGTCTTCGTTATAAACATCAAATCCGTAACTACCAACCCAAAATTATCAATATCATAAGTACTCCTTAACTTTATATTTATCGCCAAAAAATTTTAATTATTTTAATCACAATCTGTTTTACATTCAATTAAAATTGTTCCACTCTCCAAAAAAGTATCCAAAACAACATCACCCTTTTTAGTAAATCTTCTCGTTATCTGATTTGGTATTTGAGGAATAAAGTTTCCGTGGTAATCGTCTTTATCTTCATGCAAGCCGGATTTGTCTCGTTCGCTAATAATCCGCAAGCTATCAATCAAGAGGTCCTGATATTCCTTCCAATTCTTAAATTTAAGTCGTTTATTTTAGACAAAACTAACTATTTTTCATTTCTCAAAAATTCATGGCTAAAGTAGCTTCCCTTCTTGCTATTGTACTCTCGTCAGTGCTTGCATATTTAATAAAAATGAGTAAAAGAGTAATATCCTCAAGTTTTGCTAGATTTTTAATTGATAAAACTCTAATACTTTCATTAGAAGACTGAGTAAATTTAGTAAAAGTTGCTTGCCATATCCGTTTTCTAGTCTGCCAAGTTTTTCTAAAACATAAATAATGGTTTCATTATTTTGATTTTGTAAAAAAGACGAAAAATCTTGTGGGCTATTTTTTGATCTTTCCGATTATTTCACCATGTATTTACTAACTTAAAAAGTTCTATTCATTTTAATTCTTCACTTTATTAATCACTAACATTGATTTCAAACACTTTCGCTATTTTTGCCATTGTTTGGATACTCAATCAGTTAGCCACTCTCATCTCAAATTCCATAAGAGTGGTTGTATTTAATATTTATTTTCTCAGCCAAATCGTTCTAATTTTCTAATTTAATCCAAGTCTTTACTTCTCAACTTTTTTATCTTTTTTGCTAATAACTCTTCCACCCGTAACACTAATAAAGTCAAGAAAAAGCTTGCTTTTGGTATTTTACCTCACAAAACAAAGACAAAAAATTTAATTTTACATTTAAAATCGACTGGTAAGCCACTTTATCTAGCCAATTAAACTTTTTTTCGTAACTGGCGGAGGTGGTGGGATTCGAACCCACGAGAGCTTTCACTCAAGCGGTTTTCAAGACCGCCGCCATAGACCACTAGGCGACACCTCCGTCAAAAACCCTGTTTGTTTTTGTTTTTTTTGTCAAACTTACAAATTACCTACTTGCTAGGGTATTTAATTAAATCATCTTTAGCTAACAAAATATAAGTTTCGGATTTGTAATCTGGTTTAGTTAGAGTGAGTCAATTTAGAGTTGATCTTTTAGTTTTTAAAAAAATGACTTGAGATGAAAACACTTTTAAAGTAGCTATAAATTTGTTTAATTTTATTAAAATTTTTCAAAAAATCCATAAGAAGACTAAACAAACTCACTAGCAACTAATATATCTAGTTGACAAAAAGCTGAACTTTAAGTGAACCATTTTCGTCTGGTCTCTATTACAGACCAGAATGTGTTCATTTTGATTTATTATAATCGTAACTTCGTATGAATGATCCATATGAAATATTAGGGGTATCTAAAAATGCCACTCTTGATGAAATTAAAAAAGCTTATCGAAAATTAGCTCACCAATATCACCCGGACAAAAATCCGGGAGACAAAAAAGCTGAGGAAAAATTCAAAGAAATAAATAATGCTTACCAAATTTTAAGTGATCCACAAAAAAGAGCTAATTACGATCGGTTTGGCAGTTTTTCTCAAGGAGTTGGTTCTATGGGAAATGGTTTTGATGGTGTAGATTTTAACTTCAATAATTTTAGAGGTACTGGTTTTGAAGATTTAAGCGATGTTTTTGAAAGTTTTTTTGGAATGGATTTCGGTAGTGCCTTTGGTGGCAGTAAAACCAGAACTAAAGCTACAAGTAGTAGAGATAAGGGAATAGATATTCAAATGCAAATTGATCTGACTCTCGAAGAAGCCGCTAGAGGGATAAAAAAAACCATTAAATATAAACATAAAACCAAATGTGATAGATGTGGTGGTAATGGAGCTGAACCGGGAAGTAAACTAAAAACTTGTCCAACATGTAAAGGTAGTGGTCGGGTTTATCGCCGAATAGAAACAGTGTTTGGTGTAATTCAACAAGAATCAATCTGTCCTACCTGTGATGGTGCTGGTAGAATACCAGAACAACCATGCATAAAATGTGGTGGAAAAGGTTATTTAGAGCTTGAAGAAAACTTAGAAGTAGACATTCCAGCCGGAGTTAGTGAAGGTGATAAAATTAGAATAGCTGGTAAAGGAGAAGCTGGTTATCGAGGCTCACAACCGGGAGATTTATACTTATTGGTAAATATTAAACCGCATAAATATCTTACTCGAGACGGTATGGATATTATCTCTACAGTAGAAATCAATTATTTTGATCTACTTTTAGGTGCAAGAATTGATGTGTACACGATCTGGGGAGATACTGAAGTAAGAATTCCGCCAATGACCGACCCAAGTAGCAAGCTTAGACTAAAAGGTAAAGGTATGCCAAAGCTTAATAATACTTCCGTTTGTGGAGATCATTATATTAAAATTAAGGTTAAAATGCCTCAAAACATTTCCAGAGAAGATTTGTCTAAACTAGAAGAAATTAGAAGAAAATACAGATAAACCCGTCCAATCCCATCCTTATCAGGTTTGGTTGAATTTATATCTTGTTCTTGGAAAATAGGTAAATCGCCAAATTATCGAACAAATAACTAGGTAATAACTTTCTTAATTTGCAGAACATCCAACTCGACATTGATTTCTCTATCAAACATTGTTAAAAGCACACTAACTCTGGACTGTTCTGAATCCATGCCGCTAATTTTACCCTGCATATCTTTAAAGGGTCCTTCTGTGACTTTTACGAGATCACCGATTTTATATTTTATATTACTAATAGTATCAATTGTTTGACTTTCAGCAATCAAACTAGCTTTGAGCCTTTCTACATACCCATCCTCTAAAGGGACAATATGGTCTCCAGTACCAGCAATTTTGGAAACATACTGAGTATTTTGAATAACATATCCAGTCTCTCTATCTAAGATCATGTAAACATAGATATATCCCGGATAAACCTTCTGCTCTTTTTCTTTTCTTTCGTTTTTAGAAGTCAATTTGACAACTTTTTTTGTTGGTATAAAAATCTCTAATATTCTCCCTTGAAGGGATAGATTTTGGATTTTTTGCTCTAAAGTTTTTTTAACGGCATCCTCAAAACCTACATACGTTTGCACAACATACCATTTAGGTTTTAGAGAATCTGAAGCAAAAATATCTGTAGCTGACATAAATACCTAGTTTCTAAAAGTTAAATAATCCGCCAACTCTCTGCCGCACTGAGCAATAGTGGTGCTCTCACCCCTTCCTCTCGGCGAAGTACAATCTATAAAATTTATTCCAGCAGCAAAAACATGGTCAAAAAACCCTAAAGTAAGAGAAATCATAATTGTAAATACAATAGTCACCGCAGCCCAACTCATAGTTTGTTTAAAAGTTGGCCATTCAACCCTTTTGAGCTCACATATGGTTGAACTTAAGAAACTCATCTTTTTTGGTTTTTGTGCTTTTTCACTGTCCGATACAGTCCTGGTGCCGACCTTTACACCATCGAGGTTTTTAGATTTTGAAGACTGTTGAAGAGGGTCTTTAATTCTATTTTTAATTATTAAAGCCATTGTGACGAAGAATTAATTGTGACGATTAGTCAGGCTTTATGATGAAACTTAAATTGTCAAGATTATCTATAATTCCATATAAAATACTTTATTTCTGCATTTTTTATGTTTTTGAATTTCAATAAATTAACTAATTTTTCTATCAATCCTTAATTATTGTCTCAAAATTTTTCCTGCATTACCACGAATTATGTGAAAAATGAGAATATAAAACCTAACCGAACACTGAAAAGTTGAAATTGATTTTAGAAGAAAACTATCTTTAAACAATTTCAGAATCCATCGCTTATAAAGCTAAAATCATTTTCCCCAAGCCAATATCTTTCATATTTTCCCCACGCCTTTTATATCCCTTGCTGTAATTCAGATAAAATGCTGCGCAAAAAGCCTTTTACTTTTATTTGTATGGAGTCAAATCGATAGAGATTTCACATTAATTATTTACCGTAATCACGGTTTGAGTTATTGATTTCATACACACAAGTAAAGACTTAATTGATTTATAAAAATACTAGTAATACTCTTTTTGCGGTTATTTTTTTCAATTGCCAATGCCTTTATAGAAGAAAGTATTTTTAGGATCGGTGTTATTGCCGCTTTTGCAAAATACTGTTTTTAAGAGAAAATTGTTCTTATCTCCGGTATATTATTTGGTCTGGCTCATTATTAGGGAATGCCAGGAGAAGTGATTGTAGTAGTTATAGCTGTGGATTTTTGAGCTGGTTTTTGTTAAATTTATATTAGAAACTAAAGGTGTTTTCTGGGCTTTTACATACATTTTTTGCAAGATTTTGTTATATTTTCTAGTTTGTTTTTGTTCGTTTAATAACTTTACTTTAATAAGCTTAATATAGTAAGCTTAATAAGTTGTGGCAATATTAATGTTATTTACCGGCACCTCTTCATAGGGAAATAGAAAAATAATTATACTTTACCTATACTAAAATGTTACTTTATTGATAGAAAACTAAAGTCCTTCTTGTTTTGCCAGTATCTGATATATTTATCACTGACATTATTCACATCACTTGTGTAGGCTTAGGATCAAAAGTAATTTTGAAATTTTTATAACTAAATACTTTTACTTACCCATTCACCAACAACAGTCTTTCAAACTCATCAACTTTGCTTTGATAATCTGTATAACTTGTACTCTTGGGATCTACAAAGACAATTTTGCACTTTTCTCCATGTTTTATCCAAAAGATAAAATCAGGGAAAAACTTATAATAAATATTTTCTTTTTATGTGATATAAAAAAGTATCTAAATTTTGATCTATTTTACTAAACATCCAATTAC
>OGCI01001244.1_pt1 | contig 22310 bp, 14 predicted proteins | sample 1570021 | NCBI WGS metagenome assembly OGCI01 (sample SAMN06264664, study PRJEB24512) | hot springs metagenome | isolation source: Hot spring water | place: South Africa: Tshipise | collected 2015-06-21 | reverse complement strand
GGCCGCAGCGAGCAGATCGGCCCCATCCCGGTCGCCAGGTAACCGGTCTGCGAATCGCCGCCCGCCGTGCCAGGCACCTGTGAGGGTGCCTGGCACGTGAAAACGGCCCATCGCCCGCCGTGCCAGGCACCTGCGAGGGTGCCTGGCACGTGGATTTTCAGGAGAGGCCAGCCGCCGGCTCCCGTCTATAGTTGGGCCAACAAAAGATCGGCCGGCAGCGTCGGATCGAGCGCGGCCAGCCGTGCCCGGCCAGCCTTCCCTGGGGGCACGCGATAACCGATCTCCGTGTAAAACGCGTTGCGCGCCCGCCGGGTCGGCAAATGACGCCTGGCCCACTCGCTCTGGTAGCCGAGCCCCAACGTCCGCTGCATGACCGTGTGGCCGTAGATGAGGCGCGCGCCGTCGAGGAACGCCTGGCGCACCGGCGCGAGCTCAGCCGCATCGAAATCGTCCACCAGTTTATTGCCCGGCGCGTTCATCTCGGTGCCGACGTTGATCGGCAGGTCGAGCTGGCCCGCCAGCGCCACGATCTCGTGCAGCTTACGCACCTTGAGCCGGCGCACAGCAGGATCGGCGATGTTCCAATTGCGATCCGGGATGATGTTGAGCGCCACCACGCCTTTCTCGATCAGCAGCCCCATCAACTCCTCGATGGCCTCCTCGCCGGCCGAAGTGCCGTCCAGCCAGGTGGCGGTCGGCAGCGCGGCGCACGCCTCGATGAAGCCATGATACTCCTCGAGTGTAGGAAAGGAGGCCGGCGTCGGCACGACGTAGCCGACCCCACCTTTTTTCATCAATTTGCTGCGCACCAGATTCGAGAAGCGGACATAGTCGCCGATAAGGCCGGCCACTTCGGCCTCGGAGACGCCCAACTTGCCGGCCCAGAAGGCGAGCAGCGCATGCGAAGGCGCGGCTTCGGGGCCATCGTTCATCAGCGCGGCGGCCTTGCGAATGATGGCGACCAGCATGTGACGCTCGGTGGCGTTGCCGGCGGGGGTGAGGGGCAACACATCGGCCTCATAATCCACGGTGACCGGCGCGAGATAAGCGTTCAGCCGCGCCAGCATGTCGCGATTGCGGCGCGCGGCGCGGCCGCGCATGGCCGCCAGCGTCTCGGCCGCTGCGCCGGGTGCGCGGCCCGACGTGAAGCCGATGCCCATATGGTAATAAACGCCCGGTTCGCCCGGCGAATTGATCTCGCGCGTGGCGAATTGGGGGATGAAGACGCGCGTCTCGATGCCCGCGCTGCCCCGCACCCCGGCCAGCTCGCATGCGTCGAGAAACTCCTCGACCCCGTCCAGCACGTCGAAATCCACGATGCCGACCGCCTGCCAGCCGCGCTTCTTTGCCAGCCAGGCCAGGCCGGCCGGCGAATAGCTGTAGGCATTGAAGGAAAAAAAGGTGTGACAGTGCATATTCACGGCCTGCTGCTCGGCCGCCAGTGTGATCTCGCCGGCTTCGGCCCGCGCCACCAGCTCGACCAGCGCGGTCATGCGCACGGCGAGGTCGAAATGGTTCAGTTGTTGTTCGAGTTGCGTGATTTCTGCGTTGATCGTCATCGCTCCGGGCTGCCCTCCTGATCCAGGCGTGCCGGGCATCCCCCAGGTGCCTGGCACGTGAACATGACTGTTTTCACAACACATTATATGCCGACTGACGCTTGAACCCCATCACTGAGTGATATAGCGAAGCAAAGTTCTCGTGACATTGTCGAAGACCGCCAGCCGTGCGACTTCGTAGCCGTGGCTGTTGTCGCGCACGTGGCCGAAGCAGGCGATCCGGCCCGCCGCGCCGACCGTATAGACGGCGCTGGCATCGCTGGCCGCCTGCTCGTACACCACCGGCTGCAGCTCGGTGCCGGCCGCGACGGCCGCGCGGCAGAGCTCCTGCAGCAGCGCCTGGTCGTAGTGGCAACTGCGGTCTTTGCTCCAGATGCCGGGCCGGCCATCCAGCTTCAGCGGCGCGCCGGGCGGGATCGGGCAGCCGTCCACAGCGATGAAGATGTCGGGCTGTGCGCGCTGGGCCAGCACTTTAGCGCCATGGCAGCCGCCCTCCTCGTGCACGGTGAAGCCGACGATGGTAGGATGTCGCGGCTGCAGGCCCTCGCGCGCCAGCGCCTCCAGCATCCGCAGGAGCGCGACCACCCCCATGCGGTCGTCGAACGTCCACGCGGCCACCAGCGGATCGGCCGGGTCGCCGAAGAGCACCGGGCCACGGCCCTCGGCCGTGGGCACGGCCACCACGCCCGGCCGTATGCCGGCGCGCGCCAGCCGGGCCGGCGTCAAGCCGGTCACCACGCGCACATCGGCCCAAGTGATGGCTTTGTCGCCCACGTTGGCATGGGTGGAGCCCATGCAGAGGATGCCGGTCACGGCCTCGACGTCGCCCAGGATCGTCACTGGGCGTTCGCCCATCTTCCAGGGATAGAGCCCGCCCGAGCGCGCCACCGTCAGCGTGCCGTCGTCGCCTATGTTGGTGACGACCATGCCGATCTCGTCCATGTGCGCGGCGAGACAGGTGAGCGGCCCGCCGGGCTCACGGCCGGCCAGTCGCACGAGCACGTTGCCGGCGGCGTCGGTCTCGGGCCGGTAACCATAGCGCTGCAACCTGGCACGGATGAGGTCGGCCAACGCCTCTTCCCGGCTGGTGGGCGCAGACACGGCGAGCAGCTCGGCGAACAGCGCGAGCACGGGATGGTCGTTGACGGTCGGATAGATGGTCATGGGGCAGTGTCCTCTTGTGTGGATGTGGGTTTCAATGTCGTGGCTAGTCTAGCACACCTGTCTGAGGGCGTCAAAGGGATTGCCGCAGGAAATGAAGGCCGCCGCAAGCGTAGGCCATCCGACCTGCGTCGGGATGGCGGTCAGGGCCGCCCGGCGATGAAACGGGCCATTCACATCTGCACCCTGGCCCGCGTGGCGTAGCCGGGGCGGGCTGCCCCTGCGGTGGGCGCAGGGACAAGTGTGCCGTGCGGACGTCAGCCACGGGACGCCTCGCCCATGAATGAGCGCTCTCGTGCCGGCGGCGGACAAACTACCCAAACCGGCCACAGCCATGTATAATACATGCCCAGGAGGCAAAAATATGACTACAGGGATTGAAGCCTTGCTCGGTGTCGTGTTGCTGGTGGCGGGCCGACGCATTTTCTGGCTGCTCGTGGCCGGCATCGGCTTCGTGATCGGGCTTGCGCTGGCGACGCAATTGCTGCCCGGCTCATCCGATGCGGTCAGCCTGGTGATCGCGCTGGCAGCCGCGCTGCTGGGCGCGGTGGTCGCGATGTTCGCGCAAAAAGCGGCGATCGGCGTCGTTGGCTTTCTCGGCGGCGGCTGGCTGGCGCTCCGCCTGCTCGCGCTCGTCTCGTTGAACGTCGGCGACCTGGCGTGGCTTGTCTTCATCGTCGCCGGCATCCTGGGCGTGCTGCTCCTGTCCGCGCTGTTCGAGTGGGGCCTGGTGCTGTTGTCCGCGCTGATCGGCGCCAACCTGCTGGTCAATACGCTGAGCCGCGTCTGGCCGGTGCCCGCCGATCTGGCATCCATCTTGTTCCTGATCGTCTTCGGCGTAGGCGTCCTCATCCAGGCGCGCTCATTGCGGTAAAGCGTGAAGCACAAGCGCTTCACGCTTTACGCTTCACGCCGTCAATCTTCTGAACTTCTCATACGCCTCATCCCACGCGGCCGTGTGCTGGGGGATGTAGGTTTCGGTGGCAAACGAGCGGCGCACGAGCTCGCGGCCCTCGGCCAGGGAGCTGATGGCGTCGGTCGCCAGCAATTGCAGCAACAGATTGCCGACCGCGGTGGCCTCGAACGGCCCGGCGATCACCGGCCGGCCGATGGCATCGGCCGTGAACTGGTTGAGCAGCTTGTTCTGCGCGCCGCCGCCGACGATGTGCAGCACACCGATCCTGCGGCCCACCAGCGTCTCCATCATCTCCAGCACGCGGCGATATTTGAGCGCCAGGCTCTCGTAGACCACGCGCGCGATCTCGCCCACCCCTTCCGGCACGGCCTGGCCGGTGCGCCGGCAGAACTCGCGCACGCGGGACGGCATGTTGCCCGGCGCCAGGAAGTCGTGCGCATCCACATCAATCTGCGCGATGAACGGCCGGCTGGCCGCCGCGTGGCGCACGATGTCGTCCCACGACAGTTGTGGAGGCGTTGCATTTGGAAACGTTGCCTGTAGAGACGTTGCATGCAACGTCTCTACAGTGGTCCAGGTGCGCCGGCATTCCTGGATGATCCACAGCCCAGCGATGTTCTTCAGCAGGCGGATGGTGTTGCAGACACCGCCCTCGTTCGTGACATTGAAGGCCAGCGCGGTCTCGTTGATGATCGGCTGAGGGATCTCCACGCCCATCAGCGACCAGGTGCCGGAGCTGAGATAGGCGTAATCCGCGCTTTCGGCCGGCACCGCTGCCACCGCCGACGCAGTATCATGCGATCCGGGCGCGACCACCTGCACGGCACCGGCGCCGGTCTCCTCGGCCACGGCCGGAAGCAGGCCGCCCAGCACCGTGCCCGCCTCGACGATCGGCGGCAGGAAATGGGTGGGGATGCCCAGCCGCTCCAGCAGGCCGGTGGCCCAGGCCGGCCGGTAGGGATCAAGAAACTGGGTGGTGCTGGCGATAGTGCGCTCGCTCACCTTCTGGCCGGTCAGCCAGAAGTTCAACAGGTCGGGCGTCATCAGCAGCGTGCGCGTACGCTCCAGCACCTCGGGGTCCTCGATCTGCTGCGCCAGGAGCTGGTACAGGGTGTTCAGCTGCATGAACTGGATGCCGGTGGCCGCAAAGATCTCCTCGCGCGGCACGCGACGGAACGCCTCCTCCAGCATGGTGTCGTTGCGGCCGTCCCGGTAGTGATACGGCAGCCCGATGAGCCGGTCGTTGCGGTCGAGCAGCCCGTAGTCCACGCCCCAGGTGTCGAGGCCGAGGCTGACCAGGTCGCGATGGCAGCAGGCGACGGCTTTTCTCAGGCCCTCCTGGATCTCCACGAACAGGCGGGGGGTGTCCCAGTGCAGGCTATCCCCGCGCGCGCTCGGCAGATGCACCGGGCCGTTGGGGAAACGGTGCACCTCTTCCAGCGCCAGCCGCTCACCGTCGAACCGGCCGATGATCGCCCGCCCCCCCGACGCACCGAGGTCAAAAGCGAGATAATTGCGTGTGTGGGTCATGAGTGCTCCTGTGGGGTGAGTAGACAAGGAAACAAGGAAACAGGTAGACAAGGAAACAAGGGACAATAAGCACTTGTCTCCTTACTCCTTGTCTACTTGTCTACTTTCTCCTTGTCTACTTTCTCCTTGTCTACTTTCTCCCCAACATCAACTTCGCATTTGTCTCGCCGCCGTTGGCCAGGTAGAGCAACGGGATGGGCCGATCAACGCCTTCGATGAACGACGGCCGCGCGGCCCACGGCGTGACCGAGAGCACGTTGTTGAGATCCATCCAGTACTCCAGCCGCGCCGGGCTGAGGCCCTGGATCATGTGGAAGTGGTTGGCCGGCGGGTAATGCTTGTACTCGTACATCGTGGCGTACTTCGGCACCACGAAGGTGTGCGGCCACTCCGCCGTGGTCGCCTGGCACAGGGCCGAGGCCAGCGGCTCCGGCACGTCGGCCGTGGTCGCCTCGTCCCAGCTCAGGCTGAAGAGGCCCGACAGGCTGCTGTACATCAGCCGGCCCGCGATGCCCTCCAGGCCGCCCGGCGACACATAGTGCACCGAGTTGCCCAGGCCGGGGAAGTAGCCGGGGTCGGCCAGCGGCATGCTGACGCGCGCCATGATCTCGTCCACGCTGGCGCCGGGCGCCGCGGCCCAGTCGAACGACGCGCTGCCCGAGTTGTCGCCGTCCACCAGGCCTTTTTCGGCCCAGGCCTCGCCCTTGGGCAACGTGAAGCCGATCTTCTGGGCCAGCGCCTGCAGCTCCCACGGCTCCCAAACCTTGCGGAAGTCCATGAAGAGGGGCGGATTGCCGCCGGTGAGCGCCGAGAAGAAGACCATGGTCAACAGCGCCTGCACGTCCGCTTCGGTGGCAAAGGGGAGCGGCTTCTTCGGGCCATTGTGGTCGAAGGTGGAGTTGAAGAAGGACTCCATGGCGTCGGCCACCGGCAGCGGGATGCCGCGCAGGTCCGAGCCCCACTCGAGCTGGCTCATGAAGCCGCCGCCGATGGCATCCAGGTCTCGGAGCAGGTCGCGCGTGATCAGGTAAAGGGCCAGGCTCTGGTTGAAGCGCTCCGAATCGGCCTCGTCGCGCAGCTCCAGCCGCTTGCCCAGGTGCTTATCAATGAACGCGCGCATGGCTTTCAGCTCGTCCGCGTCGTATGCCTTCTTGTTGAGCATGTCGGCCAGCAGCTTCATGTCGAGCCGGGTGATCTCGATGCCGAACTGCTTGCGCGTGGGGATGACATGCGGCAGCGCGGTCTCCATGCCCATCGAATCATGGCCGAAGACGACAACACGGCGGCCCTTGAGCGCCTGCGTGGTGACCGCGGCAAACGCCCAGTCCACCAGCGCCTGCGCCGTGCTCTCCGTCATCACCGGGTTCATGCCGGTGTCGGGCCAGGTGCCCACGTTGAGATGGGTCAGCTTGCCGTATTGCATGATGGCGCCGTTCACGGCATGTGCAAAGACGACACCCGGCTTCGGCCCGCTGTTGCCGCAGGTGAAGTTGATCGGCGTGTCGGCCGGGAACTGCGACAGCAGCGAGATGACGCTGAGCTGCGGAAAGGCCCAGGTGTCGGGCGCGCAGACAAGCACCTTGACGCCCGCATCCTGGAACTGCTTGGCCACCAGATCGGCCTGCGGCTCGCCGTCCACCAGGGTGGGCGCCCACACCACCTTCGCGGGCGAGCCGTCGGGCAGCTTGACCCGTTCGGCCAGCACATCGGCCACCATCTGGCAGATGTTGCGGCAGCGCTGGCGGCTGGCCGCATCAATGCGCGGGTCACCGGCCACGAAAACACCGATGGCCGGCGTATTGCGCCGGAAACTACCGCTTGCCTCTGAGAGCGCAATCGCTTTTTCCATAATTCTATGTCTCCTTGTTTCCTTGTCTTCTTGTTTCCCTGTTTCCTTATTTCCCTGCTTCCCCCTCTATCCCTTCATCGCGCCCGAGGTCAGACCTTCCATCAGTTGGCGCTGAATGATGGCGACGAACACGACGGCGGGGATGAGCATCAGCACGGCCATGGCCGTCATGCCACGCCAGTCGGACACGAACTGGCCGGTGAACTCGAACAGGGCCGGCGGAAAGGTACGACTCTTCGGGGTACGCGTGATGGTGCTGGCAAGCGCAAATTCATTCCAACAGGTCAAGAAGGCGAAGATCGCCGAGGCGGCTGCGCCGGGCAATGCCAGCGGCAGGGCGACGCGCCAGAACGCGCCCCAGTGCGAGCAGCCGTCAATGCGCGCAGCATCATCCAGCTCTTCCGGAATAGCCCGGAAGAAACTATCCATCAGCCATGAGGTAAATGGCACCGTCAGCGCGACATAGACCAGGATCAGGCCGGGTAGGGTGTCGGTGAGCTTAATGCGCGCGAATAACACGAACAACGGCAGGCTTAGCGCAATGCCGGGGATCGCCCGGCCCAACATGAAGCTCAGGAACAGGCCCTGCTTGCCGCGGAAGCTGAAGCGCGAAAACGCGTAGCCGGCCAGGGTACCGATCACGATGGCGAACGCCGTGCTAATCAGCGCCACAATGATGGAATTGCGCGCGTACTGCATGACCGGGATCGAGCCACCCAGGCCAAAAGCGCCTTCTGGTGTAGGCATGCCAAAAATGATCTTGTAGGAGTCAAAATTAAGGCCGCGCGGAATCCAAACCGGCGGATGGCTGTCGATCTCCACCCGGTTCCGCACAGAGGTCAGGATGACCCAGAAGGCCGGCAGAAACCAGAAGATCACGATCACCCACAGCAGCACGGTGCTCAGCCGATCGCTGAGCTGGATCCGGCGCCCGCCTCTTCTGTCCGACCACATTTCCGCCTTCATTCTTTGCCTCCTGCCCATCGGCTTTGCAACAGATTACGGAACAAATACCAGGTGAACACAAAACTCAGCAACCTGGTTGGCTGACATTTTTCGCTTCTCACTGCCTCGACCACCTTATGGAATATGGCATAATAACCGGTATCACGTGCTCAGGAGGACACAATGGATAGTGCAGTGCTGTATGCCACGATCGTTGGTATTCTGACCGTCACGATTCCTCACGCGGCCTACGGGAACCTCGGGCGGTTGTATACCCTGGCCTGGGCGGTAGTCGGCCTACTGCTAGAGAAGACCGTGAACCTGACCGTATGGACAACGGTGATACACGGTCCTGCTCAGTTCGCAGCCAGCTGCTACCGACGGTTGCACCGCTGGATCCACAACCCCAAAGTCAAACCGCACGCCATCTATGCGCCCCTGGTACAGGCTGCATTGGTCAAGTGGGCGGAAGCACACGTCTACCTGGCCTTGGACACCTCGGTTCTGTGGAACAAGTATGTATTGGTGCGCATCTCGTTGATTTACCGCGGCCGGGCACTCCCCTTGTCCTGGATTGTACTGGAACACGTCAGCGCCCGTGTGGCCTTTGCCGACTACGTGAGTGTGCTCCACCGCGCGGCTGCGCTACTGCCGCCAGGATAACGTGTGACATTGTTAGCTGACCGTGGATTCTGCGACGCCGAGTTGCTCCTAACCCTCAAGAAACTGGGGTGGCACTACCGCATCCGCGCCAAGCAATCACTGATGGTTTATCGCCGAGGCCAGCATAAGGGCTGCAAGATCGAGCGACTACTTCCCCAGCGTGGTCAGGCCCGTTTCCTCCAGCAGGTGTTCGTTACCCGCCGCCGCATCGGCCCGGTCTCCCTGGCATTGGCCTGGCCAGCCGCCGGTCAAAAGGATCTTGACCCCTGGATCATCATCAGCGATGAGCCTACCGATCTAGAGACATTCCACGAGTACGGACTGCGCTCTGACATCGAAGAGAACTTTTTGGACGATAAGTCCAATGCCTTCCAGGTTCAAAAGAGCGAGGTCCGTTCCACCGATGGATTGTCGCGCCTGTTCTTGGTGTTGGCAGTCGCCACCCTCTATCTACTCAGCACGGGCGCACACGTCGTCCACAGCGGACTCCGTCGCCTAGTAGACACACACTGGGATCGTGGCCTGAGCTATCTCCAGATCGGCTGGCGTTGGATCCGGCGGTGTGTAGCTCAAGGCTTGTCTATCTCCAATCATCTCGAGTTACCCGCTGACCCAGACCCAGAGCCAGCACGAGCCTCTCGGCGTCAATCACGCCCCCCTCCTACGTTTGTGCTGGTAGCGGACAGCGGCTGAAATTTGTCAGCCAACCAGGCCTTCCACTCAGGCGATGCGCCCAGCCAGCAGGGCACATGATCAGGCTCGGTATGGGCAAACGCGGCCAAGACACGCTCGCGCGAACTCATGGATCTGGACACGTGCAATCCCTCCCTGGCCGATTGCGGCGCTGCAAAACCTTCGCCGGGACACTTTATGCCGCCGGCACCGGACCGGTCGACCTCCGCACGATGAGATCGAAGGGCAGGATCACCTCCTGACACTCGCCGACGGCTGTGTTTGTCAAACGCGCCAGCAAGAGCTGCATCGCCCGTTGTCCCATCTCGTAGGCCGGCTGCGCCACCACAGTGAAGAATGGCTCGATCAGCGTCGTCAGAGGCATCTCGTCGAAAGTCGCCATGCTGACATCTTCGGGCACGCGCAATCCTGCCTCCCGCAATTGCTGATACGCGCCGATAGCGATGAAATTGTTGGCCGCGAAAAAGGCGGTGGGCCGCCGGGTGCACGCCAGCGCGGCCTGCGCCATCTGGCGGCCGCCGATCGGCGAATATGCGCCGTGAAAGATCAACCCGGCGACAACCTCGAGGCCTGCCTCGGTCAATGCCCGACGATAGCCGGCCACCCGATCCACGGCCGTGGATACCGTCGCCGGCCCGCTCAGCATGGCGATGCGCCGATGGCCCAAATCGAGCAGAAGTCGGGTGAGTTGATACGCGCCCAGCTCCGAGTCGCAGCGCACCGAATCCACAAGGCAGTCCTCCACGCGACGATCGAGCACCACGACCGGTATCTTGTGCCGCTTGAGATAGGCGACCGGTTCGGCCGAGCTCGCCGCAGGGACGAGCAACACGCCATCCACACGTTTCTGGACCAGCGCCACCAGTTGCTCGGCCTGCTCGGTCTCCGACTCATCGGTGTTGCAGAAGATGACGTTGAAGCCCTCCGCGCGGGCCGCATCCTGCACCCCGCGCGCGAGCGTGGTGAAGAAGGGATTGGTGATGTCCGACACAACCAGGGCCAGGGTTTGCGTGGCCTTCATGCGCAGGCTGCGGGCCAGGGTGTTGGGCACATAGCCCAGCTCGGCGATGGCCGCTTCCACCCGCTCCCGGGTTTCCCGGCTGATAGCGCCAGAACGATTGATGACCCGTGAGACGGTCATCGCCGAAACACCTGCTCGCCTGGCCACATCGTGGATCGTACTCATGGCTGCTGCGCCCGCTGATGCCGGAGGCATGAGCCGCAATGGTGAATGCGCCCATGCCTTGTTACGGATAACATGTTATCGTTAGCTTAGCACAACACGGCGCGGCTGTCAAATCGGGCAGGGCCGCTCTGCGGCTTTGACAAACCGTCAGAGGCGTAGCATACTTCTATCGGCTGCTTGTGCACTTTATCCCGTAGCGTCGGAGCAATTCATGACCCGCACCACCGTCCACATGATCGGCCAGGCGCACCTCGATCCGGCCTGGCTTTGGCGTTGGCCCGAAGGCCGTGCCGAAGCGCTCGCCACCAGCCGCTCGGCCGCCGACCGGCTGGCCGAGTTCCCCGACTTTCACTTCGTGCGCGGCGAGGCCCAGATCTACGAATGGATCGAGCGCGAAGACCCGGCACTCTTCGCCGAGATCGTGGCACGCATCCGCGAGGGCCGCTGGCACGTCGTCAACGGCATGGTCGTCCAGCCCGACATGAACCTGCCCCAGGGTGAATCGTTCGTCCGCCACTTCCTGCTCGGCAAAGCCTACATGGCCGCGCGGCTGGGCGTCGAGCCGATGGTCGCCTACTGCGTGGACAGCTTCGGCCACGCCGAGACGCTGCCGCAGATCTTCCGGGGATGCGGCTGCGCGGCCTACGTCTTCATGCGGCCCGGCCCGCACGAGATGCCCGGCCTGCCGCAGGCATTTTGGTGGCAGGCGCCCGACGGCAGCCGGGTGCTGGCCTTCCGCATCGCGGCCAGCTATGCCACGCGCGCAAGCGATCTCTCCGCGCACATTGACCGCGCCCTCGAGCAAAAGCCGGCCGACCTGACCCACACCATGTGCTTCTTCGGCGTCGGCAACCACGGCGGCGGCCCGACCGTCGCCCAGATCGAGGCACTGCACGCGCTCCAGAAGACACGTCCCGACATCGAGATCCGCTTCAGCTCGCCACAGGCCTATTTCGACGCCATCCGACCGCAGACCAACGCGCTGCCCACCGTGACCGGCGAGCTTTACTACCACGCGGTCGGCTGCTACACGGCCAACAGCGCGCTCAAACAGGCACACCGGCGGGCAGAGTGCAGCCTGCTCGTCGCGGAGCGCATGGCAGCGCTGGCGCACCTGTGGGTCGGACGCCCGGTCGAAGCCGATGTGATGCGCCGCCTCTGGCATGACGTATGCTTCAACCAGTTTCACGACATCCTCGGCGGCTGCACGGTGAAGGAGGCCGCCGAGGATGCCATCGCCGCGTTCCAGCGCGTCATCGTCACCGCACAGGAGATCACCGACGATGCGGGCCGCGCCATCGCCAGCCAGATTGACACGCGTGGAGCGACCGGCGCGGTGGTGGTCTTCAATCCGGCGGCCGAACCGGTCGAACGTTATGTCGAGTACGAGCCGTGGACCGAGTGGGAGCCGTGGGATGCGGCCGGCTGGGGACTGGCCGGTGAGCGCGGCGAGGCGGTAGCGTGGCAGAAGATTGCCTCGCATGAGGCGCTGACCAGCCCGGAAGGCCGCGGCATCCATCGCCTGGTCTTCCGCGTCGGCCTGCCGCCCCTGGGCTATCGCGTCTTTCGTTTCGCCAGGGGATTGCCGCAGGGCGACCTGACCTCGGCCGTGCAGGCGACGCCGACCACGCTCGCCAACGAGCACCTGCGCGTCGCCCTCGACCCGCAGACCGGCGCCATCTGCTCGTGCGTGGACCGCGAGACGGGCCTGGAACTGGTCGGGCCGGCCGGCTGGAACGTCATGCAGGTGCTGGAAGACACCAGCGACACCTGGTCACATGGCGAGACGCGCTGGGACAGGGTGCTCGGCGCGTTCGGCCGGCCGCAGATCACCGTGGCGGAGAACGGGCCGCTGCAGGCCTCTTTGCTCGTAGAGCGCAGCTACGCAGAACCGGATGCCGATGGCGGTGCTCGCGGCACGCTCCTGCAGGAGCTGATCGTGCGCCGCGACGAGCCGGAGATCATGATCCGCAACTGGCTTTACTGGCAGGGCCGCTGGCGGATGCTCAAACTGGCCTGTGATGTCGCCATCACCGAGCCGCGCGCCGCCCGCGACGTGCCGTTCGGCTTCTCCGAATGGCCGGCGGACGGGACAGAACGCGCCGGCCAGATGTGGGTGGATATGTCGGGCGCGGCAGCCGCCGATCCGGGCCAGATCATCGGCCTGGCGCTCCTGAACGATGGCAAATACGGCTGCGATGTGCGCGGCAGCACCGTGCGCCAGACCGTGCTGCGCTGCCCGCCCTATGCCTATCACGTCCCCCCGCACGTTTTCGGCACGAAGCCGCGTTACGACTGGCTCGACCAGGGCAGCCAGGAGTTCACGGTCGTGCTGCGACCGCATGTGGGCGACTGGCGTGAGGCCGGCGTGGTGAGGCGCGCGCGCGAGCTCAACTTGCCGCTGCCCGCGATCACTACGCACGCGCACCCGGGCGCGCGGCCCCAGAGCGCCGCATTGGCCGGCCTGACTCACGCCGACATGGAGCTAACCGCGCTGAAGCTGGCCGAGGACGGCGACGGCTACATCGTGCGCGTGGCCGGCCGGCATGGCCGGCCCGCGCGCGGCGCGCTGATCTGGGGCAGCCAGAGCTTCGAGTTGGCACTGGAACCGTTCGCGGTGGTCACACTGCGCATGCGCCGCCGCGCCGATCGCTGGGAAGCCGTGCGGTGCGATATGCTCGAGCGCGCAGAGCCGGTCAGCGAATGGAAACGGGCACGCGGCTGAGGGCAGCGGATGAACGCGGATAAACGGCCGGGACATACGCATCCGCTTCTCCGTTTCTGCCCGTTGCCGCAGCTTTATGCACACATACGCAACCGAATTTTCTGACGGAGATCTCCATGAACTCACGCGAACGGATGTTAATCGCCCTCAACAACGGCCGGCCCGACCGCCTGCCCTGCCAGGTGCACGGCTGGATGGATTACTACCTCAAACATTACCTGGGCGGCATGGACTGGTGGCAGGCATACGAGAAGTTCGACATGGACTACGCCATCTATGTATCCCCGCACTACATCTACAGCGACCGCGATCAGGCCAGGTGGCGCGTGAACCGCCGTGAGCTGGGCGTGGATGACGACGGCAATCATCGCTGGGAAGAAACCATCGAGACGCCTGCCGGCTCGCTGCATCGCGCCGGCGCCTGGAATGAAATCACGACCTGGGAGATCGAACACCTCATCAAGACGCCGGATGATTTTCGGCTTTGGGAACGCTACTGTCCGCTGCCGGTGGCGGCCGACCTTTCGCCGATCCAGGAGGTGAAGGAGCGGCTGGGCGATAAGGGCATCATTCGCTCGCATCCGTTCAGCCCGGGCCAGGGCAGCCCCTGGCAGAGCTTCTGCACCCTGGTCGGCACGCAGCAGGCGATCATGATGGCGCTGGACATGCCTGACTTCGTGCACCACGCCCTCGACGTCATCCTGCAGCGCACGCTCAAAGTGACGGAGATGTGGGTGGGCACGCCTGCCGACATGGTGGAGACGGGTGGCGGTGCCGGCTCAAACACCGTCATTAGCCCGAAGATGTTTCGCGAGTTTTGCTTGCCCTACGACCGCCAGCAGCATGCCGCGCTGCATGCCGTCGGCCTGAAGATCGTCTATCACCTCTGCGGCGGGGTGATGCACATGCTGGAGCTGGTGGCCGAGAACGGCGCGGACGGCCTGGAGACGATGACGCCTCCTTCGATGGGCGGCGATTGCGACCTGCGCGAGGCTTCGCGGCGGGTGGGCGACCGGCTTTTCTTCATCGGCGGCTTCGACCAGAACGCCGGTTTCGAGCACGGCACCCCGGAGATCGCGCGGCGCCTGGTGTTCGAGTGCTTCGAGGCGACCAAAGATCACGCCGGCTATATCTGCGCGCCGTCCGATCACTTTTTCCACGGCGACCCCGCCAACCTGCAGGCGTTTGCCGATGCTGCCAAAGAATGCCGTTATTGAATCCCCTGTGCTGATTCACCGCTTTTGGAGCTCCCATGCATCTGACCGGCACCTTTCTCGACGAAATCTCACACGATATCCCGCACCAGAACTGGGGACGGGCCGAATGGGATGCCGACTTCGCCGCCATGCGGGCGATCGGCATTGACACGGTCATCCTGATCCGCTCCGGCTACCGACGCTGGCTCACCTACCCGTCGGCCGTGCTGATCGCGCGGGAAGGCTGCTATCGGCCGCCCGTGGACCTCGTGGACATGTTCCTCGACCTGGCCGAGAAATACGGCATGACCTTTTACTTCGGCACCTATGACTCCGGCAATTACTGGCACCGGGGCCACTTTCAGCGCGAAATTGACCTCAACCTGGCCGTGGTGGATGAGGTATGGGCGCAGTACGGCGGCCGGCCCGCGTTTCGGGGCTGGTATCTGACCCAGGAGGTGAGCCGACGCACCTGGGGCATCATTGACCTGTATGCCACGATGGGCCGCCACTGCAAAGCGATCTCCGGCGGCCTGCCCGTGCTGATCTCGCCATGGATGGAAGGGATCAAGGCGGTGAGCTCGTTCAGCGCCCAGATCGCTCGGGAGAGCGGCGGCATCACCCTGGCCCAGCACGAACAGGAGTGGGATGAGGTGATGGCCGGCATCGCCGGCGCGGTGGACATCGTCGCGTTCCAGGACGGCCACGTCGAATTCGACGAACTGCCGGAGTTCCTCGCCGTCAACAAGCGGCTGGCCGACCGCCATGGCCTGCGCTGCTGGACAAACAGCGAGACTTTCGACCGCGATATGCCGATCAAATTCCTGCCGATCAAGTGGGAGAAGCTGCTGCTCAAGCTCAACGCGGCCGAACAAGTCGGCGTGGAGAAGGCGATCACCTTCGAGTTCTCGCACTTCATGAGCCCGAATTCTGCCTATCTCCAGGCGAGACATCTCTACAATCGCTACTGCGAACATTTCGGGTTTGGGAGGCAACCATGAACCCGGAGAAAAGAGCGTACAATGGCCCCTATCGGGGTGCGCATCTCGATCACGTGGCGTTTCCGCTGGGTGGCATCGGCGCAGGCATGATCTGCCTCGAGGGAGCCGGCGCCCTCTCGCATGTGTCGCTACGCGGCCAGCCCGACATCTTTCACGAGCCGATGATGTTCGCCGCGCTGTGCGTGAAGGGCCGGCCGAACATCGCGCGCGTGCTGGAGGGCCAGGTGCCGACCTGGAAGCTGTTTTTCCCGTGGGATGACCGCCATGCCGGCGCCGGCAACGGCGGATCGGGCAAGACATACGGCCTGCCGCGCTGCGCCGAGGCCGAATTCAGCGCGCGCTTCCCGTTCGGCCATGTGCGCCTGGCCGATCCGAAGCTCCCGCTGGCCGTGGAGATCATCGGCTGGAGCCCCTTCCTGCCGGGCAACGCCGACGACTCCAGCCTGCCCGTGGCCGGCCTTGAATACCGCTTCACCAACACGGGCACGGCGCCCGTGGAAGCGATCTTCTCCTTCCACGCCCAGAATTTCATGGCGCTGCGCCTGAGCGGCGGCAAGCGCGGCAACCTGGAGGGCAGCGCGGTGCGCGCCACAACCAATGGCTTCGTGCTCTGGAAAGAAGGCAGCCCGGCGCGGCCCTGGGACCAGGCCGCGTTCAGCGCGGTCGTTGATGACCCCGACGTACGGGTCAACTGTGCCTGGTTTCGCGGCGGCTGGTTCGATCCGCTGACCGTGCTCTGGAAAACCGTGCAAGAGGGCGCCGCGCCGGCAGCTGGGCCGCTGACCGACGGCGATCCGAGCAGCGGCGGCAGCCTCTACGTGCCGTTTGCCCTTGCGCCGGGCGAGGCGAAGACCATCATCGTGCGGCTGGCCTGGCACGTGCCGCAGACCGAATTGCACTACGGCCAGGACCCATCTACCGGTGATGCCTGCGCCTGCGGGACCTGCAGCTGCGGCGATGAACTCCCGCGCCATGTGCCCTGGTATGCACGCCGCTTCGCCGACATCGAGGCGGTGAACGCCTGCTGGCGCGCCGAATATCCCCGCCTGCGCGCCGAATCCGCAGCCTTCTCCGCCTGCTTCTACGACACCGACCTGCCGCCGGAGGTGATCGAGGCGGTAGCCGCCAACCTGACGATCCTCAAATCGCCGACCGTGCTCCGCCAGGCCGATGGCCGACTATGGGCCTGGGAAGGCTGCTTCGACAGCGAGGGCTGCTGTCCGGGGAGCTGCACGCACGTCTGGAACTACGCCCAGGCGCTGCCACACCTCTTCCCCGATCTGGAACGCAGCCTGCGCGAGACCGAATTCGGCCCTAACCAGGATGCGCGCGGGCATCAGGTCTTTCGCGCCGGACTGCCCATTCGGCCGGTGACACACGATTTTCATGCCGCGGCCGACGGCCAGCTGGGCGGTATCATGAAGGTCTATCGCGAATGGCGCATCAGCGGCGACACCGACTGGCTGCAGCGCCTCTGGCCGGCCATAAAACAGAGCCTGCACTACTGCATCGAGACCTGGGATCCGGATGGCCTGGGGATGCTGGTCGAGCCGCACCACAACACGTACGACATCGAGTTCTGGGGCCCGGACGGCATGTGCACCTCGTTCTATCTCGGCGCGCTGCAGGCTGCCGCCATCATGGCGCGCGCGGTCGGCGATGACCCAGCCGTGTACGAGGAGCTGCTCAGAAAGGGCCGCGCGAGCATGGAGACGCGGCTGTGGGACGGCGAATATTTCATCCAGGAGATCATCTGGAAGGGGCTGCGCGCGCCGGATCCGACCGAGGCACAATCATTTCACACCACGTACTCGCCGGAGGCGTACGCCCTGCTGGAACAGGAAGGGCCGAAATATCAGTACGGCCGCGGCTGCCTCTCGGACGGCGTATTGGGTGCCTGGATCGGTGCCTGTTGCGGCCTGCCGGCATTCCTCGATCCGGCGAAGGTGACCAGTCACCTGACCGCGGTGCACCGCTACAATTTCCGTGCCGATTTGTCGGAACACGCCAATCCACAGCGGCCCACCTATGCCGTCGGCCATGAGGCCGGGCTGCTTCTCTGCACGTGGCCGAAAGGCGGCGCGCTCACGCTGCCGTTCGTCTACAGCAATGAAGTGTGGACCGGCGTCGAGTATCAGGTGGCCTCGCATCTGATGATGTGCGGCCACGTGGCGGAGGGACTAGAGATCGTGCGCGCCACGCGCGATCGCTACGACGGCCGGGTGCGCAATCCGTTCGACGAATATGAGTGCGGCCACTGGTACGCGCGAGCCATGTCGTCCTACGGCCTGCTCCAGGGACTGACGGGCGCGCGCTACGATGCCGTCGAACGAACCCTCTACCTGCGGCCCAGCATCGCGGGCGATTTTCGGACCTTCCTCTGCACGGCAACGGGGTACGGCACGGCAGGCGTACGGGAGGGCCAGCCATTTCTCGAGGTCAGGCACGGCACCATTCCGTGTGAGCGGATCGTGTTCGAACCGATTCGGCCGACACCGAGCGGGCAGACGGGTTGAGAGAAGCCTGCGGCAGGCGCCGTGTGGTCGCGCGCCTGCCGTAGGCGATCAGGGGTTGATGCGGGGGGCGATGTGGGGGGTCGGTGTTGCGTCAGGCTTCGATGCCGATGCGTGCGGCATCGGCTTATAGAACGGCGTCTGCCACGATCGCACCAGCAGGCGCTGGCCCACGAAGACACGGGCGGATTTCAGGCCGTTCCAGTGCATCAACGTGGCTACCGGCACACCACATCGTCGCGCGATGCTCGCCAGCGTATCACCAGGCTGCACAATATAGGGGTTCGGGCAGCTGACCAGCAGAACCCCATCGGCCTGAAACGCGGTCGCAAAACCGGTCTGTTCATGCAGAGTGTTATGTGCACCCGTGAATGAAAGCGCCAGAAACAGGTAGAACAGAACATGTGCGATCATGGGGGCCCCTTCCGATATCCGTAGCCAAAAGCTGCACCAGTCGGCGCAGGCGATGATCAGCGTACAGACGATAGCCTGGGCCAAAGGCAAAGAATCGTTCTTGCAAAATGTTGTTCTCGATCAGCGGCCAGAGCCCCGTTATCAGCACGGTCGAAGGAACAGAAAGAGCCGCTGCTAACGTCTCCAGCGGACACCAATCGCGGTATTCAGCCAACAACACCGCAGCTTCCCAGCCCAGAGCTTGCCCCTCAAAACGATAGAGCAGTGGCGCCAGATCTCCATGCGCCTCATCTCGCAGCGGAAGCAAAATCCCATCCGGCAGGTAACCCGGTTCGCCTTGTGCCAGGTGAATGATCATCTTCAGTTCCCTGCAGTGAATCTCATAAAAATACATATTTATCATGAGATCATTCTACGCCTCGTAACACGGATTGCAAGCAATTGTTGTTATATTTATCGTTACAAAATCGTTACCGCCAGGCGTGAAAACGAATGACGGCATCCGGAGGAGATCTCGAAGTGGCTCATGATGGCTTTAGCTCTGCCCGAAGTATGGAGGCGGCCTCGATGCATGAAGGTCGGCTGCAGTTAAGTGTGACCTTGCTCGGCGGATTTCGGGTTGTCTTGGGCAACCGACCGATCGCCGATTTTCGTTCTGACCGGGTGCGCGCGTTGCTGGCCTACCTGGCGCTCGAATCGGCCGGCCGGCCCGTACGCCGGGAGCGGCTGGCATCGTTGCTCTGGCCCGGCTACCTGCGGGAGAGCGCCCTGCAAAGTCTGCGCACGGCTCTGTTCGATCTGCGGCGATTGCTGGGCCAGACATCCCTGCTGGAGATATCGCGGCGGGATGTGTGTTTGCATACATCTTCGCCGGACTTCTGGTGCGACGCCCTCGAAGTGGAACGGCTATGGGCCGCAGTCGAAAGAGACGCCGACCAGGGCCCGATTCTCCGGCGGCGACTCGATGAACTGGCCGCTTTGCTGTCGGTCGAGTTTCTGGAAGGTTTCAATCTGCCGGATGCACCGGAATTCACGGCCTGGAAGCACAGCCGCCGCGAGAAATTTGCACGCATTGCTCGTCAAGTGGGACTCCTGCGCACGCCTGCAGTTATACCGTTGTACAACCTGCCGCGACCGATCACTCCCTTTTTCGGCCGTGAACAGGAGCTGGCCATCTTGCGCGAAAAGCTGCTTGCTTCGGATTATCCCCTGATCACCCTGAGTGGGCCGGGCGGCGTCGGGAAGACCCGTCTGGCGCTGGCCGCCGCCGAACGGGTCTGGCACGCTTTCCCTGACGGCGTGTGGTTTGTGCCGGTGGCCAATCCTGACACCACTGCTGTGCTCCAGCCTGGCCGGCACCGATTCACTTCCGCCTTCGATCATCTGGCCGCACAGATTGCCGACGCGCTGCATCTGGCAGCCCGAGGCCGGCTCTCGCTGACGCAGCATCTCCTCGCCTATCTGCAAACACGGACGCTCCTGCTCATCCTGGACGGCTATGATCTGCAATCCTTTGGCTGCGATCCACTCATGCGGCTGATTGAACAAGCGCCGTATGTCAGGCTATTGGTGACAGCACGACAGCGCTTGGGCTTGCAGATGGAATATGTATTCCGGGTGGATGGCCTGCCGGTACCTCCCCGAAACAGGATCACAGGCAGGGGCGCGGATGCATCTACGGATCCCGATGCCCTCAGCAGTGTGCAGCTATTCGTCGAACGGGCCAGGCGCACGACTGTCGGCTTCGAGCTGACCCCCGCCAATGTGGACGATGTCGTAGCAATTTGTCAGACAGTCGAAGGTTTGCCTCTGGCAATCGAGCTCGCGGCCGCGTTGACCGATCGCTACTCGTGCGCCGAGATTCTGCAGGCAATCGAACGGGATTTGGACGCTCTGACCGAACCATCGCTTGATCGTCCACCACGCCAGCGCAGCATGCGCGCTGTCTTCGAACAATCCTGGTCGTTGTTATCCCCGGAAGAAATGCGGGTGCTGATCGCATGTGCGGTCTATCGAGGCGGGTTTACGGCCGAGGCATTCGCCGCAGTCGCGCAGGCCAGGCCCGACATGCTCAAACGCTTGCTCGATATTTCGCACTTGCGCCGAGATGGCACGGGCCGCTATCACATGCACGATCTGCTGCGCCAGTTCGTCGCAGAGAAGGGCGAAGAGCGGCGACTGCTCACCCGATTCCGCGAGCTGCATGCCAGGTATTATCTACAACTTTTCGATTGTTCAGAACCACTTTACTGGCACACGGTGCCCGCCGCAACGATGCGCAACATCGGCCGTGAACTGAGCAATATCCAGGTGGCATGGCATTGGGCGGTACAGGCCCATGACCTGGCGCTCCTGGATCAGACGGTGAACGGCCTGAGCCTGTTCCTCGACCACATGGGCTTGCTGGCGCTGGCGGCCACCTGGCTGTCGGCGGCCTGCCAGAAGCTGACGACCGACAAGATGGCGTCATTTGCCCATGCTGATGTGCTGCAAAGCAACCTGCGCGCCTGGCTTGCCCATTTTCTGACCCAGATCGGGCAATATGAGGTGGCGGTCGCGGAGGGCAAGCGGGCGCTAGAGGCCGCTCAGCACAGTCAGGACGCGAAGGCGATCGCTTTTGCCCTGCTGAAACTGGGCGAGGCCTGGTTTGCTCAGGTTTCTTCTCGCCGTGCCCAAGTGAGCTGGCAGGAGGGCCTGAGACGCACGAACACAATCACGATGACCTCGCTGCACAATGAACTCCTCTGTCAACTGGGCCGTGTCGCCCTTCGTCGGGGCGAGATGGAAGATGCCCGGCGCTATCTGACCAAAGCCCACGAGCTGGCACACACGACGGCAGATCCGATCTACAAAGCGATCGCGCAGATCAACCTGGGAGTCCTCGCCATGGACGTGGGCGACTATGCCGACGCGCTGATGTATCTGGCCGCGGCCGAACTGAGGAATCTGATCGCTCACCACGAACCTCTTGCTGCTGAGCTCGACAATCGGCTGATCTTGCTCTATTTGCTGCTGGGCAACTATGATGCGGTGCCGGCGTTGCAGCAACGCCTCTCGGAGGCTGCTGTCCGGCTCGGACAGCACGAGCTTCACATTTTCAGTCTGATCAATCGGATCCGTCTCAACTATGTGATGGGTGACTATCCGGCCGCTCTCGCCGCAGTCGAAGCGGCTTTACCCCTCTGCCGCACATATGGGTCATCATATCCTGCAGCCGTCATTCAAACCCAGGCGGGACATGCATATCAAGCATTGAGAGCTTGGGGCAAGGCCGAAGCCATATACCACGCTGCGTTGCGTGCCTGGCAGCACCGTGAAAATTTGCCCCGGAAAGCCGGCTATCTGGTCGCCATGGCCGGTCTGGCCGAAGTCGCCCTCGCGCGCGGCGACCTGGCACTCGCCCGGGCAATCGCTGAAGAGGCCGCTGCGCAGCTCGGCCGGCCGTTCGTCTTTCAGCCGACTCACACCGAACCGCTGCGCATCTATCTGGCGTGCTATCGGGTGTGGCAGGCAGTCGGCGACCTGCGCGCGGCCGAACTGCTTGCGGCGACCGCGGCCATCCTGCAACAACAGGCCGCCGGCATCCCCGATCCCATGTTGCGTCGGACTTTTCTCGAGAACGTCGCCGTCAATCGAGAGATCGCGCGGCTGGCCGGCCTCGCCCCTGCCTCCCCCGTTGAATGACATCGGCTTCTGCCTGACCGGCCGGCGCAGGAGGATCGTGTCCGCTTGCGCCGGCCGGTCTCCGTTTGCGCCACGACAGACGCGGCCACGTGCCAGGCATCTTGCCGGGTGCCCGGCACGCAGAGAAATGCTCATCGGCGCCCGAAGTGCCGAAATGAGACCAAAGGCGAATTTGTCATAAGCGCCGAGCGGTGATAGTATATGTGTTTGAGATATTGTCCCCGGCACAAAGGGCACCGAAAGATATTGGTCTGTGGCGAAAAAACAACACAAAT
>OGCI01001240.1_pt1 | contig 22444 bp, 19 predicted proteins | sample 1570021 | NCBI WGS metagenome assembly OGCI01 (sample SAMN06264664, study PRJEB24512) | hot springs metagenome | isolation source: Hot spring water | place: South Africa: Tshipise | collected 2015-06-21 | reverse complement strand
TCTAAGCGGGAAACTTGCCCCAAGATGAGCCTTCTCACGGAGTCAATCCGGTAAGGACCCCGGTAGAATACCGGGTGGATCGGCGGGAGGTGTACGCGCAGCGATGCGTTGAGCCGACCCGTGCGAATCGTCCGAGGTCTTGACCTTTATGCACTGATCTGGATACCCCTTCCCTCCCCTACCCCTTTTCGATCCAACTTTGAAATGTAAAACATTGGAAACCTCTGTGCTCATAGCGGCATGGTACCACCCGTTCCCATTCCGAACACGGAAGTGAAACGTGCCTGCGCCGATGGTACTTGGCTCGAAGGGGCCTGGGAGAGTAGGGCAGCGCAGAGGTTTTTTTCTTTGCGGGAATAGCTCAGTTGGTAGAGCACAACCTTGCCAAGGTTGGGGTCGCGGGTTCGAGTCCCGTTTCCCGCTCCAAATAACTACTTACCCCCCCTCAGTTTTGAGGAGGGGTTTTGTTTTCGACGCCTTAATTCTGGTTCCCGATCGCTAACCCGGCAGTAAGGCTGCCGAGGTTGGCATCACCCTAAAGGATTTCGGGTTAGCGGGGATGATCTATATCAGGCAGATATGTGCGCCAGGTCTCGGGTAGGTGGGGTAGGTCAGCCACCAGCAGCAGGCTATGACGCGGCGCGATGGGGCGGCGAGCCAAACGCATCCCGGCTTCCTCGGGGGTGCGGTTTTTCTTTTTAAGGTTGCAAGGACGGCAGGCTGTAACCAGGTTTTCCCAGATGCTGCGCCCCCCCCGGCTTTTGGGGAAGACATGGTCTACTGTGAGATCGCCCCCGCGCTTACCGCAGTACTGGCAGGTGTAACCATCGCGGCGCAGAATATTCCGACGGTTAAGGGCAAGCCGCCCCGGAGGGCGGCGAACAAGGCGTTTGAGGCGGATAATGCTGGGGATGGGGTAGGGGGTACTGGGAGTTCGTAGGTATTCGCCGCTTTCCTCGACCACCTCGGCGGTTCCGTTCATAACCAGGATAACCGCGCGCTTGACGCTGGCCAGGCCCAGGGGCTCATACCCGGCGTTGAGCACCAGAATACGGGGAGAGTCGAGGTTCATGTAGCTCAGGATACTCGAAACATGTCAGGGGATTCTAGAGCGATGTTGCACAATGAGCTGCGATGGTCAGAAAACCCTGCGCCAACACCCTTTTAAGCGGGACGCTACTGCTAAAATCGGAAAGTTATGGGTCGTCTGATTCGTGGGCTGGCTGCGGAGGGGAATCTGCGCGTGCTGGCCGTAGAAACCACCGATATTGCCGAGGAAGCCAGGGAACGCCATCAGCTTTCGCCCACCGCCACCGCTGCGCTGGGTCGGGCTATGAGCGGGGTTTTGCTACTAACTTTCCTGCTTTCTAAAACCCCCAAGGAGCGGATAAGCCTGCAGTTTATAGGGGATGGCCCGCTGGGTGGGGCGGTGGTGGAGGCCGCGCCGGACGGGTTTGTACGGGGTTATGTCAAAAATCCCCAGGCCAATCCACCCCTGAGGCCTGATGGCAAGCTTGATGTGGGAGCGGCTATCGGCAAGGGTGAGCTTAGGGTTGACCGGCTTTTATCCAATGAAGAGATTTACCAGTCCAGTATAGAGCTGGTGAGCGGTGAGGTGGCCGAAGACCTGGCCCGCTACCTGTGGCAGTCGGAGCAGATTCCTTCAGCGGTGCTGCTGGGGGTGCGGGTGCACGGACAGGGTAAGGTGCAGGTTGCAGGAGGGGTGGCGGTGCAGGTGCTGCCGGGCTGCCCGGAGGAGGTGATTGAGCGCCTCGAGCGCAACCTGCAAGGCCGCACCGGTATCACCGATCTGCTGCTGGAAAAAGGTCTGAATGGGGCCGTTGAGGCTTTACTGGAGGGGCTGGGTTATGACCCCACCGATCTGAGTGCGGTGGGCTTCCGTGAAGGATATATTCCCCTGGCGTTCCGCTGCCGCTGCAGCCGGGAACGGGCCCTGAACGCCCTGGTCTATTTTTCGCCGGAGGAACGTGAAGAAATGATCGAGCAGGACGGGGGGGCCGAGGTGCAGTGCCACTGGTGCGCGGAGAAGTACCAGATTACCCCCGAGGAGATCCGCTCCCTGCCGTGGGGTGAGGGCTCCGGGCGTGAGGTGCCCAAAGCCTGAGTGTTTTACAGGCCATCGAACAGGTCCTGCAAGGGCCAGTGCGGGATGGGGCCGCGGGTTCCGCCCAGCGCGAAGGTTTCTACTGAGATCAACTGCTCCATGAGGGTTTGCTGCTCGAGGGTGGCGTTCATAGCCTGGATGCGGTCGGCGAACTGCGAGCGGTGGGCGGCGATGGCCGCTCGCTTTTGGGGCAGGTAGGCCTGCACGTTCATCCGCACCGCCAAGGTGTTCTCGGCCACGCCGAAGACCTGGGGGTCGAGGCCGCCCAGGATGCTGTTGGCCTGGCCGCTTTGCTGCATGGCGGCGGCGTATTCGCTGGTGAAAACGCTGTAGAAAAGGCGCGCTGGAGGGTTGGGCAGGTGGCCTGTGGAGAAGAACGCGGCGGTGGTGGCGCGGTGAATGACCAGATGGTCGGGGTGTCCGTAGCCCCCGTGGGGGTCGAAGGTAATGAGGATTCTGGGCTGAAGTTCGGCTATAAGCTCGCGGATTTTGGCCTCCACCTCCCACAGGTTGGCGTTGTGGAGGGCCTGGGGGTCGTCGCGGCGCAGCCGCTCGTTGCGCCCGGAGTCGCGGTAGCCCAGAAAGATGGGGGGCTGGAGGCCCAGGGCCCGGCAGGAGGCCTCGAGCTCCCGGGTGCGCCATGCGCCCATATCCTCCACGGGTAGGGCGGGGTCTTTGAGCTGCCCGGCCTCGCCCCGGGTGGCACAGGCCAGGTAGACCGGATGCCCCCGCCGGGCGTAGTGGGCCAGGGTGCCGCCGGTGGGGAAGGCCTCGTCGTCGGGGTGGGCAAACACCGCCAGGATGGGGGGAAGCTCGGCCATGCTCGGGATTATACTCGAGGGCCTCGAGCTCAAAAGAAGCGCGCCCTGGGGTAGTCCTGCAAGACGCCCTTTTTGAAATCTTCGTATTTAGACGCCTCGACCAGCGCCACCGTTGAGCCGCCAAAACCGGCCCCGGTCAGGCGGGCCCCCACCGCCCCGTGGCGCAGCTCGGCCTCCACCAACCGGTCGAGCTCGGGGATCGAGACCTCGTAATCGTCGCGGAGCGAGCGGTGCGAGGCCACCATCAGCTCGCCGAAGCGCTGGATATCGCCCTGCTCCAGCGCCGCTACCCCCTCCAGCACGCGCTGGTTTTCGGTGACCACGTGGCGGGCCCGGCGGTTCAAGGGCTCGGGCAGGGCCTCGAGGCGGGGCAGATCGGTGGGCGTCAGTTCGCGCAACGATTGCACACCCAGCAGCTCACAGGCTCGCTCACACTCGCTTCGACGGGTGTTGTAGCCCGACTCGGCCAGGCGGCGCGGCACCGACGAGTCCACCACGGCCACCCGGTAGCCTGGCGGCAGGGGCGCCAGCCGGGTCTCGAGGCTCTGGGTATCCAGGAACAGCCCGTACCCCAGCCGCCCCACCGACGAGGCCATCTGATCCATGATGCCGCAGCGCACCCCCACATACGCCACCTCGGCCTGTTGGGCCAGCCGGGCAATCTGTACGTCGTCGAGGGGAAGGTCATAGAGGGCGCGCAGGGCCCGCAGGGTGGCCACTTCCAGCGCTGCCGAGCTCGAGAGCCCCCCGCTCATGGGCACCTCGCTGCGGATGTAGGCCCGCAGGCCTGGCACGGCATACCCCTGCTGGCGCAGAGCCCACACACAGCCCGCGAGGTAATCCAGCCAGTCCCCCTGCCGGCCCACCTCCAGCCCGCGGCTTTTGTGCTCCTGGAAGTTTTCGGCGTAGGCCTCGAGGCCCTCGGCGGGGGCGGCTTCGATATAGGTCTGGTAGGGGAGGGGGGTGGGGAAGACAAACCCCCCGTTGTAGTCGGTGTGCTCACCCAGCAGGTTGACGCGGCCAGGGGCCGAGACGGATACGCTGGGTTCGCTGCCAAAGAGGTCTTTGAACATAGTCGGATCAGGAAACAGGGTCTTGGGTTTTTCCATCAGCCCTCGAGCACCATTGGACGCAGGCGCCCGTTGACTTGCGTGCTGGGCCAGGCCGGATCGAAGGTGAGGTTTTCCAGGCCGGTTTCGCCGAGCAAAAAGGTATCCTCGACCTTGGCGCCGGGCAGGCTGGGGTTCCAGGCCAGGGCCATACCGGGCTCGAGCCGGGTGGGGTTGCCGGGCCGGGCCAGCACCTCGCGGCTGCGGTAGCCGGTCAGGCCGCCCTGGTGGTGGTTCTCAAACTCCTGGGGCTGGCCGATGGCCTGGTAGGCCGCGCGGATGCTTTCCAGCACCTCGCCCAGGGTTGCGCCGGGCCTCGAGGCCTCGAGGGCCGCGGCCTCGATCTGGCAGACCTGCTGGTTGAGGCGCTGGGCCTCCGGGTGGCCGAAGCTGCGCAGGCGGCTGACGTTGGCGATAAGGCCGTGCCGTCGCCCGCAGATCACCCCCATAAACAGCCGCCCCAAGGGGCGTTGTTGGGGGATGGGGTGGCGGTAGCGGAAGAGCCGTTCCTCGCCGGCGACCAGCAACACCAGGGGCTGGATGCCCTTGGACAGGAGTTCCTCGCTGATGGCCCCGGCCAGCTCGTACTCGCTCCAGCCGGGGTCGGCGAAGCGGAGGCTCTCGCCCAGGGCCGCCGCGGCATCCCGGCCCAGGGCGCGGTAGTGGGCCTGTTCTTCCGGCGAGAGCACCAGGCGCAAAGGGGTGAGGTCGTGCTCGCTGTCGCTGGGCCCCTGGGGGGCGGGCGGGCTGTACCAGGGGTAGCGCACGACCTCGAGGCCCGGTACCTCCTCGTCCAGTAGCCGCCCGGCCTCGATCTGTGAGGCGTGGAGCCGCACGCCGTCGGGGGTGATCTCGAGCCAGGCTGCTACCGGACGAAAAGTGACCACGGTGTTGTCGCCACCGCCGGTGAGCCAGGCGAAGTTCTCGGGCTGCTGCACAAAAAAGCGCGCAAAACCCTGGCCTTCCATCCAGGCCCGCAGTCGGGTGAGCGCAAAAGCGTTCATACTTCAGGCTACCGCTTTCGTGTTACGCACACTCATAAAAAATCCAGGGTAGGCCAGGGGCCGCACTCAGATCGCCACCTCGCGCAGCACCCGCGCGGTCTCCTCGGGCAGGGCATCCATGGCAAAGGTGCCGGCGGCCAGCTCGGTGCCAGCCAGGTACTTGAGCTTGTCGGCGGTGCGCAGGGCCGGGTAGAACTCCACGTGGAAGTGGAAGACCTCCTCAGCGCCTTTGGGGGCGGCGTGCAGGGCCATCACGTAGGGCATGGGCTTGTGGAACAGGTTATCCAGCTTTTGCACCACCTGGCCCAACACCCTGGCAAAACTGCTTATTTCCTCCTCGGTGAAAGCCCACAGGCCGGGGCGGAACTGCTTGGGAAAGACCAGCACCTCGTAGGGGTAGCGGGCAAAAGGCGGAATGCAGGCCAGCACGTGTGCATCTTCCAGCACCGTGTAGGGCCCCAGGTGGGGCAGCAGGTTGAGCAGCACCGGGCTTTTCTGGAAGGCCTCGAGCTCCTTTTGCAAAATGGGGGGAATCCAGGGGTAGGCGTAAATTTGCCCATGGGGGTGGTGCAGCGTGACCCCCATCTGCTCGCCCCGGTTCTCGAAGGGCATCACGTACTGGATCTGGGGGCGGGCGTACAGCTCGCGGTAGCGGTCGGCCCAGACCCGCACCAGCAGCTCGCGCCGCTCGGGGCTTAAGGAGGCCAGGCTGCCGCTGTGCTCGGGGGTGTACACCACCACCTCGCAGTCACCCTGGGCGTCGCGGGTGGGGATGACCAGGCCTTCGGGCGGCGCCCCGGCGTGGGGGGAGAGGGAGGGCCAGCGGTTCTGGAAGACGGCGATCTCAAAGTCTTCGAAGGGGATCTCGGTGGGGAAGCCGCCGGGTTTGCTGGGGGCCAGGGGGTCGTACTCCTTGGGGGGCAGGAAGGTGCGCCCCTGGCGGCTGGCGGCAAACACCACCCACTCCTGCCGCAGGGGGTGCCAGCGGGCGTGGGACTGGGCCTGGCCGGTGTTTTCGCCCTCCTCGAGCGCCGGCAGGGTGTGGGGCTTCAGGCCGTACAGGTAGAGCATCCGGCCGTCTTTTTTGGCATATACACGTTTATGCATGGTCTCCTCGAGTTGTTGTTCTAGGATGCGCAGGGCCAGGCGGGGTCAGATCTCCAGCCAGCTCGAGAAATCCACCTCCCGCTCGCCAATTTTGAAGGTGTAGGGGCCGGTCTGGAGGATGGAGGGGCTGGCCTCGAGCCACTCCTTGAGCCCTTCCCGCTCATCGCCGTCCAGCCACTCGGGGGGGTCGGAGGTGGCCTTGAAGCCCGCGACCAGGGCCAGGTCTTGCAACACCACGCGCTGGGCCGGGGTGAGCAGGTTGTAGCGGGTGCGGAAGTAGGCCACGTCGGGGTCGGTGTGCACCAGCGGCTTCAGCCAGAGGCGGTGCAGGCTGGTGCGCAGGGCGTTGTAGGCCGCGGGGCCGGTGGGGTCGTGCAGGTACACCCGCCGGTCTTCGTTGTCCCAGTAAGGGGCCACGTCCGGCCCAATGCGCAGCCCGTCCACCAAGCCCAGCGAGGCGAGGATGGGGGCCCCGCAGGCCAGAATGTACACGTCGTCACCGGCGGCCTCGCGGATGAGACGGAGCGCTTCGCGGTAGGCCTCTTCCCTCGAGGCTCCACTATGCCTTTGACCGGGCAGGGCCGCTGCAAACAGGAAGTCCAGCTTTAAGTAGCGGTAGCCCCAGCCCCGCACCTTCTGGATCAGGCGCTGCAGCCAGTCTTGCACTGCTGGCAGGGTCACGTCCAGCGCGTAGTAGCCGCCCCAGTTGGTGCCCGCCAGAACCAGCTCGCCCTGCTCGTCGCGCAAGAACCAGTCGGGGTGCTCCTTGAACAGGTTGGAGCTGGGCCGGGCAATAAAGGGGGCCAGCCAGAGGCCGGGGGTCAGGCCCTGGCTCTGGGCCCGCAGGGCGATAGCACTCATGCCCGAGGGGAACTTGTGGTTGGGCTCCCAGTCGCCCATGTTTTGCTGCCAGCCATCGTCGAGCTGGAACACCTCAAAGGGCAGGCCCTGCAAAGCGGCGATGGTCTGCAGCATCTTGCTTTCTGAGATATCGCTGTAATAGCTGTACCAGCTACACCAGACCCGGGGGGCGGGCGGCTGGCCCCGGATCCCCAGGGTGTTAGCCAGCAGTTCGGTGTAGCGGGCCAGCACCTGCTGCTGTTCGCCGTAGGCCAGAAACCACTGGGTCTCGTGGTCGCTCGAGCCCTTGAGGCTCAGGCGGTCAGCCTCGATGCGCGCCCCCGGACGCAGAGCCCCCAGGAAGAGCATCCGCCCGTCGTGGCCCTCGAGGCCCCCCAGGCCGCTGCCGCCGTGTACAGGTGAGAGGGCGTAGGCTGGGTCGTCGCACTGGGGGCGGCGCTCGGGGGGCAGGATGGGTTTGGGGCTCTCTTTCAGGCTCACCCAGCCGGCCTCGCTCCAGCTCTGCCAGCCGTGCTTGAAGTAGAGCGTGCGCCCAAAGGGGTGCCCGATCTGCACGGTTTTGCCGCTCAGCAGGTAGCCGCCCAGGGTTTCCTCGAGCCGCCCCGCGCTGATGCTGAACTCATAGCCCTGAATCTGCACGGCGTCACTCCTCAACCCAGATGCTCAAATCATAGGGGGCCACGGTGGGGCCACCCAAAACGAACCGGGCGCCCTGGGGGGTTGGGGCGGTCTGGGGCCGGTCGGTGTAGTTGAAGGCGAACACCCAGGGCCCCCGCCGCCGCATGCGCAAGCCCTCGGGCAGGGGTTGGATTGGCAAGCCCAGGCTCTGGGCCACCTCGGCCAGATAGCTTTGCAGAAACTCCCGGCCCGGCCAGAAGGCCAGGTAGTGCCGGTGGTGGTGCTGGTAGATGGCCCCCCTGCCATCGGCAAAGGTGGCGACCGGGGTGAGGCTGGACTCGATCCACTCCTTCCAGACCCCCACCGGCCAGGACTGGCCCTGCCAGGTGAGGGTTTCGCTCAAGCCGGGGCGCCAGCTTTCCACCCGGGTTACCTTGAGGGGCAGCAGCGCCTGCAAAGCGCCGGGGGGTAGCTGGGCCGGTATGCCCAGGGCCTCGGTTTTGGAGCCAGTGCGCGGCCCAAACACCACCGCGCCAGGTGCCTCTTTGAAGGCCTGCAAGGCCGCTTTGCGCAGGATGGGCAGGCTGGGCACCACCACCAGCCGGTAGGGGTGCAGGTCGGCCCCCGGGGGCACCACATCCACGTCCAGCCCCAGGCTGCGCAGGGCCTGATAGAAGTGCCAGACCAGGTCGCGGTACACAAACTCCTGGCCCTGCGGCTGGATGCGGAAAACCCAGTCGGCCTCGTAGTCGAAGACCAGGGCCACAGGGGCTGGGCTGCTTTGGGGCAGGGACAGTCGGCTGAGCTCCTGGGCCACCTGCTGGGCCTCGAAGAAGCCCAGGTCGGGCTCGAAATCGGGCCGGTTGAGTCCGGCGTGGAACTGCTCCTGGGCCTGGGGAAACTGCCGCCAGCGGAAGTAGCTCACCACCTCGGCACCATGGGCCAGGGCCTCCCAGGTCCACAGCCGCACCATGCCGGGGGCCGGGGAGGGGTTGTGGTGGGCCCAGTTGACCGGCCCCGGCTGCTGCTCCATGACCCACCAGCGCGGCTTGACCCCGCGGTAGAGGTCGTGGTGGAAGGCGGCCATATCGGGGTGGCCGGTGTGGGCGTAGCGGAGCTTTTCCTCCGCTGTGCAGGGCAGCACGTCCATATCGGTAAAGCCCAGGGGGTAGCTGTCCCAGCCGGCTATATCAAGATCCTGGGCCAGCTTGAAGTGGTCGAAGTCCGGGGTGTAGCCCATGAAGTTGTGCACAATGAACTTCTCGGGAGCATACTGCCGCAGGATTTCGGCCTGCATGCGATTAAAAGCGGCCACCTGATCCGAGCTAAAGCGGTAAAAATCCAGCCAGTGCGCGGGGTTGGCCTCGGTAACGGTTTGGTTGGGCAGGTCGATCTCGCCAAAAGCCCGGTAGGTCATGCTCCAGAAGACGTTGCCCCAGGCCTGATTGAGGGCCTCGATGCTGCCGTAGCGGGCCTGTAGCCACAGCCGGAAGGCCCGCAGGTCTTCGGGGCCGTAGCTGCGAGTGGTGTCGTGGCAGCCGTACTCGTTATCGGTCTGCCAGCCGGCCACAAAGGGGTTGGGGCCGTAGCGCTGGGCCAGCAGGGTTACGATGCGGCGGGCCTCCTCGAGGTAAACCCGGCTGCTGAAGCTGTAGTGCCGGCGCGAGCCAAACTTGCGGGGCCGGCCCTGGATATCGTAGGCCAGGATGTCGGGGTGCTGGTCGATGAGCCACTTGGGGGGGGTGGCGGTGGGGGTGCCCAGCACCACCTTGAGACCAGCTTCGCCCAGGGTCTCGATGGCCGCATCCAGCCAGTCCCAGGTAAAGCGGCCCGGGTCGGGTTCTATGGCGCTCCAGGCAAACTCGCCAATGCGCACGTAGGTCAGGCCCAGCGCGCGCATGCGCCGGGCATCCTCGGCCCAGCGTTCGCGGGGCCAGTGTTCGGGGTAGTAGCAGACACCTAACATATGCTCGAGGGTAGAGAAGGGGGGGTGATCCGGCAAAGCGTCTGCCGGATCAGATATCCACTAGCTGAGTCCAGCGATGGGGTATGAGGTTGGCTTGCTCCAGGGGAAAAGCCATAGGGTAGATGGGCTTCGGATGGGGTTCACAGTTAATCCTTCACCCCTCCCGCGGTAATGCCCGCAATAAAGTAGCGCTGCAAAAACAAGAACAGAACCAGGAAGGGCAGGGTGGTCATGACCGCCCCCACCATGATGCCCCCCCACGAGACCCGCGTGAGCCCAATCAGCGAGCCCAGCGCCACCGGGGCGGTCTGCATCTCCCGATCCGAGAGCACCAGCAAAGGCCACAGATAGTCGTTCCAGGAAGCCAAAAAGAGGATGATGGCCAGGGCGGCCATGGCCGGGAGCACCAGCGGCACGGCGATCCGGAAGAAGATGCGGAACTCCCCGGCCCCATCGATACGGGCGGCCTCGAGCAGGCTTGCCGGCAGGCTCAGGAAGTTCTGCCGCATGAAAAACACCCCCAGGCTGTTGGCCAGCGAGGGCAGAATCACCGCCCACCAGGTGTTGGTGAGGCGGAAGTCGAAGGTCATGGCCTCGCGCAGGGCCGGCACCCCCAGGAAGAGGTAGGCCAGGGCCGCCACCGCATACCCCACCCACAGCACCCGCCCGAGCGCGGGCGAGAAGCGGAGCCAGGCCAGCAGGGCTGCGATACCGCCAAACACCGCCATCCCAATCAGAATTGCCAGCAGGGTTTTGGCCTCGCGGGCCACCAGGATGAACTGGGGGATCACCACCGCAAAGTAGGGGATGGTCAGGGTGGCAATCACCAGGGAGAACAGCAGGCCCTTGCCCCAGAACTCAAAACGCGCAAAGGCATACCCGGCCAGGCTGGTCAGGAAGATCGAGAGCACCGTGTAGATGCCGGCCACCATCACGCTGTTGAACAGAGCGCGCAGGAAGTTGGTGTCGGCCTGCAGGCTTTGCAGGTTGGCGGCAAACTGGTTGCCCGGCAGGATGGGGGTGGGGGTGCTGAAGATGGCGATCTCGGGGTGGGTCGAGAAGACGAACATCAGCCACAAAGGGGCCAGCCACAGAAGGGCCAGGGGGGTCAGGAACAGGTGCAGCCAGAAGCTGCGCCACCAGAGCCGCCGCTTCACGATTCCCTCCCGAACAGCCGAAGCTGGATGATGGAGAAGACCAACGCCAGCAGGGTGATGGCGTAGGCGATGGTGGAGGCGTAGCCGAAGTTGATGTTCTGGAAGCCCTGGCGGTAGAGGTAGACCCCCAGGGTGGTGGTGGCGGTGCCGGGGCCGCCGTTGGTGATGAGCCAGGGCTCGGTGAAGAGCTGCAGGGTTCCGATAATGGAGAGCACCAGACAAAACAGCAAAACCGGGCGCAGGCTGGGTACGGTGATGCGCCAGAACTGCTGCCAGGGGCTAGCCCCGTCTATCTCGGCGGCCTCGTAGAGATCCTTGGGGATGCTTTGCAGGCCGGCCAGGATGATGATGGCGTTGTAGCCGGTCCAGCGCCAGGTCAGGGTGATGATGATGACCGCCATGGCCCCCACGGGGTCGAAAATCCAGTTAATCTGGGTGCCTAAAGCGGCGTTCACGGCGCCGTTCTGGTTAAAAAGCAGGCGGAACACCGCCGAGTAGGCCACCGCCCCCACCACCACCGGCGCAAAGAAAGCAAAGCGAAAAAAGCCCTTGGCCCGCAGCAGTTGCGAGTTCAGCGCAACGGCCAGCGCGGTAGCCAGGGCCAGCATCAGGGGCACCTGGATTACCAGAATCAAAACTGTGTTGCGCAGGGCGTCCCAAAAGGCAGCATCGCCCAGGATGCGGCCCCAGTTGATGCTCAGGTTCCAAACCGGGGGGGAGACCCGGGTGTTCTGGAACGACAAAAGCAGCGACTCGAGGATGGGCCAGGCCCAGAACAAAGCGAAAATTGCCAGGTAGGGCAGCAGAAAAAGGTAGGGGGTCGCGCTACGTTTCACGCGTCCTCCAGGTCAAAAGTCTGGGTATATTGCACCTCACGGGAGGCTCCAAAGCGATTCTACTGTTGTAAAAGCGAGGGGGTGGGGCGGCCCCCACCCCCAAAGTGGTTTTAGCGTGCGATGGGCAGACCGGTGGCCTGCGAGATCTGCTGGGCGGCAGCGTCGAGGGCGGCCTTGGCGCTTGGGAAACGCCCAGCGACGTAGTCAGCCTGGGTCTTGACCATAATGGCGCGGGCTTCCTGGAAGAACTGGGTGCCGCGAGCCGCCGGCACGTTGCCCAGGGTGCCCAGGATCACCTGCCAGATGCGCTGGTTGCCCCAGTAGGGCTGAGGCTGGGCCACGTAGGGGTCGCGGGTGGCGGCCAGCAGCGAGGGCACCAGGCCGAATTCCTTGAGCATGGTCACCTGGCCTTCGGTAGTACCCAGGGCATAGCGGACGAAAGCCCAGGCGGCTTCCTTGTTGCGCGAGGAGGCAGGAATGGCCAGGGCTGAGCCGCCCAGGTTGGCAGCGCGCACCCCACCGGGGCGGGAGGCGGGCATCGGGTACACGCCCCACTTACCGCTCTGCTCGGGGGCGTTGGAGCGGATGGTGCCTTCGTACCAGGCCCCGAACATGCTGGTGGCTACGGTGCCGGCCTTGAAGGCCTGAATCTGCTCGTTCCAGCCGCCTTGCATCACGATACCGGCGTCAATCAGCTTCTTGACGGTCTCGAGCGCGGTTACACAGCCGGGCTGGTTCACCGTGACGGCGTTGGCCTCGTTGTTGAAGTAGAAGCAGCCGTTCTGGTTGGCCAGCATACGGAACCACTCGTCGTCCTGGCCGTTGGCAATCACCCCTACCTTGACGCGGTTGTTGGTGGCCTGGGCGATGCGGCGGCCTGCGGCGATGAAGTCGTCCCAGGTGCGGATGGTGGCTGGGTTGACACCCGCCTGGCTGTAGATGTCGCGCCGGTAGAACATGACCACCGGGCCAGAGTCCCAGGGCATGGCGAAGACCTTGTTGCCCACGGTGAGCTCGGTCCACTTGAAGGCGGGGAACTGGTTGCGCAGGGTGGAGGCGGCGGGCTGCAGGGTGTTGAGGTCGGTGAAGCAGTTGGGGAAGCGGGCCCAGAACACCTCAGCCTCGTTGTTCTCAACGGAGTAGACGTCGGGCAGGTCGCCCCCGCCGGCAGCACAGCCGGCCAGGCCGCGGTCGTAGGTGGCCTGGTTGCCGAGATCCACCACGTTGACCTTAACGTTGGGGAAGAGTTTGTTGAAGCCGGGGATGTTGGCCTGTAGGGCTTTGGCCGCGATGTTCCAGCTCCACACGGTGATCTCGCCGCGCAGGTTGGGGTTCCCCTGTATGGACTGGGCCGAGGCCAGCGTGAGGGCCAGGGCCGTTCCTAGAACCAGTAGACGTTTCATGTATCCCTCCTTAGACACCAGCCTTTTCGGGGCCGTACTTCATGAAAAAGCCGCATTTAGACATGCAAGAAGCTTTTTCCCCGTCAAGGTTCAAGCGGAGTCTAAGGGTGGGGCCCGGAGCTTGTCAATAGTTATGAACACTTACGAAAGTTTTCGAAAAAAGCCCCTTGCTTTAGGGCTGCCGTGCTACCGCAACCTCGAGCCCCCGCTGCCGCAGGAGCTCGAGGTCTTCTTTTTTAGCCTTGCGGTCGGTGACGAGCAGGTGGGCTATTTCCAGCGGCCCGATGCGGGCGGCGGCGATCTGCATGAGCTTGCTGTGGTCGGCCAACACGATAATCTCACGGGCGGCCTCGATCATGGCCCGCTTAATCTCGGCCTCTTGCAGGTTGGTGTTGGTGAAGCCTTTGTCGGGGTGCACCCCGTTGCAGCCGATAAAGGCTTTGTCGGCGTTGATCTCCCGCAACAGCAGGGTGCCGTAGGGGTTGACCAGCGAGTGCTGCAAAGGCCGTAGCGTACCGCCTGTGACGATGACGGTGACGCCGGGGTGCGACTCCAGCAGCAAGGCGATGTTGAGCGCACTGGTAATGACCACCACGTTCTTCAAAGAGGGCGGGAGGGCTTTGGCCAGCTCGGTGGTGGTGCTGCCCACGTCCACAATAATTGTCTCGCCGTCGCGCACCAGGCTGGCTGCGTAACTACCGATGCTTTCTTTTTCTCTGGCGTGCACCTGGCGGGTTTCCTCCAGGGGCAGCTCGAAGCGCTTGATCTCGGCGGGTACGGCGCCCCCCCGCGTGCGCCGCAGCGCCCCCTGCTGTTCCAGGTATTCCAGGTCGGTGCGGATGGTGACCGTAGAAACACCGAAATGCTGGGCCAGCTTGCGTACCTTGACCCGTCCATCCCGGCGGAGCATCTCCAGGATGTCTTGATGTCGGAAGGTGGCTTCGAGGGAGGGCATAGCGAAAGAATACGAAAGTTTGCGAAGGGATGCAAACAAAAACTACTCTTCTTCGGCCAGCAGTGGCAGGAACACGGTAAAACGGGTCTCGCCAGGCCGGCTGGCTACGCGAATTTCGCCCCCGTGGGCTTCGGCAATCTGCTTGGCGATAGCCAGCCCCAGCCCGGTTCCGCCCTCGGGGCCGCGGGCGAAGCGGGTGAACAGGCGCGGGAGCACCTCGGGGGCGATGCCCGGCCCCCGATCCACCACAGCAAAGGCCGCCCAGGGCTGCTTGGGGGGCTTCATCTCGGGGGTGGAGGTGGTGCGTAGCTCATCGGCGGACTCGTAGGGGTCGGGGGGGTTGTCGGTAGGCTCCTTGACCATCCAGACCCGCACCTGTACTTTCTCCGGACTTCCAGCAGCCCGCACCGCGTTGGCAATCAGGTTACGGGCCAGTTGCAGCAGGCGGTCGGGGTCGCCTAACACCTCGGGAAATTCGCGGGGCATTTTGAGAACCACGCCCGGATACTCGCCCACCGCCTGCCGCAGCAGGTCGCCAAGATTGATGATGTGTGGGTTCACGCTGCGTTCGGCCTCACCGCGGGCCAGGGCCAGGAGATCCTGCACCATGCGGACGGTATGGGCTGCAATCTTACGGGCGCGCTCGAGCATCTCGGTATCGCCGGGGTTGCGGCTGAGGCGCTCGAGGTAGCCATTGAGCGAGGTGAGGGGGGTGCGCAGCTCGTGCGATACCTCGGCCAGGAAGGCCCGCTCGCGTGCCTGGGCCTCGCGCAGCTCGCCCAGCAGGTCGTTGACCTTCTCCACCATCACCCCCAGGTCGTCCTTGGGGCCGGTGTAGTGGATGGGCTCGAGGTTGCGCGGGCCGCGCTTGTCCACCTCCGAGGCCGCGCGGTGCAGGGGAATGAGCGAGAGGCGGGCCGCCAGCACAATCAAAAGAGCCCCCAAGGGCAATAGAAAAGCCATCCCCTGGATCAGGGTATTGCGCACGGTGGCTGAGATGCTCTCGATGTAGCGGGTGTCCTGGCTGACCACCACCACCGCCCCCGGTATGGCCTGGTAGGCCGCCATAAAGCTGGGGGCATAGTAGGGCTTGGCCGTGTTGCTGGCCGAACGAATAAAGTGTTTGGGTACTATGTGCTCAAAATCGGGGCTGGGGGCTATCAGAAGTTGCCCGCCTGTGCTGTAAAAGCTCACATTGATGGGGCCGGAGCGGGGTAGGCTGATCTCCCCAGCGCGCCCTGAGGCGTACAGCAAAGCCACCTCGTTGACGTAACGCAGGAGGGTGCGTTCAACCTGCCCATACAGGCCGAAGTTGATGCTGTAGACGGCGATGCTCAGGGTCAGCACCAGAATCAGCACCCACAGGATCGTATAGGCCAGGATCAGTCGGGTGCGGAAGGACATAGAGAAAGGGGGGCTGGGGCCCCGGCTCACTCGGCCTCGCGCTGCCGCAGGGCATAGCCCACCCCGCGCACGGTGCGCAGGTAGCCGTAAGCACCGGCTTCGCGCAGCTTGGCGCGCAGGTTGGCAATATGCACATCGACCACATTGGAGTCACGCTCGAGCTGCCTTCCCCACAGGTGCTCCTCGATCTCCTGACGGCTGAACACCTTGCCCGCACGGCTCACCAAAAGCGACAGCAATTCGAATTCCTTAGGTGAAAGGCGCAGCTCCTGGCCTTCGAACAGCACCTGTCGCTTGGCTAGGTGGACTTCCAAGCCCCCCACGCTGATCTGCTCACCCCCTTCACGGTGGCGGAGCTGCACCTGGATGCGGGCCAGCAACTCGGCGGGGTGGAAGGGCTTGACGATGTAGTCGTCGGCCCCGTCGGAGAGCAGGCTGACCTTGCGCTCCACTGCATCGGCGGCGGTGAGGACGATGATGGGCACCTCGTAGCCTGCTCGAATGCGCCGGGCTACTTCACCGCCGTCCAGATCGGGTAGGCCTAGGTCGAGGATGACCAGATCCGGTGTGGCCTCGCGCAGGCGCACCAGGCCCGACATTCCTCCCGAGGCCCAGTCCACGGTGTAACCGGCCTCGCCCAGCTCGAGCTGCAAGAGGTGTGCGATCTCGGGGTCGTCTTCAATCAGCAAAATACGTTTCATCGTACCTCCGGCAAGACACGCCCGTTGGGCAGATTCAGGCGGTATGTGCGGGTTAAGAGCTCATTAAGGCTCACGCGTTCTCCTTGAATGACCAGGGCGACATCCCCCCTAGGGGTGGTGATTCCATTGTAGGGTGGGCGGTAGCCGCCATCTACCCGGAACAGCACCCGCACCTCGCGGTTAGCGGGCGCAGGCAGCTTGCTTTGCAAAACCAGGTTGCGCTCCTCCACTTGCCAGACCACGTACACTGTGAGCAAATCCGGGGAGACCACCCGAATTTCGCTGCCCGACGGAATAAAGGGCAGGTTGGGTAGCGGTGCGAGCGCTAGTACGAAGGCAAGTAAAAGACTGCGCATCGTCTCACCACTATGCAAGCCTACCCAAATAGGTGCATGGGATTCCAGTAAAGGGCATTTTATACGTGCTGAGGGGGTGCTTCATAGGTCTTTGCGTTGCCGATAATATGGCTGGCAATATCCACCGTCATGGTAGTGTAAATGGAAGCCTCAAAAGTTTAGCATTTCTTAAGCCGCGAAGGCCCCGGCGAGCCACACGGCTACCAGCCCCCCCAGGGTGGTGGCCAGCAGGTTGGTGAGGTCATTGCTCCACCAGGAAATCTGATCTTCGCCCAGCCCCAGCAGCGTATCGGCCAGCGCGCCGGTGAGGCCCCCCAGCACCACCGCCCAGACGGGTGCCTCGAGCCAGGCCGCCCAGGGGGCAAATAGAAGCGCCCCTGCGAGCAAGGCCAGGGTACCCGGCCCACTGATGGCCGCGTTGGTTCCGCTTTCCACAGGGCCTTTTAGCAAATGCCAGGCCCGCGGGCTTCGGCTACCCAGTTCAGTAGCCAGGGTGTCGGCTGTGGCGGTAGCCAGCGCTGCGAGGAAAAAGGTCGGTGAGCCGAGTACAAGTCCCAGTGCAGCCGGAAGTCCATTGGCCAGTACCTGTGAAGCTGTTCGGCCTGCACGATCGCGGCTGCTCGAGTTGAGCCGGCTGGCCAGGCTGCCCAGAGCCACAAAGAACAGCACCGCCAGGGCTGCGGGGACACCGCCCGCCCATAAGGGTAAGCCCCCTACCAGCGCGGCGGCCCAGGAAGCCCCCGGTTTGAGCCAGCCCATGTGCTCGGCCAGCAGCCCGATTCCAAGGGCGATGAACAAAGCCAGGAAAAGACTCATCTTGCAGGCGGCTACAACACCTGTGACCAACGCACCGAGCGCACGTTGGGCACGTTGCGCAGGCGTTCATCCAGGGCTTTTTGCTCGCCCTCGCTTAAGTCGATGCGGGTGCTGATGCGAAACAGGGAAGAAAGCGGCGAGGTGGGGCTCGAATTTACGCCCATGGCGCTTTTGCCCATCCAGGCAATGGCATCCATGATGTCGCGCAGCAAACCGGCCCGGTCATCGGCCAGCACCTCGAGCTGCATCACCCGGCCCAGCCCTTCCCAGTAGGCCGGCACAACCCGCCCGGGGTCGTGCTCCATCAGCCGGCGCATGTTGGGGCAGCCCGCTTTGTGAATCGTGACCCCCCGCCCCCGGGTGATGTACCCCAGGATGGTATCGCCTTTGGCGGGCTCACAGCAGCTAGCCAGCTTAATGGGCACGTTGAGGTTGGACTCCAGGCGGATGCCCAGGGTGTTCTTGACGGGCTTGGGCCTGGCGGCAGCGGATTCGGTTCTGGGTACCAGGATGCGGGCAATCTGCTGGGGTGCCACCCGCCCGGTTGCAATGGCAGCGTACAGATCTTCTGGCGACGAGCTTTTGATAAGCTTGCGCCCCACCTCCTCGAGCTGGCTTTCCAGCGGCCGGGGCAGGCCCCGCCGCTTGAAGTACTTCTCCAGCATCCGCATGCCTTTTTCCAGGGTCTCGGCCCGCTCAAAAGCCCGGAAGTACATGCGGATTTTCTGCTTGGCTGAGCGGGTTTTGGCGTAATCGATCCAGTCTTTGGAGGGGTGGGCGGTCTTGGCGGTGAGAATCTCCACAATCTCGCCGTTTTGCAACTCGTAGCTGAGGGGCACGATGCGCCCATTCACCTTGGCCCCTACCATGTGATGGCCCACCTCGGTGTGAATGTGGTAGGCGAAGTCTACCGGGCTCGAGCCCTTGGGTAGGTTGATAATTTTCCCCTTGGGGGTAAAGACAAAAACCCGGTCGCCCAGCAACTCCTTGGTGACGGCCTCGACGAAATCACGCGAGCTGCTGTACTCCTGCTGCCAGTCCTGGATGCTTTTGAGCCAGCCCACCCGCCGACGGAGGTCTTCGGGGTCGGTGACGCCCTCCTTGTAGAGCCAGTGGGCGGCGACGCCAAACTCGGCGACCCGGTGCATCTCCCTGGTGCGAATCTGCACTTCCAGCGGCAGCCCGTTCACGGCGATGACGGTGGTGTGCAGCGACTGATAGCCGTTGGGCTTGGGCACCGCGATGTAGTCCTTGACCCGGCCCGGGATGGGCTGCCACAGGGCATGCACCAGGCCCAGCACGTGATAGCAGACCTGCTTCTCACGCAAGCTGTTTTCCTCGGGATCCGGCCCCTGGCGCGGATCCAGGATCACCCGCAAGGCCAGCAGATCGTAGATCTGTTCGATGGTTTTGCCCTCCCGCTCCATCTTTTTCCAGATGGAGAACAGGTGTTTGGTGCGGCCGGTGACCTCGAATTTTTTGATGGACTGCTTGAGGATGAAGTCGCGGGCCAGGGCCTGCTCGAGCTTTTCCTTGGCTGCTTGCACCGCGGCTTCCCGCTCGGCCCGGTGGCTTTTGAGACGGCGCTCGAGGGCCTGGTAGTTCTCGGGGTCGAGGTAGCGGAAGGAGAGGTCTTCGAGCTCGAGCTTGACCTGCCCAATCCCCAGCCGGTGCGCCAACGGGGCATAAATCTCCAGGGTTTCGCGGGCGATGCGCTGCTGTTTGTGGGGGGGCATAAACTCCAGGGTGCGCAGGTTGTGCAGCCGGTCGGCCAGCTTGACAATGATGATCCGCACGTCCTCGGCCATGGCGATAAACATCTGGCGCAGGTCCTCGGCGTGCTTTTCCTCGGCGTGCTTATCTTCCTGGGCGGCATGGGCCAGCTTGTAGAGCTTGGAGACCTTGGTCTCGCCCTCCACAATTTTTCGTACCGCGGCCCCAAAGCGCTCTTCAATATCCTCGGGCCGAACCTCGGTGTCCTCGATGGTGTCGTGCAGGAGTCCAGCCAGCAGGGTCTCGACATCCAGGCCCAGCTCAGCCAGGATTTGCGCAACTGCGACCGGGTGAACGATGTAGGGCTCGCCGCTCTTGCGTTGCTGGCCTTCGTGAGCACGGTAGGCGAACTCGAGGGCTTCCCGCACCTGGGCCTTGGCGGCATCGTTCAGGTAGTGAAGATAGGGCTCGAGCCGCTGCCACAAGGCCTCAACTGCAGAATGTGTTGTGGGCGATGGGGGCGCCGCGGTGGGCTGGGTAGGCTCGGTCATATCGAGGTTTCAAGGTTCCGGGTCTGCGCAGGTCAGCCCTTAGATGGACATGCCTCTCAGTCTAGCACCTTGCAAACAACTAGCCAATTTCATCCGACCGAGCTGGGTGCTGCCAGGGAGGCTCGACGGATAGGGCGTTATGGGTTTTGCGACAAATTCCTGAAGAACAGGATACACTGGTCGCATGCTGCGGCTAGACCTGGCAAACGTACTCTCCGAACGCATTGGCCCAAAGGGCATCGACTGGCCTTCGGCCCTGGCGGCTCATGCCCAGCGCTTGGAAGCGGCCCGCGATGCGCTCTGGCAGCGTAAGTCGGATCCTGCCGAGTTCCTGGGTTGGATTGACGTACCCGAGGACACCGAGACCCTGCGACGGGTACTGCGCTTCCGCGAGGCCCAGGCTTGGGTCGAGGATCTGGTGGTGCTGGGCATTGGGGGCTCGGCCCTGGGGGCCCAGGCGGTGGCCGCGGCCCTGGGTAAAGGCCCGGTGCGGCTGCATTTTGTGGACAATGTCGAACCTGAACCCATCCTCGAGCTGCTGCGGAAGCTCGAGCCCCATAAAACCCTGGTCAACGTTATCTCCAAGTCGGGCTCCACCGCCGAGACCATGGCGGCCTTTCTGGCCTTCCGCCGGTGGCTGGAGGATCGCCTCGGGCCGGATTGGAAGCGGCATGTCGTGGTTACCACCGATCCTGCCAAAGGCGTCCTGCGCCCCTACGCCCAGGCCGAGGGCCTTCCCGCCTTCGAGGTGCCGCGCGCGGTGGGGGGACGTTTTAGCGTGACCTGCCCGGTGGGCACCCTGCCGCTGGCGTTTGCTGAGGTCGACCTGGAAAACCTGCTGGCCGGGGCCCGCAAGGCCAACGAACAGGCCCGGGCCGCCCTCGAGCACAACCTGCCGGCCCAGACCGCGCTGCTGCACCACCTGTTTAGCCAGAAAGGCCAGAACATCGTGGTGTTTATGCCCTACTCCACCCGCCTGCGCTACCTGCCGGACTGGTTTGTGCAACTGCACGACGAGTCGCTGGGCAAGATGCGCGATCGGGCCGGCCAGGAAGTGCGCACCGGCACCACCGCGGTTCGAGCCATCGGCACCACTGACCAGCACGCCCAGGTGCAGCTTTTCCGGGAGGGGCCGCACGACAAGCTCATCAATTTTGTGCGCCTGCTGAACCCCAGCGAGGATCTGGAAATTCCGGCGGTGCGGGGGCTCGAGGCCCTCGACTACCTTTTTGGCAAGAGCTTCTTCAAGCTGCTGGATGCTGAGGCCAAAGCCACCGCCCACGCCCTGGCCAAGGCCGGCCAGCCCAACTACACCCTCACCCTGGAACAACTCGATGCCTACCACCTGGGCTGGCTGTTACAACACCTGATGTGGCAGACTGCCTTCCTGGGCGAGCTGTGGAACATCAACGCCTTCGACCAGCCGGGGGTGGAACTGGGCAAGGAGTACACCTACGCCCTGATGGGGCGCCGGGGCTGGGAGTCGCTGGCCCAGGAGTTGCGCGCCGAAGGAGTGGAATAACCGCACCCAACCAGCTCAGTGCCCCAGCAGTTGGCGCATGGCCTGTGGCACGGTCTGGGGCTGGCGCGTCTGGGGGTGGGCCGCCACATAGATGACCTCCCCGCTAATCAGGTGGGCCTCCTCCCGGAAGATACCCAGCACAAACTGCATGCTGCTGTTGCCGATGCGCCCGACCCGCACCCCGATATCCAGCTCGTCATCGTAGTGGGCAGGGGCGTGGTACTCCACGGTGGCCTTGACCACGAATAAATCCAGCCCAAAGCGCTCCACCGTGCTGGGGTAGGGGATGCCGAGGGCCCGCCAGTACTCGGTGATGGCCACATCAAAATAGGTCAGGTAGTGCCCGTTGAAAACGATACCCTGCGGGTCGGTCTCGGCCCAGCGAACCCGCAGGCGGTGGAAGAAGCCAAAATCGGCGCGCTGCATCCTCATCAATATAGCGCCTTAAAAAACCCCCCCCTGGGGGCAGGGGAGGTCAGAAAGGGGAGGTGTTATTCCGAGCTGCCCACGTCCCAGTGTTCGGGGGAGCGCCAGAGGTTGGAAATCAGCAGCTCGCGCATGGCCAGGAACTCCTTGGGCATCCGCTCGTAGAGCTTGATGAAAAGCTCCTCGTGCGAGAGGATCTCCTTGAGCCACAGCTCACGGTCGATGGCCATGAGCTCCTGGAATTGCTCCTTGCTGAAGTTCAGGCCGCGCCAGTCCAGGTCTTCGTAGTGGGGCACATAGCCCAGGGGCGATTCGGTGCCGCGCCCGCGCCCGTTGGCCCGATCCACAATCCACTTCAGCACCCGCATATTTTCGCCGTAGCCGGGCCACAGGTAGTTGCCATCTTTGTCCTTGCGGAACCAGTTCACGCTGAAGATGCGGGGCGGGTCTACCACCCGGCGGCCCATGTCCAGCCAGTGATTGAAGTAGCTGGCCATGTGATAGCCGATGAAGGGCAGCATGGCGAAGGGGTCGCGGCGCACCTCGCCGATCTGCCCGAAGGCCGCAGCGGTCATCTCCGAGCCCATGGTAGCGCCCAGATACACCCCAAAGCTCCAGTTGAAGCTCTGGTAAACCAGCGGCACTACTGTGGCCCGGCGCCCACCAAAGATGAAGGCCTTGATGGGCACACCCTTGGGGTTTTCCCACTCGGGGTCGATGGCGGGGTTCTGGCTGGCCGGGGCGGTAAAGCGGGCGTTGGGGTGGGCGGCTTTGCGTCCACAGTCGGGTGTCCACTCGTTGCCCTGCCAGTCGATGGCCCTGGCCGGCGGTGGGCCGTCCATGCCTTCCCACCAGACATCGCCCTCGGGGGTGAGGGCCACGTTGGTGAAGATGGTGTTGGCCTTGATGGTTTCCGTGGCGTTGGGGTTGGTGCTATAGGACGTACCCGGAGCCACCCCAAAGTAGCCGGCTTCGGGGTTGATGGCATAGAGC
>OGCI01001239.1_pt1 | contig 22456 bp, 22 predicted proteins | sample 1570021 | NCBI WGS metagenome assembly OGCI01 (sample SAMN06264664, study PRJEB24512) | hot springs metagenome | isolation source: Hot spring water | place: South Africa: Tshipise | collected 2015-06-21 | reverse complement strand
GCGGAAACATTCCCGACACTCGCGGAAACATTCCCGACACTCGCGGAAACATTCCCGACACTCGCGGAAACATTCCCAACACTCGCGGAAACATTCCCACCCGCCCCGAAGGACGGGGGCTACGCGTAGCACGGGCATCCTTGCCCGTGTAGCCCTCCTCCCCCCGACTCCCTTCCCCCCACCAAACCGCAAAATCACCCATTTGGGCAAATCTGCCCCAAAGTCACACTCCAAACGGTTGACCTTGCAAGTTTTGTGATATAATCGAGCCGAGAGCGGGAAGTGCCACTTCCCCCTTGCCCTCTGCTCCGTAAGCAGAGAGAGGAGGAGCGCCTGCGTGCCTGTGCCCCCCTCTCCGTAAACGGAGAGGGGGGCGGAGGTGAGGTCAATCAAATTGCACCGAGATTCTTCGCTTCGCTCAGAATGACAGCGGGGGGCGATGGGGCTAACGAAGGGGCGTCAAGACAGGGGCGGGTTGGCGTGATTTGGAACTCAACGGATGTACCCTTATCAGCACCCCAACCCTCCCCCTAACGCAGGGGGAGGGAGTTAGGAATGAGAACGAAGTTGAACACGCCCCCGCCACGCCGAGAACGCCTCCGCCACCAACCAGAGCGCCAGCACCAAGATAAGCGCGCTGAAACCCATCAGGAGCCAGTTGCCCTGAGCGTAGAAGTTGCGCAGGCTCAGCGACAGCGCTGTGAGCGTTGCCACCAGCATAAACGCCATCGGCACTAGCGTGTAGTGTGTTGGACGCCCTAAGGAGCGTAGGTACAGCGAAACCACCAATAACGCTAACCCCGCCAACAGCTGATTGGACGCCCCAAACAGGCTCCACAGCAGGGAACCCACCGACTTCATCTCGCCTGTGAGCGGGTCGGGCGCACGCAGGAGCGTAAAGCCCCCTATCAGCACCACCGCCAACAGGGTCGCTAAATAAGCGTTCTCAAAGGCACGCACTCCCATCGCGCGCCCCATCTCCTGTAGGTTGTAGCGGATGAGCCGAGCGCCCGTGTCTAAAGTCGTGAGGGCAAAGCCGATTGCCACCGTCGCCACGAACACTTTCGCCAGTTCCACGGGGAGGCCGACCGCGCTGACCAGAGTGCCTGCCCCATGCACGAAGTTGGCTAAAGCCTGCTTGCCTGCCGTGAGCCAATCGGGATATCGAGCGCTCCATTCGGCTCCCAGCCCACCAGCAACCGCCAGCAGAGCGAGCGTTGCCAGCAACCCTTCGGTGAGCATCCCGCCGTAGCCAATCGGCAAGGCGTGGGTGGAGCGGTCTAACTGGCGCACTGTGGTGCCCGACGCCACCAACGAGTGGAAGCCCGACACAGCACCACACGCAATCGTGATAAAGAGCATCGGGAATAGCGGGGGCAGTCCCTGCAGTTCCGTGTTGAACGCGGGCGCTGTGAGGCTCGGCTGTCCCATCAACACGCCCAGAAACAGCAAGCCCATCCCCAAGAAGAGTTGGAACGAGTTCAGATAGTCGCGGGGCTGAAGCAGAAGCCACACCGGAAGAAGCGAAGCCACCAGTGCATAAGCCAGCAGGAGGAATGTCCAACGGTCAGCCGTCAGTTCCCAACCCGCGAGTTGCGTAATCGGGTTCTGCACGCCCAACCACACAAAATACAGGCTCAACACGAGACCCATCGCGGTCAGTACGCCCAGTCGTGCCCGATAGCGATAGAACAGCACGCCTATCACCAGCGCCAGCACAATCAGCATCACGCTGGGGAGTACTGCTTCGGGTACATGCCCACCTTCGGCACCGCCTACGCCCGGTGCAAACAAGTTGGCGATGTTAATCACGAACACGCCCATCGCCAAACTGAGCGCGAACACTCCGAAGGTCAAGAACAGCAATCGGGCGCGTGCGCCCATCACATCATGCGCCAAATCCGCCACACTGCGGGCGCGGTTGCGCATGGAGCTGTACAGACAGCCCAAATCGTGAACTGCCCCGACGAAGATACACCCCAGCACAATCCACAACAACGCAGGCACCCAGCCCCAAATGACCGCAATCGCTGGACCCAGTAGCGGTCCCAGCCCAGCAATGGAGGCAAAATGGTGCCCGAACACAATCGCAGGCGGAGTGGGCACGAAATCGCGCCCGTCGCGCATCGTGTGGGCAGGGGTCGGCTCGGTATCGTCCACAGGGAACACTTGCCGAGCCAGCAGACGCCCGTAGGAGCGGTACGCCAGCGCAAACAACAGCACCACGCCTGCGAGGATGGCAACCGAACTCATAACCTCACCGCAGGAAAGGTTCGACGCCCAAAACGGTGCTTCCTGCTACCGCTGGAGCAGGCTCAGGATGTGCTGGAAATCGTCGGGCAGCGGCGCTTCTAAGGTTATCGGCTCACCAGTCAGCGGGTGAACGAACTCCAGCCGATAAGCGTGGAGCAGTTGACCCTGCAGGTTGTTCAGGGTTTGGGCAAGTTCGTCGGGTAGGTCGCTGGGTGGGGTACGCACGCCCCCATACAACGGGTCGCCTACAATCGGATAGCCGATAGCGCTCAGATGCACACGCACTTGGTGGGTACGCCCCGTTTCCAACTCTGCCTCTATCAAAGCGAAACGGCTCCAGCGCTGGCGCACCGTAAAGTGCGTTCGGGCGGGGCGCGCCTGATAGCGCACGACGTTCTCACCCGCGTGGACGCTCATCTTCTTGCGGTTCACAGGATGGCGCCCAATCGGCAGGTCTACCGTGTGGCGTTCCCAACTCGGCGCGCCCCACACCAGAGCCAGATAGCGCCGATGGATGACGCGACGCTGAAGGTCGGCGCTGAGCCGATGGTGAGCGCGGTCAGTTTTGGCGACAATCAGCAAACCCGTCGTGTCTTTGTCCAAGCGGTGGACGATACCGGGGCGGAACTCGGCGGAACCATGAGCCAAGCGCGGTGCATAAGCGAGCAAGGCATTGACCAAGGTGCCGTGGGGATGTCCCGGCGCAGGGTGGACGGTCAACCCCCTCGGCTTGTTGACCACCAGCAGAGCCTCGTCCTCATACACAATTTGGAGCGGGATAGCTTCGGGGCGCAGGTCAATCTCAGGGGGGCGGTCAGGAGGCAGGGAGTAGTCCACGCGGTCGCCCACCTGAAGTCGGTAGGCAGGTTTGACGGTACGCCCGTTGACCCGTACCTCGCCCTGCTCAATCCACTCTTGCCAGCGTTCTCGGCTGATTTCGTGGTGCGTTTGGGCAAGCCATCGGTCTAAACGCACCCCAGACTGCTGGACGACCTGCTCGCCCATCGGTCAGTTAGACGATGCCGATTGCACCTGACGCTGACAGCGCGGGCACAGCGCACGCTGGAACTTGTTCATACTGAGGGTGTACTGAGAGCGCGTGAGCCGTTGCCCACAGAGTTCGCAGACCAGCGTTTCGGGGTCAGGTTGGTCGCCGCCCAGTGGCAAGGGCGAGTCGGCAAAGGCGATATCTTCGCCGTCCACACTGCCTTCGCTGAGTTCGGGGGCGAACTGCGTGCCGTAGCCACACATCGCCAACGCCCGACCTATGGCGCCCGTCTCCGCTTTCTCCAGAAAGTCGGGGAAGTCGGTTCGGGTCTCCATCTTGGTGGCGCTGGCAATCACCCGTCCTGCGACATCTTTGACCACCGCCTGAAACACCGCAATCCCCTGCTCCAAGTCCATATGAAGCATATGGGTCTCAATGCTCCAGTCGGGATGCTCATCGCGGAACCACGCCAGACGCGCAGCGACAGGCAGGTAGTGTCTCCCGCCTCGCACCGTAATCAGATGCTTGCGTACATTGAATGCCATCGTTGACCTCCTCAATAGTATACATATGTATACCCCATCTGGTTCCAAGAATTCAAGGGTGTTTGCAAAGTCACTGGGAGCGTGGGCGTCTCGCCCGCTCGTGGCTTGGGCATCTTGCCCAAGATACCTTTCGTGGTTTGGGCATCTTGCCCAATACGCTCTCAGCGATAGTGCTTGCAAGACGCATGCACTGCCAGCGCACATCTTGGCATATCGGGTAGAAAAGCCAAAGAGGGGCAGACCCCTGTGTCTGCCCCTACGCAACGCCCAATCAAGGACGCACAGCGTTCTTAGCGCTTAGGTCGGAACTGGGGTTTCGGGAGGTCTTCTACGGGTTCAGAAGTCTCCTGGCGGGGTGGGCGCTCGCCACCTCGCTGTTGGGGGCGCGGTGGCGCAGGACGCGACGGTCGCCCTGAGCTGGGAGGCGCACCTTCCGCAGGTCGCGCAGGCGCTGTGCTCACGAGCGCACTGCTCTCGGGCTGTTCCACACCGCGGGTAGTCAGGTTCACGCGCCCCAGGCTATCAATCTCCTTCACCCGCACGCGCAAGATATCCCCTACCTTGACCACCTCGTCGGGTCGGCTCACACGACGGTCGGTCAGCTCGCGTAGCTCAACCAGACCCTCTTTGCCGGGCAACACTTCCACAAACGCTCCACGCGACATCAGGCGGGTAACGCGCCCCGTGTAGATTTCGCCTACTGCCAGCTCCTTGGTGAGCGCTTCAATCATCTGGCGCGCCATCTCGCCTGCCTCACCGTTCGGCGCGGCGATATAGACCTTACCCGTCTGTTCAATCTGGATTTGGGCGCCCGTGTCGGCGCTGATTTTCTTGATGGTCTTTCCGCCCGGACCGATGACCTCGCCAATCTTGTCAGGATTAATCTCCATCACGAAGATGCGTGGCGCACGCGGCGAGACTTCGGGGCGTGGCGCAGGAATGACCTCCAGCATCTTCTGAAGGATGAACAGGCGCGCTTCACGAGCGCTTTGTAAAGTCTCGGCGATAATCGGCATCGGCAATCCCGGTATCTTCAGGTCAAGTTGGATAGCGGTGATACCGTTCTCCGTGCCTGCCACCTTGAAGTCCATATCGCCCGTTGCGTCTTCCATGCCCTGAATGTCGGTCAGAATGGCATAGCGGTCTTCGCTCTCATAGACCAGCCCGGTGGCGATTCCCGCGACAGGCGCTTTGATGGGCACGCCCGCATCCATCAAGGCGAGAGTGCTTCCGCAGGTGCTTGCCATGGAGGTGGAGCCGTTGGACTCCAGCACTTCCGAGTAGAGCAGAATGGCGTAGGGGAACTCCTCTTCGGCGGGGATGACCCGTTCTAAGGCGCGCTCGGCTAACATACCGTGTCCAACCTCACGCCGACCTGCGCCGCGCAGGGGACGCACTTCGCCCACGCTGAAGGGTGGGAAGTTATAGAAGTGCATGTACCGCTTGGTCTCTTCCTCGCTGAGGGCGTCCAAGATTTGGGCTTCGGCGAGCGCACCCAGCGTACAGGTGGTCAGCACTTGGGTCTGCCCGCGCTGGAACAGCCCACTCCCGTGCGTTCGGGGGAGCAGTCCGACGGCGCACCGTATCTCGCGGATTTCGCTGGGCGCACGCCCATCGGGACGCTTGCCTTCCTCTAAAATGAGCTCGCGCACCTGCGCCTTGATGACCTCGTCCACTGCCATCGCCAGTTCCAACTCGCGCCCTTGATAGGGGGGCGGGGAGTCGGGGTCTGCAGGCATATTCATTTGGGCAACGATTTCGTCTTTGAGTTGGCTCAATCCAGCTTCCCGTGCCAACTTATCGGGGTTCTGAATCGCCGATTTGAGAGTTTCGCCAGCGAACGCCTTCACCGCATCTTTCAGCTCGCTACTGACGAGGTAGAGCGTGACTTCGGCCTTCGGCTTGCCCGCCATGCGCTGGAACTCCTCGATCAGCGCAATCACTTTCTGGTTTTCTTGGTGCGCCAGTTCCAGCGCTTGGAGCATTATCTCCTCAGGAATTTGGTCGGCGTCCGCCTCTATCATCATGATATGGTCGGGACGGCTGGAGACGACCAGCTCCATCGCCGAGCGCTCGGTCTGTTCGCTGTTGGGGTTGATGATGAACTCGCCATCGACATAGCCCACGCGCACCGCGCCGAGTGGTCCATCCCAAGGGATGGGGGAAATCGTGAGCGCAGCGGACGCGCCGATAATCCCCAGCACGGCAGGGGGATGGTCAAAGTCGACCGAGATAGGCATTACGATGACCTGCACATCGTTGCGCATCCCTTTCGGGAATAAGGGGCGAATAGAGCGGTCAACGAGACGCCCCTGCACAATCGACTCGTCGGAGGGGCGCCCTCCCCGCTTGATGAATCCGCCCGGAATCTTGCCCACGGCGTATTTGCGCTCTTCAAAGTCCACGGTGAGCGGGAAGAAATCGATATCGGTGCGAGCCTTGTGGCTCATCGTCGCCGTGACGAGAACCACCGTGTCGCCGTAGCGTACCGTGACTGCGGCACTGGCTTGGTTGGCAAATAGCCCTGTTTCAAGTGTCAAAAGGCGTCCGCCGACTTCGGCGGAGACCACATAAGGTGCTTGCATTATGAGTTAAACCTCCTTTTAGCGTTGAGAACGCAGACCCAGCTTCTGTACGATGGCGCGGTAGCGCTGGATGTCTTGGTCTGCGAGGTAGTTCAGCAGCTGACGGCGTTGTCCCACCAACATCACCAGCCCACGGCGCGAGTGGAAGTCCTTGCGATGGGTCTTCAGATGCTCGGTCAACGAGTTGATGCGTGCGGTCAGCAGGGCGATTTGGACTTCGGGAGACCCCGTGTCGCCCTCGTGGCGCTTGAACTCCTCAATAATCTGCTGTTTCTGTTCTGGTGTCAGCGACATCGTATCTTGCTACCTCCTGTATCTCGTTCAACGGAAGGGGGAGATTGCCGTTTTACGAAAAAGTTCACCCCTTTCGTAAAACGGCAGCCCCACATCCGCCAGCAATTGATTATACCCCAACCCTGAGGGGGAGTGGAAGTAAAGCAGTGGCACGGGCAAGCCGTACCCGTGCCATCTAACAACGCTTTCTGATAAGGGGCTTTCTATCCGCGCTCTCGGATCGGCTTGAACACACGGTCGCGCGCTCCGTTGTAGTCGCTTCGTGGGCGGATGAGGCGGTTGTTGTCGTGTTGCTCAACCACATGCGCTGTCCAGCCGGTGATGCGCGCTGCTGCGAAAATCGGCGTGTAGAGCGGTATGGGGATGCCCATCAGGTAGTACACGACCGCCGCAGGGAAATCCACATTCGGGTACAGGTTCTTCTCGCGGAGCATCACCCGCTCCATCGTCTCCTGGATTTCGTACAGGTCCATTCGGTCGACCTGTTCCGCCAATTCACGCACATGCTGTTTGAGGATGAAGGCGCGCACATCGCCCGTCTTGTACTCGCGGTGCCCAAAGCCCATGATGCGCGCTTTCTGCGCCAGCTTCTCCATCAGCCACGATTCGGCGCTTTCAGGAGTACCGATTTCCAGGATGGCTTCCATCGCCGCTTCGTTTGCGCCCCCGTGCAGAGGACCGCGCAAGGCACCAATTGCGCCCGTGACTGCCGAATAGATATCGCCCAAAGTGGAAGCAATCACGCGGGCAGTGAAGGTGGAGGCGTTGTAGCCATGCTCGGCGTACAGGATGAAGGTTAAGTTCATCAAGCGGGCGTGTAGAGGCTCTGGCTCACGGTCGAACAGGATGTAGAGGAAGTTGCCCGCCAAGTCAAGGTCGGGGTGGGGCGACACAGGTTCCTGCCCCTGCAGGATTCGATAACTGTTGGCAACAAGGGTGGGCATGCTAGCTATCAGGCGGATGGCTTTTTGCATGTTCACATCGTGTGAATTGTCGCTCGCTTTCGGGTCGTGCATGCCCAATGCGGCAACACCCACCTGAAGCGCTGCCATCGGGTTGCCCTCGCGCGGGAGGGTCTTGAGCGTTTGGTACACCGCTTCAGGAAGCTGTTGGCTGGCTCGAAGTTGTGCCTTGAAGGTCTCCAACTGGCTCTGGGTGGGTAAGTCGCCGTACAGGATGAGGTAGGCGACCTCTTCATACTCGCAGTGTTCCGCCAAATCGCGAATGTCATAACCACGGTAAATCAGGCGGTTTTCGGCACCGATTACATCCGAAATCGCAGTAATCCCTGCCGTCACGCCCTCCAGTCCCGGGCGGTAGGGGATGATCTCCTTGTCACTCATTCGGGTTCCTCCATTGACCTATGCATCTTCGCTTACAAACATAGGATACCCGATTCAGTTTAGTTCGGCGAAAGAGAGTTGGCTCCACTCTTGGCGGAACCGCTCCAGACCTTGCAGGAAGCGTGCGTCGATGCGATAGACCATCACTTGGCGCAGGTAGCGCTCGCACAGGCTCTGGGGAATACGCATCTGCTCTGCAGATTGGGCAATCAGCGTATCCAGATTCGCTTCGCCCCACTGATAGGCACGGTGGAGCAGTTCGGACAGCGCCTCTTGGCCGGCTTCGGGGTTCGTTAGCCACACCGCCCACACAAAGGGTAGCCCTGTCCAGCGTGTCCATTCCGCTCCTAAGTCCAGTACGGTGAGGGTTTCAGGCTTAACCTCACCCCCTAACCCCCTCTCCGTAAACGGAGAGGGGGAACTTGGTACTCCCCCCTCTCTGCTTGCGGAGAGGGGGGGCGGGGGGGTGAGGTTCTCTAAGTTCGCCCTCACCCCCGACCCCTCTCCCGAAACTGCGAGTTTGACCTCACCCCCTAACCCCCTCTCCGTAAACGGAGAGGGGGAACTTGGTACTCCCCCCTCTCTACTTGCGGAGAGGGGGGGCGGGGGGGTGAGGTTCTCCAACGCCAGCATTCCCTTGTCCCCAATCAACAGTGCGCTGTCGCACTCGGCGAGCATAGAGACTAAATCTGGGGACATCGGGCGATAGGTCGGCTCTATCTGATAAACCTTGCGAAGCAGAATCTGTACCAGAGCCGAAGAAGTGAGGGAGCTGGTGTCCAGCGCAACCGAGCGGATTTGGGCAATCGGCACTCGGCTGAACAGGCGCACACTCAGCACCTCCCCGAAAGAGGCGATTGCAAGTCCCGGTATGAACACTGTTTCGGGACGTCGAAAATGCTCAGCGGTGGAGACCAGCGCCACATCAATCTCACGGGCTTCCAGCAGGCGCGCCAGCTGAGAGGGAGGCGCATACCGAACTTCCGCGTAAGTGCGCCCCTGCTCGGTCTCCAGCCAGCGAGTGAGGGGCACCGCATTCAGATAGGGCACACTGCCCACCATAAAGCGTCGCCCACTCATCCCAGCACCCTATCCAGTAGGCTGAAGCCGAACAGCCCGATACTCACATAGCCGTTCATCGTGAAGAAGGCGAGATTGAGCTTACTGAGGTCGTCAGGCTTCACCAGCGACTGCTCGTAGGCGAGCGCCAGACCTGCCAAGGACACCCCCAAATAGTACACCCAGCCCGCGCCCATCACCCAGCCGAACGCACCGAAACAGACGATACACAAAGCGTGCGAGAGGCGCGAGACGCTGATTGCGCCCGCCTTGCCCAGCGTCTCGGGTAGGCTTCGCAGACCGTGAGCGCGGTCGAACTCGTAATCTTGCAGACTGTACAGGATATCAAACCCTGCGACCCACAGCGCCACACCGAGCGTCAGGAATAGCGGAGGCAGTTCCAGAGTGCCCCGAACTGCAATCCAAGTGGCGGAGGGTGCAATCCCCAGCGACAGCCCCAGCCAGTAGTGTGAGAGGGGCGTAAAACGCTTGGTATAAGAATAAAACAGAATCACGAACAGCGCCACAGGGCTAAGCACAAAGCAGAGCCAGTTGAGTTGCCACGCCGAGTAGAGGAAGAGCAGGTTCGAGAGGATAAGCGCAATTGCCATCTGCTGAACGGTAAGCAACCCAGCGGGCAGGGCACGAGTACGCGTGCGGGGGTTGAGCGCATCGTATCGCAAATCGGCAATCCGATTGAACGCCATCGCCGAGGTGCGTGCCGAGACCATCGCCACCAAAATCCAGCCCAACGCGCGTGCCTCTGGCATGGCGGGGCTGGCGAAAAGCACTCCCATCAGGGCAAACGGGAGCGCGAAGACCGTATGTTCAAACTTAATCGCTTCCAGAAACAGGCGTACTTTTCGCCAGACCTGCCCCATCGCTGGTACAGGCTGTTGACGGTTCATCAACAATATTCTACCCGATTAGAAGCGGGTTCGGGCAGTGTCCCCAGAATAGTCGGACTGCACAGCGTCTCTTAGGGCGGACGCCAACACGCCAAAGCCCGGCGCATAGAACGCAATCGGCTCTTCCCCGACCAAGGGGATACCCGCTAACTCAACAAGATTCTGCTCCAAGTGAAGTAGGGTTGCGGGCTGAATTTCGTAGGGCAGGTGCGCCACCTCCGCCCGATAGAGTTTTCGGGGAGTTCCTGTGAACAGGGTGTAGCGCTCCACCAGAAAATGTTCCAAACTGCCTGGTTCGGTCTCGGCAGGCGTGCCTTTAATCTGGTACTGGAGTTGGGCATAGCCTCGTGGTGAGTGTTTATCTCGTCGCTCTACCGTGTACTCGAAGGTGTTTGGGGCAGTTCGGCTCCAGTGCATGTGGGCATAGTAGTAGGGGAGGCTCCAGTACCGTCGTGCGACCCACACGCCCAAGCGATGCTGGGCATCCAAACTAAAGAACCACACCCCCCGTTGGGCACCGAGACGCACATAGGTGCGCACATTCGCTTCGGGGAAATCAAGTAGGCGAGGAATAGGAGGAAGCCACACGGGGCGTACCGCCTGCATCACGAAGGGCACGAACCCCACCCACGCCGAGCCGTCGTAGGTGTCTATCTCCAGCACGGGCGGGATTAGCGGACGCAGAGCCTGCACGGGAGCGCGCCAGTGCACAAACAGCAGGTGTTTCCAACGCATGCTCAGCACAGGACGCCAGTTGCGGTCGTTCATCGGGGACACTCCTGACCTGAGAGTTTCAGCCAGCGGCTAATCCGCTTGCGGTTGCGGGCAACTATCCAATACCCCAGCTCCACAAGCCACACAAACGGGGCGCGCATCAGAAGGCGCGCCAAGAAGCGGTTGCCAAGTTGTTCCATTATGAACAGCACCGCACGCCCCGCCCGATAGACGCGCCCCTCGTTGGTAATCACATGCACGCCCCGCAAGAGGTTATTGGGGTTCACCCTTTGTAGGACTTCTGGTGGCGCGATTTGGAACGGCACAATACGGAACATCCCTCGCTGGTCGCGTTGCCGAATGCGTGCGACCGACCACGCACAGAAATCGCACTCACCATCCCAAAGAAGCCAGTGGGGCGCATTGGGTTGAGCCATCACCCTAATTATACGCAAAAGAGGGGCTAAGTCTTAACTCAGCCCCGTGAATGCTCTGAGCCAGTGCGGCTCTTGCTTTAGTTGCGGTTGCGTCGGCGCAGTGCCAACAGACCCGCAAGACCTGAACCGAGCACCAGCATGCTGGCAGGCTCGGGTACCCAATCTTGCTCCACCAGCAGAAGCGCTGCGGTGGAAGCGCCCGGAGCACCCGTCACAAACAGCGTGAAGCTCTCGTAGACCGTCACATCGTTTGCAGGCGTGCTCAGGGTCTCGTTCAGCACGATGCTGAAGGAACCATCGGTTCCACCGAAGCCCGAACCTCTGATCGAGCCGTTGCGGTCGTAAATAATCACGTTGTCCGAGTTGCGCACGACTTTCTTGAACCAGGCGATAGATGCATTACCCTGCACGAACCCCGCAATCACGAAGTTGAAGCCTGTCAGATTGGGTCCAACACCAGGGTTGTAGGCGATGGTGTAGATTCCGTTGAACGAGCCGTTGGTGAAGCTGGTGCCGTTGCCAACCAAGATGGGGTTGGGCGTCGCCGCAGCTGTTAGGAAGGTCACTTGGGGGAGCGGGTTGGTAATCACAGTTGCCGGGACACTCACCGACACGGTACCGGGATTGAGCTGTCCAGTGCTCTGAACAATCGTCACATTCCAGCCAGCGTGCGCAATGGCAGAGATTGCAACTGCCAGTGTAACAGCCAAAACATTTCTTCGCATCGTCTATCCTCCTTTTCCGTGGGAGTATCCGGGCGGATGGATACTCCATATGAGCAGTAGCAACTTTTGTGCCAAATACCCATATTATCACTGCCCTTATTATACCACAGAATTTGGGCGTTTGCAAGGGCACGGCGCCCAAATTCCCCGATTATGGCTTCTGAATGGGCAGATTCAGCGAGATGGAGGCAGGAGCGCCCTCTACGCGCCGCACTGGTTGACGCCAGTGCGACTCGTGGTAGTAGCAGAGTGCCTCTTGCTCCTCTTGGCAGTGGTAGACCAGCAGGTGCAGTTCCAACTCGGCAGTGTCGGCACTCAGCTGGAGCGGAAGGCTCAGCTCGGTGCGCTTCAGGTCATAAACTGCTTCGCGCTTGCCGTCCACTGTACCGCCCGAGACGACCACACGCACCTGAGAGCGCGCCTGGGGGTTCAGTTTGTGCCCCTCAGGAAGCTGGATACGCAAGTTCACAGTGGGGTTCGCACTCCCAACTGCGAGTTCAGGACGCTCTGTCAAGGTAATCGGCGCGGGGGCAGGCGGCTTGATCGCCTCCAGCCCGCGTATCACCAGCGTCGCCACTCGGCGGGTTTTGAGGTCTGCGATGCGAATCAGGTGGTTGTTCGTGTCGGCGATGTAGAGTTTGCCGTTAGCATAGGTGATCCCGCCGGGTTCATCAAAAGTGGGGCGTTCGCCATCGCGTGCACCTTCCTCGCCCGTGCCCAAGAAGGTACGGATTTCGCCTCGTGTGGGGTCAATACGCTTGATTTTGTTGTTGTAGGTGTCTGCCACATAGAGCGCGCCTTCAGCATACACCACGCCGAGCGGGTGTTGCAGGCGCGCTTCGCGCCCGACCCCATCGCGGTCGCCGAACTCAAACAGGTCGCCTCCGACAACTGTGTCCACGCGTCCTTCAGGGGTCAGGTCTGCCGAGCGGATACACGAGACCTCACTGTCGGCGAAGTAGAGCTTCTTGCCGTCGGTCGCCAGCCCAGAGGGTTGGGCTAAGGCGCAAAGAGCATGGGGAGCATCGTAGCAGGCTTCGCGCCCCGTACCTGCGTGCGGCTCCAACTCCAGCGTGGTGGGGTTCATCCGCCATAGCTGGTGCGAGCCTGCCATCGCGATATAGAGCGTGCCGTTGTGCAGGAGCACATCCCACGGCGAGTTGAGTGCCGTTTCGCGTCCCCTACCCGCACGCGGAGGATACACACGGCTCTGCTCACCCGTGCCCCCGATGGTGGTGACGGTGCGCGCCTTCAGGCCTGCCTTGCGGATAGCGTGATTGTCGGTGTCGGCGATATAAAGCGTCTCGGTGGCAGGGTCAAACGCCATCCCCTGAGGGTTGCGGAAGGTCGCCTTCTCAAAGCTCCCGTCGTCCATCCCCGCCTGACCTGAGCCGATAACCATCTCTACCGAGTTGTCTTTGAGCGACACCACGATAATTCGGTGGTGGTTCGAGTCGGCGATGAAGAGCCGCTGGGTCTTCTCATCGGCATAGACCTTGCCGGGGAAGTTCAGCACCGTGCGGGGTTTGCGTGCGCGTTCCAGCTTGAAGTGCAGGGGCGTTCGGTCTAACTGCCCGCGCGCCTCGGCGGTCGCAATCACCTTGCTAATCGCTTGGTCAAAAATCTCGTAGATGCCCTCGCCAGAGTGATAGCCTACAATTTTGCCCTGCGGGTCGATTAGCACGAGGGTGGGCCACGCACGCACAGCGTACTGGCTCCAGACAGTCATCTGGTTGTCGTTCACCACAGGGTGTTCAATCTCGTAGCGCAGAATCGCTTGGCGGATGTTCTCAGTCTCCTGCTCGCCGAAAAACTTCGCCGAGTGGACGCCAATCACCACCAGCTCGTTGGCGTATTTGCGTTCCAGTTTCTTCAGGTCGGGCAAGATATGCATACAGTTGATACAGCAGTAGGTCCAGAAATCCAGCAGGACGACCTTCCCGCGCAGTTCGCGCAGGCTGAGGGGGCGGTCGGTATTGAGCCACTGGAGACCTTCGGGGAAATCGGGCGCGTTTACTCTACCTTCCATCGTTGGACTCTCCTGAGCGGTTGCGAGTTGGGACTGAGGGCGCGCAGACAGCCACAACAGCGCCACCAACATCCCACATGCCACCGTAAGGGTGCTAATCAGAACGAGCATTTTCATAGACGCGGGTATTGTACCTTGTGTGTTGCTTCAGAGGCTCGCTAAGGTGAGGTTCAGTTCGGGGAACCGCTTGGGAGTGAACGGATGGTTGCCTGGTACGACTTGGGTCAGCACATAGCCTTGCTCGCTCCAGTGGAACTCTTCCACCATCAGTGGCTCCAGTTCAATAAGCCACGCCCACTCCACCTGCGCTTGGTGATACAGCGCCAACTTCTCGCCTCGGTCGTACTGGCGTGTGCTGGGGCTGAGGATTTCTACGACGAGGTCGGGCACACCATAGATGGCTTGCTCGATGCGTGCTTCTGCCAGGCGTTCGGTTGAGAAGAAGGCGAGGTCAGGTGCAACGGCGACTTCGTTCGCCTCATCCAGCACAATCAGCGTGTCGGGGAACAGGGCGCCCAACCCCTTCGCTTGCAGGTGGTTCAGCAGGCGCGCCCCCAATCCAAGCGCCAACTGGTTGTGTCGCGGGGTTGGACGAGGCATCTCACGCACCTCCCCAAGCACCAGCTCCCACTTGCCCTGAGCTGTTCCGTGCTCGGGCAGTGCCAAAAACTGAGCGAGCGTCATCCGCCCAACAGTGGTAGCCACCATCGTATGCTACTCTCGTGTGGATTATACCGCACTGGAGTAAGTGTGGGAGCGTCTGTACTGTGGTTTCAAGTCAGAGTTTCTGCCCTCACCTCAGCCGAGAAGTTGACGTTTAGTGATTTTATCTTCCTACCTCTGAGCCAACAATCCTACGATACGCCTCACGGTATCGGGCGCGGGTCTGCTCCACGATGGCAGGGGGGAGTTCGGGCGCGGGGGGTTGCTTGTTCCACCCGGTTGTCTCCAGATAATCACGCACGAACTGCTTATCAAAGCTGGGCTGCGGCTTGCCCGGCGCGTACTGCTCGGCGTCCCAGAAGCGGGATGAGTCGGGTGTGAGCGCCTCGTCAATCCAGAGCAGGTTGCCTAAAGCGTCCACCCCAAACTCGAACTTGGTGTCGGCAAGAATCACCCCTCGCGCACGGGCATACTCAGAAGCGTGCCGATAAAGCGTGAGGCTGATGGAGCGCAACCGCTCGGCGCGCTCCGCCCCTACCAGTTCGCATGCTTGCTGGAACGAGATGTTCTCGTCGTGCCCCGTCTGTGCTTTGGTGGCTGGGGTGAAGAGCGGTTCGGGCAGGGCATCTGCCTTGCGCAGGCCTGCGGGCAGTTCCAAGTCGTGGAGCACCACGGGCTTCTGTTCGCCCCCAGCTTGGCGATACTCTTTCCAGAGCGAGCCTGCGATATAGCCCCGCACGACGCACTCGATCGGCAACGGTTGGGCACGACATACCAGCATCGTACGCCCCTCTAATATCGGGCGGAAGGGGTTGGGGTCGGCAATCCCCGCCGAACGGAGCGCGTCCGCAATCACCTCCCAGTCAGTGCTGAGCAGGTGGTGGGGCTGGATTGGCTCCAACATTCGGAACCAGAATGCGCTGAGTGCGGTCAGGATGCGCCCCTTGTCAGGGATAGGCGTGGGGAACACCACATCAAACGCCGAGAGACGGTCAGTGGCAATCATCAGCAGGTGGTCGCCACACACATAGGTATCGCGCACCTTGCCCCGCGAGTGCAACGGAAGCGGAAGGTCGGTCTGGAACACGGTCTGCACAAGCCAACTGCTTCAGGCAGTTCGGCAAGATTCCTGCCGACCTATCGGCGGCGTCGTGCGGAGATAATCTCGGTGTTGGCGCCGTACCAGTGCAAGCCCCCGCCGTAGCGCCCGTGTTCCATCTTGATACAGCGGTCTACAATCACCTTCAGCCCGGCGCGTTCGGCGAGTTCCGCCGACTCCAAGTTCACGATGCGCAACTGGAACCACACGCACCACGCGCCCTTCTGGATTGCCTGCTCCACAATCGGCACGCATTCGCGGGCGGGGCGAAAGATGTCCACCACATCCACAGGGTCGGGGACGCTCAACAGGTCGGGGTAGCACCGCTCGCCCAGAATCTCCTCGGCGGAGGGGTTCACAGGGATGACCCGATAGCCTTCGTACTGCAAGTAGGCGCCCACCATGTTGCTCGCCTTGTAGCGGTCGGTGGACATCCCCACGATGGCAATCGTGCGGGCGTTGCGCAAAACCTCCCGAATGGTGTCCACATCTTGATAGCGTGCCCTCAGCTCAGGGGGCAGAATGGTATTTAGCGTGATTTCGCAGGCAATCGGCTCATACATCGCTTATTTCTCCTTGTCTATCGCCCACAGGGCTTGGTCTAAGTCCCACAGCAGGTCGTCCAGCGTCTCCAGCCCGATGGAGAGCCGTATCATCTCAGGACCAATCCCTGCTTGGCGGAGTTCTTCGTCCGAGAGTTGCTGGTGGGTCGTTGAGGCGGGGTGGATGACCAGACTTCGCACATCGCCCACATTCGCCAAGTGCGAGAAGAGTTGGAGGTTCTGGATGAAGCGTTTGCCTGCCTCGCGCGGGTCGATGCCGTTGCTTTTGATTCCGAACGAGAAGACGGCGCCCGGCTTGCCCTGCAGATACTTCTGCGCCAAAGCATGGTCAGGGTGGTCAGGCAGACCTGCGTAAGAGACCCACGCCACGCGCGGATGTTGCTTCAAGAACTGAGCGATACCTAAGGCGTTTTGCACATGGCGCTCCATTCGCACCGAGAGGGTCTCTATGCCTTGCAAAATCAAGAAAGCGTTGAAGGGGGACAAACAGGCGCCCACATCCCGCAGGGCTTCCGCACGCACCTTCATCAGGAAACCGTAGTGCCCGAAAGTGTCGTAGAACCGCAGGTTATGATAAGCGGGCGAGGGGTTCGCAATCGTCGGGAAGTGGCTGTAGTCAAACTTGCCCGATTCGGACACAATCCCCGCGATGGAGTTGCCGTGCCCGCCCAAGAACTTGGTGGCGGAGTGGAGCACAATCGTGGCGCCCCACTCAATCGGTCGGCAGAGGTAAGGCGTGGCGAAAGTGTTGTCCACAATCAGCGGGATTTTGTGGGCGTCTGCCAGCTGAGCGAGGCGCTCTATGTCCAACACGCTCCCGCTGGGGTTGCCGACCGTTTCGCCATAGAGGGTGCGCGTACGCGGTGTGATGGCGCGCTCCCAGCCGTCCCAATCGTGAGGCTCCACCAGATGCACCTTCACCCCCAACTTCTTGAAGGTATGCACGAACTGGGTGACGGTTCCGCCATAGAGGTGGCTCGAGGCGACGACCTCATCGCCCGGCTCCAGCAGGGCAAAGAAGGTCAGGAACTGTGCCGACATCCCGCTCGCTGTGGCGACCGCCCCCGTGCCACCCTCCAACGAAGCGACACGCTCCTCCAGCACAGCGGTCGTGGGGTTGTTGATGCGGGTGTAGATGTTGCCGTACTGCTTAAGCTCAAACAACTGCGCCGCGTAGTCGGGGTCGTAGAACACATACGAAGTGGTCTGATAGATAGGCACGGCGCGCGCTCCTGTGTGAGGGTCAGGGACATGTCCTGCGTGGAGCATGCGCGTCTCAAAGCCGAACTGACGACGCTTCGGGAACCGCTCTCCTGCGCTCATGGCAGAAAAGTATACCTGCTGGGGGTGAGTAGAGCCCCTCAGTCCATCTGTTTTTTTGAAGCATGCGGGGGGACACTCGGCTGATAGGGGTACATCTTCTGAGTTCAAGTTTGAAAACGCCTGCCACTTTTAGACGCAGACTGAAGCACCGAACAGCGAGCTTCCGTTCAACCCGCAATGCCCATCCTGTCACCCTGAGCGAAGCGAAGGGTCTCTGCTTGGGTTTCGTTGAGATTCTTTGCTTCGCTCAGAATGACAGTTGGGGGCGAAGGAGCTAACGAAGACTGTCAAAATATGGGCGGGTTGGCATAATTTTGAACTCAAGAGATGTACCCTTATCAGGGGACACTCGGGGGAAATGGAGAGCCTTCGGGAGCCTCCGTGTATTCAGACTTCACAAATATAGACTTGTAAGCGTACGAGGTTCCCGCTCCACGATAGGAGGGGTCGCCCGTGCTGAAGCCATCCTGCTCCCACACACTGGGACGCGACTCAGAAGGACAGAACCAGATTTTGTCGTTCTTGACATAGGGCTGAGGGTGTTTGAAAAATGCTGGGTTTGCGGGCGTTCCGCCCCCATCGCTTTTCGTGGGGCGCCCCTTTCTGTCATTCTGAGCGCAGCGAAGAATCTCAAAGAACCCCCAACACAAACCCTTCGCTTCGCTCAGGGTGGGCATTCCGACTACCCGACTGCTCACTGCCCTGTGAAGCAGGATTTATGAAAGCCTGCTTGCGAGCTGGAATCCCCACTCGTCATCCTGGGCGAAACGAGAACAGATTTGTCCCCCTCACACATCTAGGGTACAATTTAGCCACGCTAAGCATCAGGAGACGACTATGCCGACCCGAGACCAAGTATTGGATGCCCTAAGCCAGATTATCGACCCCGACCTGCACCGCGATATTGTTTCGTTAGGGTTTGTGAAGGATGTCGTGATTTGTGATGGGGCGGTAAAAACGGTGATTGAACTCACCACGCCCGCCTGCCCCGTGAAAGACCAAATGAAGGCGGAAGCCGAACGGCTGATTGCCTCGTTGCCTGGCGTGCGTAGCGTGAATGTGGAGATGACCGCCCAAGTGCGCACCCGCCAGATTGACCCCCAAGACCTTCTGCCCGGCGTGAAACATGTGGTCGCTATCGCCAGTGGCAAAGGCGGGGTAGGCAAGTCCACGGTCTCGGTGAACCTTGCGGTCGCCTTAGCGCAAGCGGGCGCCAAGGTCGGACTGCTGGACGCCGATATCTACGGTCCCAGCATCCCGAAGATGCTCGGCTGTCAAGGCGAGAAGCCCCTGGTGGAGTCGAACCAGCTCATCCCCATCCGACGCTACGGTATCTCGGTGATGTCGCTGGGCTTTTTGCTGGAGGAAGACCAAGCAGCGATGTGGCGCGGTCCGATTGTCGCAGGCACGGTACGCCAGCTCTTTGCCGATGTGCGCTGGGGCGAACTGGACTACCTGCTGGTGGATTTACCGCCGGGCACGGGCGACGCGCCGATGACCACCGCCCAGACCGTCCCGCTGACCGGGGTGGTGATTGTGATGACCCCGCAGGAGGTCGCTGCCACTATCGCAGGCAAGTCGGTCGCCCTGTTCCGTCGGCTGAACGCGCCGATTTTGGGTGTGGTGGAGAACATGGCGGAGTTCGTGTGCCCATGTTGTGGCGAGCGGACGGCGATTTTCCCCGGACCAGGAGCGCATGTGTTCGCCCAGCGGTTAGGCGTGCCGTTCTTGGGGTCGGTGCCGTTAGACCCCGTCGTGAGCCGTTCGAGCGACCAAGGTCTGCCTGCCTTGCTCTCGGCGCCCGAGTCGGCTCAGGCGCAGGCGTTCCGTGAAGTTGCAGGGAGGCTCGCCGCGGAGATTAGCATCGCACGCTTCGCCCAAGTCTAAGACTGCCCATTCCGCCCGTTGCGCGAAGTGCGTTCGCGCTTTCGGCGGTACTCTTCGCGTATCTGTTGGGTGACTTGGTCAAACGCCTCACGGTGCGCTTTGCGGAACTGCTCCAGCGATTGGCGCACCTCTTTCAGCACCACCCACACCAGAGCGACCAGCACGCCCAGCACCACCAGCAGGTACACCCCCGCCCACCGAAGCCAGAGCCGTTTCGCCTCAACGCCCTCTTCGGGCAGTTGACGCATCAGCACGATGGCGAGCGGAACCATCGCCACCAGTAGCCCCAGCAGAATCGTCATCCAAGCACGATACGATATGCGTCTCATCAGGCTGTGTAGGTAGGCGTGAGCGCTGAGCGTCGGAGCGCGTCAATCCCTTGCGCTACGCTGGGCGCGCCGAACACACTGGAGCCTGCGACCAACACCTGTGCCCCCGCTTCCACCAATCGGCGTGCGTTCTCGGGCGATACGCCCCCATCCACCGAGAGCAGAGCCGAACTGCGACTCGCTTTCAACAGTGTGGACGCTTGCGCCACCTTCGGGAGCATGCCCTCGATGAACTCCTGACCGCCAAAACCAGGGTTGACCGTCATGATGAGTAGCAGGTCTATGTCCGCGAGGAGGGCTTCCACCATCACCAACGGCGTGTGGGGGTTCAGGGCGACCCCTGCGCCACACCCCCGCTCCTTGATTTGCTGAATGACCCGATGCAGGTGCACACACGCCTCCGCATGCACGGTAATCAGGTTCGCCCCCGCCTCGGCAAAGGCAGGAATGAGCTGTTCGGGACGCTCTATCATCAGATGCACATCGAACGGCAGACTGCAATAAGGGCGCAGGGCGGACACCATCGGCGCGCCGAAGGTCAAGTTCGGCACGAAATGCCCATCCATTACATCAAAATGCACCCAATCGGCGCCCGCCTGCTCAAGCGCTTGAACCGTCTCGCGCATGATGCCGAAGTCGGCAGAGAGAATCGAGGGCGCGATTATCGGAGCCGTCTGGCTCATTGGCTCATCTCCTGCACCAGTTGGTCGTCCACATAGATGCGGATGCGCACGGGCGAACCCTGTGCCGTAATCGGAATCTCGTACAGACTGCCACCCGCCTTGCGCTCGTCAAGCACCACGCGCCTGCCGTTGGCGTCCTCCACCTCAATGCGCACCTGGCGGTCAGGCTGGTCACGCAGGTCTACCTTGACGACGAACTCGCGCTGGGTGGCTTGGTTGGCAGGGGGTGGAGTGGGGGCTGACGGTGGCGGTGTCTCGCCTTGACCGATACTGACAATCAGCTTCACCGATTGTGAGCGGTCTATTCGTGCCCCAGCGGGCGGCACAGTAGCAATCACAAAACCCAGCGGGACGGAAGTGCTGGTGCGCTCTTCATTTGTGTCCATCACCGACAGACCAGCGCGCTCCAACTCGGCACGCGCTTGCGACTCGGGCTTGTTGTTGACATCGGGCACCACCGCAAAGCGCGAGCCACGGCTCACCCAGAGGTACACCTTGCTCCCTTTGGGGATTACGCGCCCTTCGGGAGGACTCACCGAGTAGACCACGCCGGGCGGATACTGCTCGCTGTAGCCCTCTTGGCGCACTTCGGGTTCGAAACCCATCTCGGTCAACAGGCGGTTCACCTCATGGAGTTCCTTGCCCACCACGGGGGGCACAGGGCGGTCTTGAGGAGCCGATTGTAGCGCCAACCAACCCGCCACACCCACCACGATTGCCACCACCACCAGCGCGAACATCACCCTCAGCAGGGTACGCAACCAGCGCGGGATGTCGTCTTCTTCCGCATCGTCCTTCAGGCGCGGGGACGGCTTGGAAACGGGGGGCGGAGTTGTGGCGGGGCGTGCAAACAGGTCGCCCGACACCGTGAGCGGGTTCTCGGAAGGGGGCAGGTCAATCGGTGACCAACCGAGCGGTTTGCCAAAGCGCAGGGCATCGCGCACCGCTTTTAGGTCGTTGAGCAGTTTGAGCGCGCTTTCGTAGCGTTGGCTCGGCTCTTTTTGCAGGCACTTGGCGATGATGCCCTCCACTGTGCGCGGGACAGCGGGATTGCGCTGGCGCGCGGAGGGGATAGGCTCGTTCAGGTGCGCCTCGGCGGTCAGCACGGGCGTATCGCCTATGAAGGGGAGCGCGCCCGTGAGCATCTCGTAGAAAAGGACCCCGCAGGCATACAGGTCGCTGGCGGTGCTGGGCGCGCCCCCACGAAACAGCTCAGGCGCGGTGTAGCCTACCGAGCGCGCCTCGTGCGCCGTGAGCAGGAGCGGTTCGGCACGGTACACCGCACGCATCCCCACCCCATTCAGCCACACATGCCACTCCGACCCCACTAGCACATTCGCAGGGCGCACATCGCCATGCACCAAACCCGCCTGATGCACCGCTACCAGCCCCTCCACAATGCCAATCATAATCTCCACCGCAATCGGCACGGTGAAGGGCGCGGTGCGACGAATGCGAGTCGCTAAGTCCAGCGCCCGAATGAACTCTTCGACCAAGAACACCGTCTCCTCGTCGCGCACCAGCTCGTACAGCTCAGGCAGGTTCGGATGGCGAATCTGTTGACGGGCACGCACCACCTGTTCCAACGCCTCTAGCAGGGCGGCGTTCTTGTGATAGGGCGCACGCACCACCTTCACTGTCACCACGCGCCCACGCGCCAAGTCGCGTGCCCGATAGAGACTGAACAAGAGTCCTTCCGCTATCTGCTCCAACAGCTCGTAACGCGTTGCCAGAACATTCCCTGTCATGGCAGTTCACTGCAAGTATACCTGTGTGGAGGGGAGTAAAAAATGCTGGGAGTGCAGGCGGGACGCCTGCACTTGTGGCTCGGATATGTTGCCTGTATAGCCCTCACCCATCCCAACCCTCCTGACAAGGGTCAATCACTAAGGTTCAACATCCTACCTGCCCTGCCCAACTTTCAAACCCCGCTTTGAGCCACAAAGCCCCAACTGTCATTCCCAATCCCCTCCCTGTCATTCGCAGTCCCCTCCCTGTCATTCGCAGTCCCCTCCCTGTCATTCGCAGT
>OGCI01001238.1_pt1 | contig 22469 bp, 22 predicted proteins | sample 1570021 | NCBI WGS metagenome assembly OGCI01 (sample SAMN06264664, study PRJEB24512) | hot springs metagenome | isolation source: Hot spring water | place: South Africa: Tshipise | collected 2015-06-21 | reverse complement strand
AACCGGACCTGGTGGTTATTTCTCCCAACGATCCTACGGCAATGGATCAGTATGTCCGTGAATGCAAAGAACTGGGCATTCCTTATGTATATGATCCCAGTCAACAGGTGGTTCGAGTAAGCGGGGAAGAATTAAGACGGGGTGTGGACGGGGCGCATAGCCTGTTCGTAAATGAGTATGAATTTGGGTTGCTCCAGAAACACACTGGTTTTTCTGCTGAGGAGATTGTTCAGCGGGTTGGCTTTGTAGTGGTAACCCTCGGCGCAAATGGTGCTGACATTTATGCAGAAGGCATCAAGTACCATGTCAGTTCGGTTCCCCCGCGGGAGATTCTGGACCCAACAGGGGTAGGAGATGCATTCAGAGGAGGATTCTTAAGAGGATATGCTTTAGGGTTGGATTGGGAAATTTGTGGCAGAATGGGTGCGGTTGCAGCGGCATACTGCCTGGAAGTGAAAGGTCCCCAGGAACATTTCTATACCATTGAAGAATTTGTCAGCCGGTATCGTCAGAATTTTGATGATGACGGTAAACTGGATATCCTGTTATCAAAAGTCGCAAAAGAAATTAAGAACTGAAAAAAGTAAGGAGTAACCATGTCTGGATTTGATATCAAAGATCCCAAGTTGGCAGAAGGCGGACGATTGCGTATCGAATGGGCTGAACGAGAAATGCCTGTGCTTCGTTCTATTCGTGAACGTTTTGCCAAAGAACGTCCTCTGGCTGGAGTCAGAATTTCTGCCTGTTTGCATGTCACCACTGAAACGGCAAATTTAATGCGAACGCTACAGGCTGGCGGCGCTGATGTTGTCTTGACCGCCTCTAACCCGTTATCTACTCAGGATGATGTAGCGGCGGCATTGGTCAATGTGTTTGAGATCCCCACCTTTGCCATTAAGGGTGAAGATAACATTACCTATTACAAGCATTTGCGCGCGGCTCTGGATCATCAACCCCATTTGACTATGGATGATGGTGCAGATCTGGTCAGTACTCTTCATAAAGAAAGACGAGAGTTGCTGGCAAATGTTGTGGGTGGAACCGAAGAAACCACAACCGGCGTCATCCGTCTTCGCGCTATGGCGGCGGATGGGGCGCTTGCTTTCCCCATCATTGCCGTGAATGATGCGCTAACCAAGCATTTATTTGATAATCGGTATGGTACTGGACAATCAACTATTGACGGAATTGTCCGGGCTACCAATGTGTTACTGGCTGGAAAAGTATTTGTGGTTGCCGGGTATGGTTGGTGTGGACGAGGTTTGGCAAGCCGTGCCCGTGGACTGGGTTCCAATGTCATTGTGACGGAGGTGGATCCCTTAAAAGCCCTTGAAGCGGTGATGGATGGGTACCGTGTCTTACCCATGAGCGAAGCGGCTAAAATTGGCGATATCTTCTGTACGGTTACAGGCGACATCAATGTGATTGACCGTCATCATTTTGAAGTGATGAAGGACGGAGCGATTGTTTCCAACTCCGGACACTTCAATGTGGAAATTAATATTCCTGCGCTGGAAGAGATGTCCCAATCGAAGCGGCTGGTGCGTCCGTTTGTGGAAGAGTACACCCTCAAGGATGGACGGCGCATCTATCTGTTAGGAGAGGGGCGTCTGATTAATCTGGCATCTGCTGAGGGACATCCAGCCAGTGTAATGGATATGTCCTTTGCTAACCAGGCTTTAAGTGTGGAATATATGCTCAAACATCATGGCGAATTAGAGAAGAAGGTTTATTCTGTCCCAGACGCCATTGATCAGGAAATCGCGCGATTAAAACTGGAGTCGATGGGAATTGAGATTGATACCCTCACAGAGGAGCAAATTCAATACCTCAATTCCTGGGAAGAAGGCACGTAAATCGTCTGATGAAAAGATGCCGGGCTGGAGTTTAATCCCAGCCCGGTTTTTCTTACTTAACAGGAATTATCCAGGCTTTTGTAAACTCTTTCAAATGAAACGGGGAAACAGGAAATACAGAATTGGGAGTTCCTGCTGCCGCCCATACCACGTCGAATTGGAGAAGATCCTCATCCATGTAGGTGGGAATGGGTTGCCGGTGGCCGACAGGAGGTACGCCACCAATGGGAAATCCAGTGATTTGTCCGACTTCCTGGGCGGTGGCTTTTCTGATTTTATCCTTAAGAAGATCACCCACCTTTGATTCATCTACCCGATTTCGTCCGCTGACCAACAATAAAATGGGAGTCTGATCCCTGGAAAGAATAAAAACCAGTGATTTCACAATTTGTCCAACTTCACACCCAATCGATTGTGCCGCTTCCGTAGCTGTTCGGGTACTGGTGGGTAATTCCTGTACCTGTCCAAAATAACCCAAAGCATTCAAAGTGATCTGGACTTTTTCTGCCAGTGGATGCATCTTTCTCTTTCTTACGGGACAAAAATATTGCAGTTCCAAATTTGTCGAAGAAGTTCTCTTAATTGCCAGAGACCTTGTTCAATGGGAAGGCATTCAATGTACTCTTCAGCAGTATGGGCTTTAGCGCCGTTTGTAATTCCAATGGTTACGGCAGGTATTCCAAGGCTCAATGGAAGATTGGCTTCCGTCGAACCGATTTCGTGCCTTGGTGGAATATCCATCTGGCGCAAGATGTTTTCCAGTAAGGTAACCATAGGATGATTCTCTGAAATGCTCCCTGCAGGGCGATTCCCGATAGGAGTAAGAAATACCTTGACTGAACCGGACTCAAATCGCCGGACAGTTTCCTGTAGTAAATTTTCAATCCTTCTCAGTGCCTCTGAGGTTTCAGATCGGAGATCCACTTCAATCAAGGCGTGTGGGGCGATACTGTTTATAGAAGTTCCTCCACGGATGATGCCAATGTTCAGGGTAGTGCGGGGAAACCGGGGAAGTTGCATATCTAACAGGGCTCTGGAAAGGCGAATAATTTCATGGACAGCCGAGGGGGCTCCCGCATCTGACCAGGAATGACCTCCGGGAGTCTGAATCTCGATACGGTATCGGCTCACTCCCAACCCTCGATGAAGAATACATCCCAACCCCATACCTTCTAAGGAAATATAAACGGTTGGCATCCCTTCAAAACGTTTCAGGAGGGCTTTCATCCCCTTTAAGTTTCCCAATCCCTCTTCACCAGTTGTTGCAACCAGCCAGAGATTTCCCCTTGTGGCGGGGTTCTCGTCTATCAAGGAAGGCAAATTTAACAATGCCGCACAGCCAAGTGCATTGTCTCCAATACCTGCTCCGCATATTCGATTTTCTTCCCGAATAAGGTGAAGGGGAAATTCCGCTGGAAATACGGTGTCCATGTGAGCAGTAATGACCACCTGGAAGGTGGTAAGGGTTCCGGGGTAAAGAGCCAGTACATTTCCCGCTTCGTCAATTTCGGGTTGAAGTTGTCTTAAGGCATTCCAGCGTGAGGAAATAAAATCCGCTCTTGCCTTTTCCTGAAAGGTTGGCGCAGGGATTTGTTGAATGGTGCAGGCATCTTCGATCACTCTTTGGGTGATTTCCTGAAGACTTGCCGTCATACCTGCCTCACCCGTTCTTTAAGGAGTTCTAGACGGGCTTTTGCCAGTCCGGGTAAAGCATCCAACGCATAAAAGGGGTCTGTTCCTTCCACCACCAGGGAAGAGGAAATGCTTCCTTGAAGGGCGGCTTGAACGGGGTCATAGGTTGTGTAGTATCCGACAAGAAATCCTCCACAGAAAGCATCACCCGCGCCTGCAGGACAGCGCACGTTTGAGGGGTACGCAGGAATGACCCATTTTTTACGGGATGCTGTTTCGAAGAGGTACTGTCCTTGCGCACCTCGACGAATTACAACAAATTCACATCCCATTGCAGCAATGCTTTCTGCCATTTCCCATAGGTTCTCTGTTCTTCCCGAAAATAAACGGGAAATATTCTTTTCGCTGGTGTGAAACACCGTCAAACCATTTACCATCAAAGGAATATCATCCAAAAAGGCAGGGTCCATATACCCTTTTCCTGTATCCAGAGAAATAGTATTGATTTGCCCTTGTCGTAAATTTGCTGGTAGCAAGAGATGAGAAAGGAAATCAATTGAACAAATGTGGACTGCAGACGCGTCAAGATATTCTGCTGGAATTTCATGGCTTCGAATTGTAAAAGGTCCCGGTTTGTTTCTCGAGTCCAGAGAATTCGTGCTCGCTTTATAGCCAATAAGTTCCCGGGGAAAAGGACGGTTTAAACTATTCAGGAAAACCTCTAAATTTTCGTCCTCTTCAAAACTGGAATTTTGATAAACAATTAATTCCCGATGATCAATGGTGTCTTCTACCCGTTGAAGTCCCCGGATGTCAAAATTCCAACGTTTGATTTTATTAATCCATTCCTCTGGATAATCATGGCTTACCCGGGCAACAATTCCAATATCCTTTTCCCAGACAGCGGCTCCAACCGCTGCATACAGGGCGTTTCCTCCGGGCTGGTTTTGAATAAATTCGTTATTGGGTAAGGCAATAAACGACTTTCTCAGCTGGCCAATAATGACAAACCTTATTGGAGATACCGGCAGGTCCATAAATTCTGGAAATGAGAAGGCTACTTGCTGCTCAATTCAGAAAGAAGGCGCAACACTGCCATAAGCCCAACACCTACCTTTACGCCATCGCCGGCGGTGAGCCTGGGAGGTTGCCCTGCTTTTTCTCCCGATTGAATGAGCACCAACGCACCAATTGCACCAGTGACTGCGCCTACCAAAATTCCCATCAGAAGGGTTTTCTTCTTCCAGTCCATATTCATGCTCCTTTTTTGTTTTTCAAAACTTTTATGGAAGATAGAGAACTATCTAACTTTATCCATGGAGAAATGATTGTGTTGCAGATGGTCTGGGTTTGTTTTTCTATTCTGGAGAACACCTGTTGAACTTTTGCCATCCATACAGGTGTTTTTCTTAGTATGTGGCTCAACCCTCTGATGCTTAGGACAATGATTATGAGGTTAATCAGGCTGATGAATAAAACAGGGCTGATTAACAGAATTGCAGAGATGTTTCCCCAGTGGTTGATCAGGGTGCTTTTTTGAACCGTTCCCAGAATAGATAACCCTGTCAAAACCAGAACAAGTAGAATGGTAAACCCAAGAGGTAGAAATATTTGATCTCGGACTTGTTTCTGATGAGAGGCTTTAGTGGAAACATTTAAGGATATATTTGTCTGTGCCATGACCTAATTTTATACTATTTCCATGATTTACTGCATACTGTAATGGATTTGATGCGTTTTTATATACGCAATTTTCTTTATTTTCAAGTATAATAATTTCAGGATAATTTGTCGGTTGCCCGAGATTTGAATTAAGGCTTAAACCTTTCGAAATTGGACCACTCCAACAGGAGTGTTTTGAGAATTTTGAGAAAATTGGTTAAGGATGATGTGAAGAGGTCTTTTGGATGTAATCATTGTGAAGTACTGGTTTACTATCCAGGGGCCTTCCTGTCCGATACCATTTTGATTCAGGGATAATATTATTACCTGAGTCGTTATTTATTCGCTCCGTGTTGATTGAGTCATCGAAGGTTTAAGCCGCATTCAGATGAGATTGCGGCTTTTAGGTTTTTAAATGGCTGGCGTTGTTACTGCTCTGGTATCACAAAAACGAAATGCTCAAAGGATCAATGTGTTCATTGATGGTAAGTTTGCTTTTTCACTCTCAAGAATCGTAGCCGCATGGTTGAAAGTAGGACAGTTTTTGCCGGACGAAAAAATTGAGCAGTTAAAGCAAGAGGATGCCAGAGAAGCGGCGATGCAATCAGCCCTGAGGCTTATCAGTGTTCGACCCAGGTCTGAAGCAGAGATTCGGGAGCGGCTTCAATCCAAAAACTTTCCTGAGAACGTCGTGGAAAGCGTCATTTCCCGTCTAAAGGAAAGTGGATTGGTAGGGGATGTCGAATTTGCCCGCTTGTGGCTGGAACAAAGACAACATTTTCGTCAGAAAAGCCGCAAAGTTATTGCAATGGAGCTTCGTCAAAAAGGCGTGACAGACGAGATTATTCAAGAGGTTCTGGCGGAGTCTCCCGGAGATGATCAGACTGCCTATTTTGCGGGACAGAAATACCTGAGGCGGATCATTCATTTAGGAAAAAGAGAATTTTTTCAAAAAATGGTGACTTATCTTGCCCGAAAAGGTTTCTCTTATGAAGTGTCTCGCGAGACAGCAAATCGTCTTTGGGAAGAAATTTCTGATGGTTCCTCAAAATTCGATGGAAGAGAGGATACAGAAAAATGGGACAATTTGGATGGGTGATTATACTTGTAGTGTTGATTCTTGAAATAATTCTTGGGATTGTGGCAGTATATTTCCTCAATCGAAAGTACCGTGAAGAGTACCGGAAAGAACAGGAAGCAAAAGCCGATAATATTATTAATCAAGCCACAGAAAAAGCGCGCATCATTCAACTCGAAGCAAAGGACAAGGCTCTAAAAATTCAGCAGGAAGCGGAAACAGAAATCAGCCGCAGACGTCAGGAACTTGCTCGCGAGGAGGAGCGGTTAACCAAACGAAGAGCCGAGCTGGATCATCGTATGGAGCGCCTTGAACAACGCGAACAGATGTTGAATAAACGGCAGAGTGCAATTGATAAACGGGCAAATGAGATTGAGAAACTTTACTCTGATCAAATGCTTGAACTTCAGCGCATTGCCGAAATGAGCAAAGAACAGGCGCGTGAGGTGCTTCTGCAGGAGGTAGAAAAAGAAGCCCGCAATGATATGGCACGCATTATTCGGCAAATTGAAGCCGAAGCCCGCGTGGAAGGAGAAAAACGCGCTCGTGAGATCATTGCCGATGCTATTCAGCGCGTTGCCTCTGAACATGTTTCTGAGGTGACCACCTCGGTTGTTTCTCTTCCTAATGATGAGATGAAGGGGAGGATTGTTGGCAGAAATGGGCGGAACATTCGTACCTTTGAACAACTGGCGGGAGTGGATGTTATTGTGGATGACACTCCTGAAGCCGTCACCATTTCCTGTTTTGATTCCGTACGACGTGAAGTGGCTCGCCGCGCCTTGGAGCGTTTGATTCTTGATGGCAGAATTCATCCTGCTCATATTGAGAAAATTCTCAACGAAGAACAGCGCAATGTGGAAAAAGAAATTGAGGAGGCTGGACAGCAGGCAGCCTTTGATGCCAACGTTGCGGGGCTGCATCCGGAAATTCTCAAAATCTTGGGAAGATTGAAATTCCGTACCTCCTATGGACAAAATCAACTGGCGCATGCAGTTGAGGTTTCCCGCCTGGCGGCTGTGATTGCTTCTGAATTGGGGGCCGATGTTGAGGTGTGTAAAGCCGGTGCATTGCTCCATGATTTGGGCAAAGCCATGGATCACAATACCGAAGGAACCCATGCCATGTTAGGCGCAGAGTTTGCCCGCCGATATGGCGTACATCCAAAAGTGGTCAATTGTATTGCTTCTCATCACCATGAAGTGGAACAGGAATCTGTTGAGGCTGTAATTGTTGAAGCCGCCGATGCGATTTCTGGCGCACGTCCTGGGGCGCGCCGTGAGGATTTGGAGCAATACATCAAGCGCTTACGGGCTTTGGAGGAAATTGCCAATTCCTTCAAGGGGGTAAGCCAGTCGTTTGCTATTCAGGCAGGGCGAGAGGTAAGAATTATTGTGCGTCCCGAAGATGTAGATGACCTGGCTGCAACACGAATGGCGCGAGATATTGCCAAGAAGATTGAAGAAACCATGCAGTATCCCGGTCAGATTAAAGTGACAGTCATTCGAGAAACGCGTGCGATTGATTACGCAAAATAAACCTTTACGGAATGTGGAACACAAGGAGCCCGCGATAAAAGCGGGCTTTTTGTTCAAATGGTAATGTATGGATTTTCCATTTTTTCTTCTCCAACGGTTGTAGTTGGACCATGACCGCTTAACAGCAGGTACTCCTCTGGAAGGGTATATATCTGCTCAAGGATGCTCTGGAAAAGTAATCTGGGATCTCCTCCGGGTAAATCTGTCCTTCCTATACCGCGGTAGAAAATTAAATCACCGGTAAAAGCCATTTTTTGAGTGTGCAAAATAAAGCACACATGCCCGGGACTATGACCTGGGGTGTGAACAACTTCTATGGTTGTATTCCCCAGTTGCAGAGTTTGATGATGAACGAGCATGATCTCAGGATTGGGCAGTGGTTTCATATGGAAACCAAAATATTGAGATCCACCGCCGTCTTTCCATAGATCAAGATCGAGTGCATGGAGCGCTATGGTTGCCCGGGGAAATTGCTTACGAATGGCTTCAATTCCCCCAATGTGGTCAAAATGTGCATGTGTAATCCAAATGTTTTCAATGGTAATTTGTTTTTCCAGACATGTTTTAACAATTGTTGAAGAACCAAATGCCGGGTCGATCACCGTGGCAGATGAAGAACTTGTATCGACTAGCAGGTAAGTATTGTTGGAAAGTGGTCCTAATTCAAAGGTGAGGATTTCCAGAGTCATTCCGTCTTCTCCATTTCCAATGAGGCTGGATTCTTTAAGTCCAGAGTTTGAGGTTTGAAAAAGGTTACTCTCAGGATAAGGTTAAAGATCAAAACAGCGCCAATAAGAATCAGAGCAAATGAGTACATCCCTCTGGGGGATTGTTGATAGAGAAACCCGGCAACTGTAGGGGCAAAAAACGCCGCCAGTCCGTTGGCTGTTTCAATCAATCCATAGGCTGTTCCGGTTTCCTTTGCTTTGATATAGGTTCTGGCAAAAGCCAGACCCATTAAGCGCATTAACCGAAATCCTCCCATGAAGAGATACCCAAACGCAAAAACGTATACACTTTGCCCTTTCCAGAAAGAAAGGACGTAGATCATCCCAAGGATCTGCCCAACCAGAAAGCCATCTGGACCTTTCATTCCCCCAAAAATAAAAGCAATGAGCACATTACCCAGGCTCGCTATTGTTCCAAGGGTTCCTAACTCATTAACAGAAATTCCGGCTTCGTTGGTCAGGAAATTCGGTGTCAATGGTTGGGGCAAGTATAGAGCAAAAGAAGTAATTCCAATCGATGCCAGCAAAATAAAAAACTTCCTGTTGGATAGTAATTCAGGATTCCTTTGGGTTTCTGCGTGACTTTCGGTTTCTACAGACTTCCTGGCAAACAGGATGATAATTGTCGAAAATATAAACAGGCCCGCAGAGAACGGATAAATGCTTTTTATCCCGCTTGCCTCAGCGATAATCCCTCCGACTTTGGGACCTACAATCATTCCCAGATTGAATGCGATTGCGGTAATGGTTAATGCGCGCTCAATACTCCAGTTTTCCCGAACACTGGTGATGTATGCATTCATTGGAGCAATGACAAACGAAGTAAGGCCATATAACAGCATTCCCGCAATGAAAATATCTGCTGTAGGCGCCAAAGCCATGATGATTGCCGAGGCACTTCCCAGAAACCATGACGCCCACATCACAGGGCGATTTCCAATTTTGTCTGCAAGATAACCTGCAGGAGCCTGAGCAATTGTCATGGCAATGCCCAGTGCCCCATAAATCACGCCAATGGTTACAGAAGAGGCTCCCAGTTGTTGGAGATAAACGGGCTGGAAGTATGTGAAAAATCCTTCACCGATGCCCCAAAAAAACAGAGATATTGCGACGAGGAGAATATTTTTAGGCATTACAGGATGACCAGTTCGCGAGGTAAGTCTGAGAGAGAGTGACAACCTTCATGGGTAATGACTACATCATCTTCAATCCGAACCCCACCTTTACCAGGAAGGTAGATTCCAGGCTCAATGGTGAAAGTCATTCCATTTTCGATCACCAGGCGGTTTTCAGAAAAGAGATAGGGAGGTTCATGTCCCTCGAGACCTAAACCATGTCCTGTCCGGTGGGTGAAGAATTCACCATAACCGGCAGTTTCTATAATTCTTCGAGTGGCTTTATCAACCTCTCCGATGGGAATCCCGCTTCGCGCAACTTTTTTCCCTTCGTTATTTGCCTGTAAAACGATTTCAGCAATTCTTTGGAGTTCTGGTTCGACTTTTCCAATGGCAAAGGTACGAGTCAAGTCGGCGACATACCCCTGGTAGGATGCTCCCCAATCAATAACGAAAAGATCGCCTGGTTGAAGAGGGCGTTCTGTAGGAGTAGCGTGTGGATTAGCGCTATTTGGGCCTCCGGATACAATGGGGTAAAACGGAAATTCAGGATCGGAGCCATGACGGAGAAGTTGTGCAGTTAATTCTGAAGCAATCTCTTTTTCCGTGATTCCTGGTCGGATGATGGGTAAAGTTGCAATTAACCCTTTTTGCGCAATCTCAACGGCTTTTTGCATTCTTTTTATTTCTTCGTCATCCTTTTTCATCCTCATTGTTGCGATTATGTTTTCAGCATTGAAGAGATCACATTCAGGGGCTGAATTCATGATCAGGAATAACTCCAGCGCACGCAGGCGAACAGTCTCATATCCTAATCTTTTGTTCTTCAGGTTCAGATGGGCGCTTGCCTGGTTAAAAGCACTTTGCCATGTCTCTGGATTGTCATCAAAGAAAATTCCTTCTAATGGAATTTGGCTTTGCCCAAGTTTCTCTTTTTCCAGTTTAGGAAGAATCATGAGGGGATGCTGTTTTTGAGAAATGAACAGCACCACCGGCCTTTCGCTCAAGTGAAAAGACAAACCAGTAAGATACAACAGAGAAGGTCCAGGATTGAAAACAAGAACATCACAATGATTTTCTTGCATCAGGGCTTGGAGTTTATGATATCGGTTTGCGTACATACAGGTCCTTCAGAGGTGAGATAGAGGAATTATATCCTTAAAGAAAATGGCTCTGAGAGAATTTCAGAGCCATTCCATAGTGAAGTTTATCCTTATTTTATACGCCAGTAAATTCCATTCTCGCGTTGCATGAATTGATAGTCAATGAGGTATCGGCGTATAGAGGCGAAGTCATCATGAAATTTTTTGATAATTTCGTTTACCTCTCGCTCCGGGTATTTCTTTCCGATCTCAAAGGCTTGAATGATGTACCGTAGAATAGCAAGAAGTTTTTTTCCCTGGGCAGGAAGGGCCTTTAGTTTCCCATTTGAAGCCAGATAATCCCGAACCACTTTTTGGTCAAAGGACTCAAGATCAACGGGTTCTGCTACTTGGGCTAAATTTTCCTTCTTCAACAGGCGCTGGGACATTTCTTCCAGGGCAGTCTGGTTCAGGCTGTAAATGTTGTAATACCCCTCGGCTTTTGCACTGACCAACCCCGCATCACTCAATTTGGCAAGGTGGTGAGACACAGTGCTGGCGCTTAAATTAAGAGCCGTAGCAAGTTGCTCCACGCTCATCGGTTGATTAGCAAGAATTCCCAGAATTCTTAAACGATTTGAATCTGAAAGGGCTTTAAAGAAAGTCAGCAATTCATCTGAAGGATTCGATGTTGAGGTTTGAGCGTTGTTTGTCATTTCAATCTCCTGGAAATAATTTTATGTTTATAGAAATAATTTGTCAAGGATAAAATTTGTTAGAGGACGCTTTTCATTCTCTTGACCAATGAGCCTACTAAGGATAAAATGACATTCAAAGCCTCCCGAGAGGGAGGTAGATTATTGATTGATGTGAGTAGATATTGTGTTTGAAACACTAACGCAACGGCTGGAACAAATCTTCACCAATCTGCGGAGGCGAGGAAAACTCACCGAGCAGGATGTGGATGCTGTGATGCGCGAAGTCAGGCTTGCTCTTCTGGAAGCAGATGTGCATTACAGCGTTGTGAAGGATTTTGTTTCTCGTGTACGTGAACGAGCCGTAGGTGCAGAGGTCTCTCAGGCATTAAATCCTGCCCAGCAGGTCATTAAGATTGTTCATGAAGAACTGATTAAAACTTTAGGGGAACCTCAATGGTTGAACCTGACAGGACCCAAACCGCGGGCGTTAATGCTGGTCGGTTTACAGGGTTCTGGAAAGACAACTGCTGCGGCAAAATTAGCCCGCCTTTTACGTTCTCAGGGTGAACGAGTTTTACTGGTTGCAGCGGATCCTTATCGTCCTGCGGCGGTAAAACAATTGCAAACTTTGGGTGAGAAGGTGGGGGTACCAGTTTTTTATGAAGAAAAAGTACCGCCACCGCTTCTTTGCGCAAAGGCATTTGATCATGCCCAAAAAGGCGGTTACTCGGTCATGATTATGGATACAGCAGGGCGTTCTCAACTGGATGATGCCCTTATGTCCGAACTAAAAGCCATTACTGAAAAAGTGCCTGTCGCAGACATCTTACTGGTTGTAGATTCGATGATTGGTCAGGAAGCTCTTCATGTGGCACAGGGTTTCCGTCAAGCCGTCAATTTGACTGGTTTGATTATGACCAAAATGGATGGTGACTCGCGAGGTGGGGCGGCAATTTCTATCCGCTCTGTCACAGGAGTTCCCATAAAATTTCTTGGTACGGGGGAGGGGATTGATGCTCTTGAAGTTTATGACCCCTCTCGCCTTGCTTCCCGAATCCTGGGGATGGGAGATGTTATCGGCTTGATTGAAAAGGCTCAACAAGCCTACGATGAGAAAACTGCCCGCGAGCAAGCCGAGAAAATGATGAGCGGGCGCTTCACCCTGGAGGATTTTGCTAACCAGTTGAGACAGGTGAAAAAGTTAGGTCCTCTGGCGCAAATTTTGGAAATGCTCCCGGGACAATTAGGACAAGCCGCCAAAATGGTAGATCCTAAGGACGCCGAGCGTCAATTGAAGATGACAGAAGCGATTATCAATTCCATGACCAGAGAAGAACGGTTGAACCCTGATATTCTTAATGCTTCCCGCCGGCGCAGGATTGCGCGAGGCTCTGGAACGGATGTTCAGGACGTCAATCGTCTGATTAAACAATTCCGGGAAGCACAAAAGTTGTTTAAGACTCTGCAAAAGACAGGAGGGCGCGGTATGCCCAACCTGTTTGGATAGCCACTGGTGATCGGCTGTATGAGATTTGCGTCCTCCCGCAACCCTCTACCGTACAGCCAGCGCCGGGTAAAATCAACAACATCTACGAGAATTTGTGAGATTTGAAGGAGAAAGATTCATGGTTCGCATTCGATTGCGCCGCACTGGTTTGAAGAAACAACCTACCTATCGTGTCGTTGTCGCCAATAGCGAAGCTCCGCGCGATGGTCGTTTCATTGAAATTTTGGGGCACTATAATCCCCGCACGGAGCCTTTTACGCTAGAGGTGGATGAAGGACGGGTTTATTACTGGATGAGCGTAGGTGCTCAGCCCAGCGAAGCGGTCCTGAAACTGTTCAAATCCACTGGTATTTTGGACCGTTTTGCCCGTTTCAAGAATGGCGAGCCGGCAGAAAAATTGCTGGAGGAGTCCAAAGCCTACTTTGCAGAACGAGGCACAAGCGTCAAAACCCGTATCGCTTCCTAGTTTGGGTCTGGGTTGCTGAGGATTTCAGGAGGATGCCCTCCTGAAATCCTCCTATTGGTTTGTCCTGTTTTGAAGGAGCAGGTCTGTGAAAGACTTAATTGAGTATATTGCACGTTCTCTGGTGGATCAGGTAGATAAAGTAGAGGTTACCCAGCAGAAGGGACCCGGGGGAAGGATTAAATTCGAGTTACGAGTAGCAAGGGAAGATATGGGACGGGTAATTGGCAAAGGTGGAAAAGTTGCCAATGCCATGCGTATCCTCCTTCGGGTGGCTGCCGCTCGTGACGAGAAACAGGCTACGCTGGATGTAGTAGAACCCAAATGAGACGGAAGGTACCATTCTCGCCCCAATCCAGAGATCAAACGGCAGGCTCGCCAGTTGAGGGTGAGCCTGTGTTTGTTGCTGTTGGCTTCTTACGACGTCCTCATGGAATTCATGGCGAAATGCTCATGGATGTCCTTACTGATTTCCCCGAAAGAATGAAGCCAAATCGCCAACTATTCCTGGGTGAGGCTCACGAGCCGGTAAGGATTGAGAAAGTCAGATGGGCTAATCAATCCTTGTTGATCAAGTTTGAAGGTTTGAATACAGCCGAAGACATAGGACGCTACCGCAACACGGTGGTTTACGTGCGTACCGATCAGTTACCTCCTTTGCCAGAAGGACAATATTACCATCACCAGTTGTTGGGACTCAAAGTGACAAGCGACCAGGGGGTTTTTCTGGGGATTCTGGAACAAATTCTTGAAACAGGCGCGAATGATGTATATCTCATCCGTACCCCTGAGGAAAAAGAGTTGCTCTTACCCGCTATTGAGGAAGTCGTATTATCCGTTAATCTGGATAGTGGTGAAATGATTGTGCATCTCCAGGAGTGGGCATAAATAGTCTGTGGATTCTCGTTTGTATTGGCTTGGTTTCAATATGGTGCGTGGGGTGGGAGCGGTTCGATTTCGAACCCTCTTGAACCATTTTGGCGATTTAGAGATTGCCTGGAATGCTCCCCTGGAAACCCTCAAAGAAATTGGTTTGTCGCCAAAATCGTTGCAACATTTGCAGCGTTTACGTGAAGAACCAGATTTTTTTAAAAGACTGTCCGATTACTTAAACCGACACCAGATTCGTTTTGTTCTTTGGGGTGATCCTGAATATCCACCTTTATTAAAACAGATAGATCAGCCACCTCCGGTGTTGTATTTCAAGGGTGATATTCTTCCCCAAGATGAAATTGCTGTGGCGATTGTAGGCACAAGAAAAGTAACAGCCTACGGACGTCAGGTTGCGGAGGAAATTGCTACTTTTTTAGCGAGGAATGGAATTTGTGTTGTCAGTGGTTTAGCGAGGGGGATTGATGCTATTGCTCACGAATCGGCATTAAAGGCTGGAGGCAGGACATTTGCAGTACTGGGTTGTGGACTGGATCGAATCTATCCGCCTGAACATGGTAAACTTGCCGAAAGAATTACCCAACAAGGAGCCCTCATAAGCGATTATGCCCCTGGAACTCCTCCAGATGCGATCAATTTCCCTCCTCGCAATCGAATCATTTCCGGTTTGAGCCTGGCAACTGTGGTCGTAGAGGCAGGGGAAGAAAGCGGAGCTTTAATTACCGCAACGTTTGCTGTTGAACAGGGGAGAGAAGTGTTTGCAGTTCCTGGAAACATCAATGCACCTCAAAGCAAAGGTACCAATCGTCTGATTCAGCAGGGAGCGATTCCTCTATTATCTCCAGAGGATATTTTGGAAGACTTACATCTGGCGAATGTATCTGCAAAACAAACCGCAAAGCAAATTCTCCCTGCTGACCCCATGGAAGAAAGGATTTTGAAAATATTGGAAGGTCAATCCCTCCATATTGATGAAATCAGTGCAAACATGGATTTACCCGTTGAACAGGTTTCTGCAATCTTGACGTTCATGGAATTAAAAGGTTTGATTCGAAATCTGGGAGGGATGACGTACGCTTCGTTGTACGAGGTGCCTTCATCAAAAAGGGGAAAATGAAATGGACTACGCTCATTTCTTTGCTGTGATAATGGCTGGGGGAGGAGGCACCAGACTTTGGCCTCTATCTCGACAGAATCATCCTAAACACATGATTCGTTTAGGCAATGATCGTAGTTTTTTTCAACAGACGGTAGATCGTCTGAATGGGTTAATTACTCCGGACCGTATGTATGTTGTCACTGTTGCAGAGCAAGCCCAAGAATTGCAAACCCAATGTCCTGAAATCCCGGCTGAGAATTTCCTGATCGAGCCTTTTCCGCGAGGGACTGCTTCGGTTGTGGGCTTGGCTTCAGTGGTCATCCATGCTGTTGATCCTGAAGCAACGATGGTTGTATTGCCATCCGATCATGTCATTAAGAATGTAGATAAGTTTCAAAATTTACTGAAAAGTGCGTATTTACTTGCTCAGGAAAAACGTTTAGTCACTTTAGGCATTAAACCAACACGAGCCTCAACCGGTTACGGGTATATTCAACGAGGGGAGTTCCTGGGGTATTATGAAAACTTCCCTGCCTATCAGGTTGTTCAGTTCACAGAGAAACCAAATCGAGATAAGGCTCTGGAATTTATCCGTAGTGAAAATTATGACTGGAATTCCGGCATTTTTATTTGGCGAGTAGATCAAATTCGGAATGAAATCGAAAATGCAATGCCTGACCTGTTTAAGTCAATGGAAAGGCTGGCATCAGACTGGAATACCGAACAATGGCAAACTTCAGTAATTATGGAGTGGTTGGAACTGGAAACCCAAACGATAGATTATGGTATTATGGAGAGAACGACGCGGGCTGTGGTATTGCCGGCTGATGGTTTGGGATGGAATGATGTCGGAACATGGGATTCATTCTTTGAGGTCTTTGATCTGGACGAAAACGGAAATGTTGTTCATCAATCAAAGCATGTGGGTTTGTCCACCAGTAACACATTGGTCATATCTGAAAAAACTGAAAGAGTGATTGTCACCATTGGCATAAATGACTTAATCATTGTAGATACTCCAGATGCAGTGTTGGTTTGCTCGAAAGATCAGGCTCAAAGGGTTAAGGAGATTGTTACTCTTCTCAAAGAGGGCAATAGCGAGTTGCTGAAAGACCTTCTTCGATATGGAGATGATCCAAAACAATACTTGTAGGCGTTTTTGAGGGAGATATGACAATTGAAGCCTATTGTGTAAAATGCAAAACCAAACGGGAAATCCAGGAACCGGTTGCTGAATTTACAGCCTCAGGCTCTCCAGTTACCAGAGGAACCTGTCCAGTGTGTGGAACCCGTATCTTCAGGTTGGGTAAGACGCTCGAACACGAACATCTTACCCCTCCAACCCCGGTCAAGAAAGAGAAAACTAAACAAAGGTCAGGAAAACTGGTTATTGTTGAGTCTCCTGCTAAAGCAAAAACAGTAGGCAGATTTTTAGGGAAAGGTTACACGGTTAAAGCCTCTGTAGGGCATGTGAGGGATTTGCTCCGTTCGGAACTTTCTGTAGATGTGGAACATGACTTTCAACCCAAGTACCGTGTGCCTAATGAAAAAAGAGCAGTGGTAAAGGAATTAAAAGCCCTGGCGCAGGAAGCCGAAGAGATTTATCTGGCAACGGACCCAGATCGCGAAGGCGAGGCAATTGCCTGGCATCTCATGCAAGCCGCAGAGATTGACCCCAGCCTTTCCAAGCGAGTTGTTTTCCATGAAATCACTAAACCAGCCATTGATGAGGCTTTTTCTCATCCGAGAGATATTAACATGGCGCTGGTTGATGCCCAACAAGCGCGACGTGTATTGGATCGTCTGGTTGGGTATAACCTGAGCCCGTTGCTTTGGGAAAAGGTTCGCAGTCGGCTTTCAGCAGGTCGAGTACAGTCTGTAGCATTAAGGCTGGTGGTGGAACGAGAAAGAGAAATCCAGGCTTTTGTCCCTGTCGAATATTGGACGATTGAGGCAGAACTTCGTCCGGAGGGCTCTTCTTCAACTTTTATTGCAAAGTTAACCAGGATTGATGATGCCGAGCCTGAACTGCCTGACCAGGAAGTGGTTCATCAATACCTGGGGGATTTGGAGCCGGCAACATTTACTATCACCAGAATTAAACGAAGTGAACGGCGTAGGAAGCCGGCAGCACCTTTTATCACTTCAACGCTTCAACAGGAAGCCTCCCGCCGATTGGGGTTTACAGCACGCCGTACAATGGCAATCGCTCAGCAACTTTATGAGGGTTTAGATGTTGGAGAAGGCGGAACCACAGGTCTTATTACCTATATGCGTACCGACTCCACAAACATTTCAGAAATTGCTTTGAAGGAAGTACGGGAATTCATCAGAGATACATATGGGAATAATTACTTACCCGAATCTTCTCTTCAGTACAAAACTCGGGCAGCCTCTGCTCAGGAAGCGCACGAAGCCATTCGTCCGACTTCGGTTTTAAGAACGCCAGAAAAGGTGAAGCCCTTTTTATCACCTGAGCAATTTAAACTGTACCAGTTGATTTGGCAGCGCTTTGTTGCCTGCCAGATGGAAACAGCCATTTATGATACCCTCTCGGTAGAGGTTGAAGCCGTTGGTAAGCAACATCATTACCTGTTTAGAGCAAGTGGCTCTACTCTTAAGTTCCCGGGTTTCTTAATTGTTTATGAGGAAACGCGGGATGAGGATCAGTCCTCCGAAGATGAAAACGCCGAAGTTCGGATTCCAGCGCAGGTACAGGAAGGCCAGAAACAGGAACTAATGCGCCTTATTCCTGAACAGCATTTTACTCAACCGCCACCAAGATATACAGAAGCCTCCCTGGTGCAGGTGTTGGAAGAAAATGGTATAGGGCGACCTTCAACGTACGCGCCAATTTTGTCCACAATTCAGGAGCGAGGCTATGTGACCCGTGAAGGAAAGCGTTTAATTCCAACGGAGACCGGTGTGCTGGTAAACGACTTAATTGTTTCTCATTTCCCTGACATTGTGGATACCGGTTTCACCGCGAAAATGGAAGAAGATCTGGATCGAATTGCAGAGGGAAACGAAAAATGGGTGGAGGTAATTCGTAAGTTTTATCAAACTTTCTCTCCACAGGTGGAACGTGCAAGAATGCTCATGCCAGAGAGCAAGTCAGAGCCCGAAAAAGTGGGTCGAAAGTGTCCGCAGTGTGGACATGAACTGATTGTCCGATGGGGACGCTTTGGCAAATTTATCTCCTGCAGCGATTTCCCCAACTGTCGCTATACTGAGCCGTGGCTGGAAAAGATTGGGGTTCGGTGCCCTAAAGATGGCGGCGAAATTGTCGAAAGACGCACCCGAAAAGGACGTGTCTTTTATGGTTGTGAAAACTATCCGAATTGCGATTTCACTTCCTGGAAACGTCCTGTTCCTGCCGCTTGTCCTCAATGCGGAGGTTTGCTGGTTATAACCAATAAACGGGAAGTGCAGTGTATTGCCTGTGGGGAAGTCTTCTTACAAGAACAATTTGTTGAAAATGTGGAAGTTAATCAATCCTGATGGCATAGTCCTTGCAACAATTCGAATATGGAATGGAGTTGCGAACTTTCAATCTTTAATCTACAATGACTTTGGGGTAACTCCAGCACGAAATTAAAATCAGGAGCAGAACATGGAAAAGATTAGCGAACTCTTGAAACGGCCACTGGTAATTGGAGTTATTGCATTCCTACTCGGCACGGTTTTTGGCCTGGTGGTGCTGGGTTGGGGATTGTGGCCAGTCCAATGGGTGGATGCCTCAGCAAAAGAATTGCGGGAAGATTTGCGCGAAGATTATCTTCGCATGGCAATTGATTCGTATTCCAGAAACCCTGATGAAGCGGTGGCACAACGGCGTTTGAATGAATTGGGAGACAAAGCAAAAGAAACGCTGGAAAAAATCAAAAAGGAAAATCGAAATCAAGACCCCGCTGCGATTGGTGTTTTCGATAAGATCCTGCAATCCCAAACTGGAGAGATCCCTTCGGCAGTCACCCCTGAGCCTGAAGGGACGGTTGCGGAGGGAGCGCAGGTAACCACCCCCGAGGAGCAAGCCGTCACTGCCACCCCGACGGAAGAAAAATCTGCAGGCACACGCTCAAATCTGACGGTTGTTCTTGGTTTGTTGTGCTTGCTCACTTTAGTTGTAGGCGGCATTTTGGCATATCTTTTCCTCTTCAAAGGACGTGGACTTCGTTCCAGTAGTGATGCTGGAGTAACCATTCCACGGAGCCAGCGGGTTACTTCTCCAGTGTATGAGGAGGAAGCAGGAGAGGCTCCACTTCACACTTTCAACTCTTATTATCACTTAGGGGCCGACCTGTATGATGACTCGTTCAGCATTGACTCTGTGACAGGCGAATTTCTTGGTGAGTGTGGGGTAGGAATATCTGAGACCATTGGTGTGGGCGATCCGAAGAAAGTAACAGCCTTTGAAGTCTGGGTATTTGATAAAAATGATATCCAAACGGTGACAAAGGTCTTGATGAGCCAACACGCCTACAACGACCCGGTTATTTCTCAACGCCTTGCCTCGAAGGGGGAAGTTATTCTGGCTGAGCCTGGAAAACGCCTGACGCTTGAAACAAAGACTCTGATCCTTGAAGCACGCATTGTGAATATGGAATATGGCAAAGGCGCACTTCCTGAGAACAGTTATTTCGAAGAGTTCTCTCTGGAATTAAGTGTATACAGAAAACCGTCTGCTTAAAAATTACAAAAAAAACAAGCGGCGCAAAAGCGCCGCTTGTTTTTTTTTATTATTCAATAGAAAGAATTTTGAAAGTGATTTTCCCCGTAGGAGTCTCAGCGGTTACGATATCTCCAACCGTCCGCCCAATAAGGGCTTTTCCAATGGGAGACTCATGGGAAATACGATTTTTCTTGGGGTCTGCTTCTTTGGGCCCCACAACTTGATAGGTTTCGGGTTCAAAACCATCTTCTTGAATAGTCACCTTCGCGCCCAGATTGACAACGTCTCTGTGGTTTCCACTTTCATCAATCAATACATAATTATTGAGAATCTGTGTCAGTTCCAGGATTCTACCTTCCAGGAACCCCTGTTCTTCCTTTGCCTGAATGTAATCAGCATTTTCGGAAAGATCTCCCTGTTGAATGGCAAAACGCAAGCGTCTGGAAAGTTCTTCCCGTGCAGGACCCTTTAAGAATTCCAGTTCTTCTTGAAGTTTTTTCAACCCATCTGCTGTGAGATAATGCACATCAGCCATATCCAACCACCTTAAATCCTAAAGATGGCGGAATTTTACCTGATTTTAGAGAGTTTGACAATTTGAGTTAAGAAATTCTTATTCCTATCAGGGCAGTCGAACAGGATCGAATAATTTTTGGTGTTCTTCAATCGCATAACGATCTGTCATCCCTGCAATATAGTCACAGATAGTCCTCTCCAGACCCCATTTTGCAATGTTCTCCTGAACGTGTTTGGGCAGGATAGTAGGTTCTTCGCGGTAGGAATTGAAAAGGTCTGAAATGATACGTTCGGCTTTCACAGCCATCCGCACAACCCGCCAATGACGATAAAGATTCTTGTATAGAAAGTCTTTCAATTCGCGATTACGCCGGCGCATATCCTCGCTCATGGTCACCACATTGAAAGGCAAGCGCTGGAGTTCCTCAACTGATCGCACCAAACTCTCGCGAAGTCTTTGTTCAGTGTTTTGAATAATATCATTTACTGTCATTCCGATTAACCGACGGATGATTTGATGCCGGATCATATCCGTCAAGATACCACCTTTCCAGCCAATACTTTCACAGACAACTTCCCAGAGAGAAATTCCTTGAAGCATTTCCACTGTAATCATTCCGGAACGTAAGCCATCATCCAGATCATGCGCTGTGTACGTCAATTCATCGGCAATATTGGCAATTTGCGCTTCTAAGTGCCCGCGTAAATCGGGGTTGAAATCTCTGGCATCGGCTCTATCATATTCAGTTTCGTGTTTGACAATCCCTTCAAGAACTTCCCAGGACAGGTTTAAACCCGGAAACTCAGGGTATCGCTGTTCCAGTTCCGTTACAATTCGCAAGGATTGTTTATTATGGTCAAAACCGCCATAATCTTTCATCAACCGGGACAGGGTAAGTTCTCCAGAATGCCCGAAAGCCGGATGTCCTAAATCGTGAGCAAGGCATATGGCTTCTGTGAGGATTTCATTTGCCCCCAGGGCAACTGCAATAGAGCGCCCTATTTGGGCTACTTCCAGAGTATGAGTTAATCGTGTCCGATAATAATCTCCCTCATAATTGATAAAAACCTGAGTTTTGTATTCCAGCCTTCTGAATGCGGTAGTATGGAGGATACGGTCTCGATCCCGTTGAAAACACGTACGAAATTGTGGCTCGTCTTCCGGGTATTTTCGCCCCCGCGAATTTCGACTTTTCACCGCATAAGGGGCGAGGGTTTGCTCTTCGATTTCTTCCAATCGCTCACGTGTGTATGCCATTTTTCCTCCTCTCAGGAACTCTGGTAAAGAATTTTTGTTCCAATGGATTTCCCTTGTAACGCCCTTAAAATATTGCCTTTTCTAACACCGCTGAAAATCCATGCTTCTAAACCAGGGATCTTCTGGCTGAGTGAGAGCATAGATTTGACCTTTTCCAGCATACCTCCGGTTACATCCACTGCAGATGAGCCGCCAATTTGAATTCGTTCTAATTTCAATGTGTCTTGAGAAATTTCTTCAATGAGTTTCTGGCAGGTTGGGTAATCTGCCCAAACACCTTCCTCTACTCCCGCCAGCAATACCCGTTTAGGAGCAAAATCAGGGGCGATTTCGGAAAACACTTCTTCTGTGGACAGTATTGTACCGCCCTGATTCAGATCAAAAATAACATCACCTTGGACGACAGGAATAAGCCCTTTTTGTAAGGCAAATTGAATGAGGGTCGTGTCAAACCGTACCTTCTGATCTTTTCGAAAAGCAATGGCACTTGGAGGAAAGGAGATCACCGGTAGTCCGACGGAAAACAACGCCTCAATCACAAGTTGATTTAATGCTCGAGCGTCGTACCACACATGAGCAAACCCGCGCCAGTCTTCTTGAGAGAAGACTCCGTCTCTGGTTCGGTATTGCCTGGCAGTGTTATGTCCAAACGAACCGGATCCATGCCCGATAAT
>OGCI01001236.1_pt1 | contig 22496 bp, 16 predicted proteins | sample 1570021 | NCBI WGS metagenome assembly OGCI01 (sample SAMN06264664, study PRJEB24512) | hot springs metagenome | isolation source: Hot spring water | place: South Africa: Tshipise | collected 2015-06-21 | reverse complement strand
TCCTCGGTCAACCGGTTGAGCCGCGCTACCTCCTGGGACAGTCGTTCCGCGAACTTCTGCGCCTGCTGGGGGTCCTCGTTGATGGCGTGGCGTAGAGTGTCAGCCAGCAAAGAAAGACCGGCCAGGGGAGTCTTGAGCTCATGGGAGACGTTGGTCACGAAGTCACGGCGCATTTGCTCAGTGGCGCGGCGCTCCGACTCGTCTCGGATCACGAAGAGCGTGTGGCCGGCGGCGCCCCTCGCAGAGACGTCGGCGTGCCGTCGCGAACTGACCCCGGAGAGCGGCACGACTTCCACGCTCAGCCACCGGGCGTCCGGGAGCTGGATGCTCTGAGTGAGCGCCCGACCGGCCGAGTGGGCTTTCTGAGCTAACGCCAAAGCGGGGAACGAGCGTGCTGCTACCACCAGGGGGCGTTTCTCCTGGCCGCGAAGCTGCGCTCCTAGGATGCGCTCGGCTGCGGGGTTGGCGCGGACAAGGCGTCCCTCTTCGTCTATGAGCAGGACGCCTTCGTCCATTGCCGCCAGCATCTGCTCAAGACGCTCTGACTCCGTGCCGAGGTCGCGGTTGCGACTCTCCAGTTGCTCTGCCATCTCGTTGAGAGAGCGCGCGAGCTCGCCTAGCTCATCATGCGTGCTGACTCCGGTCCTCACGCCGAAGTCTCCGCTTGCTACCCGGGCGGTCATCTGTCGCAGGCGCTCGAGGGGCCGGGTCAGAGGCCGGGTCAAGAGATGACCAGCAGCCAAGGTGGGGAGCAGGAGGATCAGCCAGACGTAGAGGGGGACTCGCCAGGCTGCAGCTACCAGGTCGTCCACCCGACTCGCCGGCTGGGCTGCCCGCACCACACCGCCGGACCAAGGGGCCGTACCCGCGGACAGACGGACAGCCACGTAGACCTCCTCCACCCCCAGAGTGGCCGACTGGCGGCGGGCTCTTCCTTCCCCGGTGGCGAGAGCCTGGGCCACTTCGGGCCGGTTGGCGTGATTTTCGAGACTGGCCGGGTCGGCGAAGGAGTCAGCGAGCACCACTCCCTCATGGTCGATCACGGTGACGCGGATGGCGGAGGCCCGCCCGGTCTCCACAGTCAGCTCCTGCAAAGCAGCGGCGCCCTGGAGGCCGGCCCCAGGACTTCCCTCCCGAGCGGAGAATTCGAGGAGAGCGGCGAACTGCTGAGCTTGCCCCAGCATGTCGTCTTCGAGACGGTCGAGCAGGACCCCCCGAAGGCCAACCGCCGCCACCAGGGCGACCAGACCGGCGAAGATCAGAGTGGTGAGCGCGAAGGCCAGAGGTAGGCGCCAGCGGATGCGCATCACGCGGAGCCTGCCGATGACGTCGCGCCTGCCGATGACGTCGCGTCCGCCGACGACGCCGATGCTCCCGGCGACGTCGTTCCCGAGCCTCTCCCTTGCTCGAAGGGTTCCAGCCGGTAGCCCACTCCCCGCACGGTCTGCAGTGAGGCATCGGCCCGGACTTGTTCGAGCTTGGACCGGAGGCGGCGCACGTGGACGTCGAGACTGCGGGAAGTGGGTAGGTAGCGATGGTGCCAGACCCTCTCCACTATCTCCTCGCGTGAGAAGAGATGACCAGGCCGGGAAAGAAGCAGCTCGAGCAGCTCGTATTCCTTCGGGTTGAGCGCGGCTTCACCGTGGGGCGTGCGGATGGCGCGAGCATCCCGGTCCAGCACCAGATGGCCTGTGCCTAGAAGCCTGGGCCCCTCGGAATCGCTAATGAGAGGGATCCCCGCTGCTGAACGCCTGAGGCGGGCCTGTATGCGGGCGAGGAGCAACTCCAGGTCGAACGGCTTGGTGACGTAGTCATCGGCGCCCAGGCCGAACCCTTCGAGCATAGTCTCCCGTTCGCCACGGGCGGTCACCATGATGATGGGCAGCGTAGGCTTACGACGGATGATCTCCCGACTGGCAGTCATCCCGTCCAAGCCCGGCAGCATGAGGTCCATCAGCACGAGGTCGACGTCTTGGCGCAGGGCCGTTTCCAGACCGGCGCGACCGTTATGCTCCTGAATAACCTCATAGCCAGCGCGGCGGAGGTTGTAGGCCAGGAGGTCCGAGATAGTAGGGTCATCCTCTACTAAGAGGATGCGTTTGGCTCCGTCCTTGGACACCTCCACCACCCGTACATTTAACGTTCCGGTAACCGAATGTTAACACCCCTGGTGGCAGGCGCTGCTAGCCTCAGAATCAAGCAACAGCGTTCACTTGGACAGGTACGTACCCAGAGAGGATCTGAAGGGCATGAGCAGGCTGGAGACAGGAGCAGGGACGAACAGCAGAGCATGGTGGCGGAGACCCCGGCGTCATCCGGGTCCCTGGATTGCCTTGACGGTCTTCATGATGCTTCTGGCCCTGGTCGCTGGGGGCTGTGGGGGAAAACTACCTTCGGCGCCGGGTGCCACGGCTTCCCCAGGCAGTGCTACCGGCCGCACCACCGACGGCTCGACCGGCAGTAACGCCCCTCTCTCCGCTACGTTGAACGGCGCCGGCGCCACCTTCCCCGAACCTCTCTACGTGGAGTGGATTGGCGAGTTCCAGGCCCTTTATTCCGAGGTGACCATCAACTACCAGGGCATCGGCTCCGGGGGTGGTATCGAGCAGTTCTCCAAGCTGACCGTGGACTTCGGCGCCTCTGACGCCCCCATGAAAGACGAAGAGATCGCCGCCGCCGAAGCGGCCAGCGGAGCCAAGGTCCTGCACATCCCCACCGTGTTCGGGGCGGTGACCGTGGTCTACAACCTTCCTCAACTCAAAGGGCTCAGGCTGGACCCTACCGCCCTGGTGGATATCTTCCGTGGCCAGATCACCAAGTGGAACGACCCCCGCTTGGCTGAACTCAATCCCGGGGTGGCTCTTCCCGACCGCGCCCTCCAGGTGGTGCACCGCTCCGACGCCTCTGGCACGACCAGCATCTTCACCAGCTACCTGGCCGCGGTAAGCGAGGTCTGGGCCAAAGAAGTAGGCAAAGGCAAAGAAGTGCCCTGGCCGGTAGGCGTAGGCGGGCAGGGTAACGATGGCGTGGCCGCAGTGGTCAAGCAGCAGGTAGGCAGCCTGGGCTATGTGGAGCTCTCCTATGCTCTAGAGAGCGGCCTTCCCACCGCCAGCCTGAAGAACCCGGCCGACAACTTCATCGCTCCCTCCCTGGAAGCCACCTCGGCTGCCGCCGAAGGGGTGGAGTTCCCAGACGATCTCAGGTTCTCAGTCGTGAACAGCCCCAACCCCGAGGCCTATCCCATCTGCGGTGCCACCTGGATCCTGGTCTATGACCAGATGAAGGACGCCGGCAAAGCCCAGGCTCTCAAGGCCTTCCTCACCTGGGCCCTCACGGAAGGGACACCGCTGGCTAAGGAGTTGGGGTTTGCACCGCTGCCGGATGACTTGCGCACCGTGGCGCTGGCGAAGGTCGGGCAGATCAAGTGAGCTCGGTCTCCGGGGAGGTGGCGGCCGGCGCCAGCGCTGGAACCGGCCGCAAATGGCAGCGCAGGGGGCTCAGCCGGCGGGCGGACCCCCTCTTTCTGCTGCTGGCCGCCCTGTCGGGGGTACTCATCCTGTTGGTGCTGGCTTACATGGTCATTTCCACCACGGGGACAGCGCTGCCGGTCTTCACCAAGGAGGGGATCACCTTCCTTACCGGCAAAGAGTGGAGTCCAAGCGCCGGCAAGTTCGGGGCTCTGCCTTTCATCTACGGCACCGTCGTCACGTCTGTGATCGCTTTGGTCATCGCAGTGCCTTTGAGCCTGGCCGTGGCTCTCTTTCTGACGGAGTACCCGGTGCCACGCCGTCTGCGGGGTCCTATCACCTATGCCGTCGACCTGTTGGCGGCGGTTCCCAGTGTCATTTACGGCCTGTGGGGTGTTTTCGTCCTCTTGCCCCTTTTCCTACAGCCGGCGGCCGACTTCCTAAACAAATATCTGGGCTTCATCCCTATCTTTGCGGGCCCGCCTTCCGGATTGTCCTATTTCGGGGCGGGGGTGATCCTTGCCATCATGGTCACTCCTATCATCAGCTCCATGTGCCGGGAAGTGTTCGCTACTGTGCCGGATTCCGATCGGCAGGCCGCTTACGCATTGGGGGCTACTCGGTGGGAGATGATCCGCGAGGTGGTCTTTTCGCACAGTCGCTCCGGCATCATCGGCGCGGTGATGTTGGGACTGGGACGGGCGCTAGGCGAGACCATAGCCGTCGCGCTGCTTATCGGGTCTCGCCCCGTGGTGGATGCCTCGGTGCTGCGTCCGGGTTACTCTATGGCGGCAGTAATCGCCAACCAGTTCCAAGAAGCGACCGGCGACCACATCCGTGCTCTAGTGGCGATCGGAGTGGTTCTCTTCGCTATCACGATCGTCATCAATATGGCAGCCCGGGCCATGGTGTGGAGGTTCAGCCGGCTATGAACGAAGCCCGAGCCGAAGCGCAGCTGCAGAACTGGGCGGGGGGGAGGTTGCAGCCGGGGGTGAGTCTGCGGCAGTGTCGACCTACCCGGCGGCGGGTGTGGCGCGATCGCCGCAACACGGCCCTCATCATCCTGGGGGTGGTCATCACCCTGATCCCGGTGGTGATGATCCTGTATCAGATCACGAGCAAGGGCATCAGGACCATGGACTGGGAGTTCTTGACCAGCTCCATGCCGCTCAGTTTCCGGCGAGAGGGAGGCGGATTCCTGAATGCTCTTGTAGGCACTCTGATCATGGTGGGGCTGGCAACTGCGGTCTCGGTGCCTTTGGGGATAATGGCTGCTGTGTATCTGGTCGAGTACGGCAAAGGCAACTGGCTCGCCCGCCTTATCCGCTTCTTCTCGGATGTGATGACTGGGGTTCCCTCGGTGTTCGTCGGTCTTTTCGTCTACACTGCGCTGGTGGTCAACTTCGGTTTCGGCGCCCTCATGGGAGCAGCTTCCCTCGCCATCATCATGATGCCCATAATCGTCCGCTCCACCGAGGAGATGCTCAAACTGGTCCCCGGGGAACTGAAAGACGCCAGCTACGGGCTGGGCGCCGCCAAATGGCAGACCGTCACCAAGGTAGTGTTGCCCTCTGCGGCTCCCGGTATAGTCACGGGGGTCATGCTAGCGGTGGCCAGAGCAGCCGGAGAGACCGCTCCGCTCATTCTCACCGCGCTGGGCTCGTATCAACTCACCGCTAGACTATGGGACCAGCCTATTTCGGCGTTGACTCTGGCGATCTTCGATGGAGCCCGCAACCCCTTCGCGGCTGGCCAGGCTAGAGCCTGGGCCGGAGCCCTGGAGCTTCTTCTGATAGTCCTCATCTTCACTATCGTGGCCCGTGTGATGGCCTCAAGGAGCCGTTTCAAACGATGAAAGAGCAAGCGCCGGACACGCAAGCGATGAACAGTCCAGTTGCAAGCAGCGAGGCCACAAGTGGCGGCACTCGCGTCTACGCGCAAGAGGTAGCCCCACCGGTGACCCTCTCGGTCGCGGGTGTAAGCGAGGAGGGTAGAGCCACTGGGTCGCCGGCGGAGCCGCCCGTCTTCTCGGTCCGCAATCTGAGCGTGTACTACGGCAAGAACCTGGCGCTCAAGGATGTCAACATGGACATACGTCCTCGCCGCATCACGGCCATCATCGGGCCCTCGGGTTGCGGCAAGAGCACGCTGATCCGTTGCTTCAATCGCATGAACGAACTGATCCCGGGAGCGCGGGTGGAGGGCGAGGTGCTTTACCACGGGGAGAACATCTACGCCCCCGGGGTCGATCCGGTGGTGGTGCGCCGGCACATCGGCATGGTCTTCCAGCGGCCCAACCCTTTCCCCAAGTCCATCTACGAGAACGTAGCGTTCGGGGCTAGGATCAATGGGTACAAAGGGGACATGGACGAGTTGGTGGAGAGGTCTCTGCGGCGAGCGGCGCTCTGGGATGAGGTCAAGAACCAGCTGAAGAAGAGCGCGCTCGACCTTTCCGGAGGGCAACAGCAGCGTCTGTGTATCGCCCGCGCCATCGCCGTGGAGCCCGACGTCATCCTTATGGACGAGCCTGCTTCGGCTCTCGATCCCATAGCCACTACTCGTATCGAGGACCTGATGCAGGAGCTCAAGCAGGACTACTCCATCGTCATCGTGACGCACAACATGCAACAGGCGGCACGGGTGTCCGACGAGACAGCCTTCCTTTACACTGAGGTGGATGAAGCCACCTCGGCGCGGTGGGGCATACTGGTGGAATTCGGTCCCACCAGTCGCATCTTCACCAAGCCGTTGGACAAGCGTACAGAGGACTACGTGTCTGGCCGCTTCGGATAGAAGCGAGAAAGGAACGGGCTGATGCGGATCGCCTTCCACAAAGAACTAGAAAGCCTGGATCAGGCCATCGTGCAATTGGGGGCACTGGTTGAAAAGAGCACTCAGATGGCTACCATCGCTCTCATCGAAGGTGACCAACAGCTCGCCGAGCAGGTGCAGGCGGGTGACGACGAGATCGACGCTCTGTTTCTCGATATCGAAAAACGCTCTCTCACCCTGCTCGCTCAGCAAGCCCCGGTAGCGGGAGATCTTCGCCTGATCGTGGCCATCCTGCGCGTGGTCAACGATCTCGAACGTGCGGGCGATCTTGCCTACAACATAGCGGGGTTGGTCCACCGCGAGGAGTTCCGCGACCCCAGTTTGAAACCGGTGAAGGCCCTGGTGTCGGAGCTGGGTCAGGCAGCCGCTCGCTTACTGAGCGTAGCCCTTGACGCTTGGGCGACCAAGGACGAGAAACTGGCGGCTGATATTGCGGTACAGGACGACCGGCTTGATGACCTGCACGCGGAACTCATCGAAAAACTCGTGGAGCTCAAAGGCCAAGATAACCTGGCCACAGCCATCCGCTTGGCTATGATCGGGCGCTACTTCGAGCGCATCGGGGACCACGCGGTCAACATCAGCGAGCGCATCCGGTACTACATAACTGGAGACGAGGAGTTGCTCGGGTAGCCAGGCGACCGAGGCAGTCCGTCTGACAGGTCGCCGAGGCTGGACCCTCGCGGGGGGGTCTCCACCTGACCCCAGGGCGCACTGGCTATCAAGTCCGGCTTGGGCCCAGCCAGGGTTGCTCGGACACCAGACGCAGCCAGGGACGGCCTGGAGTAGGGGCCTGGTCATCCTGGTTCTCGACCAAGATGAGAGGTGCTGACCTAGGGCTGCTAGCCAGACGCTCGAGTACTTGGGGAAGCTCTGCGGCCAGCACGGGCGGGCTCACGAAGTAACCCTGGAGGTGGTCACAGCCTACCTCGGCCAGTGCCCTCCACTGGGCACTGTTCTCGACGCCCTCCGCCGTCACCGCCAGGCCCATACTGTGGGCTAGGTTGACTACGGAGCGGGTGACCTCCAAGTGGGTCGCACTCTCGGGGAGTCGCGCTATCAGCGACCGGTCGAGTTTGACCTCGGTGAGGGGAAAGCTGGTGAGATGCTGTAGAGACGAGAAGCCGGACCCGAAATCGTCGAGGCACACCTGCATCCCCATCGTCCGAAGCTCGGCCAATACCCGGCGGGCCTTAGCTGGATTCCTGAGCAACGCGGTCTCGGTCACTTCGCAGCTCAGGCTGCCAGGCGGTACCCGCCATTCGGCGACTCGAGTGAGCACGGCCCCGACCAGGTCGGTCTCGAGGAGCTGGCGAGGCGACAGATTCACGCCGACGGGGAGGCGGGACTCGAGTCCTGGCTGTGACCTCCACCGGCCTATCTGCCGGCAGAGCTGGTCCAAGACGAGCTCCCCGAGAGGAAGGATAAGTCCGGTGTTCTCGGCCGTCTCCAGGAACTCACCGGCGGGAACCAGACCCCGCCGGGCGTCTTCACGCCGGACAAACGCCTCCAGGGCGCATACCTGGCCGTTCTCTAGGTTCAGCACCGGTTGGTACTCAAGGACGAATTCGCCCCGGTCAAGGGCGGCGCGAAGTTCGGTCTCGATCCTGGTGGTGAAGAGCAGAGAGCGGTGCATGTTTTCGTCGAAGAGACGGTAGCAGTCTCTCCCGGCTTCCTTGGCCTGGTAGAGGGCGGTGTCGGCCGCTCTCAAGAGGTCCTCGGGGTCGGTGTAGCTGGGGTCCCAGATGACGACGCCCAGGCTGGTGGTGGTACTGATCTCCCGACCGTGGAAAGATACCGGCCGCTGCAGCTCTGCCTGGATGCGCTCGAGAATGGGGAGCAGGTCGCTCTTGCTGGCTATTCCGTCCAGCAGCAGCATGAACTCGTCTCCGCCTAGCCGGGCGACCGTGTCGATGTCGCGGGTGCAGCGAGTCAACTGGCCAGCGACATGCTGCAGGAGTACATCCCCTGCCAGGTGACCGACGGTGTCGTTGATCTGCTTGAAACGGTCGAGATCCAGGATAGCCACGGCGAAAGCACGCTCCGGATGTCTCTGGGCCTGCCGCAGGGCGTCGGTCAACTTGGTCATGAACAAGGTGCGGTTGCCGAGTCCGGTGAGGCCGTCAGACAGAGCTTGCACGCGCAAGCTCTCCTCCATGATGGCGCGCTCGGTGATGTCCCTGAAGACCAGAATGTGTCCTTGCAGTCTGTCGCGCTTGATGAGCGGGGTGATCCGTACCTCGTATTTCCGCCATTCCGCGTCAGTCTCCAGAGTGAGCAGGGCTAGCGAGGCTCCTTGGGTGCAGGGGGTGTGGAGCTGCTGCCAGTCTTCCCAGACCGCGGCCACCGGCCGCCCCAAGATGACCTCTCTAGGTTTTCTCAAGAGGGTGAGAGCGGCTCGGTTGACGTCAGCCACCCTCACCGAGGCGTCAAGCACCAATAGACCGTCACTCATGTTCTCCACCAGAGCGTGTCGGGCAGCAGGTACCAGCGCGAAGAGCTCGGAGCGGAAGAGGCCCCAGGCAAAGATCGAACCGGCTGCGGAGAAGGTGAGCGGGGTAAGGTCTGCGGGGAGGAAAGTAAGGGGATGAATAAGCTCTGCCAGGTTGGAGCCTATGGGCAAGAGGAGTCCCGCCAACATCACCAGGGGCCCGCGCCGGTGGGCTCGGGGTGAAGTCAGCACTGCCTGCACGAGTAGGCCAAGGGCGCTGAGCAGCAAGGCGTAACTGTAGCCGGCGTGGACTAGGAACCAGGGACCCGAGTTCCAGGCCAGCTTGACCACAGGGCCGTTGGTTATGAGCCAAGACTCTGTACGCATCAGGTGGTGGTGATGGTTGGTCCAGGTGAGGACGACGGTGAGCAGCGGCACAATTGAGAGAGGCAACAAGCGGCCGGGGGCAAGCCAGCTCCTGCGTCCCGTGTAGTCGAGCACCAGAGCGAGTGCTGCCAAGGGTATCAGGGCTATGAAGATGAACTCCGCCTGGTCCCAGGTGATCTTAGCGGAGAGACTGTGGGACAGTGCGCCGCCGATGGTGGCGAGTGCCCAACCAAGGGCGAGTCCGGTAGTCACCATGAAGGGAGCGGCCCCTGGCATAGTCCGGCTCATCCGGGCGTGCCATATCAACACGGCCAGTATCGCCGCCGCTACCCCGTGGAGCACGAAGATCATTACAAGTTGGAGGCTCACACCCCCAATGTCGGCAGAATGAGGCTTTGCCTCAAGCTCAGGACAGAATGTCCTTGCGTGTAAAGCGGAACCAGGCGGCAGCCATCGTCACCACGATCCAGACAGCGAAGTTGAGGAAGGCGTCGCGGAGTGGGCCCCAATCTACCGGGCTGCGGAAGAAATTGATCCAAGCATCGAAGTGATGGGTGAAAAGGTAGGGCCGCAGGAAGTCGAACACGTTCAGGCTTCCCAGCACCAACATGATGATGACGAGCACCAGAGCCGTCGCCACGGCGGTGAGACTGGAATTGGTGAGGGTGGAGAAGAACACGGCCAGCGAGACGACCGTGGCCATGGCCAGAAGTACGAAGCAGTAGCTGACGAAGACGAGCAGCAGGCTCTGGCCCACGCCCACGGTCTGGCCGGTGAGGAGCATCATGGGCTTGAGGCCATAGATGGAACCGCCGGCGATCAGGGACCCCACGGCCAAGATGACGAGGCCGATGGCGATGTAGATGTTGGCTACCAGCCATTTGGCAGCCAACACGGCCCCCCGCTTTACCGGTTGCATGAGGACGGTGCGGAGAGTGCCGTTCTCGGCCTCCCCTGCGATGGTCTGGCTACCTGACATGGCGGCGAGCAGGGGCAGGAGGAAGGTCACCAGGGCGACCAGTGAGCCTACCGCCACGTACGAGCCGTTCAAACGGATGAGTTCGAAGAACTGGGGCCCTCCCTGTTCAGGAGGGGGTGGACCCTCGCTGGAAAGGCGCATGGCCACGGTGATCAGGAAGGGCACGATGAAAAGGCCGGCCCAGCCGAAGTAGGTGCGTTTCTGATAGAGGATCTTGATGAGTTCACGCCGCACGTGGCCCATAGTCACTTGTCCTCGCTGCGGGCAGTGAGCTCAAGGAACATGTCTTCCAGGCTCTGGTCGAAGGCGGGGACCAGTGCCTTGACGTCGATGTCATCGGCTACCAGTCGCCGCACCATCTCAGGTACGAGCTCGTCGTCGGCCTGGACCACCAGGTACTCCTCGTCCTCCCGTATGTTCCCCGCTCCGAAAAGGCTGCTCAGGGTCTCCCTGGCCTTGGACTGGTCGGCGGTGAGCACCTTTACGGTGCTGGAAACGGGACGGAGGGTCGAGACAGGTCCTTGGACCACCACTCGGCCCTTGTTCATTATGGCCGCGCGATTGCAGACCAGCTCCACCTCATGCAAGAGATGCGAGGAAAGGAAGACGGTGGTCCCTTGGTGTCCCAGCTCTCGGATCAGCTCCCGCACGTCCTTCATACCCTGGGGATCCAGACCGCTGGTAGGTTCGTCGAGGATCACCAGCTCGGGGCGGTGCAGCAGGGCCAGCGCTATGCCCAGGCGTTGGCGCATGCCGTGGGAGTAGCTCCCCACTTTGGAATCGGCGCGTCCGGCTAGACCGACCAGTTCCAAGACCTCCGTGATGCGCTCCTCACTCACTCCCCCGCGCATCTCGCCGAACAGACGAAGGTTGCGACGGGCGGTCATGTTGTTATAGAAGGTAGGGTCGTCGACGAAACCGCCCAGGTGGCGAAGGGCTTCCTGACGCTGGTCCGGGACGCGGTGGTCGAGTACCTGCACATAGCCGGTGGTAGGATAGAGGAGCCCAAAGATCAGACGGATGGTAGTGGTCTTGCCCGCCCCGTTGGGCCCCAGGAACCCGAAGACATCCCCCCGACAGACGGCAAGGTCGAGATGGTCCACGGCCCGCAACCGTCCGAAGTCCTTGGTAAGGGCGTGGGCAGAAAGCACCACCGTCTGCTCGCCGCAAGAGTCTAGACGAGTCGGGAGCAGGGAAGATTCAGACATGGGGGGATGATGGTCGTTCTGCACGCACGCACTGTATCACGCATTCAGGATTAGTTCAGGAATCCGGTGGCACAATGCCAGCGTGGAGTCACGCAGCATTGCTCAACCCCCCTCCTGAGCTGTGGCCCCAACCCTGTCCGGTGGATGTCGGACTCGGCCCGAGCGAGACACCACCACGCCCGCACGGCGGTGACGGCGTAGCGGCGTTCGGGAAAGCCGAACGCCGCGCCCGCCGTGTGAGGCCCAAAGATCCCAGTGTCCCCGTGTGAGGCCGAAATCCCCAGTCCCGCCGTGTAAGGCGCAACTTCCCGCAGCGCGTTTACGCATGCCTGTTCCCGCGGCGTGCATATGCCCGCCTGCGGGTTGCTCACTGCCCCGGGTGCTTCCCCTCGGGCGCTTGTCCCTGGGGCCAGGTAGGGCCATACTACGGGTACCATGATGGAGTCACTGGTCTTTGTTCTCGAGGATGACTCGCAGATGCGCTCTCTGCTCGTGAGGGGACTGCGAGAAGAGGGCTATGCGGCCCAAGGCTTCGCGACGGGTTCGGAACTGCTTCGCAAAGTGGCGGAGACGGTGCCCGACGTATTCATCATCGACATCGGACTTCCCGACACCGACGGGCGCGACGTGTGTCAAGCTCTACGCGCCCAAGGTGTGAACAGCCCGGTGCTCTTCTTGACGGCGCGGGCTGCTCTCCCGGACCGGCTTTCCGGCTTTCGCGTGGGGGGTGACGACTACCTTACCAAGCCCTTCGCTTTCGCCGAACTGCTTGTCCGGTTGGAAGCCCTGCTGCGACGCAGCGGCGCCGAGCGCAGTGTAGAGGCAGGAGGGCTGGTGCTCGACCCGGCCAAGCACGCGGTGACCGTGGGCGATTACACCGTGATGCTTACGCCGACCGAGTTTCGGTTGTTAGCCCGTCTGGCAGCCTCGCCGGGAGAGGCGGTCCGGCGCAAGGCTTTGATCGATACAGCGTGGGCGCACGGGTCCATCGTTTATGACAACACCTTGGACGCCTATATCGCCAGGCTGCGACGCAAGGTGTGCTCCCTTCCCGGAGCTCCCCAGATCGTCACTGTTCGAGGAGTAGGGTATTCGCTTCGATGAGAAGACCATTCTCGCGCTTGGGAGTGCGGGACCGGCTGCTTCTTGCCGTGGTCGGGACCGTGGGTCTGGCCTTGGTGACCATGATGGTGGGCTTCAACGTCATCCTCTCCGGGTCCTTGCGCTCCGACGCTAACGACCGACTGCAGACCATGGCCCAGGATCAAGCCCAGCTTATCAGCATAGAGGAGAACCAGGTGCGTCTGGTCCGCCCGACGGGGGATATCCAAGGACTGGGCTCTCAGATCTGGGTTTTCATCGGGGGGCAGACCTTTTCGGCTCCTTCGGTGGACCCTGATATCACGGCCGCTGCCAGGTCGCTCGACGGTCAGCCTACCAGCCAGTTCCTCGACCTCGATGAATACGAGGTGCGGTTGTACGGGGTCCCCCTCTACTTCGAGGGCGAGCGTATCGGGACCATCGTCACCGGCCTCTCCATGAGCTCTTACTACCGCACCCAGCGCCTCACCTTGCTGGGGACGGGTTCCTTCACGGCCGTGCTGCTCATCGTGGTTGGCTTTGTCGGGCGTTGGGTCCTGAACGCAGCCTTCCGCCCGGTGGCTAACATGACAGCTGCCGCGGAGGCCTGGAGTACCGAGGATCTCGACCGCAGGTTCAACATGGGGGAACCGCATGACGAGCTCACCCAGCTCGCCCACACCCTGGACGGCATGCTGGACCGCTTAGCGGCGAGCTTACGACGGGAGCAGCGGTTCTCCGCGGAGGTCTCCCATCAGCTCAGGACCCCGGTGGCCAAGATCAAGGCCGAGGCTGAGTTGGCCCTGCGTCGCTCGCGGGATCCCGAGTACTACCAAGAGGCTTTGGGCTCCATCCTTTATAGCGCTGACCAGATGGCAAGGACGGTCGAGGCTCTGCTGGCTGCTGCTCAGGAGGAGGGTACGCTCGCGCGGGGGCGGGCCGATGTCTGGCAGGTCCTTGCTGATGTGGTGAGCTCGGTGGGAGTCCTCGCAGACGAAAACGAGGTGGAAGTGCGGGTGGCGCCGCCTCCTCGGGGCGTCAAGGTGGGGGTGGAGCGGGACATCGCCGTGCAGATCCTGCAGCCGGTGGTGGAGAACGCCTGTCACTTCGCCCGGGCGGAGGTGCTCTTGGGGGCTGAACGTAATGGCAAGGAGATCCGCTTCATCGTGGAGGACGACGGTCCCGGCGTAGCCCCCGAAGAAAGGGACAAGATCTTTGAACCAGGCGTAAGGGGCTCGGCAGCGGCCAAGGAGCGTTCTGGCAGTCGCGGAGCCGGGCTGGGCCTGTCCCTAGCTCGCCGTCTGGCCCGGGCGGCAGCGGGGGACGTAGAGGTTGAGCCCAGCGAGAAGGGCGCCCGCTTCGTGGTGCGCCTGCCGGCCGGTTGATAGGGGGTGTCGACCATGAGCGCCTCGCGACGCCGGCCGAGCGGGGGAGGGCGCTTCCATTCCAATCGCTTCTCTGACCATCATCGCCGTTTGCTCTCCACTCAGGCAGGCGGACCCGCTGTCGGTCCTGCCATCGATCCCGCTCTGGCCACACTGGCCGCGGCTCATGGGGTGCTCGTCACTTACCGTGATGCCCGCGGGCGGTTGTGCACTTCGCCCGAGCATGCGGTCCGGGCGGTCCTTGCTGCTCTCGGGGAGGGGGCGGCGAGGCGGACGGGGACGGCGAGGCAGACGGGGGCGCAGACGGAGGAGGAGTCACTCCTACCGCCCGTGCTCGTGGCGTGGGAAGGACGACTGCCTGAGCTTCCCCTGCGCCTTGCCGGACAAGGTAAGTGTCCCGACTTGCACAGGGTCAGAGCTTTGCGTGTGACCTGCACAACCGAAGAAGGCGAGGAACACTCTTGGGAGCTGAGAAGCAGTGACCTTGCCGAGGACCGCGGGCAGCTGGCGGGCCTTGTTTCTCGCCTCGGCGGGGCGCGTCTTCCTTGGGGGAAGCACATCCTGAGGGTAGAGCTGCAGGAAGAAGGTCGGGGAGCCGGCAGCCCGAGGGCGAGAGGTGGCGGCCTGTCTCGAGCAAACCGCCTCGCCGGAGAGGCTGTGGTGATCTCCGCTCCCCGGCGTTGCTTCACTTGGGGGGACACAGCAGGGGCCAAAGGCGCGGAGCCACTCCCGCCAGGGGCGGAGCGACTGCCGCCGGGGGCGGGACTACCCGCGGCCCCGTGCCCGGAGGTGGACCCGTTGCAGGCCTTGGACGGGCGGCCGTGGGGGGTGTTCTGTCCCACCTACGCTCTTCGTAGCAGGCGCGACTGGGGAGCAGGTGACCTTGCCGACCTCGGCCTGCTGTGCGACTGGGTAGGGCAGCGAGGAGGAGCGGTCGTTGCCACTCTGCCCTTGCTGGCTCGGGTCCGAGAGATACCGTTCGACCCTTCCCCTTACCGACCTTCGAGCCGGCTCTTCTGGAACGAGTTCTACCTGGCGATCGAGCTACTCCCAGAATGGGAGCGGTGTCCCTCGGCTCGGCTTTGGTGGGAGAGCCCGGCTGTCCAGACGGAGTGGGCCCGGCTACGCGAGCTCTCCCTGGTCGACTACGAAGCGGTGGCGGCGCTCAAAGCGCGAGCCCTGAGCCTGCTTGCCGCCTGTTTCTTTGCCGAGGCAAGCGAGGAGGAAAGGCGCACGTTTGCAGATTTCGTCGCCGGCAACCCATGGCTCGAAGCCTACGCCCGCTTCCAAGCGGCCCAGGACACTAAGCTTGCCCCGTCTACGTCGCTGTGGGCGGATGGAGTTCCGCAGGAGAACGCGATCAAGCTACTCGCAGCCAGGGAGGGAAGGGCTTGGGCCCGGGCCGGGAATACCTTGGCCGGCGAGGGCGGGGCCGCGAAGACCTTGGTCGGCGAGGGCGGGGCCGGGAAGGCCATGGATGCGCTTACTGGCTACCACCTCTACTGTCAATGGCGGATGGAACAGCAGCTGGCGGCGCTCAGAGAGCGGGCGGGCACAGGTCTGCTTCTCGATCTGCCTCTGGGAGTCCATCCGCAAGGCTTTGATGTACACCAGTGGCCTGGACTCTTCGTCAAGGGAGTGTCAAGCGGGGCTCCGCCCGACGACTTTTTTGCCGAGGGGCAAGTGTGGGACTCCCCGCCGCTTCATCCCGAGGCAGACCGTCGCAACGGGTATAGGTATCTTTCCGCCTGCCTCGCCACCCAGATGCGGCATGCAACGTGTCTGCGGCTGGATCATGTCATGTCGTTCCATCGCTTGTTCTGGGTGCCCGCGGGGATGAGCGCGGCCGACGGTGTTTACGTGACCTACCCTGCTGAAGAGATGTATGCGGTGTTGTCGCTGGAGTCTCATCGGCACCACTGCGAAGTGGTGGGCGAGGACCTGGGGACGGTGCCGGCGGGCGTAAGACCGAGTCTGAGGCGACATGGCATTGCGCGGACCTGGGTCTTGCAGGGGGCGCTTCAATTACAGAAAGCCCGGGCTATCTCGTTGTCAGGGAGGCAAGAGGAGCCGCGGGAACAGCTCGGGGCGCGGCTGAGGGTGGATTCCGTGCCAGCAGGGGCGGTCGCCATGCTCAACACGCATGACATGGTTCCTTTCGCGGGATACCTGCAGGGAGACGACCTAAGACGGCGCGAGGAGAGCGGAGCTTTGACGGGGGCGGCGGCGCGCAGCGCGCTGGCGGCGCGCCGCCGCCTCGTCCGCGCCCTGGCCTGTCACTTTGCCCTGCCGGGCAATCACCCCCTCTCGCAAGGGGAGACCAAGCCTACTGACGAGAAGGTGATGGTGGAGACGGAGGAGAATCCGGTCAGCGGGCTGCTCGCCCGGGTCCTAGCCTGGCTGGCTCGCAGCCCGGCCCGGCTGGTTCTTGTCAACCTGGAGGACGTCTGGGGCGAAACCGAGCCGCAGAACACCCCCGGCACGGGCTCCGAACGGCCCAACTGGCGGCGGAAGATCGCCTGCTCTTTGGAGGAGCTGAGGGGGACAGGCCCGGGGGGTCGGATTAGATGAGCAGCGGGAACCTGGGCTGGCTCAAGCCTTGACCACGCGGGGACCCCACTCCTCCTTGACCACGTTCCGAGTATCGACCACCAGGCGAGTAAACCGGTAGAGGGCGGGGTCCTTGAACTCCTGATGGGCCGTGGCCAAGAGAACCAAGTCATAACGGCCGAACTCCTCTGCGGTCAAGGGTACCGAGTGAAGCAGAGGCCGCTTGCTGCGTCCTGGCCGGGTGCTGGGGAAATGAGGGTCGCAATAGGAGACCTCCGCCCCGCGGTCCCTGAGCAGTTCGATCAGCTTGTAGGAGGGCGATTCGCGGTCGTCATCGATGTCGGGCTTGTAGGCCAGGCCGAGCACTAGCACCTTTGCCCCTTTCAGGCTCCGGCCCTCGTCCGAAAGCGCGGCGGCTGCCTCGGCCACTACCCAAGCCGGCATGTTGGTGTTGATCTCGCCGGCCAGCTCTATGAACCGCGTCCACATCCCGTACTCGGCCGCCTTCCAAGTCAGGTAGAAGGGATCCAGGGGGATGCAGTGTCCGCCCAGCCCAGGGCCGGGATAGAACGGCTGGAAGCCGAAAGGCTTGGTGCTGGCGGCGGCGATGACTTCCCAGATGTCGATCCCCATGCGGTGGAAAGTCATCTTGAGCTCGTTGACCAAGGCGATGTTGACCGCCCGGTATATGTTCTCGAGAAGCTTGCAGGCTTCTGCCACCCGAGAATTCGACACCGGCACCACCTGCGTAAGTACTTGGCCGTAGAGGGCCGCAGCTGCTTCGGTCGATTCGGGGTTGACTCCGCCCACCACTTTGGGTATGTCCCGGGTGGTGAACTGACGGCTTCCCGGATCCTCACGCTCGGGAGAGAAGGCCAAGTAAAAATCCTGCGGTGTGCGCAGTCCTGTCCGCTCCAAAATGGGCTGGAGCTCCTCGTCGGTAGTGCCAGGGTAGGTGGTCGATTCAAGCACGATCAGCTGGCCAGGTCGAAGCTGGTAGGCGATGGTCTCTGCCGCTCCCAGCACGTAGGAGAGATCGGGTTCACGGTGACGGCCGAGAGGCGTGGGGAGACAGATAAGGATGGCATCGCACTCCCTGAGGCGTGAGAAATCCGTGGTGCCCTGCAAACGGCCTGGGGGAGCGGTGGCGAGTGCCACCCGGGTAGCGTCGATGTGAGCTATGTAAGAATCTCCCCGGTTGAGTCTGGACACCTTGTCGGAGTCGATGTCGAAGCCCAGGACCGGGAACCCTCCCTCGGCGAACACCAGAGCGAGGGGCAGTCCTACATACCCGAGCCCGATGATGCCCACTTTGGCTTCTCGGGCTTCAAGGAGTCTAATCAGCTCCCTCATGTGCGGTCCACCTCTTACTTAGAAGTTGATGCGGTCCAAGAACTCCTGGAGCCGGTGCAATCTTGGTTCCAGGGGATTGTTCAGCTCGCCTTGGCGCGCTAGATCCAGGGCCAGGTCTCTTAGTTCTGTTAAGCCATGACTACGATAGTGCGCCGCCACCACTAACGCGGCGTTGTTGAGCTTGAGGGGACTCCGAGCCTCCCCTGGTCTCGGCAGCCCCAGGCCGGTTCCAGCCAATACCGACCACTCGGGGCTGGCGGAGGGGTAAGGGCTCAAGGAGGGTGCAAGCCCCTCTAGGGCCAAGGGAGGCTCCTCCTGCGCCTGCGGTGCAGTGTCCACGTACGCCCGGGCAAGCAACAGCTCGGTGGCGGTCCAGGCCGCTGTGTAGTATGTCCACCAATCAGCGGGTTCGGCACGCGTAGCTCGGGTTGCCCGGTCAAGCGCGAGGGACAAGTAGTCAAGGACTATGCCCGCCCGATCTGGGCCCTCAATCTGCAGCTGGCCGACTGCGGTCTGGTGAAAAACGGTGGCCTGGGCGAGAAACGGACTGGCGTCACCTAGCGCGAACCAGCGTGCTGCCTCGGCTCTTGCCAGGGCCGCCCGGGGCTGGGACGTAGAGATGGCTACCGCGGAGCTCACCAACCGCTGCGAAATGTAGACTGTTCCCGCCCCTGACAGCAGCAGAACAGAGAACCCTATGAGGACCATCCGGAAGGCTTTGGTAGTCATCCCGGGGGGCTGGGCCAGCGGGTTTGTTCTTGCGCGCCTGGGCTTCGGTGCTCCCTGGTCTGCTGGCGGGTTCTTGGCCCGACGCTCGAGTTTCTTCCGGTGACGCTCGGCTCGGCGCAGCAAGGAGAAAAATGCCTCTGGCGAGGAAGTAGGCGGTGGTGGTCCGGCGGCCGCCGCCTCTGGCGTTTGCCTCGGCTCTGCGGTGGCTGGCTCGACCCGAGCGGCGTCGAGGTCAGCCAGGCCTGCCGCGACCAGGAGGAGTACAGACAGGTTGACCCCGGTGAGTTGCCAGAGTGCATCGAGGTCGGCCTGCAGCGCCCAGAACAGAGCGCTGGCCAGGATGGCCATGTGCCAGCCGTAGACGCCGGAGTCGGCTCCCCAACGGGACCCACCTGGGATCCGGAAGATTCTAAGGCCGGTCCGGGACCGAGCTGGCGGGGCAAGCTCGGCGCTCTCGACCACCTCAGAGGCGAGTGCCGTTTCCTCGGGGGGGATGGTGCGGTGCTGTCTACGAAGCCAAGTGGAGCGGGCGCCTGTCCAACCCGCCAGGATCCGGGGCCAAATCAACGCCAGTCCAGCCAGCAACATGCCCCCGAAGGCAAGTACGCCGCCTATCACCCCTGTGTCGACCAGGACCTCGAGCACCAGGGAGTGAGCATGCTCCGCTTCTACCGTGTTGGTGGGGCGCAGGCGGTCGAAAGCTAGGGCGAAGTTGTCGCCGCCGACCCCCGCGACGGGAGACGCCTGGAACTGCTTCCAGGCCGTGTCCCAGACGATGGTCCGAGAACTCGCTTCGGGGGTGGGAACCGCAGCCCACTCCTCCCACACTTGCTCCATCCAGGCGGCGAGTCCCTTGTCTTCTTGGACGGTGTAGGCCCCGTAAGCCAGACCGCCCACACAGGCGACGAAGACCAGCAGGCCCAATACAGCCTTGACCCGGGCCTTGACTTGGATCCAACCTTCGAGAAGGGCAAGCACCATCCCTATGGAAGCGCCAGCAAGGGCAGCGGCCAGGAGTGTGCGCCCTCCCACCATGCCTCCCACCAAAGAGGGGTCGCCGGCGAAGTAGCGGTTGAGGCGGGGAAACTGGTAGACGGTGAGAAGCGTGGGGACCAGTAGGTAAAGGAACAGACGCAGGCGACGTGGCGATACCGCGAACATGAAGATGAGGCTGACCGCCAGACTCCAAGCCGCTCCCTTGGAGTGGGTGAGGACGGCTAGACCGAGCAGGCAAGTGGCCAGGCCGAGGCTTGCTCCCCGGAGGGGAGCCCGCTCTTCGCGGCTGGAAGCCAACCACAGGAGGGGCCAGAAAGGCACCAAGTAAAGGGCGGCAGCGCCGTTGGGATGGCGCAGGGGAAAGGTCAGGCGTCCGGCCTGGAACAGCTCACCCGCGTCGGCAGCTGACCAGAGTCTCCAGATCACGGCTCCACAGAGCACGGTCAGCGCAGCCAGGAAGACGTAGCGGAACGCTCTGCGCGCTGCAGGCTGGGTGAAGTAGGTCAGAGCCAACGCGAAGATGAGCAGGTAAGCAAGTAAGCGTACGGCTTCCACCCAAGCGCGCGTCTCGGAAAGGGCCCAGCTCGCGGAGACGGCTGTCCATAGAGTGTAGGCGGCAAACAGACCAAGAACGAGCAGAGACAACCGCCCCGGTCTGCGTGGATAGGCCTTCCCTATTCCCGCCACCAGAGCAAGCACGGCTACGACAAGGGCGACGAGGGACCACTGCTCTGGCAGAGCTGCTGCATCCGTAAAGACGGACCACAACCAGATGCTGAGTAGCAAGATGACCGGGATCGCCCACAGGCCGCCTTTCTGAAGGCTGTGGGAGGGTGGGCTGGGGTCGATCTCTGTATGCGTGGAGTGGATCACTGAGTTCAGACTGGATGCTTTCGTGCCTTGACACCCGCGCCAGTCTAACACCTGAGAACTACCGACCTCAATCTACCGTAGACAGCAGCTTACCTCAGTCTGCAGCGCGCTGGGGCGCAAAACCGGGGATATGCTCGCTCAGCAATTGGATAAGTATCTCCGGCGGTTCGTGTCTGCGTGCGGCCTCGATGAGTGTCTGGAGGCCAGCCGTCAGCCGGCTCTCGTCCCCGATAACGCTATTCAGGTCGGTCGACCAGCTGACATTCTTGACCAGGGGGTGACTGGTCGGGAGGAGATCCTCGAAAGGCCAGGTGAGGCGCTCATAGAGTCGTTCACCCGGGCGGACCCCGGTGCAGACGATCTCTACAGGCGGGCGGCCGTCACCGAAGTGGAACTCCACCATGCGGCGAGCGACTTCAATGATAGGTACAGGTGTTCCCATATCGAGTACGAAGGTATGGGGGGCGTAGCCTGCTCCGACCTCCTCAGAGGGGGGAGCGTCGGTCATGGCAGTGGCCTGCAACACCAACTGAACAGCCTCTTCAATGAGCATGAAATAACGGGTCATCTCGGGATGAGTGACGGTGACCGGCCCACCCATCTCTATCTGGCGCCTGAAGAGGGGCACCACACTTCCACGGCTGCCCAGGACATTGCCAAAGCGGACGGTGGCGAAACGGGTACCGGTATACCTGTGGCGCATCAATCCCACGATCAGCTCAGTGCCCCATTTGGTTGCTCCCATCACACTTACAGGCTGCACCGCTTTGTCCGTGGAGATATTCACAAAATTAGCCGCGCCGTTCGCCCCTGCCGCTTCGGCCACCAGCATGGTCCCCAGGATATTGTTCAGGATAGCTTCGTCGGGACTCAGCTCCATGAGCGGGACGTGCTTGTAGGCAGCAGCGTGGAACACGTGGTGCGGACGTTCCCGAGCGAAAAGTTGCCTTAGTCTGGCTTCCTGCAGTAGGTCGAAGGGGAGTGGATGGGTGTTCTCGAAACCGGACTGATGTAACTCGTCGCAGAGCTCATAGAGGCCTGACTCGTTGTGATCGACCAGCACGAGCCGGGCCGGTGAAAGCTGAGCCAACTGTCGGCAAAGCTCCGACCCGATGGAACCGGCTGCTCCGGTCACGATGACCGTGGTGCCCCGGAACTGCCCGGCCACGTCCTGCAGGTCAGACCGGATCACCGGCCGGCCCAGAAGGTCTTTTACGTCCAACTCCCGGGCTTGAGCGAACTTTACCTGCCCCGAGAGGAGCTCGCGCAGGCTGGGGATGGTCTTGATCGGCTTGCCGGCCGGTCGGCAGAGCTGGTAGATGCGGGTCATCTGCTCGGCTGTGGCGGAAGGTATGGCCACGATTATTTCGTCCACTGCACGCTCTCGCGCGAGTCGGGGGACATCTTCCACGCGGCCCAGAACTCGATAACCGAGAAGATGCATGCCGCGGAGGCGAGGATCATCGTCGACTATCCCCACCACCCTCACGTCCGAGGCCGCGCTCCGTCCGATCTCTCGGAGCAGACCTTCCGCTCCCCTGCCTGCGCCTACCACTAGGACCCGAGTTCTTCCTCGCCGCAGTCGGAATCTGAGTTCGTCCACCACGCGCGGGACGAAGCGCCAAGCCACTAGGGCGAGGGCTGCGACCAGGCCGCCACCAATCACTACTGACCTGGGGACCAAGTAAGCGCCGTCGGGTGTCCACAAGGGCGACACCAGCACAATGACGCCAAGCACCACTGCACCCACCAGCGTCCCTGCAGCCGTACGCAAGGTAGGGCCTAAACTCATGGAGCGCGTGATGGTCGCGTAGACTCCGAAGAAGGAATTGACCACCAGGTGGACGACGACGGCGAGGCCCCAGAAGACAAGGAAGTCTGCCGTCCAGGGCGTCCATCCGATAACAGTGCCCCAATAGCGGAAACTGATGGCCACTAGATAAACGACCGAGACAGCAAGGATGTCCAGGGCGATGGCCCCAAGACGGCGGTTTCTCTTGTCTCTGGCTGCCCGGCCTTGTGCCATGAAGGTCTCCTAACGGCTTGGTGGATGGATGAAACGCGGGGGTGCCGCAAGTGATTCTACAACACGGGGCGGACAGTCTCCAGCATTGCCGGAGTTTCCGTCGGTGATTGACATTTCCAAGGTGTGGCCTTACCGTGGCCAGGGAAGAATAGGGCCAAAACAAGGCTATGCAGCGTCTACGACCAGAAGGAGGGTGTGCA
>OGCI01001235.1_pt1 | contig 22517 bp, 19 predicted proteins | sample 1570021 | NCBI WGS metagenome assembly OGCI01 (sample SAMN06264664, study PRJEB24512) | hot springs metagenome | isolation source: Hot spring water | place: South Africa: Tshipise | collected 2015-06-21 | reverse complement strand
CCACTACCGCCGGGTCGTACAGGATGCCCTTCTTGGTGACTAATTCCTCGATGGCCGCCTCTGGACCCTTGGCCGGTCGATAGGGCCGGTGGGAACTCATGGCTTCGGCCACGTCGGCCACGGCGAGGATGCGAGCGGGTAGGCAGATGTCTTCTCCCGCCAGTCCCTGTGGATAGCCGCTACCGTCCAGCCGCTCGTGGTGTTGAAGCACTGCCACCGCCTCGCCTTCCAGCGAGGGTATGGAGTGCAAGAGCTCATAGCCGGCCTGGGCATGACCCTCCACCAGTTGCCGCTGTGCCTTGGTAAGCACGCCGGGCGAAGAGAGTATTTCGATGGGTACCGAGATCTTGCCCACATCGTGTAGAAGAGCCGCCTTGTCCAGACTCTTGAGCTCCTCTTCGTCCAGACCCAGACAACGCCCGATCGCGACGGCTATCTCGGCCACCCGCTGCTGATGCCCCGCTGTGTAGGGGTCTCGGACCTCAGTCACCGAACCCAGAGCCTTGATGATGGCCGCCTCCGACTCGCTGACCCTTCTCAGACTTTCAGCAAGACGCTCCTCCGCCTCTTTCCTCTCCGTGACATCGGCCACCGTGCCCAGCATGCGCAAGGGCCGGCCTTGCTCATCGGTCGTCACTACGCGGCCCACTACGAGAAGCCAGCGTGATTTGCCGCCAGCAATCTGCCACCTCACCTCACCCCTGAGCTCATCCGAGACTCCTCGGTAGCAGGCCTTGAGCGCTTCCTTCGCCCTGTCTCGGTCGTCGGGATGCAGATTAGCTAGGAAGTCGGCGACGGCAAGCCTCTCACTGCCCTTGAGCAACCCGAATACTGCGGCGAACTCGGGGCTCACCGTGATAATCTGGGAGGGTGCGTCAAGCTCCCAGATACCCTGGCTTGCCGCCTCCAGGGCCAACCGTAGCCGCTCCTCATTCAGACGCAGGGCTTCCTGCGCCAGCCAGCGCTCGGTGGTATCTTGCAAGGTTCCGGCCACCCTGGTCACGCGGCCTGTCTCGTCACGCAAGGCGGCGCCCCGCACGAGAGCGAACCGTCTCTCTCCATCGCCGCGTACGAACTCCAGCGTCAGCTCTTGTCGGCCTCCTTTCGCCACCGCGCGTTCCAGCGCCGCACGAAGACGGCGGTAGCTCTCCGGCGTCCAGAGCTTTTCTTGCTCGTCGAGGTCTGGCGGCGGTAGGGCAGGGTCCCAGCCAGAGAGCGCATAGAACTCCTTGGACCACGTGACTGCGCCTGTACTCAAGTCGAGGCTCCAAGTGGCAATTTGGGCCGCCTCGCGGGCCTCTTCGAGGAGCTGCTCGGCCTCTTTCAGGGCTTCCTGCACTTGCTTGCCCCGGATGATCTCTTCCTCGAGCTGCTCGGTGGTGCGCCCCACTAAGTCAGCTAGATGCTCCTGAGCCTCGTGGAGCCGCTCACTGAGGAAGCGGGTCTGCAGCAGGGAGTCCACGTGCAGGACCAGCTCCCGCAGGTCCACCGGCTTAACCAGGTAGTCCTTTGCCCCGGACTGGAAAGCTCGTGTCTTGGCGTCAGGGTCAGCCATGCCGCTGACCGTGAGAACAGGCAGATAGGTATCCTGGGAAATCCGACTCGAGATGTCACGTAGGAGGGCAAAACCGTCTAGACCAGGCATATTAAGGTCGAGGATGACCAGATCAGGAGTGATCCGGTCGAGATAGGCGGGAACCTGGGTGGGGTCACTGATGCCTTCCACCTGCTCGTAACCAGCCCCCTCTAGAGCGCGGATGAACAGGCGCACGATGCTCGGCTCATCGTCGACGACAAGAATGCGTCCTTGCTTCTTTGCTGCCTCGTTCATGGGTGAGTCTTCGCTCAGGCCTTCACTCTAGGAGTGCTTCCACCGCGGTCAGCTCCCGCCTGGCCCAGCCGCCTGCAGCCGATTGCGAACCTCCCCGACCAACGCTTCCCGGGTAAACGGCTTCTGCAAGTAGCCGGGCTCCGGATCGATGCGCCCACCAAGCAACGTTGCCTCTCGTGTGTATCCTGACATAAACACTATCGGTAACCCTGGCCGCAGAGCAAGGGCCGCATCCGCTAGATCCTGGCCCTGCATCGGCCCGGGCAATACCACATCGCTCAAGAGCAGATCGACACGGCCCCCGTTCTCCCTAAGCATTTCGAGCGCGTCGGTCGGACATCCGAAAGCAAGGACTTGATAACCTTCGCCCACCAGTATCCTTCTCACCAGCTCCCTGACCGGCCCCTCGTCTTCCACGACCACAATGACCTGGCCTTTTCCGGCACCCCTCTCACCCGTCAGACCCGGACCGGAGTCCTCGGAGGAGCGAGACTCCCGTCCCTTCCGGGGCAGGTAAATCCTGAAGGTAGAACCCTTTCCAGGAGAGCTCTCGACCGCGATGTGCCCTCCGCTCTGGCGGACGATCCCGTAGACCGTAGAAAGACCAAGCCCTGTACCCTCCCCGGGCCTCTTGGTGGTGAAAAAGGGTTCAAAGATGTGTTCCAGGATCGACTCCTCCATGCCGCAGCCGGTGTCAGTGACCGTAAGCATCACGTACGGGCCTGGGCTCACGTCCCCGCGGGTTCGGCAGTAGTCGGGTCCCAGCTCCACGTCCGCCGTCTGGATCACCAGCCGCCCACCATCGGGCATGGCGTCCTTGGCGTTGAGCGCCAGATTCATGATGACCCGCTCGATCTGGTGGGAGTCGGCTTCGACCAGTCCCAGATCCGGTTGGGGAGAAAGGACGAGCTCGATGTGTTCCCCCAGACTTCTTCTCAGCAGCGGCGCTATTCCCAGAAGTATCTCGTTGATCGACACAGTCTGAGGCTTGATTTCCTCTCGACGCGCAAAAGCCAGCATCTGCCGCGTGAGAGCCGCTCCTCTTTGCGCAGCCTGAGTGATGGCTAGGACGTCCTCCTGCAGACCGCTCGCAATCACTGCCTCATGGCTCCCAAGCAGCTCGCTGTAGCCAAGGATGGCAGTCAGCAGGTTGTTGAAATCATGGGCGATGCCGCCCGCCAGCTGACCCACGGCCTCCATCTTCTCGACCTGGCGCAAGTGCTGCTCCAGACGACGACGCTCGGTAATGTCCGTGTACACGGCCATGAAATGCCCTGGGAAAGGAGAGGAGGCCGATATTTCCATCCATTTACCCAAGCGGGGCATCTCCAACTCGAACCGCTCGGATTCGCCCGTAGTGGCCACCCTGCCGTAGATTTCGAGGAGTCGGGGAAGCGGGTCGTTCATCCCCGGGAACACGTCGGTCATCCGGCGGCCTTCCAGCTCAGAACAGCCCAGGATGCGCTCCAGGGCCGGGTTCACTGCCAGGTAAAGCCAGTCCACGGGATGCCTTTGCTCGTCATAGATCATCTGACTGAAACTGCAGCCGTTCTGCATGGTCCGGAAGATGGCGCGGTAGCGCTCTTCACTCTGCGCCAGGGCCCCTTCGGTCTGGGCTTGCAGCCAGTGTTTTTCGCAGAGGAGTGCAAGCGCGGTACCGAAGTTGCGAAAGGAGGCGCGATAGGCAGGGGGCAGAGAACTCTCCTCAAACTCTATAAGAAGCCGCCCGTAGCGCGCCGATGTGGTAGCCAGATCGAGAAGAAGCAGGCGGCCCTGTTCCTCTTTTGCCTCGACCCCGAACCCGAGCCGCGAAGGCTCACGCTGTGCCCCCAGACGCAGCGGTGCGGGCTCCGCAAACAGGTCGCAAGAGCCGCCCACCACACCGGGCAGGTCGAGAAGCATGGTTTCCACGAATTGAGCCATCTGCCCGGGACTTTCCAGTGTTGCCAGTACCACCTGGGCCAGCAGAAGACGTCCCAGTACGAGCGCGCTGCTAGGACATGCCTCCGGCTCGCCCGCCCCGGCGGGAGACGGGTTCTCAAGAACACGTCCCCGCACCACGAGATGCCGATGTAGACTCAGAAGTCGGTAGAGAGAATCACCCGTCCACTGAGCGACGTCATACTGACACATCGCCGTTATCTGGTGTCTGTGCAGGACGGCGTCGACCATCGCTTCGTACTCTTCCAGCCGCTCGGCGCCGGGTAGGCGTGCTTGGCCCACAGCCCAACCTGTCTCCCCAGTGACTCGCAACGATCGATACCCCTCATGGCGCGCCTCACAGGCAGCGCGCTCCAGCTCCGCGAGCATGCGGTTGGGGTCGAAGCGACCGTCGGGGCAGTAGACAGATTCGGCGGGCAGTACTAGCACACCGGCTGCCCGCCCGGCCCCGTCGACCGCCGACCGCTCACTCGCCAGGCCTCTATAAGTACGGATCCCCAGTCCCCTCAGCCACTCGCAAGTGGTATCCGGGGCATCGGCTAGGTAAAGGACCTTGTCGCCACCTTCAAGACCTGCGCTGAGGAAACCGGCGACGACCGACTGTCGCTCGGCCTCGCTACCGAACACGACACAACTGTGACCACCCGACATCATGCCAGGCAAAGAAACATCCGAGAGCTCATACCACCGGGCGATTGTCATCAGCGCGCTTGCAAGACTTCTACCACCATGGACCCGAGTCGCCCGTCTGGCCAATCATCTGACTACTCGCCGGGGCTGGCCACCGTTGACATCCTGTCCACTCAAGGGTTCCCCAAACAACCCCGGGTGCCAATCATGCGCCCGTAAGAAAGCGGCGACTACCTCGGGGTCGAACTGGGCCCCGCTTTCCCGCTCGAGCTCCGCCAGGGCTTCCGCTACCGTGAGAGCCGCGCGGTGAGGCCGGGGATGCGTCATGGCGTCGAAGGCATCGGCCACAGCTACGATCCGAGCCGACAGAGGGATTTGTTCGCCCCGGAGGCCTTGCGGGTAGCCCGCCCCATCCCAGCGCTCGTGGTGGTTTAGCGCGATCTCTTCCGCCATCTGGATCAGGCTACTATCGCCGCCACGGAGCAGTCCCGCTCCCAGGGTGGTGTGCTCCTGCATCTGCAGCCGCTCACTCTCGGTGTAAGCACCCTCTTTGAGTAAGACGCGGTCGGGCAGAGCCACCTTGCCCAGGTCGTGGAGAGGGGCCGCCCGCATTATGAGCCGGATGTCTTCCTCTGGCAGCAGCAACTCCTGGGCGATGATCCCCGCCAGACGGCCGACCCGGGCTGGATGTTCACCGGTGGGATCATCCCGGATCTCGGCTACCCGGGACAGACGGTCGAGGAGTTCGTGCTGCGCCCCTTGGGCCTCCCGACTGCGCCTCCGGAACAGCTCCTCGAGGGCCAGCCGCGTCTCGCGAAGACGCAGATTGATGAGCCGGGTTTCCAATAGGGAACCGATCCGAGCGACAAACTCGCGCACGTCGATCGGCTTGCTGACGAAGTCTTTGGCCCCGGCCAGGATGGCACGCGCCCGGGCCTCAGCATCCCCCAAGCCGCTGACCACGATCACCGGGAAGTACTCGTCGGCGCTGACCCGCCGGCGCACCTCCTCCAAGATGGCGAAGCCGTCTGTCCCCGGCATACGCAGATCGAGCACCAAAAGGTCTAGGGACCTGTCGGCGAGCAACGACATCGCCTCGCTCGGGTCGGTCACCCCCCGGACCCGGCGGTAGCCGGCGCTTTCGAGTGCCCGCACCAGGAACTTGACCACGGGCAACTCATCGTCCACTACTAGGATGCCAGCCTCCTCTTGGGAGCGCCCGATCAACCTTCACCCCTTTCGCCGACGACTCCAAGCGCCTGCACGGTGAGCAGCGTAAAGTGAGCGTGTGTTCACTTGTATCGGCAGAAATGGGCGATGACTTCAACGTCTCTGAGAATCGGCGGCTAAAATACTTCCCAGATCAGGATGCGTCCGCATAAAGGATGCCGGGACTTAGCTCCATGCCCCGCAAGAAGAACCAACAAGCCAGAAGAGAACAGCTCACCGAGGCGGCCCAGCGTGCGATCGCCGAGCACGGTGTGGCTGGGGTGCGGGTAGAGCACGTGGCGCTCGAGGCTGGCGTGTCGCCGAACACGGTGCGCTACTACTTCAGTGACGTGGAAGAATTCCTGCGCGAGGCTCACCGCAAAGCCATTGAGCGCTTCTACACGGAGAGGATGAAGCAGGCCCGAGCCATCGATGACCCTGTGCAACGCCTGGTGGCCACCATCGACTCTGGGGTCGCTTCGGGACCTGACGATCTGGAGACCAGGCTCTTGTGGGAGGGCGTCAGACTGGCGGGAGAAAGTGAGCTTTTCTCGGTGCTCATGACCCGCCTTCACAAAGAACAGGAGCTTCTCTACGAGAACATCCTCGAGCTGGGAGTGGCAGCCGGAGTATTCAAGCTCGCCGACGACATACACCGCATCGCCCAGACCCTGGTCGCTTTGGAAGACATCTGCGGCATCCGCATGATGCAGCGAGACGAGGACTTGACCCACGAGGAAGGGAAGCGCCTGATCCTGGCCTACGCGCGACTTGCCACCGGCTGCGACCTGCCTGAGTAGACCGGATCCCGATTGCCGCCGGGTCTGGCACCTCAGCGGGTTTTGTCCCCTTGACGTCATTTCTTCGCAGTTTATAGTCAAAAAAGACCCCTGCTTTTCCCGTCGAGGTGGGCAAAAATTCCTATTGATTTTTTGTATTGAGGTTGCAAAGATTAGAGTTGAGCGCGACCGTGTGGGGGCACCGGGGGCGCCGACCCAGGGGGTATCCTCACTGAGAGGGCTGTCCGTTCGTGCCCGCCCACCAGCTTCACCGTCAACCCAGCCGAGAGGAGCGGGAAGTATGGACGAGAGTTCGACAGCCGGAGCCGGAGAGACCCTCTCTTACGATCCCTTGACTCACACCCCGTCCGGAAGGCTGCGGGCACGCGGGCTGGGCATCCCTCTGGAAGGCCGCCCCGGTCGCTGGAACGCCATCACGGACGTGCCCGGGGTGGAGCTCGGCTATGTGACCCTGGTAGAAGGAGAAGGACCCCTTGTCCCCGGCAGAGGCCCGGTAAGGACGGGCGTCACCGCCATCCACCCCAGAGGCAGACAGGGTACTTCCGACCCTGTCCAAGCAGGCTGGTTCTCCTTCAATGGGAACGGGGAGATGACCGGCACTGTTTTGATCGAGGAGACCGGGCTCCTCGCGGCGCCCATCCTCATCACTAACACCCACTCTGTAGGGGCGGCGCACACCGGCGCGGTCAGGTGGCTTACCGAGCGACATCCCCGTCTGAGCAAGCTGTGGGTGTTACCGGTCGTGGCAGAGACCTGGGACGGCTACCTGAACGACACCAACGGACAGCATGTGAAACCTGAGCATGCCTTCGCAGCGCTCGAAGCCGCGCGGAGCGGACCGGTCGACGAAGGCTCGGTCGGCGGCGGCACCGGCATGATCTGCTATGGCTTCAAAGGCGGGTCGGGTACGGCTTCTCGCTTGGTCGAGTTCGGAGACCAGACCTACACCGTAGGCGTCTTCGTCCAGGCCAACTTCGGCTGGCGCCCCGAACTCACCATCGCGGGCGTGCCCATCGGCCGGCACATACCGGAGAATAACCCGCTGGACGCCGACCCTTCCTGGCTCATGCCGCCAGGGGCAGGATCGTGCATCACCATCGTGGCGACCGATGCGCCCCTGCTCCCCGGTCAATGCAAGGCTTTGGCCCGTCGGGTCCCGCTGGGTCTTGCTAGGACTGGCACCACTAGCTCCCATTTCTCAGGCGACATCTTTCTGGCTTTCTCCACCGGCAATCCTGGCTCAGTAGCCACCGGACCGATCACCCTGCTCGGCCGGCCCGGGGTGACCGAGTCCCAGTCTTGGGTGCCCTGGGGCGAGTGCGACCCCTTGTTCGCAGCCGTCGTCTACGCGGTGGAAGAAGCAGTCTTGGATGTCCTCATCGCTAACGAGGACATGACCGGGTGGGATGGCCACTTCGTCCCCGCTCTACCCCACGACCGGGTGCGCGATTTGCTGGCGTCCCACCGCATCGTACTGGGCTAGAACGCGGGGGGTGTTTATGAGGCAAGCTCACCAAGAGTAGTGCCAGCGGCCGGAGCCGCTGGACGGTAATACTCAGTCCTTAGGGGGAGGTCGGGCATCGTGGAACAAGTAACGCAAGTCGAGCAACGACGCTACAGGCAGGAGCTGGACCGCGGTCTCCAGGTGATCCACAACGTGATGATGACTATCTCGGGCGTGGCCCCGACCGCTTCTGTGTTCATCATCGCGCCCGTGGCGTTCCTTTTTGCAGGGACAGGAGCTTTCTGGGCCTTCATCATAGCCGGCATCATCGGGATAGGCATGGCTTTCTCCTATGCCGAGGCAGGCACGGCCTTCCCGGTGACGGGCGGGGAGTGGGCCTTGGTCGCCCGCATCCTGGGAAAGCCCATAGGGTTCATTTCCCTGGTCTTCATGCTGATCTCGGTGATAGTCATCCCCAGCTCCATCGCCTTGGGGGCTAGCCAGTATCTCTCGGTGATCTGGGAGGGAGCGAACCCCAATCTGGTGGGAGCTATCATCATGCTCGTGGTGGGAGGGATCGCGGTCCTGCAGATCAAGACCAATTCCTTCATCCAGGGCGTGCTGCTCGCCATCGAGCTCATCGGCGTCCTCAGCATCACTGTGCTGGGATTCGCCAAGGTGCATCAGTCGGGGATGGTGCTCCTCGACCCGGTGATCTTCGACGAAGGCGGGATCGAGCAGGCCGTGTCTTTCGGGATGATCATGAGTGCGGTGGTCTTCGCCATCTTTGCCTACAACGGCTACGGTGGAGCCATCGTTTTCTCTGAAGAGACCAAGAGCGCCCGCAGGAATATAGCTCGGGCGATCCTGTGGACCCTGTTCATCACCGTCGCTGTAGAACTCATCCCCTTGACCGCTGCGATAGTGGGCGCGCCCTCTCTCAGCGAATTCATGGCGGCTCCCTCGCCCATGCAGTACATACTGACGGAGTTAGGTAACGAGACACTCAACACCATCATCAGCCTGCTGGTTTTCGTGGCCATCTTCAACGGTTGCCTGGCTATCGTGGTGCTGATGAGCCGTATCGTGTTCGGCTCCGGGCGCGACAAGGTCTGGCCCGAGCCGGTCAGCGGCTGGTTGGCCAAGGTGCACCCGCGGTTCAAGTCGCCTTGGGTGGCAGCGCTCGCCATGGCTGTGATAGGCGCCATCCTTTGCGCGACCACCACCAAGACGGCGGTCATCACCTTCACGGGAGTGGTATTGGCAGCCACCTACATCCTCATTGCTCTGTCGGCAATCGTGGTCCGGCTGCGTTTCCGGGATCTGCCGCCGCACTACAAGATGCCGCTGTGGCCGGCCTGGCCCTGCATAGCCCTGGTCGGCGTGGTCTATATGTTGGTCAAGCTAACCCAACTGCAGTGGAAGGACTTGGTCATAGTGGTGGGAGCAGCCGTCGGCGCCCTAATCTACTATTACGCCTACCTCTACCCGCGGCGCGGCAAGAAGTGGCTCATGCTCGAATGTGTGGAGGAGGAGCCCGAAGCAGTGAGCGACAAGGCGAACCTCTAGCTATGCAACCCAAGAGATTAGCACCCCGGCCACAGAGGCCCCGGGGGAGGCGGTGCCCAGATCGCGGCGCCGCCCACGGGGGCGGTACAGGGGGGTGGTACAGGGTGCCCAGGGGGGCGCGGCGCCGGGCTTTCAGCCCGGCGCCGCGGCAGTCTAGAATGTCGCTTAGCCGGCAGGGGGCCGCTCGGTAACCACGACACAGAGCGGGGGCCGCACCGACAAGTCGGACCCCCGAGGAGAAACCCAAGCGGCAAACAAAGGTTACGGCAACAGATCCAAAGGGGGTAGCATGACCGATCTTTCAAGCCACGATCAAAGTCGCAACTGCAACCATGACCACGAGGCCGTGCGTGCTGTCATGGAGGGCTACGCGGACGCCGTCTACCGCGCCGATGTGGAGACACTCAAGCAGATCTTCCATCCCGCGGCAGCCATGTGCGGGTACTTGGGTGACAAGCTGCTGGTAGGCGGACCCGAGCCTTTCTTCGAGGACCTGAAGAGCAGACCGTCGATGCAGACCGAGAAGGCCCCCTATCAATGGGAGATCCTCGATGTCCACACCTCGGGCCTGACTGCCAGCTTGCGCCTGGAAGAGTCTGGTTTCTTCGGCGTCTTCAGCTTCGTCAACTATTTCCACCTGGTCAAGGTCGACGGCGAGTGGAAGATCGTCAGCAAGCTGTTCCAATCAGTATAGGAGCAAGGTCACGAACAAGGGTCCACGAATAGGATTAGTGTAGGAGCGGATATGAGCGAACTGACCCCACTTACCCGTGACTTGTCTGTCTTCAAGAAGTTAGAGCTGGAGAAACCCCCTGTGGGGGTGAAGTTCCTTTACCGGGAACCGGAGGGCATACCCAGGCTCGACCGCACACTTGGCCTTTGTGAGATGGTGACCGAAGCCCAAAAGGGCAAGATCTTTTACGCCGGCTTTGCCGATCACGAATGCGCAGGGCCTGTGCCGCTGGGCATGGTCGACGTGGAGCCGTTCTACTGGAGCGGCCAGATCGGCCCCTGCCTGGAGATCTTCAAGGAGGCCCGGGCCAACCGTCGCATCTATGATGTCATTCCGCGCTTGGTGCCTGGCACGTGCAACTACACGGTGTTCGCCGCTCTCGACCTTCTGACCTTCGATCCCGACGTGCTGGTGCTCTCCGGCCCGGTGCGCAAGATGGAGATCGTCCTTCGCTCGATGAGCTGGACCACCGGTCAGATGTACGAAAGCAAGGGCACTCCCGTGCTCGGTTGCGCGTGGACTCTCGTCTATCCGTACGTGACCGGAAAGATCAACTTCACTGTCACCGGGCTTACTTTCGGTCATATCGCCCGCGAGGTAGGGACCGAAGGCCACGTGGTGGTGTCGGTGCCCTGGGACGCCCTGCCCACCATGGTAGAGAACCTGGAGGTCATGCCGTTCGTGCTGCCCTCTTATGAGGATGGGCGCGACAACTACAGCGAACGCTTCAAGCGGGTGACCGCCGGTCACTGAGCCTCCCGGCCCTCCGACTGGTCACGCGGCTCAGAAGGTCACGCGGCCGGAATGGGGAGCCGGCCTGGCGGCTGGCAGCGAGCCGCCGGGCCGGCTCCGCTCCCTGGCCGGACGCTTGGCCGGGATAGCCGGTGGTCACAGGCCGTTCTCGTACACCAACTTGCCGCCCACGACGGTGGCAACGTTCTTGACTGCGTGGATCTCCTCTGGAGGGATGGCGAAGAGGTCCTGATCCAGGACACAGAAATCCGCCAACTTCCCCGGCTCCAGTGACCCCTTGTGCCTCTCCATGTGATCCTGCCAAGCCCCGCCCATGGTGTATAGGCGAACAGCCTCTTTCACCCCTATCCGCTGATCGGCTCCCCGCACGGTGCCGGAAGCCTTCGACTTGCGGAGCGCGGCCGCTTCCACACCCTGGAGCCAATCCGGTTCGGTCACGGGGGTGTCCGAGGAGAAGCTCACGTGAGCACCCGCTTCAAGAAGGGAGCGGACCGGGAATTGCCACTCCGAGCGCTCTAACCCTAGCGCCCGGTCCATGACGTCGGAGAATACCCACTTCAGTATGGGCTGCGTGCAGACCCCCACTCCCAACTCGACCAGTCGTCCGATGTCGGCCGGACGGATCAGGTCGCAGTGGATGAGATAGTGGCGAAGGTCTACGGGCTTCTGCTGCTGCGCCAGAGCAAACCCGTCGAGACAAGCCGATATCGCCCGGTCCCCGATGACGTGGACGCCGCATTGGAAGCCGTGGGCGTGAGCATAACTGATCAGCTTGAGCAGTTCCTGGACCCTTTCCTCGTGAGTCGCGCCAGGAAGGACAAGGCTGCCGCTGCCGCCGTCAGGGTATTCCTCCTCGAGCCAGGCCGTCTTCGTATGCGGGATGCCATCGGCAAAGAGCTTCATCCCGCCGATGCGGAGCCATTCGTCGCCAAAACCGGTGTGGATACCGATGTCTTCGATGCTGCGCTGGACGTCAGCGAGCGAGATGGCTCCGTATTCTCCAAACAGATACAGGATGGTGATCCGGACGGTCAAGGCTTCTTCGTTGTGCAGGTCGTTGTAGACGCTTATGCACTCAGAGCCGAGCAGTCCTCCTTGGTAGCCGGTCCCGCCGGGGCCCAAGGCAGCGTCGGTCACACTGGTGATCCCGCGAGCATTCATATCTCTCATCATGTTGAGTATGGCCGCCCGCTTCTCCTCCCGCGTCCAAGGGGGCACCACTCGCATGAGGAGGCCCTGGGCGGGCAATTCGACCAGAACGCCGGTAGGCTCGCCCGTGACCGGGTCCTTAACGACTTCGGAACCGGGCTCCGTCACAGTGTCACGGGTGATACCCGCCAGTTCCAGCGCCCGGCTGTTCGCTACCAACTGGTGCTGAGTGAAGTGCACCAGGTAGACAGGGTTGTTCGGCGCCACCTCGTCGAGGTCGGCCTTGGTCATGTGGCGGTTGGGGTCGGCCAAACATTCCTCCAGGAAACCCTCGTCCCAACCATTTCCGCGGATCCATTCCCCCGGCTGCAGTTCGGCCGCCCGGGCTCTCACCATCTCCTTGATGTCCGCGATCGATCTCACATTCGGGTACCCCACATCCAGGGTAAGAGGCGGCCGACTACCCCCGTACATGGCCGCATGAGTGTGAGAGTCGTTTATGCCAGGAAGAACGGTCTTACCCTTGAGGTCGACCACTTCGGTCGAGGCAAAGGCAAGCTCCCTGATCTCACTGGTCGAGCCTACCGCGAGGACCTTGTCCCCTTTGACCGCTATCGCCTCCGCTTCCGTCCCTGTGGCATCCATGGTGAAAACCCTCCCGTTCACATAAACGGAATCCGCGGCCCAACTGATCACAACTAGCTCTCCTTTCTCTGTTCTGCGTTGGAGGACCGACGATGGACCAAGCGTGAACCGACGCCCGCTCCTCGCGGTCACTCACCCAGATATGCTTTGCGGACATGCTCGCTGTGCAGAAGCTCCTCCGCCGATCCCTCTATAACGATCTTCCCGGTTTCAAGGACGTAGGCCCGGCTGGCCAGTTTCAAAGCCAAACGCGAGTTCTGCTCTACCAACAAGACCGAAGTCCCCGCCTCGTGGATCTCCCGGATGATCTTTGCAATCTCACCCACCATGAGCGGAGACAACCCCATCGACGGCTCGTCCAAGAGCAGCAGCCGAGGCTGGCACATGAGGGCAGTGGCTATCGCGAGCATCTGCTGCTCTCCGCCACTTAGCGTGGAGGCTTGTTGGCGAGCCCGCTCCTTGAGTCTGGGAAAGTGAGAAAGCACTTCGGCCAGATCCCTGGCGCTAGCCTTACGATCTTTACGCAGGTAGGCACCGACCTTGAGGTTCTCGGCCACGGTCATGTACGGGAAGAGACCTCGGTCCTGGGGCACCTGGACCATCCCCATCTTGACTATGGTCTGCGGCCTTTGCCCGTCGATCCGCACTCCTTCGAACCAGATCTCCCCGGCTGCGGGCGTCTTGAGACCCGACAGCGTACGCAGGATGGTGGACTTCCCCGCGCCGTTGCTGCCAATGAGGGTGACTATCTCTCCTGGCTCCAAGTGAAGAGAGACCCCCTTCACCACCTCGGCGCCTTCGTAACGCACGACCAGATCACGCACCTCAAGCCACATCGGCATCAGTCCCCAGGTAGGCCTCGATCACGGCAGGGTCGGTCACACACTCGCGAGGCGAGCCCTCCACCAGTTTCTGACCGTAGTTGAGCACCACCGCCCGGGCGCACAGGCCCAACACCGCGCGCACGTTGTGCTCCACCACCAGCACCGTAGTCCCCCGCGTGCGATTGATCTCTTTGATAATCCGGATCATGGACGCGGTCTCCTCAGCGTTCATGCCCGTAAGCGGCTCATCCAACAGCAACAGGGTGGGGTTCGACGCCAGAGCCACAGCAACGCACAACTCCCTCTGGCTGCCGTGAGGCAGATTCACACACAGCTCGTGCGTGCGGTCGGTCAGTCCTACTAGCTCCAGTAACTCGTGGCACCGGTCCAATAGGCCCGGGTCCTTCCGCACCTTGTCTAAGGTCCGAGTCAGGGCGGCCAGGGGACCGTGGTCAGTGCGAAGATAGGAGCCGGCCAGTACGTTCTCCAGGACCGTCATGCTCCGAAAGAGGGCGTTCTTCTGGAAGACCCGGGCGATACCCAGCCGAGCCCGCCGGTGTGGTGAGTAGCGGGTGATGTCATGCCCTCTAAAGACGATACGGCCACTGGAGACTCTCAGGGTCCCGTCGATCAGGTTGAGGAGGGTGCTCTTCCCTGCCCCATTGGGGCCGATGAGGCCGACGATCTCACCCTCTTCCACCACGAGGTCCACCTTGTTGACCGCCGCCAACCCGCCGAAGTTCTTGCAGACCTGGCTGGCTTCAAGCAGGCTCATGCCTTACCCTCCTTGCCCGCCGGGTTGACGCCGTCCACCCCCGCAGCCCGGAGCCGCTTGACGCGCCGCCAGCTCCTCACTTGCTTGGGGATGCCCACCAAGCCCATGGGGAGGAAGAGGATGACCAGGATGGCGATCGCACCGGTGATCATCGGCTGATATTGCTGCGATGACCGGGTGGCCTCGGCGATCAGCATGAGCACCGTGGTCCCCATCAGCGGTCCCACGAAATAGTCTTTGCCTCCGACCACCATATACACCAGGAGGTATATGGACATACTCACACCAAAGCGCGAAGTGGTGTCGGGACTCAGGTTGTGCTGGTAGGAAGCGAACAGTGCCCCGGAGAGGCCGGCCATGAAAGCAGCGATCACGAAGTTGATGGTCTTGTAGCCTATGACGTTGATGCCCACCGCCCCGGCTAATAAGTTGTCGTCTCTGATGGCCCGCCACTGGAAGCTGATGTAGGCCCGCTCCAGCCAGTAGAGGATGAGGAGCGCGACCAGCACCACTCCCACGGCGATGTAATAGTAGTTGGCGGGCCGATCGAAATTGACCTCCCCGACAAAGGGCACCTGCTGCTTGCCCGGGCCAGGTACCCCCGTGAGTCCGAGCGACCCACCCGTCATGGAGGTCCAGTAGTAGGCCACCAGACGGAAGGTCTCGGCAGTCAGCAAGGTGAGGATGGAAAAGTAGATGCCCTTGACTTTCAAGAACGGATAAGCCACCGCCAGTGCGATGAGGGCAGAAAACAGGCTGCTTAGGATCAGCGACGGCCAGAAGGGTATATGGGCCTTCATCATCAGGGCAGCATGCGCATAGGCGCCGATCACGGCGAAACCTACCTGGCCCAGGGAGATCTCGTTTATAAGAGTCACGCTGCGCAGACTGCTCACCAGCAAGGTGTTGATGGCTAGCAGACAGAAAACCGTCAGCCAATAGGGATCGCGGCGGAGGATGGTGGGCAGGGCGAAAGCTATCACCACGAGCCCCACCCAAAGAAGAAGCTTGGTCCAGCCCCGCTTAGTCATGGCCCAGCAACCCCTTGGGCCGGAAGAGCAGCACCAGGATGACGACCACCAAAGGCCCCACAGACGCCACCGCCGGACTGAAGAACACCGGCACGATGCCATCGATCAGCCCCAGGATCAGGCCCCCGATCAAGGCGCCAGGGATGCTACCCAGCCCGCCCAGCACGATGATGACCAGGCCCTTGATCATGGGCAGCGCCCCCATGTACGGCTGGAGTTGCAGAATGGCACCGGCGAGCGCGCCGGCCAAGGCCGCAAGAGCGCAGCCGATGGCCATGGCCGCCATCGACATCCGATTGGGATTGATGCCCTTGAGGAAGGACCCCTCCCGGTTCTGGGCGCTGGCGATCATCGCCAGTCCCAGCCGAGTCTTCTTGAGAAAGAGATAGAGCAGCACCAAGGCCAGGACCGAGAAGCCGATGGCGAGGATGCGGTCCTTGGGTACTGCAGCGCCAAAGATCTCGACCGATCCCGTGGCCAACAAGGGAAGACTCTTGGTATAGAGACCGAAGATGACGACAATGGCGCTGGTCAGGATCAAAGTGAGACCCGTGGATATCACGATGGAACATAGCACCACCTCCCGCCCCGACCGCGGCCGGAAAAGTCCTCGTTCGAGGATGATCCCCAACACAGCCATGATGAACATGGAGGTGGCAATAGCCGGATACAAGCCAAGGCCTCGCCCCACCAGGTAGTGGACGGCATACGCCCCCAGCATGTAGATCTCTCCGTGAGCGAGCTGCAAGATGCCCATGATGCTGAGGATAAGTGTTAGCCCCAGCGCCATGAGCACATAGAGCCAGCCCAAGGCTATCCCGTTGACCGTCGCTTGCAGCCAAAGATCGAGTGAGCTCACTCAGTCTCCCTCACCCACGTATTCTCCTAAGTAACTCCGCAGCCATCCAATACCTCACCATCCCTCACCTCAAAAGGTGGCCGGGGGTGAGAAGTCCAGCCTGTGACTTCGATCCCCCGGCCAGCTGCGGTCCCAGACTACGCCGACAGGTGTGAACAGGCGAACAACCTACGCTCGGCTACTCCTTGACCGGCTCCATGAACCCGATGAACTCTATCTGACCGTTCATGATGCGGCTGAGTGGCAGCGGCCTGTACAGCACCCTGTTCACTCCGAACCGGTCGGCTCCCCCTATGTAGCCCGGACCGTGCAGAGTCTGGATGTCTCCTGGGTTGGTCATGCCCTCCATGGTCTTGACTAGGGTGGCGGCGTCACCGATAGCGCCGGCTTTCTGCATGACCTGGACCATCACCCAAGGCATGTCATAAGCATGCACAGCATCCGAGATGAAGGGGTCGTTGGGCCACTTGGCCTGCCAAGCGTCCATCAGCTTCTTGACTTCCGGAGTGGGATGGGTGACGTCCACGCTGTTGCAGATGACGTCAGTGAGGGCGGCAGGATCCTGCACCGTAACCACAAAGACGTCAGCCCCCAGGGGTGAGTTGGACACGAACACCCCTTTGAACCCAAGCTGCCGAGCTGCCTTCAACTGATCGTTGGCCTGGCCGCTCACCATGGCCCAGATGATGTCCGGCTTGGCCGCATTCAGCTTGGTCATGATCGGCACGAAGTCGGTGGTCCCCCATGGCCACTTCTCCTGAGCCACGATCTGCATGCCCCGAGCTGCTACCTGCGCTTGGAGTCGCTCCACCATGCCCTCATAGCCGATGTCGGGCACGGAGAGAGCGATCTTCTTGGCCTCAGGATAGGTCTTAGCGATGTAGTCGAGATCGATCGGGCCGGTCTCGTCATGGTTTATGAAGGGACGGACTTGCAGCGGCTTGTCGGAACTGACATCCTGCGGTGCCCCTGGGATGTTCGCGTTGGCTTGAGCGTAGAGCACACCGGCAGCCTCGGTGACCTGATTGATGGCCGCCATCTCGCTTTCCAGGATAGCCCCGATCACCAGGTCGACCTTGTCCTGATTCACCAGCTTGCTAGCCGCTGTGCTGGCACCTTCCGCCGATCCCTTGCTGTCCTCGTGGATGAACTTGATTTGGTAGGTGTCGTTGCCGATCTTCACACCACCAGCCTGGTTGACATCCTCCGCATACAGGTCCCAAGCTCTGGTGAACGCCAGACCTAGGATGGCGAGAGGACCGGTCTGGGGCATGATGGTGCCGATCTTGAGCGTTTTGACCTCTCCCGCGGGCGCTCCCGTGGTGGTGGGCCCGGCCGTTGTCTCGGGGCCGGCCGTCGTACTCGGAGCGGCGGTGGTGGCAGGTGCAGAGCTAGTGGTGGTCTCTTCCTTGGCACAGGCTGACAGGCTGAACAGCAAGACGCCTATCACCAGCACCGCACAGATCAAGAAGACTCGTTTACTGCGCATCTTATTTCCCCCCTCTTTCGTGAAACCATACACGCATGGAAGATGCAGGGAACCGGTCCCTCGGCCAGTAGCCACGCGGACCCAGGGCGCGGACCACAGACCCAACCGACCGATCCCCCAATTTCATATGACCAGACAAGAACCGACCCGACAAGTATCCAAAAGTACCATCCTGTCCGTTCCCCGACGGGTCCTCTACGGGAACGGAAAGCCCTCGCCTCGGTACGTGCCGGGGTCTTGGCCGCACTACCGGGGCAGTCCCAGCTCCTTCCTGACCACGTGGGCGATCGCGGCCCGGGAGCGGACCCCGATCTTGGCCGCGATGCTATGAACATGCTTCTTCACAGTGCATTCGGCGATGAACAGAGACCGGGCGATCTCCTTATTGCTGGCTCCGGTCATCAGCCGATCGAGCACCTCGACCTCCCGCTGGCTCAATCCGAAACGCTGCTTGAGGGGCTCTGCCCAGCCTGGTCGCATAGCCGAGGGTAGCCCCAGTGTGATCAACCGGCCCGGGGCCCCGTGCTCCAGGGTGACTTCGCGGGAGGTTACTTCTGCCTCACAGACCTCCGCCAGCACCTCGGGTCTGCTCAATTTGTAGCCGACAAAGGCCTGTTCGACCGCCAGACCTAAGTTCCCCAGACGTCCCTCGGAAGCGTATAGCTTACGGGCCGCTTCGTTACAGAAGAGCACCCGTCCAGCCGTATCGCAGACGATCACTCCCTCCTCCTGGCCCGCTTCCAGAGCAGAACGCATGCTAGCCGCAAACATCCTCTCCAAGTGATTGCCGACGAAGGGGGCCAGCATCTCGAGCACGGTCACTTCATCCGGAGAGAAGGGTCTGCCGTTCCGGGCGCGATGCAGGCAGAGCGCGGCATGCGTATCAGGGTTCGGCGAAACAAGGGCGACGATGTCGTAGTGGATGCGAGCAGTCCTGAAGAAATCGTTATAGAACTCGGTGGCCAACAGAGACGAGTAGTCGACCACATCCATCAAGTCGGACACCAAGTAGCTGGGGGTGCGCTTGGGAAGAGGACAGCTGCCCCTGACGTAGTTGGGCAGTCCAGTGGGATCAAGGTCGCAGTAGTAGTCAGCATAGACCTTGGCCACACCAGGGTCTTGGTTGTGGACGACGAACTCCAGTTCGCGCGTGAGGGGGTTGCACAAGATGAGCACACCCTGTTCAGCCCGCACTTCGTCCGCTACCAGGCACAGTAGATGTTGACAGCCCTCAAGATCGGGACTTGCCCTGCTGATCTCCTGTACCGTCCCCAACACTTGCGCGCAGCGCTCTAGATCAAGAGCGCTTCTACGCGTCGGTGCGGAGACAAACAAGAACCTGTTCGCCCGCCCGTCCCGGTCGACTGCACCGCCCGCATATGATCGCGAACCCCCTGACGTGGGCACTCGTGCCACCGCCCCTGTACCCCCGGAAGCTACGCCCAGTCCGATGCCCAGGTTGAGAGATTAGTCTACAACTTGGCCCCTCACCCGTCCAGCTCCGGCCCGGGCCGCTTGCAGCCCCGACGCCATACCGCTTCAATAGAGATGGCACGGCAGCTGGGCACCTGCTGGGGAAGAGGCTTGAGCTGCTCTATCTTGAGCAAGGGGGCGTGATGATCGAGTCGATGCGGACCGGGACCCTAGAGGCAAATGGCGTGCACCTTTACTACGAAGTGGTGGGGCACGGACCTGCACTCCTCTTCATCTCCGGGGCCGAGGGTGACGCCGGGGAATGGGTGAAAGTCGTACCTCTGCTCAACAACGACTTCACCACCATCTGTTATGACCGTCGCGGCTTTTCCCGCTCTCCCCGCCCGGCCGGCTTCGCCGGGGCCAGTGTTGAACACCAGGCCGATGATGCTGCGGCCCTGCTGGCCGGTCTTGGGCTTACCCCTGCCTATGTGTGGGGTAACAGCCTCGGGGCCGTTATCGGCCTGGCCCTGGTCCTGCGACACCCCGACAAGGTGCGATTCGCCATGCTTCACGAACCACCGCTTTTTGCGGGCATGTCGGCGGTCGATCAGGTGGTGGAGACTCTTACGCAGGCCACCGCGGCAGGCAAGGTGCCCTTTCTGCGCATGCTGACCGGGGACATCGTCTATGACTCGCTCCCCGCTGATTATCGGGCCCGGCTGGCGGCCGATGAGACGTGGCTCGATTACGAGTTCAACGTCTTGGAGTACTACCGGCCGTCCGATGAGGAGCTGGCGGCAGTCCAGACTCCTGTGGCTATCCTCTGTGGCGAAGACAGCCCGCCTTTCTTTGCCGAAGCGGCAGAGTGGGTGTCGGCCAAGTTGGGCACACAGACCTGCTTCATCGCCGGCGGCCATGGTCTCCATTATGACCAACCCCAGGTGGTGGCAGACACGATCAGGCAGCTGACCGCGAGCCGGTAGATAGGAGCAAAGTAGAAAGGAGCAAGGCTATGGAGAAGCGGGCGATCAACCTGGGGACCTGGCAAGACCAGTTCGACTTCTCCCAGGGCATCGAGGTGGCACATGCGCAGCGAGTCGTGTACTGCTCCGGTCAGGTCTCGGTCGACGAGGAGGGCCGCACTCTTGATCCCGGCGACATGGTGGCCCAGTTCCACCAGGCGCTCGACAACTTGGAGAAGGTCCTCTCCAAAGCAGGACTGACCTTGGCCGACGTGGTGAGACTCAACTACTACACCACCGACGTTCCCGCTTTCCTAGCCGCTGTTCCGCTCATCGGGGAAAGGCTGAAAGCGGCCGGCTGCAAGCCGGCTTCGACCCTCCTCGGAGTGGCGAGGCTAGCCCAGCCGGAGTGGTTGATCGAAATCGAAGCTACCGCTGTGAGCTGAACCCCGTGACCGGGCTGTGAGCCTAACGGCGGGCGATCGCTGTGACCTTGGCAACCGCTTCTTCGAGTACCTGCTGGATCTCGGCAAGCTTGTCCGGGTTCGCGACCGCTTCCCGTATGACTTCGGTCAGGCGCCCGACCAGCTCTCTCATCGCCGCTTGCGACCTCATGATCTCCCCCCGCGGCCGGTCGGCCTCCCATGTACCCCAATGGCCGGCCCAACGCTCCCGATGACGGACGACGCGCTCCTCGTGTTCTTCCAGGAAGGCAAGGCCGGCCTCAGTTATGGAGTAGACCTTCTTCCCTTCCTCGACGGTGTGGCGTACCAGGTCCTGGTCCTCCAGCGCCTCAAGAGTGGGATAGACCGCGCCGGGGCTCGGGCTGTAGAAGCCGCCCGAGCGCCGCTCCATCTCGAGGATGATGTCATAGCCGTGCCGCGGCCTCTCCTTCAAGAGATCCAGGATGGCGAACTTTATGCCACCCCGTTCGAAGAAAGGAGCCCCGGGGCGATGGCCGTGCTTGAAGAACTTGTCAGATCCGAACCTACTGCCCACTGGGGCTCACCTCCGCCCTCACGGGCAAACATCACCCGGCCGAAGGGATATATCAGGATACATCAAAGCTCCCCGAGTCGACACACCGGGTAGGCCACCCAGCCGCGGCGCCCCCAATGGCGATGCGTAGCGCAGTGCCAAACGGGCCCACCCCGGGCTGTCCTGAGCCCTCCGCGCTATGCCAGACTACTGGAGGCTCTCCCACACCTCCAAGGCATCCACATTCACCCGGGTGCCGCCGGTGGAGACGCTTCTCTCTCCGCTCCAGGAGATGACCACGCTGTGCTGGCCGTCGGGAAGTTCACCGCTCGACCATACTCTCACCTGTCTTAAGGTGGTGGGATTGTAGAGGTCGACGGTCACCGGGGCCCCGCCATCTAGTATGAGCTTGGCCTTGCCCTGGGTGTAGCCTTTGGTAGCGATCCAGTCGATACGGGTACCGGTGAAGGTGATGGTGGCACTGGCCGGGGCGTCGGCGTACTTGTAGCTACCGCCGGAAGCCCCACTGGTCAAGAAGTTGAGCCAGGGGCCGGTGTAGGCGATCTGGGTGCTAGTCTCTTCGTAGCGGTTCAAGCCAGACGGGCGCGTGTGCTCCCGTACTGCCTTGGCGAGGGCCTCGGCCATCCGCTGCCGGCCGCTTTCGCTAAGAAGTAAGGCCCGGTCGGCCACATTGTCGCCGAGCTCCAAGATCACTCTGAGTGGGGCGGAGTTCCTTATGGGGTTCAGACTATAGTACTAGCCTGTGGTATAGACCTCTGTAGGTCATACCCATACTCGCGGCAATCGATCTTGCCAGGGCAGCTGCGTAGTTCGCGGAGTTAGAATCGCCGGTGAAATACACTCCTAGGATGCCGCTGGGAGCGCCGCTGTCCACATGGATACCGATATAGCAATCAGCGTTTGCGGCATTCGCCTGATCCACCTCTGACTGCAAGGCACGGTGGTTGTTTGTGGTAAGCCCCATGCCAAGTTCCCAACAACGCACATTGATGAAATCGGGCAGGAGCGCCATCGCTCTCTGTGTGATGTCCCCACAAACGACATACTCATGCCAAGCGACGCCCGTGTCGTCCTGATGTGATGGGACCCAAGCTATCACCGTCTGCATATTGGCACCAGCCGGCGCACTCAACAACAAGAGCAGGGCAACCGCGGCTACGAATGTGAGAATCAGGCCTGTGCGCGCATGGAAGGGCACAGGAGACTTTCTTGTCATCTCCACACGGGCCTCCTATCCAGGCAGGGGCATTACGGTTCAACACTGGCAGGCTCCTGCCCGCGCGACAAGCCCTGCCTCGTCCAGACACCTCCACTGGGCACAACTTCGCTGACTGAACGTCGTGTCCTACCTGGAGGTGGTACGTATTATGATGTCTGCGCCCGCTAGCTGTAATGCCCGCTGACATTGTTGACAGAAAGAGAGCCTTCATGTTCGGTTGGGGGTGGCGATACTCCAAC
>OGCI01001234.1_pt1 | contig 22537 bp, 28 predicted proteins | sample 1570021 | NCBI WGS metagenome assembly OGCI01 (sample SAMN06264664, study PRJEB24512) | hot springs metagenome | isolation source: Hot spring water | place: South Africa: Tshipise | collected 2015-06-21 | reverse complement strand
TCTAGCACGGCACTCATAAGGGCAATGCCTCTGTGAGGCTATAATAGCCCTTTTACGGGGCTCACCCCCCTTCCCTAGTGGTATACACTAGACCCCACCCCCCAAGCGATTTTAGGGGGGTTACAGAGGCTTATAGAGGGTGTTTAGACTTGGGAGGTCAACCCGGTTTTAGGTAGCCCCACAGGTGGGGCACTGCCAGCCGGGTCCTGGGGTACCGCAAAAGCAGCAGTACCCCTCTTTGTACATGGGGTGTACCGTAGCCACCAGGCCGGGTTCCCCGTTCTTGGTGCGGATGGCCGCGAGGGTCAACACGACCTCGAGGTCCTCCCCCACACCCCCTCTTCTCTCTAACACTTTCATAGCGTCTCCGTGAACCGTACCACGTAGTACTCGATGGTTGCCCCTTCGGGCAACTTAGTAGTACCCTCGGGCAACCGAGGGCCTCTGTACTGTGCCACCACGAGGGTGGTGCCGGGTTCCAGGATGACGGTGATGCGGTTTACGGGTATCTCCAGGCCCAGGTCGTCGGACACCACCGCAGCAGTGTCGGCGTGTCCAATGGAGGAGACGAACCCATCGGCCAGGAACTCCCTGGCCACTTCTCTTCTTACTTTGATAATGCTCAGGGTGGCATCACCGTTGAGCATGTTCAAGCTCAACGCATTACCGATGATTGTCATGATGTTCCTCCTTTGGTTACTGCAAACTATCGACGGAAGGCCTGTACCACCGCATCCAGGTCAGAGCTGGCGAACAGCTCGGGGCGGTTTTCTACCGCCCATTTTACGGCTGCAAGTTCAGCCTCGGTGCAACTCTTGAGGTCCAGGGTGCGCTTCGTTGCCGGGCCTTTGCGGAGGGGGTACTGCCCCACGTACAGGGTGGCCCCGCTCAACCGGACGTTCAAAATGAAGTCATTCTTCCGGATGCTGTTGTTTACCATAACTACCTCCTGGGGGGCTCAAAACCCCCGTGTTTGGGATTGTAACGGTGAGATGGCTTGCTGAACTGGGGGTGTGTGGGGGCGCTTCGCGCCCCCTGCCCACCGCCCAAATGGTAAAGCCTACCTCACTGCCGCTTGCCCCAAACGACAAGCGGTTCTTCCCCTCATACTCACCCCATCTCCGGGGTACCGCATAGGGCTGCCTCACCGGCTCAGGCCGCGAAGCGGCCACCATCCTATCTCGCACACTCTCTCGCTTCCTCCTCACCAGCTACGCCGCGAAGCGGCCCTCATTCCATCCGTTGCACTCGGGCGAAAGCTCGAGTGAGGATTGAAACATGATCCAGATAAAGTTTAGCGAGGGACTGTTGAGGTTGCACTCGGGCGAAAGCTCGAGTGAGGATTGAAACCAGGGTGAGGTCTATATATTCCTCCCTGGGCATTAGTTGCACTCGGGCGAAAGCTCGAGTGAGGATTGAAACTCGTAGATAGATTGGAATTATTCATATGACGTTTGTTGCACTCGGGCGAAAGCTCGAGTGAGGATTGAAACCCAAATTGGAACAATCGTAAATACTGCGACTATCCGTTGCACTCGGGCGAAAGCTCGAGTGAGGATTGAAACCTGTAGCCTGTCTAAAATCGCCGCCAGCAGCCACAGTTGCACTCGGGCGAAAGCTCGAGTGAGGATTGAAACTCTGCTGAGCCGGGTTAGGCCGATTGATAGGTTAGTGTTGCACTCGGGTGAAAGCTCGAGTGAGGATTGAAACTGAAGATTTGGAAAAGCCTTGTCATGTTTCCTCCTGTTGCACTCGGGTGAAAGCTCGAGTGAGGATTGAAACTGCGAGGCGGTGTACCATCTCGCAAATGGTGTCAGTTGCACTCGGGTGAAAGCTCGAGTGAGGATTGAAACTAAACCGACACCGCATCCCAGGCCCGCCAACGGTTGGGTTGCACTCGGGTGAAAGCTCGAGTGAGGATTGAAACAAAGCGGGTCTGCTTGAGCAGGGTGAATATCTCCACGTTGCACTCGGGTGAAAGCTCGAGTGAGGATTGAAACACGTCCAGCCTACTTGCCTGTGGGCGGCCCGAGCCTGTTGCACTCGGGTGAAAGCTCGAGTGAGGATTGAAACGCCAGCGACGGGTTCGTGCTGGCTACTTGCGCCCTTGTTGCACTCGGGTGAAAGCTCGAGCACAACCAAAACAACAACGCTTGCGGGCTAGGGAGGGGAACCCACAAGCGTTTTTGGGGATACCCACTTAGGTGGGTTGCTATATTTGTATCAGTGCCAGATGCGTTTGTGTAGGGAAAAAAGTCCTGGTTAGGCCATTTCGGGCATCTGGGCCAGGGCCACCTGCCCCAAAGCAATGCCTCCGTCGCCAGGTGGCACAGCCTGGTTCCAGTACACCTCAAAACCCCGCGCCCGCAGCACGTATAGGGCCAGCCCGTGCAGCAGGCGGTTTTGCCATACCCCACCCGAAAGTGCTACGGCAGAAAGGCCGTGCAGCTCGCGCAGGTGCTGGGCCATACTGGCTACCCCTTCGGCCAGGGCATGGTGAAAGTGTCGGGCGATTTTTTCTCTAGCAAAGCCCTTTTGCAGGTCGGTCAGGATGGCCTCGAGCAAAGGGCGGTAATCCCACTGAGGCGGGTTGGTGGGCAGGATGGTAAGGGTATAGCGGGCCTGGGGCTCCGGCGGGGCGCTACGGGCTATGCCCTCGAGCCACATGGCGGCCTGCCCCTCAAAGTCCTGGCGGCTATGGAAGCCCAGCAGGGCGGCCACCGTATCGAACAGCCGACCAACGCTGCTGGTGGACGGGATGGGCAGCCTCGAGGCCAGCAGCTTCAGCCCTTGCTCCACCGGGTGCTGGGGCAGGTGGTCTTCCCAGTGGCGCAGCTCCCGAACAAACCCCACCGCAGCCTGAACCGGCAGCACGGCTGCGGCGTCGCCGCCCAGCAAGGGAGCGTAGCGCAAATGGGCCACCCGCCGCAGGCCCGTCTGCAGGGAACCCAGCATCACCTCGCCGCCCCAGATGGCCCCATCCAGCCCCAGTCCGGCCCCGTCGAAGGCAAACCCCAGCACCGGCTGGTCCCACAGGTGGTGTTCGGCCAGCACCGCGGCAATGTGGGCCTGGTGGTGCTGAACGGCTCGTTTGGGGCCGGGCAACTCGGCGGCGTACTGGGTGGAGGGGTAGTCGGGGTGCAGGTCGTGCACCACCAGGGTCTGCTCCAGATCCATCCGGTACATCTGGGTCAGGTCTCGGATGGTTTCGTAGAAAGCCAGGCGGGCCTCGAGTTCTTCCAGGTCGCCCAGATGCTGGCTCACAATCACCTGGCCGCGGGCAGCCAGGGCGATGCTGTTTTTGAGCATGGCCCCCAGCGCCAGAATGGGCCGCTGAAAGCGCTCCGATTGAAGGATGGAGGCCGGTGCGAAACCCCGCGCCCGGCGCAGCAGCATCGGCCTGCCATCGGCCAGGGCCGCTACCGAGTCGTCCACCCGGCGGGCAATGGGGCGCTCGCCGACCAGAAAATAGTCGGCCAGTCCCAGGAGCTTTTCGAGCTCCTCGTCGCGGTAAATCATGGGTTCACCCGAGCGGTTGGCGCTGGTCATTACCAGGAGGGGCGGGGCGCCCTCGGCAAAAAGCAGGTGCTGTAAGGGCGTGTAGGGCAGCATCACCCCCAGGTCGGGGCTGCCGGGGGCCAGGGCCTCGGGCAGCGGTTTGGGGCCTTTGGGCAGCAGCACGATGGGGCGCTCTGGGCTCTGCAAAAGCCGTTGGGCAGGCCCGTCCAGCTCGACGTAGCCCCAGAGGGCCTCGAGGTCGCGCGCCATCAGGGCCAGGGGCTTATAGCGGCGCTTCTTGCGGGCCCGCAAGCGCTCTACTGCCTCGGCGCAGGTGGCATCGCAGGCCAGATGGTAGCCGCCCAGCCCCTTGAGGGCCAGAATCTGCCCCTGGCGCAAAAGCCGTGCGGCTTCCTCGAGGGCCGGGTGCTGCGAGGCAATAGGCTGCAACTGGGCGTTCCGCAGATGAACCTGAGGGCCGCACACGGGGCAGGCGATGGGCTGGGCATGAAAACGGCGGTTGTGGGGGTCGTGGTACTCGGCGGCGCATTCCGGGCACATCGCGAAGGCCCGCATGGTGGTGTGGGGGCGGTCGTAGGGCAGTTGCAGGGTGATGCTGTAGCGGGGGCCGCAGTTGGTGCAGTTGATGAAGGGGTAGCGGTAGCGCCGGTCGCTGGGGTCGAAGAGCTCCTGCAAGCAGTCGGGGCAGAGGGTGAGGTCGGGGGAGATGCGGGTGGAAAGGGGGCCTTTGGCCTCGCTCTGAATAATGGCAAACCCACCGGGTAGGCGGCCTGGCTGCTGCTGTAGGATTTCCACCTGCTCGACCCGGGCCGCCGGGGGGGCCTCGGCGGAAATGGCCCGAACCAGGGCTTCTAGCGCATCGGGCGGCCCCGAGACCTCCATCAGAACGCCCTCGAGGTCGTTTTGCACCCAGCCCGAAAGCCCCAGGCGCGTAGCCAGGCGAAACACAAAGGGCCGAAAGCCCACCCCCTGCACCACACCCCGCACCCGCACGCGCAGGGTCTGTGCCTCAGGGGGGCCAGATGGGTGGCGCATAGGGGCCGCTAACCGCCGTGCAGGTTCTGGGGCATCACCCGCCCCAGAAGCGCAAACAGGTAGTGGTACCAGTCCGGCATACCCGCCCCGCTCCTGGCCGAGACCTCCAGCACCCGGGCCTGGGGTGCGACCAGGCGTAGGTTTTCCAGGGCCCGGCTGCGGTCGAAGCCCAGCACTTCGGCCAGGTCGCTCTTGGTGAGGAGCACCAGGTCGGCCTCCTTGAAGATGCGGGGGTATTTGAGGGGCTTGTCCTCGCCCTCGGTGGTGGAAAAAAGCACCACTTTGGCGCTTTCGCCCAGGTCGTAGGCGGCGGGGCAGACCAGGTTGCCCACGTTTTCGATGAAGAGCAGATCAAGTTCTTCTAGGTTGAGAGCATCAAGGGCCCGCGAGACCATGGCGGCCTCGAGGTGGCACAGGCTGCCGGTCTGAATCTGCACCGCGGTGGCCCCACCCACCTGAAGGCGCTGGGCATCGTTGTCGGTAGCCAGGTCGCCCACGATGACCGCCATCTTCAGATGGGGCGCAAGCTCCTCCAGGGTGCGCGACAGCAGGGTGGTTTTGCCCGACCCTGGCGAAGAAAGCAGGTTTAAGGTCTTGACCCTAGCCGCCTCCAGGCGCTGGCGGTTGGCGGCGGCGTACTGGTTGTTGAGGGCCATCACGCCCTTCTCCACCTGAATGCGCCGCCCGCGCTCCTCGGTGTTTTCGGCCAGCACCGACAGGCCAATCTCTATCTCTTTGCGCTCGTTCATGGGCTCTCCTCTACTCTACCTCCAGGTAGTCCACTTCTAGCTCGAGGCCCTGCTCGAGGGTGGCGGTAGGCTGGTGGCAGCCTGGGCATAGGGCAATACCAAAGGGGCTTGCCACCTCAAACTCCCGCTCACACGCCTCGCAGTAAGCCAGCAGCGGCACCCACTGCACCGCCAGCCGGGCCTGCTGGGCCAGGGTTCCTTGCTTGGCGGCCTCAAAGGCGAACTCGAGGGCCTCCTTTTCCACCCCGCTCAGGGCCCCCACCCGCAGGCCAATCTCGCGGATGGCGCGGGCCCCTTCGCGGCGGGCGTAGGCCTCGGCGATCTCGAGGATGCTTTTAACCAGACCCAGCTCATGCATGGTTGGCCTCAGGATGTGGGGCGTTTGTGTTTTCGGGCTGGTGTTCGGGCTTGGCAACCGGCACCACTCCCAGCGAGGCCAGCTCCTTCAACACCACCCGTTCCAGGACATCCAGCCGCGCTTCAATAAGCGGACTCAGCCGGATTTGCAGGTTTGCGCTCACCTCAGCCAAAGCGCTGACCCCAATGGCAATAAAGGTGGTGGGAGGCAGGTCGCCGTGCAACTCCATGGCCCTCAGCAGCTCGGGCATCTCCCACTCGTGGGAGGAAAGCTTGCCGTACTGAATGGCACTGGGGATGTCGTGCAGGGTAAATCGGTAAATTTCACCCGGCTCTGCCGCCACCGCATCCACCACAATTACATGCTCGCGGCCCGAAAGCAAAGGCAGCAGGTTCCAGGCCAGGGTTCCGCCATCCACCACCTCGAGGCGATCTGGAAAAGCGTATTTTTCCTGGATCCGCTTGACCAGCACCACCCCCACCCCCTCGTCACCATAAAAGAGGTTGCCCACGCCCATGAGTAAAATCTCAGCAGCCATTCGTCCATCCTTCTGCAAACCAGTATCCCCAGCCAATCCAGGACAGGTGTCCCAGGATTTGGTCCGTGTCGCCCGACACATAGAATGGGTTGGGGAGCAGCCTTACTCCCCAACCGCTTTTGAGCAGGGACAAGGCATTATTTCTGCGGATGAATATCCTCAGCCTTGTATCCCGAGACCATCGTCTCCAGAATCATGGTGCGGCTGCGAATCGAGTACCAGGCCACCATGTAGATGTGTACCAGCATAAACACGATCATCACCCACATCATCCAGTGGTGGTAAATCCGCACATTGGCCAGACCACCCATGGCGACCTCGAGGGGCTTCAACACTTGCCCGGTCCAGCCAGCCAGCCCGCTGGTCTGGTAAGGCGCAGCCAGGATCAGACCGGTCAGAATGACCACCACCAGACTGATGTAGAGCACGATGTAGGTCAGGTACTGCATGGGCCCATAGTTCGAGTAGATGTAGGTGGGGTGTTCTCGCCGCAGCAACAGGTAAAAGGCCAGCTGGTCGCGCCAGGCCCGCCAGTCAAACAGGATGCGCCCCATGCCAACTTCGGTTCCAATTCCCAGTCTGGGGCCGGGCTGGATGAAAAAGAACTCGTAGATACGGATCAGGGTAAGAACCAGCAGTATCCAACCAGCCGCGATGTGCAAGCCGCGAATGTTGGCTTGCAAAAAGTTGAGGTAGGTAGGCAGGTTGGGATCGGTTACCAGAAAGGGGTTGGCTATGTAAAAACCACTTATGGTCAACCAGACGATCAAGACCACTCGCAACCAGTGCGAGATGCGGGTAAAACGCCCGAAGATGTAGCGCAAATGAACCGGGCTATGGGTATTGATGTACGCCATCACATCCCCCTATACCGTAATCTTCAGATGAGCTATCTCCTGGCCCTTGGGGTCGAGCAGGTGCACGGCACAGGCCAGGCATGGATCGAAGGAGTGGATGGTACGCAGGATTTCCAAAGGCTTCTTGGGGTCGGCCAGTTTTTGCCCGGTCAGGGCCGCTTCATAGGCCCCAACCTGGCCTTTAGAATCCTTGGGAGAGGCGTTCCAGGTAGAAGGAACCACCGCCTGGAAGTTCTCGATCTGCCCATTTCTGATGCGAACCCAGTGAGAAAGTGAGCCCCTGGGCACTTCAGACAAGCTGAAACCATCACCATCTTTGGGCAGGTACGGCGTGAAAAAGCGCTCATCACCCTTGGAGACGTTAGTCACCAGATCGTTCACCAGCGTTGGCACAAAATCGGCCAGTAACTTGGTCTCGAGCCCTCGAGCCACCGTACGCCCTAACGTGGAGTACCAGAACTTGAAGGGCACCCCGATACGGGCAGTGTAGCCGCCCATCAATTTCTTGATGGGCTCACTGCCTGCGGCATAGCCCACTATAAAGCGAGCCAGTGGCCCTACCTCAACCGCTATCCCATCGTAGCGTGGGCTCTTGAGCCAGGAGTACTTACCCTCCACCTTGAGCTTCCCATCAGCCTCGAGGCCGGTGTACTGCGGGTTGGTCTGCCCTTCGAAGGGATGCAAGGCCGCCTGATCTCCTTCATAGGTATACCAGGAGTGGGCAATTTCTTCGGTAATCTTCATGGGGTCTATGGACAATACCCTGGATAGGTCACGGTTAAGAATAAGACCCTTGGGGAAGAGGAAGCGCCGATTCTCCCATTCCTCCTCGTCCAGCGGCAAACCACCAACAGACATATAGTTCTTCAAGCCGCCCCCATCACCCCGGAGGGCTTCGTCCTTGTACCGGGTACCCATCATCACCAGATCGGGTAGGTATGCCCGATCGATGAAGTCCTGGGCTTGCTTGAGCATGAACAGGTACTGCCCGATGCGTTCAGCGCTGAGCGCATCCCGCACGGAAGTCACGCCACCCACAATCAGGCTTTGGGGGTGCGGGGTTTTGGCTCCAAAAATAGCCTCCATCTGCGACATGACCCGCTGCACTGCAAGAGCATCAAGGTAGTGCGAGGCCATGATCAAGTTTTCTTCTGGTGAGAGCTTGTAGGCAGGGTGTCCCCAATAAGCTCCCGCAAAGGGGCCCAACTGACCACTCTGGACAAACTTTGTTAGACGTTGAATTACCAGCGCATAGTGGCTCTCAGAAGCATTGTAGGGGTTGGCGTGGTATTGCTTAGCAACCTGAACCGCCTTAGCAGGTGAGGCGCTCAGGGCAGAAACTATATCGAACCAGTCCACCCCGTGCAGGTGATAGAAATGCACCACATGGTCATGTAGCACCTGAGCGCTCCACAGCAGGTTGCGTACCAGACGGGCATTGGGTGGAATGCGCACCCCATAGGCCCGCTCCACCGCTTCAGTACTGCGCTCGTAGTGCTGATAGGTGCACACCCCACAGATGCGTTGGGTAAAAGTAGCCAGATCGCGGGGGTCACGCCCCTTCATTATTAACTCGATTCCACGGAAGGCTGTCCCTGAGCTGTAGGCCTGGGTGATCGTACCGCGCTCGTCCAGAGCGGCTTCAATACGAAGGTGTCCTTCGATGCGAGTAATTGGGTCTACCACGATACGTGCTGCCATAGCTTACTCCTTGGGCTTTTGCATGGATTCACTCTTGCGGTTCTCGAGGGCCGAGCGCACCATTGTACCTACCGCATGAGCCGTAATGCCCACCGCAGCAGCGCCCAGCGCCCATGCACCAACGCGGTCAGCCGTAGCATCACTTACCAGCGGCTGTGTGTAAACCCGGTTGGCTACCGGTTGATGGAAGGGCGTCATGGTGTCCCAGAAATTGGGTTCAGCGCAGCCCACGCAGCCGTGCCCCGCCATGATGGGCCAGGAGGTACCCTGGTTGTAGCGCACCACCCCGCAATTGTTGTAGGTAAAGGGCCCCTTGCAACCCACCTTGTACAGACAGTAGCCTCGCTTGAGGCCTTCAAGGTCGGCCCAGCTTTGCACAAATTCGCCTGCATCGAAGTTGCCGCGCCGCTCGCATTTGTCATGGATGCGGGTGCCATAGGCCCAGATGGGGCGGTCGTAGGCATCGAGCTGGGGAACCCGACCGAACATTACCAGCTCCAGAATGGTTCCCACAATGTTGGTTGGGCTGACCGGGCAGGCCGGCAGGTTGATGACTGGGGTATTGATGTTGTTGGCTCTAAGGAAAGGCTTGATCCCGGTAGCCCCGGTGGGGTTGGGCTGTGCCATGGGTATGCCCCCGTAGGCTGCGCAGGTGCCTGCGTTAATCACATATTTGGCATCACGAGCAATGCGTTTCACCAGCTCGGTGCCCCGCTCACCTTTGTGGCCTATGGTCAGAAAAATGCCATCCTGGGCTAGGGGCAAAGAGCCCTCGAACACCACAACGTACTGGCCTTTATACTTCTTGATGCTCTCCTCCAGCACCGCCTCGGCCTGATCGCCCGCTGCTGCCATCAGCACTTCGGAATACTCCAACGACAGCAAGTCCAGAATGATGTCTTCAACTCCTGGGTTGGCACTACGCAAAAGAGCTTCCGAGTTGCCCGTGCAGGACTGCAGCTCCTGCCAAATGACAGGAAGGCGCGGGGCGGCTTCGGCTGCTTTAGCCACGCGTCCGGTAAAGCTAGGGGGAAGCCCTAGGGTTGCGGTCATCATCGCGGCCCATTTAACGAAGTCGCGACGGCTGAAACCATGTTTGCGCAGGGCACGATGCAGGGGGGAATCGGCCTGAGGCTGCAGAAGGGTTTCCAGATTTCTATCAGCCTCAGTCAGCAAACGTGCTTCGTTTGCTGGATCTATTGGCTGGATCAAGTTTGGGTCGAAATCTTTGTACATGCGTTCTGTGCACCTCCTGTTTGTCGCTTATGTTGCTTGTTTGGGCCATAAGCACACATACTGGCATCGTTTCGTTTCCCAGCAAGCAACTCAGCTTTTTTTCCACTAAGGTCAACTTAGAACCTAGCAGTTAGTCAATAGTTATTAGGTTTTATCGCCAAAAAACACCAGAGACATCTGTCCCCAATATCTGCATGTTCGATTCGTCCAGGTTGCGCAACCAGGAGTGTGAACCCACTCAGAACGAGACCCTCAGCACGGCTTTTTTATCGCTAACCAAAAACCCCGATCGGTAAGGCCAAAAATGGCAACAGTCAGATTTGGCTAAAGCCAAACGTTTGAAGAATATCGTCCTGTGCGTATTTCAGAAAATACCATACCGACCTACTTTTTTTCCTGCTACCCCTAATCAGGGTTCAAACGGCTCTTCTATGATGAGTTCAAACTCTTGCTAAATCTGATGTGGAAGGTGCGGAATATAGGCTCATGATGCGGGGCCTCGAGCTCCGTGCAGACAACCCCACTCCGGGAGCGGAGTGGGGTATTTCAAGATGTAAAGCTGTTAGCCTTGGCCGGACATGAGCGATTGAGCAGGGGTATCCATTTCGGCCAGGGGCAGCACTTCGTATTTTGCAAAGTTGTATACGGGTGCCATGGCCAGTAAACGTTCGAGCTCTTCGTTTGAGTCCACATCGTAAATCCAGGCTCCACCGTGTTTGCCCACAATATGATAGCGCCCCACCAGCTTGCCCCGTTCACGTAGTTTGTGAGCATACTCGGGCATTCTCATGATCACGCTGGCAAAATCAACGCGCATTATCGCGAGGTCGAGTTCCCACAGCACTAAAAATTTCATTCCCATTACGCCTCCTAAACAACAAGATAGCAGCCTTAAAGTCGCTAGGTAAGTTATGCTTGTCAACTAGACAAAGCCTCCCCTGTAAGGGTAGTTTATTAGCTATCGTAAATTTTCACGCTCTCTTTAGCTTGCTGAACCTCCACAAAATCCCTAATGGGCGAGTAATACCTGGGGCTCGAGGGGCCAGAATGATTATCTGTCCACCTCTGGAATCAAGCAATCGCTACAAAGCACAGGCGGGACTAACGTACCTTGCCACAAGCAGTGCTGGATAGTGTAAATAAAACATGTTTAGAGAGCTGGTGGCCTGGCGGAATCCATGCCGCGTGTAAATCCAGTCATACAAGCATGCCCAGAGCGCGGAGGGAGGTAAAGATGTGTTTGGGAATACCGTATGAAATCGTGGAGGTGGTAGATCAGGACAGTGCCGTTCTTAGGTTGGGCAACACCACCCGGCACTGTTTTATTGGACTGCTGGAAGACGTACAGGTAGGCGATTGGGTGCTGTTGCATGCAGGTCAGGCCATCGAGAAGATTAGTGCCTCCGAAGCTCAGGAAAACTTGAAGCTTATCCACTTATACATGACTGGCGAAACAGCAGAGGGCTCCATATGAGCGGGCTTTTTGCGTTTATTGAGCAGATGGAGACCCACTCTCAAGAGGCCAAGGCTCTAATAATCCCTCTGTTGGAGAACCTGGACTCCGAACATCCCTGGACCAGCAGCAATTTCTGGGCCTTGTACCAGATGCGCCACCAGCACGATCCAGTCATTCAGCAAGCTCTTGAGCACCTTAAACAGTATGCAATTCCCCTGCTCGAGTACGAAGAACAACTTGCCAACCTCGACTTGGAGACCTTTACTGAACAAATGGCTCAGATCGAACAACGCTTTTGGGAGGAGTGCTATACCCAAGCACGGGTTTTGTTGAACGAAACCCCGCTGTTCTTGTGTAATGCGCACACCCTACATGAATCTGATGTGCGCAGTCTGGTCAAACAAAATCTGTGGGATGTAGAGAGGATTTCAACGATGCTGAGAGTCCCCTCTAACTGCCCTACCTGCAAGCGCGGAATCCAGCGCATTGTGCTGGAGGAACTCAAACAAGCCAAAGCCCTCAAGACACTGGCCTAATTTTCAGGTAAACTATGCAACTCCCCATTGCCTTTTCCCCGCGTGCCCACCCCATTTTTAGGGCACAGGACTTACCCCAGGCCGCCCAACTACTGGCAGAAGCCGCCGAACGCGAAGGATACCGTGTGGTTGCTGTTCATCCCTTGTTTCAATATGCAGGGGAAGATTACAGCGGCCCCAAAGCAGTGACCCTCGAGCTAGACTCAGCCAAGCTAGATCGGGCTTTTTTATCGGTAAAGCCCGAGATGGGGCTATGGCTTCCCCTGCGCGTAACACTCTTCGAGAAAGAAGGTGCTCTGTGGGTTGTAATGCTGGATGCTGCGGTTTTCCGCCAGCTACTAGGTGAGCTGCCTGCCGAGGGCAGCCGCCTGCTGGACTGGATGGAGGTCACGCAAGAAATCCTCCTCAAATCCCTGACAGGATAAGCAAGATTTTTAGTGCCTCAACTTCTGCACGCAATGCAGAACAATTTACCCAGTACAGCAAAAATCGCTGTACTGGGTATTTGTGTGAACCGCTCTAAGCCAACCGGGCTAGGCATGAGACCTTTGGGCTTTGGGCATCTATCTGTAAACGCTTGGGGACGCTTAACCTGTCAATCCCATGTAAATTCCACTCAAAAGAACAGCCGCTCCACTCAATCGCAAAAGCTGCAGCTTCCCTAGAGCATGCAACCGGCTCATTTGACTAAACAGCAAGCCTATGCCAATACCAAGCAAATGCAATATTGCAGTGGCCGAAATAAAACCGAGTGCGTACTCGAGGCTCGAGGCCGCAACAGGCATTTCTACACCATGTGCATACCCGTGAAAAATAGCAAAAAACCCCACAAGCCCAGTGCTAGCCCAAATCGGCAATCGCACAGCCAAGAGTATTAGAGCACCCAGCATGATGACCGAGGCCAGAATGCTACCCTCCACAAATGCCACTGAGACCCCTGCAATACCCAGCATCCAGCCTATGCTCATTGTTCCCACGAAAGCCAGGGGCACCAGCCATACAGCCCGTCCTGCTGTCTGAGCTGCCCAGATGCCCACAGCAATCATGGCCAGAAAATGATCGAGGCCCCCAAAAGGATGTGCAACCCCGTACCAAAAGCCGCCAAATGGGGTCTGGCCCGAATGGGCCAACGCGACGGAAATAGCCAGTAAAGTAACCAAAAGCCAGGTTCTTTTCATTCCATCCACCTCCAGCAGACATTGCCGATAATATGCGCTGCTATCTGGGACAGGTGTCCTACTGACTGTTTCAACGTACCGTTCTAGTGGCATCCCCAGACAATGCAGGCCCTTTTCGGTAAGCATAAGAAACCCGCATAGACAGCCCTTTGTCGCAGGACGTTTGTCCTGTTGCGGGCATCTGACCTCCATGCTAGGTTTGGCCTTGACTGTGTTGGTGGCAGCGTTTTGTAAATTTGTAAAAGGAGGTTGTTAGTGTGTCTTGCCATCCCCGGTAAGGTTGTGCAATTCAACGACGAGTTCCGTCACTTTGCAACCGTCGAGGTTTCGGGAGTGCGCCGGCAGGTCAACCTGGACCTGCTTTCCCAGGAAGAGGTTTCTCTGGGTGACTGGGTGCTGATTCACGTGGGCTTTGCCATGAGCAAGATCAGCGAAGCACAGGCCTTGGAGCAACTCGATTTGCTGACCAGGCTGGGCGAGGCCGACGCAGCCCTGGAAGAGCTCGAGGGCTACCAGTTTGCCGAGGAGGAGCAAAGGCCAGATGCCCCCAGTTGACCTGGAGTTTTACAGTAGCTGCACACTCGACCAGGACGGCTGCACCACCTGCGGTGATGTGGCGGTGCCGGTCTACGTGGTAAAGGTAGAAGGCTGCGAAGCCCTGGTAGAAGACCGTTTGGGCCAGCAGGCCAGCGTAGCCACCGACCTGTTTCCCGACCTGCAAATAGGTGATGTGCTCCTGGTGCATATGGGCGTCGCCATTCACCGGCTACCCCCACCCTCGAGCGCACAGGAGGAACCGTGAAATACGTCGACGAGTTCCGCGACCCCCAGCTCATCGAAAAAGCAGCGGCAGAAATTCGCCGCCTTGCCCATCCCGAACGGCACTACCGCATCATGGAGGTCTGCGGTGGGCACACCCATGCCATTTACCGCTTTGGCCTGCAGGATTTGCTGCCCCAGAACCTCGAGCTCATTCACGGGCCTGGCTGCCCGGTGTGTGTGCTGCCCATGGGCCGGGTGGACGAGGGCCTCAAACTGGCCCAGAATCCACAGGTCATCCTTACGGCCTTTGGCGACATGATGCGCGTTCCCGGCCAGATGGGCTCGCCCCTCGAGCTAAAGGCAAAAGGCGCGGACATTCGCATGGTCTATTCGCCGCTCGACGCGCTCAAGCTGGCCGAAAAAAACCCCGACCGGCAGGTGGTCTTTTTTGCCATAGGTTTCGAGACCACCACCCCCTCCACCGCCCTCACGGTGTTGCGGGCACAAAAAATGGGCATCGAAAACTTCACCGTCTTTAGCAACCACGTCAACATCATTCCGGCCATGCGGGCCATTCTGGACTCACCCGAAATTGGCCTGGATGGCTTTATCGGGCCGGGGCATGTTTCTACCGTGATTGGCGCAGCGCCCTACGAGGCCATCGCCAGGGAATACGGAAGGCCGGTGGTCGTCTCGGGCTTTGAGCCGCTCGACCTCTTGCAAAGCCTGGTGATGCTGCTGCGGCAGCTCAACCAGGGCCGGGCCGAGGTGGAAATTCAGTACGAGCGGGCAGTTTCCTGGGAAGGCAACCGCGCCGCCCAGGCGGTTATGGCGCAGGTCTTCGAGCTCCGCCCCACCTTCGAGTGGCGGGGGCTGGGCTTCATTGCCGATTCGGCCCTCAAGTTGCGCCCGGCATTTGCTGCCTGGGACGCCGAGGTGCGCTTTGGGGTGGCGGGGGTGCGCGCTACAGAACCAGGGGCCGCCCAGTGCGGCGAGGTGCTGCGGGGCCTGCTCAAGCCGCCCCAGTGCCAGCTTTTTGGCAAGGCCTGCACGCCCGAGCACCCCCTGGGCGCACTGATGGTCTCATCGGAAGGGGCTTGTGCCGCTTACTACAATTACCACCGGGGCCCGGTGGCCGCAGAGGATTGAAGCCATGAGCAAAACCACATCCATTCGCTTCAAGGACACCCAGATCGAGCTTGCCCACGGCGCGGGGGGTAAGGCCAGCCGCCGACTCATCGAGGGGCTAATTGCCCCCATTCTTGGCAACCCCGCGCTGAACGATGCGGCTTTGCTCAGTCTGGACACCTCGTCGCTGGCCTTTACTGCCGATAGCTTTGTGGTCAGGCCCCTGCGCTTTCCGGGGGGGTCTATCGGCGAGCTGGCGGTGAACGGCACCGTCAACGACCTGGCGGTCTCGGGGGCTAGGCCCCTGGCGCTGCTCTCGAGCCTGATTCTGGAGGCGGGCCTGGCGGTCGAAACACTGCAAGCCGAGCTCGAGGCCATGCAAGCAGCAGCCCAGCGGGCGGGGGTAGCGGTGCTGGGGGGCGATACCAAGGTGGTGGAGCACGGCCAGGCCGATGGGCTTTATATCAGCACCAGCGGCATTGGCCGGGTGGACAGCCGGCTTGCGCTTTCGGCCCGGGCGGTGCGTCCGGGCGACCAGATTCTGTTATCTGGCCCGATTGGCGACCACGGCATTACCGTGCTGCTGGCGCGGGGGGAACTCGACCTCGAGGCCGACCTGAAATCCGACACCCGCTCGGTCTGGCCCCTGGTAGAGGCCCTCATCGAAGCAGCGGCCCCCGGCCTGCGCTGGATGCGCGACCCGACCCGGGGCGGGGTTGCCACTGCCCTCAACGAGCTGGCCCGCGAAACCCGGCTGGCCTTCAGGCTCGACGAGGAGGCCATCCCTGTGCGCGAGGCGGTGCGGGGGGCCTGTGAAATTTTGGGCCTGGATCCACTGCACATTGCCAACGAAGGGCAGTTTATCGCCATTGTGGCCAGCGAGTTTGCCGAGGTTGCGCTCGAGGCCGTTCGGCGCAGCCCCGGTGGTCAGGAGGCCGTGCTGGTGGGCGAGGTGCTCGAAAAACCGGGTGGGGTGGTCTATACAACCAACGGGTATGGCTCGAGCCGGGTCGTGGATATGCTGGTGGGCGACCCTTTGCCCAGAATTTGCTAGGGGGAAACCGTGCTGGAGCTTTTCGGTACACCTGGCTGTGCTTTTACCGCCGAGCTGCGCGAAGATTTGCAGTGGCGTGGCCTGGAGTTTATAGAATATGACGTGGAGTCCGACGCCGAAGCGCTAAAGCGCATGCTGCGTCTCACCCACGGCCAGCGAACCGTACCGGTGCTGGTGCAGGATAACCAGGTGGTACAGATTGGCTGGCAGGGGCGGGGCTGTGTGGTCGGTTAGGATTAATAACCAGGTACACAAGGCCCGGGTTTCCTCATTAGAGCGCTCTGCACAAATATTGAGCTGCTGCTTTGTCCTGCACAACACAGTGGCTTCCCGGGTGGGAGGCCACGTCTGTGGAGCGTGCGATAAGAGCTGCTGCTCAGCGTGCTTCAACTAAGGGCTCCCGCAACGCATCAAGTTATGCTTCCTCGTTCAGCTCAAGATTGAGGCAATAACCAGACTGACCACCAGGGTTCCGACAAAAGCCGCACCCAGCGTGATCCAGATCTTGCCGCTTTCTCGCAGGTTCATGCTCGACTGCACCGCCAGGTAGGCAAAGTAGACGTTGATAACCAGGGCCGCTATAACCAGCAAGGGAATCAGGAAGATGCCAATCAGGGTGATCAGTAGAATCAGGCTAATCACCGCAAACAACACGTTGATGGGCGCCCAGAACAAAGCAAAGGTATAAGCCACGTTGTCCAGCGTTCCAGTACCGCCTTGCGACCTGCCCACATAGTGCACCAGGTAGGTGAAAACCAGAAATCCCACAATGGTGCCAATAATGCCGCTCAGGAAGCCACTTACCCCTCCTCCCAGGCCAAGCAAACCCGTAATCACCGAGGCAATCAGCACGTAGATGATGGCTTCGCGAAGGGTGCCTTTGTTTTCGTACTGTTCGAAGGTTTCTACGCTGGGTTTGCTTAATACCTGGACGCTCTGGCCAACCATGTTCATCACGGTATCGGTAATGGACGGCGTGGTATTCATCGTGTGTCCCCCCTTTTGCTTTTGCTGCTCATGTAGTTTACTACGAAAATAAAGGCCAGGCTGGATAGTCATGTCCCTCTCATGCAAAAGCCCAATAGGATTGAGCCATGCGTTTGTGGATTGCTTTCCTGCTCGTTTTAGGCCTGGCCTGGGCGCAAAACAACGCCGGGCCAGAACCCGCTGCCCCTGGCGCATACGCCATTGCCCGCATAGTGGCGCTTGGTCAAGAGAGCGCAACTGTACGCATTGGGAGCCAGCTTAAAAAAGCAGAGCTACCTGCGGATGCGCTCGATTTTCGCGTCGGACAACTGGTGGTGGTCTACCAGGCCGACGGCAAGACCTACCTCGCCGAGCCCTACAGGCTGCAATACCTGTGGATGCTGCTGGGGCTTTTCGTGCTGGCCACGGTGGCGCTGGGCCGTGGCAAGGGCTTGCGGGGCCTGCTGGGTACGGCGGCCAGCATGGGCGTTCTGGCCTATTTTGTGGTGCCACAGATTGCTGCTGGCAACAACCCGCTGCTGGTTACCTTTGTGGGGGCTTTTGGCATCCTGGCGCTCTCGATTTATTTCGTGCATGGCATCAACCGCAAAACCAGTGCAGCCCTTGTCGGCACCACGTTTGCCGCGCTTTCGGCTCTGGTGCTGTCGGCCCTGCTCGCAGAGTGGATGCAGTTTACCGGCCTGACCTCGGAGGAAGCCTTTTTAGCCCGATTCCAGCTCGGGGGTAACCTGGACCTGGTCTCGCTGTACCTGGCCGGGGTGGTGGTGGGGGCCCTGGGTGCTCTGAACGATGTAACCGTCACGCAGGCCGCTGTGGTGCAGGCCCTAGTTCAGGCCAACCCCCGCTACAGCGTGCGGGAGCTTTACACCAGGGGCATGGCGGTGGGCTTTGACCACATCGGCAGCCTGGTCAACACCCTGATTCTGGCTTACGCGGCAGGCTCGCTTCCGCTGCTGCTGCTCTTCAGCCAGAGCGATGTCCCGCTGGCGTTGCTGCTTAACAACGAAACCTTCGCCGCTGAAATCGTGACCATGCTGGTTGGTTCGCTGGCGCTGGTACTGGCGGTTCCCCTTACCACCCTGGTGGCGGCGTGGCTGCTGCGGGGTCGAAAGCTGGACTACATCGAGCGGCGGTGGCCTGGGTCTTAGTGGTGAACCCCACCCTCGCCGTGGACATGGCCGTGCTCGAGCTCCCCTGGCTCGGCAGGGCGCACGCTGTGGATGGTAAAGCGGTACTCGAGGGCCTTTCCAGCGAGGGGCAGGTTGGCGTCCAGCATAACCCGCTCACCCTGGATGGCCACCACACGGTACAGCAGGGGCTCCCCCGCCGGCCCTTCCCCACTGTAGCCGCCGCCCAGCCGTGGGGGGTCGGGCAAGGCACTGGCCAGCACCTCGGTGCACAGGGCCGGGTTATAGGGCTCTGGGGGCACCACCACCCGGTAGTTGCCCGGGGCTTTGCCCAGCAAGGCCGCCTCCAGGCCCCTGGGCAGCTCGGGGGCGTGGCCCATCAGGATGGTTCTGGGGTGGCCGTCGGTGCCCTCGAGTCTCTGGCCCTCCACCCATAGCTCATACTCCAGTTTCACTACGCTGTTGGTATCTACCCACATCGGATGCCTCCTGGCCTGCTGGAAGCATTATGGCCCCCGGCATGCCTCAGGAAAAGCGGGCTTCTTGGGCTTACCGGCTCGCCTGGTGGGCTGGGGTCGCCCGCCCTAGTATTCTTGTGGCCTCTAAGGCTCATATCAAATCTCATGCCTAAGCGCTACAATCCCGTTAGATGCGGTATTTTCTTGCTTTGGTGGTAGGTTTGTCCTGCTTGGGCTTTGCACAACCTCGAGTGGGCACCGAAAATGGCCTTACCCGGCTGGTATTTAGCATCCCCGGCGGGGCGAAATTTAGCCTGAGTCGTCAGGACAACGAGGTGGTCATCCGATTTTGGGGCACGCCCCCGCGCACCCTGCGGACCTTGCTCAACACCCCCCAGGTTGTGGGCTACCGCGCCGCCCCCAGTCCGGGGGGCTCGACCTATGTGGTAACCCTCAAAGCGGGCACAAGCTACCGCACCCAGAAGCTTTCCAACCCCCGCCGTCTGGTGCTCGAGGTGCAGAGCAGTGTTGCCGCCCGCATCCGACCCCGCGCCAAAGCGCCCGCGCCGGTGGTGGTGCTCGACCCCGGCCATGGGGGCCTGGACCCCGGCGCAGTGGGATTCGTGCGCGAAGAGGAAGTGGTGCTCGACATCGCCCTGCGCGCTAAGCGGCTGCTTGTGGCCAGGGGTATCCAGGTGGTGCTTACCCGCAGCAGCGACCGCCACCTGTCGGCCAGCAAGGCCACCGACCTGGGGCTGCGGGCCGCCATGGCCGATAGCAAGCGCACCCTGTTCGTCTCCATCCACGCCAACGCCGCCGAGCGGGCGGCTCAGGGGATTGAGGTGTACTACTTCGGCGAGACCATTGACCAGCGGCTTTTGTCCAAAGCCATTCTGGAAAACGGGGGCGGCGCACTGGGGCAGCGCCTGACCCAGGAAGCCCGGAGCGTGGCCCAGCGGCTCATGAGCGACTTGCTGGCCCAGGCCAACCTCAAGTTTTCCGAGCAGCTCGCCCTTAAGACCCTGCGCGCGATGGTGCGCGAGACCGGCGCGGTGAGCCGGGGGGTTCATACGGCGCCCTTTTACGTCATCCGCAACGCCCGCATTCCGGCCATCCTGGTCGAGGTGGGCTTTGTGAACCACCCGACCGAGGGCAAAAAGCTGGGCACCAGCGCCTACCGCGCCCAGCTTGCCAGCGGGCTGGCCGAGGGCATTGTGGCCTTTTTGAACAGCGGCAACGCCCAGCGTTAGAAGGCTTCAAGCGGCATCTATCACCGGAAGGCCTGGCAGATGGCCTGGCCATTGGCCTGAATCAGCTTGAGGTAGGTGTTGACGGTGTTGTCAAAAGCATCGGAGTAGACGCGCACGATGCGGGCCCCGGTGGCCTCGGCCAGGGCGCGGGCCTGGTTCTGCGAGAATTGCGGTTCGACAAAGATCACCCGCACCCCCTCCTTCTTGATGGCCTGGGCCAGCCGGGCCAGGCTGGCGGGGCCGCGCTCCTGCCCCACAAAATCAGCGATGCTTCCAATGCTGGTGAGCTTGTAGTGGCGGTTAAAGTAGCCAAGCGACGCGTGCTGGGAGACCAGCTTGCGCCGGGCCGGGGGAATGCTTGCCAGGCAGCGCTGTACTGTGGCGTCGGCCTGGCGGATCTGCTCGATGTAGCGGGCGGCGTTCTGGGTATAGGCCGCCCGCCCGGCAGGGTCGAGCGATACTAGGGTGTCCCGTATTTTCTCCACGTAGCGGATGCCGTAGGTGGGGTCGAGCCACAGGTGGGGGTCGTAGGCACCGTGCTGGTGGTGGTGTTCCTTCTGCCCGCGGCCTTGTTTTTCGGCCACCTCGATCAGGTCAGGCATCCCGTGGGCCAGCTCCACCACCCGGGCTTTGGGGAGAAGCTGGGCCTCGAGCTTATGGAAAAACGGCTCGAGCGCAAGCCCGTTGGCAAACACCACCCTGGACTTGCTAATGGCCTGTATGACCGAAGGACGCGGCTCGAAGCTGTGGGGGTCGCTCCCATCGGGCACCACCTGCACCACCGCAACCCGGCCACCCCCCACATTGCGCACCATGTCGGCAATAAAACCTGTGGTGGCCGCAACCGGTATTCCCTGAGCCTGCACCCCAGCAAGGCCCAGCACCAGCACGAATCCCATCTGAACGATTCCTCGCATGGATAGCCTCCGCACACTCCTGCCTATAATGATAACTCATTATCATATTGTCAAGGCCCGGCTCTGGTATTCTGAGGCACATGGAACGCTCCACCCGCCAGCGGCAGGCCATCCGTGAGGTGATGCGAGAGCTCAACCGACCCCTTTCCCCCAGCGAGGTGCTCGAGGCCGCCCGTCACAAAGTACCCGGCCTCGGCATCGCTACCGTATACCGTACCCTCAAAGGGCTGGTCGAAGAGGGCAGCGCGGTTCCAGTCGAGCTACCGGGAGAGGCCCCACGCTACGAGTTATCCGGCAAAACACACCACCACCACTTCCACTGCACCCTCTGCGGCAAGGTGTTTGAGCTCGAGGGCTGCCCCGGCGACTTCTCCTTTATGCTGCCCAGAGGATTCAAAACCGAGAAGCACGAAATCGTGCTGTATGGGCGCTGTTCAGAATGCTTGCAGTAAGGCCTCTAGCTTTACCGCGCTAATCTCGCCGATGTGGCGGTTCACCAGCGTACCTTCAGCATCGTAGAAAAGCGTAACCGGCAGGCCCTGAATACGCAGGGGCTCGCTAAGCCTGGCCTCGGGATCGAGCAGCACATTGGGTATTTTGAGCCTGAGCTCTTTCTCAAAAGCCCTCACGGCCTCTGGGCCATCGCTGATGTTCAAAAACACGAAATGAACCTCGGGGTTGGCCCGGGCCGCCTCCACCAGCATGGGCATCTCGCGGCGGCACGGCCCACACCAGGTAGCCCAGGCATTGAGCACGATGGGCTTACCTTTGAAATCGGCCAGATTGACCATCTGACCATCTATATGCTCGAGGGCAGCCGAGGGCAACACTTCTACCGTAGGGGCTTTGGGCTGCAACAGCCAAAAACCCAGCAAACCCGCTAGAGGAACGGCAAACCACATCCAAAGCTTCATCTCGTAAAGGATACGAAATTAATCCGGGCATCTCGGCGAAACAGAATACATATCGCACCGCTGTGTCAGAAAGTTTCGCATCACCCAGAGACCGAGTTGGGCCATGAGGTGGTATGAGCAGGTCTCCCCTGCCCTATTACAAGGCCCCACCCCGGCTTCGCCAGGATGGGGCCTCGCCTGCGCTGGGTATGCGCGGGCTAGTTCCGCAGGGGCTTGCCGGTCTTGAGGGTGTGGGCGATGCGCTCTTGGGTTTTCTTGGTGCCCAGTAGCTTCAAGAAGCCCTCGCGCTCTAAGTCCAGGATGTCCTGCTCGGTTACTTCGCGGGCTGGCCCATCGCCGCCGCACAGCACATAGGCCACCGCATTCCCCACCACCACGTCATGCTCGCTGGCCTGCTTGGCTTCCTGGAACTGCCACAGCGCATAGCGCAGGTTGCCCAGGGCATCTTTGCCCAGGGCACGAATCTTGGCGGGAGGTTGCGGGACAAAGTCGGGGGCCATAAAGAGCACCCGGCGCTTGGCGTCGGCAATCAGGCGGTCGCGGTTCATGCTGATGCCGTCGCTCGGGCGCAAAAAGCCCATGTTGCGGGCCTCCAAGGCACTGGTCGAGGTCTGGGCCAGCATAATCATCTGGAAGGCCCGCTTTACCCCTTCAAACAGGTCTATGTCGGGCCCGTAGGCCGCAAGCTCCTGGGTAAAGCGGAAGAGCAGCTCCTTGGTGCCACCACCGCCCGGCAACAAACCCACCCCGGTCTCGACTAGGCCCATATAGAGCTCG
>OGCI01001233.1_pt1 | contig 22546 bp, 17 predicted proteins | sample 1570021 | NCBI WGS metagenome assembly OGCI01 (sample SAMN06264664, study PRJEB24512) | hot springs metagenome | isolation source: Hot spring water | place: South Africa: Tshipise | collected 2015-06-21 | reverse complement strand
GCGGTGCGCGAGGCGGCGGCGAAGGCGGGCATTCCCAAGCCGGTCACGGTGCACACGCTGCGGCACAGCTTCGCGACGCATCTTCTGTTGCAGGGGGTCGATATCCGGCAGAATCAGGAATTGCTCGGTCACAGAAGCGTCGAGACGACGACGATCTACACGCACGTCGTCACGGACCTGCGCACGGCTCCCCGCAGCCCGCTCGACGCGCTCTGACCCTTCGGCCCGCATCGAATCCTTTCCCCAAAAACAGATGCTACCCGTCATCCCCGCGTAACACAACCGACAGAGCCCTGCCCAAAGCGGGTCTGCACCGTTCGAACATCGAAAGGAACAGACTTTTGGGACCGCATTCCCGGACAATGGAACTGGTTCCCGGATTCCTCCGCGCCATTGAAAACACCGGCCCGGCAGAACGGCGCAATCGGCTCCGCCTGCGGAACCGTTCTTTGCCGGCATCTAGCGCGGTAGCGCAGCGAGAATCGGATGGCCCGCCGCTTGTCCCCGGGACGGGCCTGCGGCAACCTGGCCCTTTGAGGTGTGCCCATGAGCTGATGTTGTCTGGCAGGCGGCATGCTGTGCGCGGCCGCGATGGCGGCCAGCCTAAACGACGAGCTGATCCCCAACGGGTTTATGACCCACCTGACGGATCGCAACTGGCCCGTCGGCTGGCCGGCCGGACGCGGTGCGCGGATCGAACGCGACGAGTCGGGGCCCCGGCTGGTCGTCGAAGGCCCAGGAGCCGGCGTGGAGTTCCGCATTCCGCTGAGTCCCGACATCGGCCGCGTGCGTCTGACGATGTGGATGCGGACGCGCGGCATCCGGCAGGGCCGGGAGAGCTGGCAGACCGGGCGGTTAACCATGTCGTTTCACGAAGCGTCCGGCCGCCGCGTCGGCGAATGGCCCAATGTGTTCGGCTTCGTCGGCGACACGGACTGGAGCTTATGCGAACGCGAATACACCGTGCCGGCGGGGGCCACGGCGACTGAGCCCCTGCAACCTCGGCGAATCCGGCGCCGCCGAATTCCGCAACCTGTCGCTCAAAGTCAGCCGCCTGCGGCCCCTGAAGCCCGAGGACGCGCCGCTACCGCCGGGCTTCGTCGGCGATCCGTGGTCGCTCGAGGACGCCGCCCGCGAAACGACGCCGACGCGCGAACGCATCTGCCTCAACGGCCTGTGGGGATTCCGGCCGGTCCTGTCGGGCGAGACTCCCGAAACCCCGCCGCCGCCCGGCGACGGGTGGGGATGGTTCAAGGTGCCGGGAATGTGGCCCGCCTCGGCCGCCGACTTCGAACAAGGGGCGCAAATCGTGTGGCGATCCGCATGGGTCGAGGAGCGCGAGGGTGACCACCGCACGTTCGAGCAGGGTTGGTACCGCCGACGTATCCGCGTGCCCGCCGCTTGGACGGGAAGGCGCATCGCGCTGGAGTTCACCATGCTCCAGACCCATGCCCGCGCGTGGGTGGATGGCCAGCCCTGCGGCGAACTCTGGTATCCCGGCGGTTCCCTCGACACCTCAGGCGGCCGCCTTCGGCCCGGCGCGGAACACGAGCTGGTGTTGCTCGTCACCGCCCGCCCCCTGACGGCCACCCGCGATGCGTTCATGGCGCCGGACCGCGTGATCGCGGAGAAGGCGACCGTCCGCCTCCGCGGCATCGCGGGCGATCTGTTTCTCGACGCCTCGCCATCGGGGGCTCGCATCGAGGACCTCGCCATCGAAACCTCGGTGCGTCCGAACACGTTGGCTTTCGTCGTTGCCGTTTCTGGCCTCGACGGCCGCCCCGTCCGCCTGACGGCCGACGTGACGCGCCCGAGCGGGCGGACGATGACCTTCCGGTCCGACCCGCTGACCGCCGGCCCGGACGGCGTCACCGCGCTGACGTTGCCCTATCTGGGAGGCGGCCTGCATTTCCTGATCCTTTTGCCCGACGAGCCCGACGGCCTGGCCGCGCTCGAACGGCGCATGACGCCCGATGGGCTGGCCGGTTGCGCCAACCTACCGGTCCGCAGCATCCGGCTGACGTTGCCGAAGTTTCGGATCGATCCGCCGCCGCTGGCGTTGAGCGGAACATTGAAGCACCTTGGCATGCGGCGGGCCTTCGACGACCCGCCCGGCAGCGCGGACTTCGACCGCATGGCGCCGCGCAGGGGCGGGGATTACCTCCGCATCGCCGAGGTGTTTCACAAGGCCGTTCTGGAACTCGACGAACAGGGCACCGAGGCTGCGGCGGCGACGGCGGTGATCATGGCCCTGGCGAGCGCCCCCGCTGTGGAGGAGATCCCGGAGGTCCGGGTCGACCGGCCGTTTCTGTTCGCAGTCCAGCACCGCGCCAGTGGCGCCTGCCTGTTTCTCGGACGCCTGGCCGATCCCCGTTGATTCACGCGTATGTGAGCCAGCGTGCCGAAGAGGACGCGGTTCTTTCGGGAGTTGGCATAGCCCCGGAATCAACAGGCGCCAGTCGTAGAATCGAATTTTTATAGTTGACATTTTGGCAGCCTATGTTAGAATAGGGACAGCGGTGGTACCGAGTGGTACACCGGGATAAGGAAAGGAGCAAAGACAATGAAGAATAAAAGTTCATGGATGTGCCGGACGCTGGTGGTGGCGTTTCTCCTGACGTCCGCCGCATCCTCGTTCGCGCAAGCGAACACGCGGGTCCGGATCAGGGTACCCGGGCTGTACGTCCTCGACTATTATTCGCTGATTACCGTGGACATCCCTGCGACGGAGCTAGCGGCGGCGTTGTTCCCAGGTCACACTGTAATCGTCGGCGGAAATGCCGGCGCTCGGGGCCGCGATGCCGGAGCCCCGGCAGACGATGTGATTGTGACGTTGAGCAATCCTGTCACTTTCGAGGGCGACGCCGGCATTGTCCCCAGCGGCGACGCGGGAGCGTTGTCGTCGATCAATCTTCTCATTAGTAGCGCCTGGGTCATCCGCTCGAACCGGCCCGGCACCATGGCGGTTTCGCTGGGAACGGGGACTTCGCTGTCCGGCGAAAACGGCGGGACGATCTCCGTGACGGGCGTCTCAACGACCCCCACCGCAATCGCCGGCGACGGGTTAGGTACGGCACAGGCCCAGTACGGTGACGTCACACTCACATTGAATATGTCCAACGCTACGCGGCACGGGCTCTACCAGAACAACAATCCAACCTACGTCCTTCAGGTCAACCTGAACTGAACGGCGGTGCCGGAGTTTTTAGGGAAGATCCGAAAAGTCGGGAAGGCCGGACAACTTCTTTCGATGCTCTGTCCGGCCTTCTCGTTCTGCGGGGTGGCCCTATCCCTCGTCGCCCCGGAAATCGAGGTGGAGCTCTTCCGCGACGACGGCTCCCCCGTGGACGGTGTCGTCGAGATCGCTCTTGACCCCAGCGACCTGGTGGTGCAGAGCTCAGTCGCTCACCCCGACGTGAGAGCCGCGGCGGCCACGAAAGGTCTGGGGAGATTCGAAGTCGACCTGCCCCCTCCTCCTCCGTCACAGACCGTGCCGGAGGTGGTGGAGTGTCCTCGCTCCATCCGGTGGCGGCTGACCACGCGAGGTGCGTTGCGAGGGGCCGGCCATCCCAACGTCCGCGCCGTTTGGATCGGCCCGGATGGCGCTCCCGGCGCGGCGCGAATCGGCGACGAACGGGTCGGGGGTATCGGCGTGCGAATCCATGTCCGACGGCTGGCACGCCGGACGGAACACGAGGACGTGTGGGAGGGAGAAATTCGGTTGCTGCTGCCGTTGTCCGCGTTGAAGAAAGCGGGGGTGCTGGAAGGGTATTTGCGCGTGGAGGTGGACTCGGCGTGAGGATGCGAATCATCGGGCTGTGGGAGGTCGCTGCCGCGATTGCCGTGAGCGCCCAGACTGGTCCCGTGACCCGAATCGGCGGCCAAGTCTCCACCGTGCTCGGCCGACTGGCGCTGAGCCCGCAGTATCAGATTGTGGCCGTAGAGGAGCGCAGCGCCACGCACGTCTACCGGGTGATGAACCTCGGCGCCCTCCCGGTCCGGCTCCAGGTGCGTCCGATAGAGTGGACGCTGGACGAACACGATCAGATGGTGGAGCGCCCCTCATCGGACGACGGGATTGCGCAATGGATCGTCGTTAGCCCGACGGTATTGGAGATTCCGCCGGGCGAATCCCGGGCGGTCCGCTTCGCGCTTCGGCCGCCCTCCCCGCCGGCGTCGGGGGAGCATCTGGCGGGTCTAGCGCTGCGGCAGCAGGCGGAAGGGATTGCGTCCACCAACTCGGAAGGGTTTGCGATTCAGACGGAAGTGGAGATCCGTACGGCCATTTACGTCACCGCCGGCGAGGTTCGGCGCACGGGCAAAATCGTTGCCTTTGATTTAAAACCGGACCGGTTGCGCGTGCGGGTCGAGAATACGGGGACTGCGCACGTGCGGTTTGAAGGGCACTATCAGATATGGGCGGCCGACAGCTATCCCGGCCTCGAGAGTGCGATCGAGCGGCGCGGGAACGATCGCGAACCGATCGCGACGGGGCCCCTCCTGCCGGCGCCCGTCCTCGCCGGCCGGAGCCGGTGGCTCGATCACCCGTTGTCGGGCTCCCCCTTGGCGCCCGGCCGATATACAGTGGTGGCGCATGGAACCCTGGGGGAGGAACGGCTTCAGGTGGCGCAAACCCTCGAAGTGGCCGCTCCGCCGTAAGCAATTGCGCTGTTGTGGGTGGCCGGCGTGCTTCGCGTTGTTCGCAGCTTGCGCGGCCATCGCGTCCCCGCCGTCCCGCCGGGTGCTCGATGTGGTCGTGAACGGGCAGCCCAGCGGCGCCGGCTTGGTGGCGGTCGAACAGGATGGTCGTCTGTGGCTGCCGCTCTCGGACTGTGCGCCCATCCTCGGTTTCACCGTCGTTCATCGGCCGGATGTGGCCTATCTTCGGACTCCGCTGGGCGAGGCCTATCTGACGGGCGCGGAAGGGCGTATCGAGGGGGGCGAATGGTACGTGCCGATCGAGGTGTTGGCGTCGCGCCTGGCGGCCCGAATCGTCTACCGGCCCGAGGACCAGTCGCTACGGGTGGCGTTGCCCTGGTCGCCCGCCGACGCCTCCCCGCCCGCCGCCGAAGAGCCGCTGAGGCCCGATGTGTCCGCCCCGACGGTGGAGGTGAACCGGTTGCGCGGCGAGGCCCTCGTGCGGTACGACCGCGACACCGGCGGGCAGGATTCGGGTTATCTCGAGGTGATGGGCGTTGCTGGTCCGGGCGAATTTCAAAGCCGTTTGACGCGGACGTCCGGCGAACAGTGGGCCCTCTCGGATTACGTGTGGATCGGCCGGTTCCCGCACACGGCCCTCTCCATGGGCCACCAGTACGTCAACGTGCTCCCTCTTTTGCCCTCCTTTCATTTCACCGGCGCACAGGTCGCATGGAGCCGCAACCGCGATCAGTGGGCCGATCCGATCCAGGAACCACAATTGCTCCATTCGCTGGGTGGAAATGTCCGCACCTTGCGGGGGCGCGGGCCGCCTGGTGGGATCGTGGAGCTTCGCGTGGACGACCGGGTCGTCCGGCGGGAGCGCATTCCGCTCAACGGCGAGTACATCCTGTGGAACGTCGAGTGGCCGCCCGGATATTCCTACCGCCGCCTCTACCTCTACCGTCCGTTCGAGCACGTGCCGGCCAGCATCGTCGAGCTGGAGGGATGGTCCGACCCACTTCTGATGGCGGCCGGCGATGTCGTCGTCGCCGGAGGTGGAGGCATCGAGGGCAATCCCGCCGATCCGATGGTCCGGGAAACCGGCGGCGCGGGCTTCGGACTGGCCCGATGGGGTGCGTCGGACGCGCTCACGTTGGAAACGGCGGTCCAGACGACGGAGGTCGGAGCCCGCGCGGCGGCGGGTGGACTGTGGTCCGCGGGGCGGCTCGGCCTCCTCCGCGCCCTCGTCGGGATCGGCGACGACGCCACCGCCGCCCTCCTGTCGTTGCACGGCGGGTCGAGACCCTGGTTTTGGAACGCCCGCCTTCAGGAGACGAACGAGGACTTCGACCCCCGGGGCTACGGTATCCGTAGCGACCGTTTCGCCGAGGCCGGCATCCAATGGGACCGCCTCCAACTATCGCTGATCGGCCGCCGCGTGCGGTGGGACGGCGGCGGGACCGTGTATCTGCTGCCGGCGGCGGACTGGCGGCCCCTGAGCGGCCTTTCCTTGCGCTCCCGCCCCGATTGGGAAGGGGACTACGTGCACGAGGCCGAGTGGGTCATCAATCGGTACGTCCGATGTCATGTCGCCGCCCGGCCTCCGCGCTATCGCGGGGGTGTGGAAGTCCAGTGGAGCGAGCGGCACCTGTCCCATCTATCTGCCGAACGCTATAGCCCCGACGGCTCGATCCGGTACGCCTGGGTGCAAAGCTGGCGGGGCGCCCCTCACAGCCGCTGGCGCCTGGAGGCCGGTCTGCTGGCCACGCATTACGACGTGGGGGCCTTGGGGCGGATCGCCTTCGAACTGTTCCCCGGCCTCTGGCTGCGCCTGGACGGAACGCGCGAACCCGCTGCCGACGACCGGCTCTTCCGTCGTGAACGTTGGTGGGTAACGGCCGGCGTCTCGTTCGACTTCGCCCGTTCCTCTGCCGGCCTGACCCGGGCAGGATCCATGTCGCGCCACCGCGGCGCGGTCGCCGGCCGGATCGTCGGCGCCCCGTCGGACCAGTCGCTGAAAGGAACAGTTGTCCGCGTCAACGGTCGGCCAGGGGGTGCATGCGACGAAAACGGCCGCTTTCTGATTCCCAACCTGGAACCCGGCCTTCATCGAGTCGAACTGGACGACGAGGGCCTGCCCCTTGAACTGGCCAGCGCCGGCCAGCGATTCACCGTCGAAGTGCGACCGGGCGCGATCACGCCGGTCGAGTTTCAAGTTCGAGTCCAACTGGGCGCGGCGGGTCGGGTCCGACGCGCCGGTTCCCAGCCGCTGTCGGCCGGCTGGCGGGTGGAGGTGATCGACCCCGAAGGAACCGTAGTCCGTGCGACGGAGCCCGCACCCGACGGCCGGTGGCAAGTCGACGGCCTTCCGCCAGGCCGATATCGAGCGGTGCTGAAAGACCCCGCCGGCCGTTCCCTCGCAGAAATTCCACTTGTTTTGGAACGGGAATATCTCTTGAAGCAGGATTTCACGGTGGAGGGCCCGGAAGCCTCCGAGACAGCTCCGGATGCCACACCCGTCGCCCCCCGGCCGCCGACGTCCGGCGTCCGGCTGCGCAACCCCTTCGCTGGCCGCGTCGAGCGCTTATCCTGACGAACCCGCCTTTCCTCGTGGCAGGACCGCATCAGGCCAGCACCTGTCACGCATAATCCACCATCCGCCGCGTTCGGCCACGTTTATGCGAGATCCGCCGAACCGACAGGCAGGCCGCGTGGCCTCCACGCCGCCGGCAGGTCTGGCAAGTTCGCCCTTGCGCCGCTGCGACTGCCAATGGGCCGCGACCCTCCCGAGGCATGTCGGGGACACCGTGCCGGCCTCGCGTTGTGCGGCGTTGTGCTGGCCGATCCACGCCGGGGTGGCGGCCGCGTCGAGGTGCTTCACAGGTCGACTCCATTCCCCCTACAGGATCGGGGCAAGCCGCGTTGCGCAACCCGCTTACTCGATGCGCTCGACCTCCATGGCGTCGAGCACCACGTCGGCAGAGCGGGTGTACCGGAACGCCACGACAAGGGGCGTTTCCTCTCCCTGCACGACCTCGGCGTCCGCCACCCAGTGTTTCGTCGTGCCGGCGACGACCTCCACGGGCGGCGCGGCGGGCTGCTCGACGATAAACACCCCCAGCGGCGTCCCCGACGGAACCGACGTCGGCAGGCGGCCGAGCAGCCGCAGCCGATAGCGCCCCGCCGCGAGCCGCCGCCAGGGGCCGTAAAAGACGCGGTCGGCCGGGTCGCGGTCGCGTTCGAGGCGGACGGCAGACACCGGGCCGTCGGGGCCCTCCACCGCGTGGCCGGCGCGGAAGAAATACATGGCCGGAATCCGCACCATCGCCCCGGGCCCGAGCGTCAACGGCCCGCCGGCCATGAACAAGGCCACATCCAGATCCACCCGCCCGCCGGCGTGGGAGAGCGACAACGCCCAACGGCCGGCGGAACGGTCCGGCGGCAGATCGACGATTTGCCAGCTCCACTCGTCGGACGTGGCGATCGTCACCGGCGTTTCCGCGTGGGCCTTCCCGGACTCGTCGTACCAGGTCAGCACCACGACGCCACGTCCGCGAACCCGCAAATGCCATGCGCAAGGCAGGGCCAATGCAGACGGCACGCGAGGCAGGTCCATCCGATCGCCGGGATGGGCCAGCGTTCCGAAGGCGCCGCCGCTGCAGGCGGGATCGGTGATTTCCCATCCCTTCGGTCCGGCCCGCTCGCATTCGAGGCGCCGCGACGGGGACCAAAGGGGCGGCGGCGGTTCACCGGAGGTCGGGGGACCCCCGGCGGCCGGTCGGATGGCAAACGCCCACACGCGTCCCTCCCGCGCGAGCGGCTCGAGGCGAGGATGCCGGCGCAGGCGCTCGAGCGCATACCCGACCGGGAACGGGCTAACCTTTTCCGACGAGTCCTCGTGCAAGATCAGCGCATCGATGCCCGCGTCCAGCAGCTCGTCGAGACGTTCGTCGTCCAGCTCGCCATGGTTGAAATCGCGGAAGCGCTTGAAGAAGCCCTCGACGTATGCGACCGGGACGGCCGGCGAATACCCGTTGGCCAGGCGGATGCGATAGAGCGAGGCGTAATGCTGATAGACGGAGGCGGTGGCGCTATCGCCCGGCCACAGCGGGAGCACGAGCGCCCGGGGCGGTCGGCCGAGGGCGCGCGCGCGCGCGGCGACGGCGCCGTAGGCCGCCTGCGAGTCGTCGAGGTCGCAAATCGTGATGCGCACCTGGGCGCCGTACTCCACCGCCACGGCGATCAATCCCGCCAGCACCGCCAGCGGCGCCACTCGTGGGCGAGATGTCGTCGCCCGCCCGCCCCAGCCGGCCGCCGCGGCGACGGCCAGAAGGGTCGGCAACACGGAAAACACCTTGGCCGGCTGGCGGATCAGGCGATACGGCGGGGCGAGGGCGCGGGCGATGCGCCAGACCAGCCCGTGCCGCGGCCCGTGCGGTCCCATGGCCAGAAGCACCACCAGCCCGCCCGCCGCGGCCAGCAGCCAGAATGCGCGGCGCCGACCCCGGCCGGCGGGGTCGCGATCGAGCAGCGCAAATACGCCGGCCGCCGCCAGCGTCAGCGGAAGGACCCAGCCGAGGTACACGTGGCCCGCAATCCCCTCGGCGGCCCAGCGATGGAAGTCGCCGCGGATGGGGGCGTAAGAACGGATTTCGCGCAGAGCGCGTTCGACACCGGCCGTCGTTGTCGCCAGGTGCCGCACCTTCAACCACATCAACAGCGCCACGGGCAGCAGGAACAACGCGGCCGCCGCGGCCGCCTTCGCGACGTGCCGCCACGCGGCGCGGTCCCGCCACGGAAAGCCGCCGCGCGCCGCCAGCGCCACCACCGCCCAGCCGGCGGCGGCCAGGCTGCCAAACCAGAACACGTGGCTGTCCCCGCCGAACGCGAACAGTAACCCCGCGCCAGCCGCCGCACCGCCGGACGGCCGCAGATCCCGAAGGACAACGTCCACGCCGAGGCAGATCAACGGCACCCACGCCATCGCATGGCCGGCCGGGCTGCCGCCAAACATCTGCGCCCACCGGAACGGCAGCAGGATCGAGACCAGCCCGGCCGCCAGCGCAACCCATTCCGAATCCGCGTACCGGCGCGCCAGCCGCCACGTGATGACGGCGGTCAGCCACAGCGAGGCCAGCCCGGTCAGGTTCATCGCCGCGGCGCGCGACACAAACGCCGAAGCGGCCGCGTACACAAGGGAAAACGGCATGTAACGGGCATGGATTCGGAAATGCGCCGCGTCGTCACCCGTGTTGAATTCGTAAACGTTGCAAAACCAAGGCGTTCGACCCGCGACCATGTCCGCCGTCAGCCAGTATTGAAACAGCAGCTGCAGGCTGTCGTTTGGCATCATGCGACGGGCCGAGCCCAGCTCGATGTTCTGGGACGAACACGGAATCCCGCGCCCGAGGCGCAGCGGCAGCGGCCAGGAATATGCAGCCCACACCAGCAACACCCCGGCGGTGAGGGCCGCCCAGGCGACGGGCGCGGGCCGGCAAGGGGGGCGGCGCGGTTCGACGCACTCCAGGCTCACGACACAACCCCCATAGCGTCGCGCAGCCGGGCTATGGCCGCATCGAGGTCCTCTCCCCGGTCCATCGCCGCCACCAGCTCGGCCGGGACGCGGGCCTCGCGCTCAAGGGCGGGCATCACGCGACCGAGGTGCGCGCGAACGGCGGCGCGATCGCGCCAAGCCGCGAGGATGTGTGCGGTCAGCGCATCGGCCGAAAACGACTCGAACCCGAGGCTGCGCTCGCGCAAACCGATGCGCTGAAAGTAGTGGTGCACCTTCGGCTGATAGGCCAGCCCGCAGATCGGCGTCCGACCGGCGGAGGCGAGGATCATCGCGTGCAGCCGCATGCCGAACAGCAGGTCCAACCACCGCAGCACGCCCGCCATCTCGACGTGGGACAGGCGGACGTTGTCCACCAGCGCGGCCGGTTGTGTCCGGCGCAGCCGGCCCATGAGCCGGCGGGTGATCTCCAGATCGGCGTGCTGGGTAACGACGAAGACCAGCCGCGCGCCGGTGTCGGCGGCGATGCGCTCGACGGCGTCGGCGCAGGCGGAGAGAAAGCGCTCGCGGGTCAGCCTCGGACCCGCCACGCCGGCCCACGTGTCGAGGTAGTGATTGATGTTGATGCCCAGCAGGGGCGGCCCGGCCCGCGGATCGGCGCCGGCGGCGCGCAACAGCCCCACGGCATGCCCCTCGTCGCAGGCGGGCGCCAGGATCGCGGCGTCGGCCGTGACCAGGACCCGGGGGTTCCGCACGCCGAGGTCCCGAAGCAGGGCCAGGGAATCGGCGTCGCGGACGGTGATGAACGCCAGCCGCTCAAGAAGGTCGCGTAACATGCGCCGCCCGGCGGACGTGGTGACCGGACCGAGTCCGACGTTGTATCCGGCGACTGGACGGCCTCGACGGATCGCCGCCGGCACAAGCAGACGAAGGGAGGAAAGAAAATTGAAGAGGGGATTGTACAGGGACCGGTCGAAAAGGATGGCATCGAAGATCAGCGACAGGTCCGCCCGCAGCATGGAGCGCCAGGTGGGCAGACCGAGAAAGCGCAGGGAACCGGTCCAAGGAAGCATGTTCACCGGAACGGCGCCGGCGGGGTAGTGACGTCGGATGTAGGCCGGCCGGATCGTCGGGATCTCGAACCGGAGGGGTCGGCCGCATGCCTCGTTGACGGCGGCCTGGATGGCGGCCATCAGGGCGGCATCGCCGGCGTTCCGGCCCGACGAGGAACCCAACAGCGTCAGCGTCCGGATCCGGCCGCCGGTCGGCTTGTCGCTCATGACAGGCCATGCTACCCATCCGCCATGCCGATGACAACGGCCCGGTCCGACGCCGCGGCGCCGCGGTGGCGGCGCGCATGGATACTGGTGGTCAATGCGGCAGTCACGGTGGCGATCTTCGGGCATCTTTTTCGCCACGTCCGACCCGGCGAGGTCCTCGAGCTGCTGCGTAACGTCGACCGCAGGGCGGTGGCGATGTTTGCCGCGTTGTCTCTGGCCACCAGCGGATTTCGGCTGTGGCGGTATCGGCTCTTGTTGCGGTTCTCGGGCTGGGAGGCGCCGGCGGGCCAGCTTTTCCTCATCGTGCTGGTGCGCAACGCCTTCTCCGATCTGCTGCCGGCGCGGCTCGGCACGTTGATCGACGTCTATTTCTTCACCTCGCGGCTCGGCGTACCGCTGGCGGCGGCGCTGTCGTGTTTTTCCATCACCTTCGTGTTCGAGATTCTCGCGCTCTCCCCTCTGGTGGTCCTGGCCGCGTGGAGGGCAGGCCCGGGGGGTCGGATGTCGGCCGGCGGACTGCTGACCGGTGGAGTGCTGTTGCTGGCCGGGACGGTGGCGGCGCTGGCGCTGATGCCCTGGGCGTTTCGGATGGTCGGTCGACTGGCGGGGCGGTGGTTGCCGCGGCGCGCCTCCTGGGGTCATCGGCTGGAGACGCTGCTGGCGGAGACGGGCAGCGAGGTGGACCGCATTCGCGCCGCCGGTCTCTACGGGCGGGTGCTGGCACTCTCCCTGTTGTTGAGGCTGGGCAAGTACTCATCGCTGTACGTCTTCCTGTACGCGCTGCTGGGGCCATTGGGCTACGAATGGTCCCAGCTCGATCCGGCGCGGGTGTTTCTCGGGCTATGCGCATCGGAGCTGGCGGCCAGCCTGCCGGTCTCCGGAATCGCCGGCTTCGGCGTATACGAAGGCACGTGGGCGTTGGTGTTCCGGCTGCTCGGCTTCGCGCCGGAGATCGCGAAGATGACGAGCATTGCGCATCACCTCTTCACGCAGGCGTGGGGCTACGGGTTGGGATTGGCGGCGATGGCAGCGCTTCTGCTACCCGTTTGGCGCCGCCGCGCCACCAGGCCCGCCGGGACACCGGTCCTCGACCGGCCAGCGGCGTTCTATCGCAAAGTGGCGGTGGCGGGGATGGGGGCGACGGCCGTTGCGATTCTGCTGGCCCGCCTTCCCGCCCCCTCCCCACGCGCCGGTACCGCCGGCCGCGCCGACGTACCGACGCCCGCCGAACAGGCCGCGCGGGCCGCTCTGCTTGCCGAACCGGGCGGATGGCTGGTCTTCGACAGCTCCCGCTCCGGCACCTTCGGCATCTGGCGGATGCGCCCCGACGGTTCGGCGCCGGCCCCGGTGGCCGATTCCCCCGCGCACGAGATGTACCCCGATCCTTCCCCGGACGGCCAGCGAATCGTTTACGCGCGCGCCCTTACGCTCTCCCGGCGCTCGCCCGCGGAGATTCGCATCTGCCGGATGGATGGCGGCGAGGACAGGCGGCTAGCGGAGGATGGCACATTCCCCACGTTTTCCCCCGACGGCACCGAGGTGTACTTCGAGCGCGGCCGCGCCGCGGTGATGGCCGTCTCCATCACCGGCGGCCTCCCGCGCGAGGTCTTCCCCGGCCCCCGCGGCTTTGGCGGTCATCAGATCGTCAAACCTAGGATTTCCATGGACGGCCGCCATGTCGTGTTCATTTCCAACCGCGGCGGCCGCCGCGGTTGGCAGGTCTGGGTGGCCGACCTCGCAACAGGCGAGGCCAGGCACCTCGGCCCCGGTTGCGAACCCGGCTGGTTCCCCGATGGGCGCATCGTCTTCATCCGCGAAGACGGGATGCGCCAGGGGACGGGCATTTCGATGCGCGGAATCGGACCTGCCGTGGAAACGGTCCACGACGAAGACGAACCGCTCGGGCACGAATATTTTCCGAGCGTCAGCCGGGATGGCCGGTGGCTGATGTGGTCCGCCTGCCGGCCAGGCCAGCACGATCACCTGAATTTTGCGTCCAACTATCAGATATTCCTCCGAAGGCTCCCCACTGGTCAGGCCATCCGGGTAACGTTCGACGGCTGGAACAACCGTTGGCCAAAGCTGGTGTCAGATTCGTCCCCTTGACATTATCCGCTCTCTAAAAGGGGACAGACACTCATCCAGAAAACGCATTTCGCTCGTGATCAGCGATAAAGATGTGCACATGCAATGAGGTCTTCATGGATGACCGGGCATGGAATCTGGCTTCTATGCCTCATCTTCCAACGTTTGGACGAAAAGCATTGTCAATCTTCCAATCTTTGGAAGTTCAAGGCATCGGACGAAGCCACCCTGCCTCACGGAGCCCGCAGATAGCCCGAAGTGGGGACAGGCATATGTTGTACTCACCTTTTGCTTTGATGATGTGTGAATTGAACTGACAGACTTCGTGCCTGTCCCCATCGGATCTTTTGGATGATTTCGGGTTGGTCTAGACTCTATCTCATGAATTCCCGCCCAGTGTCTGCCGCAGCTTCGGTATTCGGCGATCTGACGCCGGACGCGGTTCTGGATGCCGTTGAGGCCGCCCTCGGCCGGCCCTGTACCAACGTTTGCCGTCCTCTCAACAGCTACATCAACCGCGTGTACGAGGTCGGCCTGGCCGGCTCGTTGGTCATCGCCAAGTTCTATCGGCCCGGTCGATGGAGCACTGAGGCGTTGCAGGACGAGCTGGAGTTCGTGGATGAACTGGCCGCCGAAGAACTGCCGATCGTTCCGCCCATCCGCGGCCGCGACGGCCGCCTTCTCCATGAGGCCGGCGGGATCCGGTTCGCCGTCCTGCCAAAGCGCGGCGGGCGAGCGCTCGGGGAGCCGACGCCGAACGAGTGGGCTCACATCGGGCGGCTGCTGGCGCGGATGCACTCCATCGGTGCCCGCCGGATGCCCCGCGATCGCATTCGGATCGGTCCCAACCATTCGATGGCGACCCACCTGCGCTACATCCTGGACCACGGCCGCCTGCCGCCAGCGACGGCCCGCCGCTACGAGGCGGCCGCCGAAGCGATCCGCGAATTGGTCCGTCCGCTGTTCGACGGCGTCGAGATCCACCGCATCCACGGCGACTGTCACCGAGGCAACATCCTCCACCGCCCCGGCGATCCCTTTCATCTGATCGACTTCGACGACATGGCCGTCGGCCCCGCCGTACAGGACTTGTGGATGCTCTTGCCGGGTCGCCCCGCGGAATGTCCCGCCGAACTCGACCGGTTACTCGAGGGCTATGGGACGTTTTGTTCCTTCGACCGCTCCACGCTGCGGCTGGTTGACCGCTGCGCGCGATGCGCTACCTGCACTACACCGCATGGTGCGCCCGCCAACTGGCCGATGGCGGCTTGGCCCGGCTTGCGCCCGACTGGGGTTCGCCCGCGTTCTGGGAGCAGCAGATTCGCGACCTGGAGGAACAGCGAGAACGAATCTCGTCGGGGCTGGAGCGGGACGGAGGGATCCCCTGAGGCCCTGGGTTGTCGGGGGGGCGTCCCCGCGAATCGCCGCCTCGTCGGTAGCCTCGCGGCCCCACGCATTCGCCGTCTCCGCCGGTTGACTTGCCCCTCCCCCTTCCGTAGGCTCCGCCCCACTCTATGAGCCTTCCACGGCATCTCGACAACGAATACCGGCGGCAGCGTTTGGCCAATCTGAGCGAACTGCTCGCGCTCGGCCGTGGCCCGCAGGCGCGCGCGTTTCCTCGCGATGGCCGCCTGGCCGAAATCCGTGCCGCCTTCGGCGAGGGCCGTGAATTGCGCGCCGCCGGCCGCCTTGTGGCCAAGCGCGACATGGGCCGGACGGTGTTCGGCCACTTGCAGGACGCCAGTGGCCGCTTCCAAATCTACCTTCGCCGCGACGACCTGCCCGCCGAGGCGTTCGAAGCGTTTCGCCACGTGGACCTCGGAGACCATCTTGGCGTCGTTGGGGTCTGCTTCACCACGCGCACCGGCGAGCCGACGCTGCGGGTGTCGGACTGGACCCTGCTGGCCAAAGCCCTGCAGGTGCCGCCGGAAAAATGGCACGGCCTTCAGGACATCGAGTTGCGGTATCGCAAGCGCTACCTCGACCTGATCGCCAACCCCGCCGCCGCCCGAGTGTTCGCGCTTCGCTCGGCGATCGTCCGCCGCATCCGCCATTTCCTGTTCGACCGGGGCTTCGAGGAGGTCGAGACCCCGATGCTCCAGCCGCTGGCCGGCGGGGCGGCCGCCCGCCCCTTCGAAACGTTCTACCAGGCGCTGAACGCTCCGATGTACCTCCGGATCGCCCCGGAGCTCTACCTGAAGCGCCTGCTCGTCGGCGGCTTCGACCGCGTCTTCGAGTTGAACCGCAACTTCCGAAACGAGGGTCTCGACCGCTCCCACAACCCCGAGTTCACGATGCTTGAGGTCTACGAGGCCTACGGGGACGTGCGAACCATGCAGGCGCTGGTTCAGGACATGATCCTGACCCTGGCGCGGGAGGTCATCGGTTCGCTGCAGGTCGGTCACACGGAGCGGCCCGTGGACCTGACCCCGCCGTGGCGTGAGGCGACTTACGACGACCTCATCCGCGAGGCGGCGGGCGCCGACTGGTTCGACCTGTCCGCTGACGCCCGCCGTGCCCGCGCCGCCGCGATGGGCGTGGCCGTGGACCCCGCCTGGGGCCCGCTGGAGATCACCCACGAGGTGTACGAAAAAATCGTCGAAAAATCGCTGCGCAATCCGACGTTCGTCACCCGCCTGCCCGCCGAACTCATCCCCCTGGCCCGCCGCTGCGACGACGACCCTTCCCATGTCGACGTATTCGAGCTGGTCATCGACGGCCGCGAGATCGCCCCCGCCTACACGGAGCTCAACGACCCCGTCGAACAGCGCCGCCGGTTCGAAGAGCAGGCCGGCGGAAACGCGCAACGGATCGACGAAGATTTTCTCGAGGCCCTCGAATTCGGCATGCCCCCCGCCGGCGGGATGGGCGTGGGCATCGACCGCCTCGTGATGGTGCTCACCGGCGCCGAGTCCATCCGGGACGTCATCCTCTTTCCCCAGATGAAGTCGCTGGAATGACGGACGCCCTGCCGGCCTCGCTGTTCCTTGCCCTGCGCTACCTCCGACCGCGGCGGAACTTTTTTTCGGTGGTCACCGTCCTCTCGGTGCTCGGGGTCCTGCTCGGCGTCGCGGTGCTGGTGGTGGTCATCTCCGTGATGACCGGCTTCGACTTGGTCTGGCGCGACAAGATCCTCGGCTTCCAAGCGCACATCACCGTCGCCGGCGAGGGACCGTTCGAGGCCGACTCCGACCTATGGCGCCGGATCGAGACGGCGAAGGGCGTCACCGGCGCGGCGCCGTTCGTGCAGGGGCTGGTCGTGCTCGTTCGGGGATCGGTCGCGAAGGAGGCGGTGCTCAGGGGGGTCGACCCCTCCCGCGAACCGGCGGTCAGCCGCGTCCCCGCCGCGATCGTCTCCGGCCGCTACGACGTCGGCCGCGGCCGGATCGTCCTCGGCCGCGCGCTCGCGCGGCAGCTTGGAGCGTCCATCGGCGACTCGCTGCTGGTCATCGCCCCCGCCGGTTTCGTCCGATCCGACGCCCTCCGGCTCCCGGAGGAGCTGATGGTGGCCGGGATCTTTGAGGTCGGCATGTTCGACCTCGACGCCGGCCATGCCTTCTGTTCCCTCGGCGTGGCCCGGGACCTCTTCGGGCTGGACCGCGGCTTCCACGGCATCCATGTGATGACGGAGGATCCCGACCGCGCGCCCGCGACCGCCGCGGAGCTGGCGGCGGCGCTGCCGCCCCCCTTCGAGGCTCGCACATGGATGGAGATCCACCGCCAGCTCTTCGCGGTGCTGCAGACCGAGAAGAACATGATGTTTTTTCTGCTGATCTTCATCACGATCGTCGCGGCGTTCGGCATCACGAACACGCTGATCACCGTCACCGTCCAGAAGACGCGGGAAATCGGCCTGCTGAAGGCGCTGGGGTTTCCGTCGCCGGCGGTGATGGGGGTGTTCCTGTGGCAGGGCGCGATCGCGGGGCTGCTGGGGACGGTGGCGGGCATCGGTGCGGGCCTGGCGGCGTTGCGGTGGCGCAACGACCTGCTGCGTTTCCTCAATCGCCAGCTCGGCGTCGAGCTCTTGCCGGCCGAGTTTTATCAACTGGCCGACATCCCCGCCCGAACCCTTCCGTCGGACCTGGCGGTCATCGCCGCCACGGTGCTGGGCATCTGTCTGTTGGCCGGCGTGCTGCCCGCCTGGCGCGCCGCCCGGCTGGATCCCGCGCAGGCCCTCCGCTACGAGTGAATGCCATGGACCCCGTCCCCCCTGTCGCGCCACCGGTGATCGAAGCCGGCGACCTACGGCGCGTCTTTCAGGCCGGCCGTGCGGTGGTCGAGGTGCTGCGGGGCGTGTCGCTCCGCATCGAGGCCGGTGAGCGGTTGGCGATCGTCGGCGCCAGCGGGTCGGGCAAAACCACGTTGCTGCACCTATTGGCGGGCATTGACCGGCCCACCGGCGGCTGGGTGCGTTTCGAAGGCGCCGACTTGTCCGCGATGCCGCCGGGCGCGCGCGCCGCCCTGCGGGCGCGCCGCATCGGGCTGGTCTTTCAGGCCTACCACCTCCTGCCCGAACTGAGCGTGCTGGACAACGTGTGGCTGCCGGCCCGCATCCCGGGGGTACCCGTGGGTCCGGCCGAGGCGCGGGCGCGGGCCTGGCGGTTGCTGGGACGCGTCGGACTGGCCGGCCGCGCCGGCCACCGGCCGGCCGAACTCTCCGGTGGCGAGCAGCAGCGCGCGGCCGTGGCCCGGGCCATGATCAACGATCCCGACGTCGTGTTCGCCGATGAACCGACCGGCAACCTCGACTCCGCCGCCGGCGAGGCGGTGCTGGACTGCCTTTTCGAGCTGGCCGGCGACCGGCCCCGCACCGTCGTGCTGGTGACGCACAACCCCGAGATCGCGGCGCGATGCCGGCGGGTTCTGACGCTTCGCGACGGCCGGCTGGCGTAACGCGTCGGCCGGAGATCACTCCAGCACCGCGCCGCGCGCGGCGTTTGACACCCGCGACGCGTACCGCGCAAGCCATCCTGTCGTGAACCGCGGCGTCGGCGGCGTCCACATCGCGCGGCGGCGCGCCAGCTCCTCGTCCGGCAGCCGAACCGTCAGCGTCCGCGCGGGGATGTCGAGCTCGACCTCGTCGCCCTCCCGCAGCAGGGCGATCGGCCCGCCCTCCGCGGCCTCGGGCGAGACATGCCCAATGCAGGCGCCGCGGGTGCCGCCGCTGAAACGCCCGTCGGTGATCAGCGCGACGCTCTCGCCGAGCCCCTGCCCCATGATGTAGCTGGTCGGCGCCAGCATTTCCTGCATGCCCGGCCCCCCGCGAGGCCCCTCGTAACGGATCACGACCACGTCACCCGGCTTCACGCGGCCCCCAAGGATCCCCTCGCAGGCGGCCTCTTGCGAATCGAAGATCACGGCGGGCCCGCGATGCCGCATCATCGAGGGCGCCACACCCGCCGTCTTCACCACGGCGCCCTCCGGCGCGAGGTTGCCGCGGAGGATGAAGAGCCCCCCCTCGGGGCTGTAGGCCCGCTGGAGCGGCCGGATCACCTCCGGATCGAGGATGCGCGCGGCCGCCACCGTCCGGCCCAGGGTCCGGCCGGTCACTGTCCGCGCCCGCACGCGCAGCAGCCCCGGCACCTTCGCGATCTCGTTCAGAATGGCGGACACGCCCCCGGCCCGGTCCACGTCCTCGATATGGTAGGCCGACGACGGCGCCACCTTGCAGATGTTCGGCGTGCGCCGCGACAGGTCGTTGATGCGGTCGAGGTCGTACTCCACGCCCGCCTCGCGCGCGATCGCCAGCGTGTGCAACACCGTGTTCGTGCTGCCGCCCATCGCCATGTCAAGGATGAACGCGTTGTCCACGGCGTCGCGGGTGACGATCTCCCGCGGCCGCGGGCCGCCGTCCCTCGCAAGCTTTACCGCCAACCGGGCGGCCTTTTTCCAGAGGCGGCGCCGCTTGGGGTCGGTCGCGAGGACGGTGCCGTTGCCCGGCAGCGCCAGGCCGATCGCCTCGAGCAAGCAGTTCATCGAGTTGGCCGTGAACATGCCCGAACACGAGCCCGGCCCGGGGCAGGCGGCGCACTCGAGCGCCTGCAGGTCCTCCTCGGAGATCCGCCCAGCCCGCAGCGCGCTGACGCCTTCGAAGACACTGATCAGGTCCACCACCCGTCCGTCCGGCAGGCGCCCGGCGGCCATCGGGCCGCCGCAGGCGAACACGGTCGGGATGTTTGCCCGCAACGCGCCGAGGATCATGCCCGGGGTGATCTTGTCGCAGTTCGGCAGGCAGATCATCGCGTCGAAGCAATGCGCGGCCACCATCGTCTCGACGCAGTCGGCGATCAGTTCGCGGCTGGGCAGCGAATACTTCATCCCCGCGTGACCCATCGCGATCCCGTCGCAGATGCCGATCAGGTTGAACTCGAACGGCGTGCCGCCCGCCCGGACGATCTCCTTCTTCACCAGCTCTGCGACCTTCTTCAGGTGCACGTGGCCGGGGATGATGTCGGTGTAGGAGTTGCAGACCGCGATGAACGGCCGTCGGATGGCCTCGTCGTCCAGGCCGGCGGCCCGCAGCAGGCTTCGATGCGGCGCCCGCTCCAAACCGCTTTTGATGATCTCGCTTCTCACGTCCGGAATCCCCCTCGCCGTGGCACGGCGCGCCGGGCCAGTCTAGCCCCCCGCCCCCTCGCAGGGAAGCCGCGTCCGCCGGAAGGCCGTCTTTCCCGCCTTGCGGTACGCACCGGCCGATGGGTAAACGGTGAGACCACATCGGAGGACCATGGGCATGCAGCGAGGATGGATGCCCGCCCTGGCGGCGGCGACCCTGGCGTGGGGCGGAGCGGACGAAGCGGTCGTGACGCGGAGGTTCCTGCCGCCGACGATCCACGTCAGCGCCGATGAACGGTTCGAACTGTTTCTCGACGGACGCCGGATCACGCGTGGGCCGAACCGATCGACGGTGGATTTCTGGTCCTACAAGACATACGAGATCCGGCTGGCGCCGGGGGCGCATCGGATGGAGGCGCTCTGCTGGAGCCTCGGACCGCTCTCGCCGATGGCCCAGCTGACGTGGCGCGGCGGTTTCGTGCTGAAGGCGGACGGCCCCTACGACGCGAAACTGACCACCGGCAAAGGCCCATGGCGCGCGGCGTGGCTGGAGGGACTGCGGCTTGATCCGCCGAAGGTTGGGGCGATCTTCGGCGTCGGCGGCGAGCTGACCGCGCGGGGGGCTGGACCGCAGTGGAAGGAGGGCGCATGGACCGACGTCGTCGTCGTGCGCGGCCCTGTGCGGGACCAGCCCTACGGCATCTGGAAGGCCGGCTGGCGGCTGCACCCCTCGACGCTTCCGGACATGCTGGACCGCCGGGTTGGCCCGGGCCGGATTGTCGCGGTGGTCCGGCACACGCGTCCCGACGAGCCGTTCGGCGAGGGCGGAGACCCGGCCGAGATCGCGCAGTGGCAGGCGGTGGTCGACGGCCGCGGCGAGGTCACGGTCCCGACGGGGGAGGAACGGACGGTGCTGTGGGACTTGGGCGACTATTACTGCGCGCATCCGTACGCGGAGATCTCCGGGGCGGACGACGCCCGGCTCGAATGGGCGTGGGCCGAATCGCTGTACCTCCCAGGCGGCCGCGCGAAGGGACACCGCGACGAGTTCAGGGCAAGGTCTTCGTAGGCATGACGGACGCGTTCGAGTTGGCCGGCGGCCGGCGTCGGCCGTTCTCGACCCACTGGTGACGCGCTGGCCGGTGGTGCCGCCTGCAGGTCCGTGCCGGCGGCGCACCGCTGACGGTACACGCGTTGGCGCTGGACGAGACGCGGTATCCGCTGGAGTTCGAAGGTCCGTTCGCGACGGACGACGCCGAGTTGCCGGGCGTTCTGCGGCTGGCCACGCGCGGGATGCAAATGTGCTCGCACGAGACGTCCATGGACTGCCCGTACTACGAGCAGCTCATGTACGTGGGCGACTCGCGGCTGGAGATGCTGACGACCTACGCGATGACGCGCGACGCCCGGCTTGTGCGCCGCGGCATCGAGCTGTTCGACCGCTCCCGCGCCAACGGCGGGTTCGTCAACGAGCGCTTCCCGGCCCACGAGCCGCAGATGTCGACGACCTGTTCGATGATCTGGACGATGATGCTCCGCGACTACGCGTGGTGGCGGAACGATCTGGCGTGGGTGCGGGCCCGGGCGGTGGGCATGCGCGCGATGCTGGAGCTGTTCGAGCACTACCGCAACGCCGACGGCCTGCTGGAGGGCCTGCCCGGCTGGTCGTTCATGGACTGGGTCCCGGACTGGAAAACGGGCTACGCCCCCGACGGCCGCTTCGGCGTGTCCTCGCTCAACAACCTGCTGTACGTGAATTCGCTGCTGGCGGCCGCGGAGGTGGAGGAGGCGCTCGGCGAGCCGGCGATGGCCGAGAGGTGGCGCCGCCGCGCCCGCGCCACGGCTGCCGCCGTGCGCGCGAAGTTCTGGGATGAGCGTCGCGGCCTGATCGCCGACCACCTCGACCGAACGGCCTTCAGCGAGCACGGCCAGTGCCTCGCCCTGCTGGCGGACATCCTCCCGGACCCGGAGGCGCGGCGGGCCCTCGACGGGCTGCTGACCGCGCCGGACCTCAGCCGCACAACCATCTATTTCAGCTTCTACCTACTTGAGACGTTCTGAAAATACGGCCGGGGCGACCTGATCGTGGAGCGGCTGGGTTTCTGGAAGGACCTCGTCCGGCAGGGCCTCAAGACGCCGGTCGAGGCGCCCGGCGACACCCGCTCCGACTGCCACGCTTGGGGCAGCCATCCGTTGTTCCACCTCTTCGCCAGCGTCGCGGGCATCGGGCCGGCCTCGCCGGGGTTTCGATCGGTCGAAGTCGCGCCGCAGCCCGGCCGGTACCGCCACATCGCCGCGCGGCTGCCGCATCCCGACGGGGAAATCGCCGTCAATTTGCGGTTCGACAAGGGTACCTGTCGTGGAGAGGTACAGCTTCCGGAGGGCATCCGTGGCCGGTTGAAGTGGGCAGGACGCTCGACCCCGCTGGCGCCGGGCTCGAACGCGTTCGACACCCTCCCATAAGTCGGATCAG
>OGCI01001232.1_pt1 | contig 22553 bp, 16 predicted proteins | sample 1570021 | NCBI WGS metagenome assembly OGCI01 (sample SAMN06264664, study PRJEB24512) | hot springs metagenome | isolation source: Hot spring water | place: South Africa: Tshipise | collected 2015-06-21 | reverse complement strand
AGGTAGTCATAGTGCTTTAGAAGTTTGTTATGGAGCTTCTCAAGAAGGCTTGTCCAACATCGTTATTTGTCAAGAGGAAGAATAAACTAGACTGTCTAAAAAAGTACTAACTAAGTTAATACGATCTTTTAATGTTTTCTTGATAGTTTACAACAAGAAGTAAGGTAGTTTTCTTAAAATATGAGGTATTTACAGTAGTAGTTGAATAGTGTGGAGATTTCGTTTCTTAAAAATAAAATCATACAGGATTAAATAACAAAAAAGTTTTCCTGTTTAAGGGGACACTCTCATATGTTAAATTGTAGTGTTAGTGCACAATCTACTTTATCTATGGTATAGAACTTACTACTTGACAAAACCTTGTTGTAGTATAACATAAAGCCATCATGGTAGTGCCAAAAGCAAGAAAGTTAGTTAGGTTTTACTGTTTTTCTAGTATCGTTCTTTTTATTGTGTTGGTTTTTGCTTGGATTCGACCAGTATCAGTATTTACTCAAATACCTGAAACTTTAATCATTAGCGAAATTAATCCTTTTGGGAGTATAAATGATAGTAATTGTAAGTCTCTGCCAATTGAGGTAAGTCGTTGTAGTTTTGATAAGTGGATAGAAATATATAATCCAACCCATGTTCCAATTAATCTAAACGGCTGGTCGTTGCGGTTCAAAAATTCTGACACAAAGCTTAATAGCTTGGTTTTTACCCAAAATATAATCATACAACCTCAGGACTACTTTTTGATTGGCTACAAAGAAATAAATTATTATAGCACTGTCGCTTCGGCTAACATCCACTTCGGAGGCATTACTGGTAAAGTTCGTAATCTCAGCAGCCGTGAAACTGGTAAAATTCAAGTTAGTTTAGTTAATCCTAAATCTCAAAATGTTTTTGAGGTTAATCTTAATCTGCAAGATTTTCCTCAGTTGCAAGATTCTTTAAATAAACTAAAAACTAAATCTCAAAATACAGCTCAGGAAAGTGGTGATATTTATGAAGAAAAAAGATATTCTTTGGAGTATGTTTCTGGTAGGTGGGTTCCTTCTAGTAACGAGTTTTATCCAAACAACTTTGGTACTCCAAGAAATACTGTAGGATATAATATTGATCTAGACTCCCAAAAGATAGAGGATATAATGGTTATAGATGAATCGGTCAATTCAACTCAACTGCCACAAACTTTATCAGCAAACCCTATATCTGAGATTTCTTCAGAAGTGGTTATGGTTCAAGGCACAGAGTCTCCAGCTATTCAAGCTGTACCAGATCAAAATTTAGCTACTCAGCACCCCTCAGAGCTTTCACCAGTGTCAAATACACCAGCACCACTGATTGTAAAGACTCCTTCAATAGTTTTAGACATGGGTAACCAATTTTCACGAAATACTCAAACTATACTTAAAGATACTGAATCGATAGTTGCACAGGATGTCGGTAATTCTACCACCAGCCCTTCGCACATTATAAGTCTGATTGAAAAGCAAATGTCAATTTTTAAACCCAAACAAGTAGTTTTGTCTTTTAGTGTTGATTTTGAACACTCAAAAAAAATATCAGCATTAAACGAAAAACAATTATGGGAGTATTTTTTTAGTTATCAAGTTATGGGTATCTTGGTTATTTTTTTAGCGATGGGCTTGGCTATTTCCCAAAAAAACAATCTTTTCTTTGAAATGCATATGGTATACAAACCCATTTCTTGTTTTTAGATAGATTTCATAAGTTGACATTAACCGAAAAATTATACTCTTTCTGGTTTTTGGTTAAAAGTTTATGTTTCCTGAACCTGTCAAAACTAATCAGAATCGGTACTTTTTTTATTTTCTTTTGGTCGTCGCTATTGCGGCCATGTTTTGGTTGATTCTTCCTTTTATAGGAACCATATTCCTTTCTATATTTACTGTTATTCTTTTTTATCCACTCTATCTAAAAATTTTGGCTTTGTTTAGAGGCAGGACTGCTCTAGCAACATTTGTAACAATAGTTTTAATCTTTTTAATAGTTTTAATTCCTTTAGCATCAGCAATTATTTTAACTATTAACCAGATGATAGTGATTATTCGTGATATTACTGATTTTTTTAAGAGTTCTGATCTGTCTTTGGAAAATGTAGTTGAAATTATTAATTCTATTTTTTTAGCTTTACCGGGAGACATGGATTTTACTCAAATTACAGAACAAGATATTATAGATTTTATTAACTCAATGATACAACCTGCAAGTCAGTTTATTATAGGCCAAGCTACTAATGTACTTAAATTTGGTTTAAATTCGATATCTTTAGTTTCACATGGTTTAATTTTTATCTATAATTTAGCAGCTCTGTTTCCTAATTATGCTAGAATTGTTAAATTTTTAAAGAAGATTAGCCCTCTAGATGAAAAAATGGATGAAATTTATTCCACACGAATTATCGCTATGATTGATTCTGTGGCTAAGGGTATCTTCATAATTGCTTTCATACAAGGAGCTATTTCGGGTGTCTTTTATTGGATTGCTGGGGTTCCGTACTTATTTTTTTGGGCATTTTTAGCTACTTTATTGTCCATTATTCCGGTAGGTTCTGGATTTGTTACGATACCTTTGGGTATTTATCTAATACTTAGTGGGGATGTTTGGCAGGGCGTGATGTTAATTTTAGTATATGTATTTTTTGTTAGTATAATTGATAATATATTGAGACCAAAAATGGTTTCTAAAGATGCTCAGCTACCAGAAGCTTTAATCTTGTTAAGTATAGTTGGAGGAGTGTCCACTATGGGCTTTTTTGGGATTATTTATGGACCTATTATATTAATTATTTTTTATACTACCCTAGAAATGTATGCAAAATATTATAGTGATGTTGGTACTATAATTCCACCTAAACTTAATCCAATCCCTCTACAACAACGATTTATTGAAACAAATCAAAGCCAAAAAATAGAAAATCAAAATTAAATCTTTTGTGATTACCAACCTGATTACCAACCTTTTTATTTTTATAGTTAATAGAGTTTTGTTGTTTACCAAGGTTAGTCCACAATATGGAGGATAAAAAATTAAAAACCATTTAAGGTGTTTACGGTTTGTAGAGAATTAAAATACCTGAATGTAGAAAAATTATATTTCCTTTAGATTCTCATGCTGTAAACCCAATACTACTGACCCTTAATAACTAGAATAATCTTAAATCAACAGAATTAGTAAACTGAAAAAAATCAGATTTAAATCCGAAAAATCAGCTTTTTATAAATTTGCAAATTGCAAACCATCATCCGAGTAATAACTGTAAAGCAATTCTTCTTTAAAATCAGACTACAGTTAGTTAGTGATCATACCTAACTTTTGGATATTTTCAGCACAAGATATCAGTCTGAAGGTAATTTTGTAGAATTAGATAATAGTAGAAGCAACAATTGCATCCGCCTCTGCTAGAACCTCTCGATTGTTATTATTAATACCACTAATTTTGATGTTTACTAAGCCAGATCTTTTGCCAGTATTGGTTGGCACAGAAGCTGGGACTTCGGTGTCAGTTATTCCAGCCAGATTGTTCGTACCAATAAGGCAGGCTTCAAAGAGCCCATTCGGAAATATTAAAACTACCACCCATTCTCGGGCTAAGGTAGCTGGATCTGGCATTTCATTTAGAAAATCTTGAAAATCATTTAAACTCGATGGGTCTCCTTGTGATTTGAGTATTATATTTTTACTATAAATTCTTTCTCCATTATTCAATCTAATTCTAAACCAATCAGAGTTTCCTATTCTAAGAAATCTGGTTGTGTCGTTAGTGCAAATACTAGCTTGATGATCTCCATAGACTTCGGGTTCTCCGAGGATATCTACAAAAGCAATATTGTACGATAAAGTTATACCCTCTTTCTGAAATAAAATTGTTGTACCAGTTTGGGTATTGTCTTCCGTTAATTTCCAATCGCTCGGATAGTCTATTCTAAGGTTAGGGAAAATGGGGTGTGTATATCGCTTAATTTCTATTTCGGGTTTTCCCACTTCTGGTTCTGGTTCTGGTTCTGGTTCAGATCCAGACTTAGGTTCAGAAATAGATTCTATTTCTTCTATAAATCGTACTTGACGAAAGTAGCATTCTCTTGGTGAAGTACCCTCTAACACTCGTCCTCCATTGGCTACACAGTCATTAAAATTTTGAACAACTACTGTCGAAGTGGGGGCTTGTTGGAAAACCCAAGTAGCTACGAAACCAAGAACAAGAACAATAGCAACTATAGCACCAACTAAAATTCGGTTCCGTTTTAGCCAGGCATTAAAACCATTTTTGCTTTTTAGTAGTTTAAAATCATTATTGTTATTAAAAACAGGAGGAACATCGTCTCCTGATGCTAAATTTTTAACCCCTTGTCCTTCAACTTTTTTGTTTGGAGTGATTTCCATTTCGGCCATAATGAAAAAGTATTAATTACTAATTAATTAATAATTAAAACTAACTAAATGTGAAGTTTATGTAAAAAACTGCATAATCGTCAGTTATGTTTCTTGTTAATTTTTGTCAATTTAACTTAATTCGATAAAATTAAACACAGCAATCAGACTAAAATTTTTTAACTCAAAAAGCTAGTTAAATTACTCAATACACTAGCCGATACCAAATATCATTTCATCATCTTAATACTCAAGCCAAGTTGGCCTTTATCGTTAATCTCAATCACCTTAGCTTTGACTGTTTGACCTATATTCAAAAAATTTCTAACATTTTTCACTTTTTCTTGGGTAATTTGACTGATGTGAATCAAGCCTTCACGGTCGGTTCCGTCTACTTTCACAAAAGCCCCATAATTTTCGATTCGGAAAATTTTTCCTTCTACAATATCCCCCAAAGCGTAGTCTTTAGTAATTTTTTTTATATAATCAGCAGCATATTCGACTTGGCCGGCATCTTTACCAAAGATGACTACTCTACCAGTAAGATCATCAATATCAATAACTGTGTTAGTTTTGGCAATCAAGGTTTTGATAACCTTTCCGCTAGGACCAATCACATCCCCAATTTTATCAACGGGTATGGTTAGTTGTGCCACTCGTGGGGCAAACGGGGACATCTGAGGTGCTGGCTCGCTAATGGTTTGTTTCATTATTTCCAAAATACGTAACCTTGCTTTTTTCGCTTGTTCGAGAGCTTGTTTGAGAATTTCCACGGTCAAACCTGCTACTTTATTATCTAATTGTAAAGCGGTGATTCCGTCTTTGGTACCTGCAACTTTAAAATCCATATCTCCATTAAAGTCCTCTGCTCCGATAATATCGGTAAGAACTTTGAAATTCCCAGTTTCCGAGTCTAACACTAAACCCATAGCTACTCCGGCTACCATATCCTTAATAGGCACTCCTCCAACCATCAAAGATAAACAACTAGCACAGGTAGAGGCCATAGAGGTAGAGCCATTAGAACCCAAACATTCACTAACTAACCTCATTGTGTAAGGAAAGTCTTCTTCGCTTGGTAAAACTGGTAGTAAAGCTTTTTCTGCTAAAGCTCCGTGTCCAATTTCGCGTCTGCCTGGTCCATTATAACGACCAGTAGCTCCCACAGAATATTGAGGGAAATTGTAGTGGTGGATATATCGTTTGGTGGTTTCTTCGAAATCTTCCATCTCATCAATAGTTTGAGCATCTCGAGTGCTACCTACAGTGAGAATATTAAGTACTTGAGTCTCTCCTCTTTGAAATAAACTAGAACCATGAACCCTGGGGACAACATTAACTTGACAATCGATTTTACGGATTTCGTTAAGTTTTCTACCATCCAACCTTTTGTCTTTTTCTAAAATATTTTTTTTAATGATTTTCTTTTTTACTGTTTCTAAACCTTCCACCAAATCTTTGGCAAAAGAGTTTAATTCTTCCAAAGTATCCACGTATTCAAGTATTTTAAAGGCAATTTTTTGGTTGATTTTTGGATCTGATTCGACTAATGACTTTAAAGACTCCAAAGTTTGGTCTGAGATAGTTTTCTGTAATAGTAAAAGTTGATTGAAAGTAGCTAAATGTTCCTCCTTAACAGATTGTACTAAATCTGCTTTTTCCAACTTTTGACCGGGGGCATACAACGCATTTTCCAAATCTTCTGTAAATTCTAGCCAATAATCAATCACTTTTTGATTGGGGGTAATTAAGTGTAGGGAGGTTTGTTTGACGAGTCCTTTTTGGACGGCCATTTCTATAAACTCTTGTTGGAAAGTATTGAGTTTTTTTAGTTCTTGTACTGCTAAATCCAGACATTCTCCCAAGGTTTTTTCACTAACGATTTTAGCTCCTGCTTCTATCATCATAATGTTATAACCATCACCAGAAACAACCAGATCAATAACCGACTGAGCTTGCTCTTTATAACTTGGATTAACTACTTTTTGCAGTTTAAGATTAGGATACTTTTTGGCAATTTCTTTTTGTGTTAGGCGGGTAGTACTATGATAAATCAATTTTAGTTTAGCCGCCCATTCAGCATCGACTGCTGCTAGCAAATGAAAAACCTGGCCAAAACTGTCTTTATCTTCTTCGTTTTTGACATCGACCAATTGGCAAAACTCTTCTAAGTCTTTTCTAAGCTCTGTAAAATTAGAAGCATTAGCTATTTTTTGTTTGATTGCAGATATAATTTGGGAAACTCTATCTTCAGGAATTAGTCCAATTCTAGTGCTGCTAACTGGGCCTTGAAATTCCTTAATTCCACACAACTTAATTGCGGCTGAAGCTGCCAAAACTGATAAAGTGTCTGGCGGGTTAACTTCATCAATACTTAAAGGAGTAATAACTATTTGAATTTCGTTGCGAATATTAGGATCAAAAAGCGATCTTAGTGAACGGTCGATCATTCTGCCAGTCAGAATAGAGGCATCTGACGGACGACCTTCTCTTTTGACAAATTTTGAGCCTCTGATTTTGCCGCTAGCATACAGTCTTTCTTCGTAGATTACCTGTAAAGGTAAGTAATCACTATCAGACGGTTGCTCGTTTACTACTACTGCGACCATAACAGTAGTTTCACCAATGGTAGCTAGAACTGAGGCGGTGGCTTGCTGAGCTAATAAACCGGTTTCTAGAGTGAGTTTTTGACCGTTAAAATCAATAGAGTGTCGGACAGGAACATTGTTGAACATAAATAACTAAATTAGTTGGTAAAGTTAGTAAACTAGTGTTATATCTAAAAACGAAAAATGTAAAGTGTTTTTTATATTTGGATTTTTTTGACAATTTTTTATTCTTTTAATTTTAGTTTTTACAGGTTATGGAATACATAGATCAAATTCGCAATTTTTGCATCATTGCTCACATTGATCACGGTAAAAGCACTTTAGCTGATAGGTTAATGGAAATCACTGGTACTCTCTCTGAGAGAGAGATGAGGGAGCAAGTTTTGGACAGGATGGATTTGGAGAGAGAAAGAGGAATTACTATCAAGTTACAACCAGTTAGAATGGAATATGTTTATCAAGCTAAATTTCCTAGTAAGGATCAAAAACTAGAGTGGAAAAATCAAAAATTCATCTTAAATCTTATCGACACTCCAGGTCACGTGGATTTTGCATATGAAGTGTCTCGTTCGTTAATCGCCTGTGAGGGAGCGGTACTGGTAGTGGATTCTACCCAAGGCATTCAAGCTCAAACTTTGGCCAATTTATATTCAGCGATGGAAGCAAACTTACAAATTATTCCAGTACTAAACAAAATAGATTTACCAAATGCTGATATAGAAAGTAGAGCTAGAGAAATTGAGCAAGTTTTGGGCTATAGTCAAGACTCTATTTTGCTAGTCAGCGGCAAAACTGGAGAGGGTGTAGAAGAGCTTTTAGAAGCCATTGTGGAACGAGTGCCATCACCCTCAGTTTTCAAAAAATTTAGTTAAAAAATATTTAAATTTTATAGTATTATGTCTAAAAAAATTTTAATATATACTACTAAATGGTGTAGTGATTGTCGCAGAGTTAAAATGTTTTTACAACAAAAGCAGGTGGGTTATGACGAAGTCGATATAGAAGAGAATCCCAAGGCAGCTCAAATAGTGGAAGAGTTAAATAATGGATTTAGAAGCGTGCCAACCATAATTTTTCCAGATGGTACTGTTGCTGTTGAACCGTCAAATCAAGAACTAGAAAAGCTATTGCTAGAAAAAAAATTGCTTTAAGCTGTTTAAGCACTTCACTATTCGCAACAAAAATAAATTTAGTACAATCAAAACCACTTCGTCCTTGTAGATCATCCCTTATGAAGAGAATTTGTGAGTGATTTTTTAATTTGGTTGTGAGAGCATTATAAATAAAGCACAATAAACAATAAACCTAACCTGCTCCAAAAAAATTAAGTTATTTTATCAAAAAGAGTAGAGATTAGTCCTAACTATTGCTTTATTTTAATTATAATTATAAAAAATGACTGTTATAAGGTCGTTTTGAGATATGATTAACTGTTTCTGAAATGTTAAAGTTTGTTTAATGTTGAGCTAGACTTTCTCAATCTATTTTTTGGAATTTTTAGGTTTTGGTGGTTCCGGTCTCTGGCCTAAAATATGTTTTGTGACTAACTTGAAACTCTTACATATCCTGCTTGGTAAAGCTAAGTGTTTGTGGGGCTTGTTCGGTTTTGTTGTATATATATTGCCTTGATTAATTAAATTAGCAATCACCTCAGATTTTTTGAGCATCCGTAAATTTCCCTATGTACTCCTATAAGAATTACTTGTTTGCTCATAGCTTCTAGTTCTAGAATCAATTTTTCCAATATATTCAATTTACCAAAGTCAATATAAAACAAGTATAAAACAAGTTTCTCATTCGTAAAATTACTGTCTTTAGATGAGACATATTTACTAGAATGCTTAACTTTTTTGGCAAGAAGGTAAATCGATATAAGCAAAAATTCCTTCAGTAGAGTAACAACTACATTTACTTGTTCGTTTTTTGGCAAACAAATTTATACCTACTTTTATTAAGCAATGATCTTATGTTTGCAATTAAATTTGATCACAAACTAACCTTTGCTGAGATTGTCCACAAACATCAACAAGGTTAAAGCTATTTCTAGTAAAATTCCAATACTCGCATTTTCTAATACAATTAGAGGGATTACTAAAACCATAACTAAAAAGTTTGTCTTATCTTCTAACCAAAATCATTTTGAATTTTTCAAATTCAATCAACCTTATAGCGGTATTAGACAAAATTCCAGCGATTATTACCATTGGGATGTATTTAAAGGAAGTACAGAAAGACGACTGCAAAATAACCGTAAAAATACTGGCTAGTGCTCCAGACATTCTATCATTAGTCCCGCTTTTAACATTCAAACCGTTTCGAATAAAGACACCAGTGGCAGGCAAACCTTCCATCAAACCGGAAGCAATATTGGTTAAACCTAGACCAAAAGTTTTTGGCGAGAAGATGAATGATTACCAGTAATTTTATCAGCTAGTTTAGTCGTAATTAAAGTTTTCAAAATAAAAATCACAGACACTATCAAAGCCGCATTTAGAAGATTTAGAAGTTGATACACAAAGTCATGAGATTATAAGTAATTCCCAAAACCGATAAAGTTTGGTAACTGAAAAACGGTGGCTGTACTTTACGTTAGTAGTTAAAGTTATAAGCTCAAAACTGAGATTGTAGTTTGTAGAAATCCAACCCAAAAATGACTAGCACGGATACAATAATTGCTCCGGGTATAGCAAACTTGAGTTTTTTAAGTAAGAAAACTATGCCAAAGTTGCTAAAAAACAACAAAAGTAGACCAATTAAAAGTTGATATAGCTTACCCAGAAGTTTCTACTTTTCTAGAAAATAACTAACTGGCTTTAATTTTTTAACGCAAAAGCATAATTAATTTGACCAAAAGCGATCAACAAGCCGCACCGTAACAAAACCATACATAACCGAGGACGGAATGTAAATCAAATATTTTTCCAGTTTTAATAACCGAATCAAAAGAATAATTAAACCAGAAACTATTGTCAGAAAAGCAAAGTAAAAATCCAGTTATTGCCTTTAAAAGTAGCAAAGCTACATAAAATAATCGTCAAAGCTCCAGCGGTTTCAAAATGAAATATTGTATTTACTAACAATTGGTAAAACGCCAACCAAACAAATCCACACACCAGTAATTACACCTGGCACTGCCCCCAGCTCTTGAAGCGATAGATAAAGCTACACTCAAAGGCAAAGATACCATAGCCACAGTCAAACCTGACCTCCAATTTTGGTTAATTCGGGGAACAATCGCAGACATACAGTATTTATATTTATTTGTATAATCGCCAGGGCAGCAAAAAAGTTGAGATTTAATTTTTTTGTTATTTTACTTATTCTTGGTATATACACACTTTTGTCATACTTCATAACTCTCTATTTTCAGGTTTTTTAGGTATATTTTGGCGAAAATCTGACTTAGATTTTTCAAAAATAACCAGACAAAATTGATCTGGAATTTGAGTAAAATTAACAAAACTTCTTAGGTTGTACAAAGGCTTAATTTAAGTTTAACCAAAAGCAAGTTTAGTTTATTGGCTAATTTTGACATAAAGGTGTAGTTTTGACACAGAGTTTAAAAAATTTAGTAGTTTTATAGACAACAACAATATTCAACATACTGCCACTAGCATCACCACACTAAACACGGATCTAGTTATTTTGAAGCAACATTCCCCAGACGATACTCGACAAAAAAGTGATCTTGGCTTTGAAAAAGTTAAAAAAGAGTTTGATCATAATGAGATTGATTTTTCTAAAGAAGGTTATGCTATAAACTAATTTGAAAAAATTATAAAAGAATCTTGATACTAATCCGGCAACAATATTATTTTTTTAATAAAATACAGCATAGAACTACAGCATAGAACAATCATGAGGAAAACAAAAATTCTGAAAACTTACTTATCAAAGTGTAATAATTTGAAAGTATCGAAACAGTTTTCCAATACCTGTCACAAAAATCAAGCTGATCTATATTGATCAGCTTTATAGTTTAGCTAATTGTGGTCTGTTAAGATGATTGTAATTTACAAATCAATAGTTAAGTAAGTTAGCGGAAGTAGACTAGAAGTAATCTAAAAAGATTTTAAGTTTTGTAAAAGTGTATTTGTGAATCTAGTTCAAACTTAACATAGTTAAAGTAAGGTAGATTTTTTGATTCTGTAAAGATGTAAAGAGAAGAAGTAATGGTTTAAAAGTTGGATACCTTTTATTTAAAAAAGAGATCAGTGATAGAAATAGTTCCAATTATTGAAACTGGTAGACAAACAATCTACGATCAGTAAAGCTGAATGATCTATAAACTAAACTAGATGGAATTTAAAAAAGTTACTATGTCTACACAAAATCTCTAAGAGAAAATTTAAGCTGTCAAATGTTTAATCCAATAAAGCTCTAAAATTTAGTGTGATTGGATATATTTCAAATAAAATAAATCAAGTAAAAAAGTCCATCTTTTCGTTGCCGTTTTAAACCAGATTTTTATACATAAAAAAATCTTCTTTTAAAAATTCCGTTTTTAAATTCCACCTTGAGTTTTTTTTGGTGAAATTGCTCCCTAAGGATTGTTTATAAAACTTTTTTCAGATGTTTAGAAATAAAGATAGTTTTAAAATCTGTACACAAAAGCACATTAACCTAAAATCCTCTTTTCTTTTTTCTAATTGTCTCGATCAGCCAAGTGGGAAAGTATGTTAATTTGTTAATTATTAAATCTTGAGCTGGTATAAGAGACACTTCTTGACCTCCAAAGCTTCGTTTGAATCTGCTGATGTTGTACCAAGGGTGTTTTTGGTTTTCTTTCGAACAAATCCCCCAAAAATCATAGCTTTGACAACCTCTCTGTCTCGCTAGTTGAATACAAGTCCATTGGACTAAGGTAGGTGCTGGAACTCCTTTGACTAAAATATTAGCCCCTTGATGATAAAAAGCTCTCTTGCCAAAATAAATCACCATACCCCAAGAAATAAGCCTGTTTTTGTAGTACACTTTCACTAAATCGCAACCGTTTTCTTCTTTAAAAGACTCTAGTTCATTTTGCAGATATTTTTGAGGAAAAGGTACAAACTCGCCTCGCACAAAGGTTTCCCTATAAACTTCGTAAACTTCATCATTAATAGCTTCTCCAATTTGGATTTGTAACAAATTTTGTTTAAACAGCTCTTCAGCTTTTCTTAAATCATATCTAGTATTTTTTTTAATCCTAGATTTTACTTCTTGATCGCTACCAGTAATATCTAGTACAGTGGTTAATTCGGCGTGCATATGAATCGGGGCTTGCCTAAAACCACATTCTTTAAAGATGGCTATATTTTGGTCGTTGTTTTCTTGAATTGGACTGATTCTAACAAAACTACATTTTTCTATCTTTGCTAACTTTGTAAAATATGTTACCCACTCTTTTAAATATTTTGACTCAAATTGTAGAAATTGAGGTCCATGAGGGCAGAATAAAAATCTACCTCTTTTTGCTTCTAATTTAAAAATAAAGGCTACCGAAATCAATTTTTCGCCTTCAAACATCCCCAGAGTCCAGACCTTGTGGCCAAACCTTTGATTAAACTTAATCCAACCCCAAGATTGTAAAAAAGTATTGTAATTTAAGTTGATCAAAAAGTCATTCCAAATTATTTTGTTGTTAATTAGTTCAATTCGCATAAAAAACTTATCCGGGAATATTGTAAGCTGGCTTTTTAAAAAAACGAATTCTTCTTTGACTATCTTCGCTAACAAAAGAAAAAATTTCTCTACCAATAATTCCATAAATATCATTTTTTTTAATCGGACCCATAGCTCTAGAATCATAACTATTCATACGATTGTCTCCAAGTAAATAATATTCATCGGGTCCTAAGATAGGCTCCACAAATTTTTCAACTCCATCTCGGGTGTTTTTGTAAGTCATAGTACCCGCCGGTAAATAACTGCTTTCGTCTAATAAAATCGGAAACTTTTGATTTGGTAAGTAAATATAGACCAGGCCATCTTCAAAAGCTACTCTTTCACCAGGCAAACCAATAATCCTCTTTACAAAATTACAAGTTCGGTTGGAGCTTTTAGGACATTCGTGCTCTGGCCTGTTAATCACTACCACATCCCCTCTTTCATATCTACCAAATCTAGGGGTAATTAAGTCTAAATAAATTACATCTTGAACGGCAAAACTACTTTCATCAAAATTAAAGTAAGGAAACATCGAAACTCCTGATACAGTACGGCTATCAAAAACTCCTTGTCTAATGATTACATATATCAAAGCAACAACTAAAAAGACTCTTATAAAATAAGAGATATACTCCAGAAACTCATCAAATAAGGTTGGTTCTAGTTTTCTTTTGATTTGTTCGTCTGAAAAGGGTTCTTGAAAGAAGACATTTGCCATGATCGTTCGATGTTTTGTATAAAAATGTTTATAACCAAAAAACTTTTAGTCAAATTTGTGAAAAGTAAAAATACAAAAGCATTCACGTTCTGACTAAGTTAGAACATTTAATCGAATTTTTCTTCTTGAAAAGTGGTGAATAAATGTGATAAAACCTGACACATCTCTTCTCAAAAAGAAAATCATCAATGGTAACGGATTTGATATGATCAAGATTCTCTAATCTAGAGCCTGAAAATATAAACTAAATTAGTTATTCTTAGCTCTAGCTAAATCCTTAAACATTTTGTATAATTTGTTCAAGATTTATTTGGTTGCATATAACCTCACTTCTTCAAAATTAAAACTTTTTGGTGATATCAAAAATACTAGTTTATTTTTGGCAATATTACTTTTAGGAGGAGGAAATCAACATCTAACTTACGGATATTTCCTATAAAGGTCTTGTAAAGGAAATGAAATGTCTTGAGCTTAGTCTATTTACTTTTTTGCAAAAAATAATTGATCAAAATGTCCTATTTTGTTTTGATTATACTATCAAAAATATTAAAAAATAAATCAAATGTTAAAAGTTACATTTTGTGGGGCTAGTCGCACTGTCACTGGATCTTTATATTACTTTGACTACCAACCTAAAGATGGCAAAAATGTAAAATTTTGCGTAGATGCCGGCATGTTTCAGATTGGTCGTAAGGTTAATTTATATCGAGTTAATTCTTTTTTATTATTTGATCCAAAAGAAGTTGATTTTATCTTACTTACTCATGGACATTTAGATCACTGTGGTCGTTTGCCTTATTTAGTTAAAATGGGGTTTGGCGGCAAGATTTATAGTACCCCAGCGACCAAAGAAATTGCTTCGATTGTTATGAGTGATGCTTATAAACACCAACAAACCGAAGAGATGTCAGAAGATTCGGAATGGTTTGAAGAAGATTTTTTGGATAGTTTTGGCGTTGGTCAAAAATATACTGATATTTTACAAGAGGTAATTAAGGCACAAGAAAGTTTAGAATCTTTAAAACAAAAGTATAAGTTTTTAGATAAATTACCAGATAATTTTGCTAAAATTTTAAATTTAATGGAGAAAAATGACGGTAGACTCGTATTATACGAAAAGAAAGATGTTGATCAAACTGTGAGTCGTTTCAGAACTTATAACTATAACCAAACTTTTTTAGTTCATCCCAATTTGCAAGCTTGTTTTGTAGATGCTGGGCATATTCTAGGTTCCAGTTACATCATTCTCAAGGAGATTTCGTCTGGCAAAACTATAATTTTTTCCGGAGATATTGGTAATCCCAGCAAACCAATTATTCAAGATCCTAAAATGATTGATACACAAAATCATCTTACCCATGTTTTTTTGGAAAGTACTTACGGTGATCGTCTACACGACACTCAAAGCAAACCAGAAGAACAAATTTGCAAAATTATTAAAAAAACTATTGCCAAAAAAGGTAAAATACTAATTCCATCGTTTTCAGTAGAGCGAGCTCAAGAATTGGTTTATATTATAGTAGAGTTAATAAGAAAAAATAAAATTCCTCCAATTTCTATCTATCTTGATTCACCTATGGCCGCCGCGGTTACAGCTGTAGTTCTCAAATACCCTGAATTATACGATGAGGAGATGCACAAACTGATTAGATCTGGACAAAATCCTTTCAAAAGTAAGTATTTACAAATCTTAGAAACAGTCGAAGAAAGTAAAAAATTAAATCACCAAAAAAAGTCAGCAATTATTATTGCCGGTAGTGGTATGCTTAATGGTGGAAGGATTCTCAAACATTTGAGATTTAATATAGAAAATCCCCAAAACACAATTGTATTTACTGGCTTTCAAGCACCGGGAACTTTGGGTAGAGCTATTGTGGATGGACAAACCGAAGTGGAAATAGAAAAAAGATTATACGAAGTAAAAGCGGAGATCGTTAAAATTGAGGGTTTTTCTGGCCATGGCGACCAAAACATGCTTAAAAAATGGTTATTTCATCTTTTTCCTCACAAAAACAGCATAACACCTAAAGTATTTTTGGTTCACGGCGAAGAGTCTGGAGCTATGGCTCTTAAAAATGAAATTCAAAAAAGTATTAGACAAGCAGAGATTGTTTGGCCAGAATTTGGACAAGAGGAGATTTTATGGGAGTAAGGTAAAATGCAAAAAATATTTAGCCGTAAGCTTGATCTAAAGTTTTTCAAAAACTTTGTACAAAACAAAAAAGCGTGATGTAATCAAGTTACGAATTTTGTAATTTATCTTCATACAAAAATATGTTATCAACCAATGATGAGAGAGGGGGAACTCTCTAATCCAAGATTTAGAAGTTCAACTAAATTATAGCAATGCAGGCTGTTCTGGAAGATGGACCTTTTTGGTTGTTACTCACTAATCAAGGGGAGGAGTGAATTTTCTTAGATTGGGTTTAGGAAATGATCATTAGGATAATTTTTGTGCTATAGAGTAGAAGACCAGATTATTTTAGCTAGTCTTAGAGAAAGACTTACTAACCCAGAAACAGAAACTTTTAACATTCCAGGATTCGATAACCCTGTGAAGGTTGTCGCCTTGTTCTATGTTGAAGGAAGTGAAGACGATAAAAACATTTCTGAAACATTAGTTGTTTTTTTAGCAAAAATGATGATGTTTCTGTTAAGTTGTATCATGTCAATTTATAAAAGACCAAATGAAGTAAAGAGTAGATTGGGTAAGAGCTGGTATCGAAGAAGAATTAAGAGTATTGTTTGCGAACAAGGAGCAGGTCAAGAAGAAGTTGATCGTTTTTTGGACTAGAAGATTTGCAAACACTTATAAGGTTTTTGGCACGGGTAGACTTAGGTAAAATTCAAGCTGGAGAGCTAATTAGGGATATACTTGCACTTCAATTAAGATTTTCATTTTAGTTTTTAACAAGGACTAGAAATTGCTTAAGCAGTTTTGAGGGCTATTAAGGTTAGTAGTCTGTAATATTGCTTAGCTTTTTAAACTATAATATCAACGAAAAAGGTGACATGCTTTTTTGTTTTTTGTTTTTGTTTTTGAACATAAGAACATAAAAAAACTCTAAATTCTGTAAAATTCCCAAGACATCTTAAGACCTTGAGTATTATTTTTCTGTAGATGAAATTGGGTATGAAAAAAGTTATTCCTACTTCCTGTTTATCACTATTGTAAATTTATTGCCATCATTACAGCTGACCAGATTATAGTTTTAGATTCTTTCAAAATAGAAAGAATTTATAAGTGGCTATCTTAGGGTATTCCGTTAAATAAAATTGAACCCTTTTCAAAGTCAAGTTTTTTCAAAAAGTTTTTAATTTTTACATGATTTCTATTAAACAAAATTAACAAAATTTTAAGGTTTTTCCTTATAATTCCCGATTCCCCTCAATTATCCACACAAATTCTCCTTTTGAGGTGATTTTGATGTGGGCTAGATCGGCTACAGTCCCCACCCAGTTTTGTTCAAATAATTTGCTAATTTCTCTACTAAAAGCTACTTTTCGTGAACTATTTAAATAAGTTTGCATTTCTGAAATCAGTTTTTCTGTACGATGAACAGACTCATATAAAACTACTGGATATTGAGAATTTTGAATTTCTTTCCACAACTTTTGTCTACCTTTTTTGGTTGGTAAGAACCCAAGAAATAAAAATTCTTTAGTTACTAAACTCGAATTGACCACGGCTGGAATTAAAGCTGTTGCACCGGGTAGAGTCGATATGACAATTTGTTTTTGCCGTGCAAGTCTAACTACTTGAATAGCGGGGTCACTGATACCGGGAGTGCCAGCATCGACTACTAACAAGATTTTTTTGTCGGGATCTAGTTTACTTTGTTCCAAAACTTGATTAATTTCTGAAATGTTAAATTTACGATTTTTGAGGATATTCACGAATTTTGGTCGATTATTTACTTTCAGGTGAGCTAATAAAAGGGCAGTATTTTTACTGTTTTCGGTAAGCATTATTTCAACCTCTTCAAATAATTTTAAAGCTCTCAGTGTAATATCCTCTAAGTTACCTATTGGTGTTGGCACTATGTATAACATAAATTACTTATATATAGTCAATTCTAAATTCCCTATTTCTAGTTTCAGTATGAACCACAAATTGTTTTCTAACCTCGCTGTAATAAGCAATAGAGAAAGTTTCCCCGTTAGAAACGGAGGCGTACAGATAACATTTAGAAAATTTTTCACTACCAAAACGAAAATTACAACTACTATAACCTTCTGAGTATTTGGTTTGGTCTGGAGGTATTGGTAATCTTTCTAATCTATTAAAAGGTACAGGTCGATTGATAAAATCTTGACTATAAACGCCCCAAGGATCTTTAGGAAAGTTTTGATCTAAAATGTAAGCATGACGATCTAGCGGAGTTTGGCCTGTGAGGTGTCGCCTGAGAGTAAACTCATAGTCAACTTCGTTGATAATTGCACTAACTGAAACTGGATAAGACCTTTTGATTTCTACATTGCTACTATTTTGGTAGTATAGCCTTAAAGCTTCAATGACTTGCTGGATATGATATTCCTTTTGGCGATCTCTATAATGGTCGATAAAAGTAAAAACAGATAGCACCAACATCACCACTATAGGTGTCAAAATCATTAAAAATTCGATAATTTTAGTTCTTTTTGTGGTTACCTTAAAATTATCCTTAGGGGGAATATAATAAAGACTAGCCGGATCGTTAGAGTTGTTATAGTTGTTGTATTGAATATACGAAGATTGGTTTGGATGCATAAAAACAATATTTATTTTGAGTTTGCCCAAACTTGGTACAAGGAGTAGCAAACGAGCGTAAGTAGACCGGTCCATATATTCAGTTGTTGCGTTTGTTGAAGTGATAAAGTCATAACGATGATAGCAGAACTAATACAACTTTGTCCAACGATTTTGTTAACTTGACTGACTGTGAGAATTTCTTTCTTAATAGAAAGAAACCACCAAAAACCAATTAGTGTAATAATACTTACAAAAAACAGGAACAAAATGGCTAAGAAGACAAAAACATAGTTGATATTTTCTGTTGGATCAATAAAAACCAACATACAGCAAATTCCAAAAAAACTAGCTCCAGCAGTAATCAAAAAAAGCCTTTGTAGTGAAATTGTATATTCTACCGGGTTCATTGTGGTTTCGATTTGTTGTTGAATTATAGTCAGTTCAACCTAAACTGAGGTAAAAGTATAGAATTTTATTGACTTAATTGTCAAAGTTTTTGCAAACAAAAATTTAAATTTTTCACCACTTTTTGTGATATTGGCTTACAAAGCTAGTATAGTTAGAATTCTGAATATTTGGTAACTTTGGGTGTGAGTTAATACTATCATTTTGTAAATTTCTTGAATTTCGATAACAAAACTTTTTATTTTTATAGTAATAGATATATCTCCAAACCTCCTCCAATTTTGTTTTCTTACGACTAAGTTAACCAAAATGGAAGTTTAAACCGCCGGAGATAAATAAAATGTTAACTTTTTTAGAATATTTTAGGAATTTTGGTCTTCTGAAAGGTTAGTTTTTGTGGCTAGATCTTGCCTATCCAAGGCAAGGAGCAAACCTAGTAGTATAAAAATAGGCATAATGTAAAGTGGGGAAAAGAACAACCATTGAATTAAATAGGCAATCAAGCTTAATAGAAGTGATACTCTAAGAGTTATATTTGGTGTCTTCCAATTCTGGATATTTTTGAGTTTTTTAATATTTTCCCAGAGTAAGTACAACCATAAACCTAAAAATAATGAAAGAGCTAAGAACCCGTGTTCAAACCAAATTTCTAAGTAAATATTGTTGATTACTACACTATTTACATCTCTTCCTAAAAATTTTAAAGAAAAAGAAGCTATGGGAGCAAATTGCCCCGAGCCAGTGCCTGTAAATATAAAATCTGGTAAAAACAACAAAGCTGATTGGATATACATATCTCTTTCAACTGAAGAAGGGCTTTTACCGACCATCGTGTCAATAAAATTTCTGTTTATTTCTAAGATGGCATCGCCAAAACTTGGCCAGATTAAACTTAATGTGACTACTAAGATAGTACCTAAAATTACAGAACCAGTTACAAACTTAACTAATAGCCAGTCTTTATACTTTAATATAGCTAAAATAAACAAAATAAAGAAAATTATTACCATAACTAAGAAAGCGCTTTTGGAATAAGTCATAGCAAAAACGAGACCAAAAAATAATAACAGGACCAAATTAATCAACTTATAGTTTTGTAACCAATTTATGTTTTTTAGTTTTAAAAATTCAAATAATCTTTGATTATTTAAAAAAGCTACAGCAAAGAAGATTATGGGGAAAAACAAACCTCCGGCAAACAGTAATGGTTCTAAGAAAAAAGAATGTACCCTAGGAATGCCAAAGACTACTTTCGTATACTGCCATCGTAATAAACTAAATTCACTAAAACCTAACATATCTGCACCAAACTGGTAAATAGCAAAAATGGAAGCAAAAATCATTGAAAGTATAAGCAACTTAACTTTGTCAAAAATATTTTTAGCGTAGTGTGAAAGCAAAAAAGTTGCCCCAAAAACCAGTATTATACCAAGTGTGAACTGTAAAAAACGACTAAAATTAATTACCAGAAACCAACTTGGTAGAGACACTAAAAAGAAACCAATAGCCCAAAATACAAAAAAATTTATTTTTTGGGACATAAGCTGGTTGTCCTTTTTTATAAACAATAAAAAGACTAGAAATAAACCTATTAAAACAAGCACTTGGCTAATTCTAAGATTTGCCAAGTTGCCTAAAAGTGAAGGAAAGCCTTGAAAAGGAAAAGATAAAACGAGTAAGCTGCAAACTTTATCCAGCCAATGATATTCTACTTTTTGGTATACAAAGTAAGTAAGTAACACAAACAGGCTGATACCTAAAATTCCCAGAAAAATAAGATCTATCTCCACAAACATATTTGTGTGGTATAAAATTTTAATTTTGGATTAAGTCAAATTTCTTTCTTTCACTCTAAAATTTTGGAGAAACTTACCACTTGATTGATTATGTGTAATTAAAGATATTTTGGGTATGATTTAGAGAGTAGTAAATATTGGGTAACGGTCCAGAACCAAGTCCGTCCCGAATCGTTAGGTTTTGTGTATTGTGTTTTAAATTAAATTTCAAAAACCATTTTATCAAGAGTCACTTCTACATCTACTGGTTCTGATTCATATTTAAAAGCCTCAAAAGTTACACTTGTTCTTTTTAAGATTGTTATTTTGATTGTATCGCCCGGATTAAAACTTAACAAAGCCCTTCTTAAAGGAGATAAGTTGTTTCTGGTTTGCTCTATTTTCTTGCCATTGATTGCTAGAATTATGTCACCTTCACGAATATTTGCTTTGGCAGCAGCTGAATTTGGTTCAACAGCCCTCTGTCCAGTAGGAGCTATAACTAGTTCACCATAGTTTACAGGAAGCCATTTTTCTTGACTGCTTAAAATTGGAGTAATCGTTCTAGAAAAAATACCCAACTTGGGCCTTTCTATAATTCCATTTCGTCTGTAAGAATTTAAGGCCGAAACAATTACATTAGAAGGTATGGCCAAGCCAATATTTTGAGCATCTCGTGTACCAAAAGTATTCATTCCTACCACTTGTCCGGCAGCATTAAACAAAGGTCCTCCTGAATTTCCACGGTTGATAGCAGCATCAGTTTGAAGCAACCCATCAGCAAAAACTGGTGAGTTGGTACATTCGTCAATTAAATTGGTGTTTAGACTGCGAGAAAGTCCAGATATAATTCCTTTAGTTACAGTGTTTTCTAACTCTCCTAAAGCATTACCGACAGCAATAACTTCAGACCCAAGCTTTACAGCATCAGTTGAGATAAAAGTAACTGGAATCAAGTTGCTTGGGGGATTAATTATTCTTAGAATAGCTATGTCGTAGATTGGATCTACTGAAAGTAGTTGTAATTTATAAAGTTCATTATTCTGATCTGTAGCTACAATTTCAACTGTATTTCCAAACTGACATTGAGGAGAGATAACATGTTTATTAGTAACCACAAGCCCGTCATCGCTAACTATAAAACCACTACCAGTAGCAATCCCAAAAGACCCACTAATGTTGGATGGGTTCTGAACAGATATAGACAAAACCGAAGGTAACACCCTCTCTACCACTTCAACGGTGGTTATAGCATTACCCGGTTCAGCAAAATTAAAAGGTGAGAAGCTTTTTGGGTCAAAACCATCCGGCTGAGCAGGGGGTTCGATTACAGTTTTGGATGATGGTTTTTGACTAGTTTCTTGTTGTTTACTCTCCAAGTACCTGTTTAAAACAGAATTTTGAATAATAATTTGAGAAAACTGACTATTTGGAAAAGCTAAGATAACTATTAGTAAAACTGAAACTACAAGCACTAATACCACCCCAAAAACCTTCACTAATCTGATAAAGAGATCTTTCCCCTTTTTTTCCTGATTCTTAAGTTGTATTTTGTCTTGTTCAGAGTTTGTTGTTAGTTTGCTTGATTCTGTAGAATTTTGAATGGAAAACTGTTGTGGTGTAGGTGGATAAGGGGGGTAAGTGTAAGAAAAAAGATTGTTGTTTAAATTAGTAGCATTTTGACTTTGTTGATTTTGGTTGTTAAAATCATTTTCCAAACTCATAGCGAGATAGGTGATAAATTTACATAAATCCACATGGATAAGATAAAACTTATAGTTTGTTTTGTCAAACAAACTTTGCTTATTATCAAGTGTCAAAAAATTTGACTATAACAAATAAAATTTTTAGATAATTTTTAGATAATAGATAAACCACAATCTTCACCGCTAATAACCGTCCTAACTTTCGTTACTAAAACTTGGAATTTTTCAAATTTTTGTGATTTTTTAGGTCTCATTTAGGTCTCAACCTAATCAGAGTTTGGTTCCTTATTTAATTCATCTATTTCATTTATTAATTCATTTACTATTTGTTCAATTTTCTGTATATCTGTATAAACTTCAATGATCCAATGTTTGGGTTTTCTTTCAAAAATTTTAGTACTTCTTGATGCAGGTTCAAAGTTTTTTGTAGATTTTCTAGTGTTAACAGTCCTCTATCATTTAGTATCCTTTTATAGAAATCTGCTAAATTGCTAAATTTAATTTTGCCCAAAACAAATACCAGAGCTGGGGTGGTTGTTGTTTTTCAGCTGCCTTAATGATCATTATTATATAGTCTTT